>ENA-ORPH01000016-ORPH01000016.1-human-gut-metagenome-genome-assembly--contig:-NODE-16-length-185983-cov-5.852739_pt1 | contig 185983 bp, 164 predicted proteins | sample MGYA00242142_ERZ509074 | MGnify/ENA primary metagenome ERZ509074 (study PRJEB26280, sample SAMEA2338724) | human gut metagenome | biome: human gut; feature: human-associated habitat; material: faeces...
CCGATATGAGCATAAAAGTGGGATGATAATCCCACGATATGCGAATATTGGGTGGATTGTGGGAGTGCGTAGCACGGAACAATCCGTAGGTATCCAAATAAAAGGGGGTGGTGTCCCCCGACATCTAATGTATAAATGATCATAAAATATATAAGTGCAGTATAGTGCACAGAAATCGAGGATAATATGAAAGCAGAAGGAAGAGTTTTTAAATTCGGCGACAATGTAGATACAGATGTAATTATTCCTGCAAGATATCTTAATTCTTCTGATCCAGCTGAGCTTGCTACTCACTGTATGGAGGATATAGATAAGGATTTCGTTAAGAATGTTAAAAAGGGAGATATAATCGTTGCTAATAAGAATTTTGGCTGTGGTTCTTCAAGAGAGCATGCTCCTATTGCTATAAAGGCAGCAGGTGTAAGCTGTGTTATTGCAGAAACATTTGCAAGAATATTCTACAGAAATTCAATAAATATCGGACTTCCTATTATAGAGTGTAAAGAAGCGGCTGAGGCTATTAATGCAGGTGATGATGTAGCCATAGATTTTGACAGTGGTATTATAACAGATAAGACAACAGGCCAGACATTCCAGGGTCAGGCATTTCCTGAGTTTATGCAGAAGATTATAAAAGCCGAAGGGTTAGTTAACTACATCAATAATAAAAACAGCTAATTGATTATTATTATTCAATTGTATTTGAAAAAATAATGAAAAATTTGTCAAAAAAGTTGACGTATGAAACTGTATGATGTATTCTATAAACCGTAAACAATATGATGTGAACTGGTTTAAACCAGTTTACAAGGCATATAGGGGATAGTTCCTATTCTTTATATGTTTATACAAAAAAAAGAAAAGGAGAAAAAAGATGAAAAAAATCACAACATTAGTACTTTCATTAGTACTCGTACTTGCTATGTCTATCACAGCATTTGCAGCAACACCTAACGATGAAGTTAAGGCTGCTCTTACAGAAGCTGGAGTTACAGGTGAGTATTATGATCAGGCAGTAAAGTTCCTTGCTAACAATGAACTTACAGCTGAGCAGGCAACTGCTGTAAAGAATGAAATCAAGGCAGCTAAGGCAACTGCTGGTGATGCTAAGAGCGTAGCTGATCTTTCAGCTGATCAGATTAGCAAGATTAAGGCTAACATTGAAACAGCTGCTCATGCAGTAGGTGCTAAGGTTTCTTTTGCTGACAAGACTATTTCAGTTACAGATGCAAAGGGTACACAGTACACAGTATCATCTAATCCAGTTAAGGCTACAGGAGCTACTACAACAGCTACTGTTGCTGGTATCGCTGTATTAGCTATGGGCTTAGTTGCTTGTGGCGTTGCAGTAAGCAAGAAGAGATTTGCTTAATATTATTCAATATGAATAAAACATTCAAAAGAGTAATGGCATACGTATGTGTGCCATTATTTCTTTCTATAGTGGGAATTGTTATAGTGTATTTCTGCCTTTCCCCATATATCAAATCAGCAGGTTCTACAATATCACTTCTTACCACAGATGGTGAGACAGTTGTAGGTGATGAGAACACCGATCTTGTACCGGAGGACTATAACACAGAGGAAACTAAAGAGACACAGCCAGAGTCTATACCATACTCTCCTGATATGCAGCCTAAGTTAGGAGATGGATACGCAAGACTTATCTGTGAAAGACTTAACATGAACGAAAGAGTCGGATATGGTGACAGAAGCGATGAACTTGATATAGGTGTAGGTCAATATATTGGCTCATCCATATTTGGATTTGGTAAGCCTATACTTATAGCTGGACATCACGAAACATCTTTTTATCCTTTCCAGTATATAGAAATTGGCGATGTGTTTAAGGTTATAACATCGTATGGTGAATATACATATACTGTATATGATACCAAGGTTGCAGATGCTAATGATAAGTCAGCAACATTGCTTGATGCTGGTCGAGAAGTTCTTGTTATGTATACATGTTATCCTTTCACACCATTAACATCATATTCACAGAGATTGTTTGTATATGCGAATAAAACATCAGGTCCAGATCTGATTTATTAAGGAGATTATATGGCTAAAAGTAAACAAAGAAAGTTTTATGTTGTAAGTATTATAGTCTCTTTTATATTATCAGTTCTGCTTTCTATAGGTGGGTACCTTGTTGGCGCTGATATGGGTATATTTAACAAGGATACAATATATAAAAGTATGTCAGCTGCAGGTTATTATAATGGAATATATGAAGATGTAGTGTCAACAAGCAAACAGCTTGGAAGACCTATGATGCTTCATGCTGAGGTTTTTGAAAATGTATTTTATTATAATGAAGTAAAGGATGATATACAGAATAATCTGGAAGCACAGCTTGCAGGTACTATGTATACACCAGATACGTCACAGATAAGAGAAAGACTTAATTCTAATATAGAAGATTATGCCAGAAAGAATAATATAGAAATAGGAACCCAGCAGCAGACTGCTATAGATGGCTTCCTTACACAGATAGAAGATAATTATAAATCTTCACTTGGGATTACATTTATTAACTATTATGTTTCCATGAGGAAAATGTTTGATAATATATATTTTAAGGTTCTTGCAGCAATCCTTGTTCTTATAATGATTGCGGTATTTATAATAATTAAGGATCATAGATATGTGCATAGAGCAATAAGATATATAACATATTCAACACTTGCAGCAGCATACATGACAGGAATCATTCCAATGTATCTGTATATTAAGGGCATATATAGAAGGCTGGCTATATCGCCGGCATATTATTATAATATGCTTATTAAAACAGCAGATAAGAGTCTGCTGATGTTTGTGTATATTTCTATATTTTTCCTTGTTTTATCGGCAGGGCTTATAGCACTTACAATAATATTAAAAAATAACTTAAAGAAAAAAGCATCGCATAGCCATACTCATCATTCGCATCATTCACACCATGAAGCAGAAGAGTAGGCGAAGCTGAAGCATAATAAAAGATCAGAATCACATAATACATTCAATGATGGATAATGTTATGATTCTGGTCTTTTTTTATTTTAATCCTTCAATATATTTTGTAAGCTTTTTTGAAATTTTGATGCTGTTATAAATAGAAGCGTATGTAATGTATGACATATCTTCAATATAGTTTTTTGTGTATGATACAGATTGTATGTTTTCAAGAATATCGACAACTTTATTATATGCTATGGCAGCTTCATTTTCTGACTTATATATTCCTATTATATAATTGCCGTTGATGTGTATACGGCTTTGAAAAAAAGTTCTTCCGTTTTTATCTATCTTGTTTACTCCGTTATATTTATTTATTACGCATACGTTTTCATACCGGTAGTCATGCTCATCTCCGTTGCGGAATATATAGTCTCTGCCTTTGACGGAATGATTTCTTATACCAAAACGTGAAAGTATGCTTGTCTGCATGCCATAGTCGTTCACAAAATAATATCCACCACGGCACAGAATTGTATGATGTGAATAATAAAATAAATCATCAGTTGAGAATGTAAGTATATTTTCAGGATTAAGAAAATACAGAAAAGATTTATCACAAAGGTAAATAGGCGTTTTTATATATATTCCGTTATCACGAAAGTTAATGAGACTTATGAATTTCGCATATGGGAAAAAAGTAAAAAAATCAACAGAAGTGTCATCAGATATGTTGCTGCTTTTGAGTGAAGCGTTGTTTGATAATTCTGCTGCTATGTGGTTATATGAGGTTGTATGCATATCTTTGTCAATATAGTAGGTGCCGGGTTTATATAAGACATCATTGGCTATAGCATATGCCGCAGATGCCAGAAATTCATCATCATAACTACCTATACTTATATGCTTATTCTTATATGTTATTGAAACTCTGTAATATACAGAACCGTCTTTTTTAGTTGTTTTATAAACACCTGTAGCCAATATTATATTCTCCCATTAGTAGTATTTTTAATATTCGTAACATTCATAACATTAATAATATGTAAATATGTACTTTAAACATATTGTTTAATATTTATCAATCCTATATATTTTATTATAAAATTGCGAATAATTCAATATGCCTATTGTTTTTACTGTGCGCATTGTTGTATAATGATTTCTGTTTAAAGCATTTTAGCAGGAATCTTATTATTAAAAATGTTATATGTTTTATGGACAAGGCTTACATTATATAAATATGCAGGTAAATAGAACAACAAAATATGACATCAGAATAATTAAGATTCACCTCAATAAAATAAAAAAGGTGGAATACAAGATGAGTTTATTTTACAGAAGTACAAGGGATGATAATGTAAGAGTAACAGCTTCACAGGCTATATTAAAGGGACTTGCTCCAGATGGCGGATTATTCGTACCAGAATCTATTCCTTCATTAGATAAGAGCTTAGAAGAACTTTCAAAGATGTCTTACAAGGAAGTTGCTTACGAAGTTATGAAGCTTATGCTTGACGATTTTACAGAGGAAGAGTTAAAAAACTGTATTGACAAGGCTTATGATTCTAAGTTTGATACTGAAGAGATAGCACCATTAGTTAAAGCAGAAGGAGCTTATTATCTGGAATTATTCCATGGCGCAACTATTGCGTTTAAAGATATGGCTTTATCTATATTACCACACTTACTTACAACATCAGCTAAGAAGAATGATGTCAAGAACGAAATAGTAATCCTTACAGCAACATCGGGAGATACAGGAAAGGCTGCACTTGCAGGCTTTGCAGATGTTCCGGGAACAAGAATAGTAGTGTTCTACCCTAAGAATGGTGTAAGTCCTATCCAGGAAAAGCAGATGGTTACACAGAAGGGTGCAAACACTCACGTTATCGGAATCAAGGGTAACTTTGATGATGCGCAGACAGGTGTTAAGAATATATTTGGCGATAAAGAACTTGAAAAGGTTATGAATAATGCAGGCTTCCAGTTCTCATCAGCTAACTCTATCAACATAGGACGACTTGTACCTCAGATTGTATATTATGTATATGCGTATGCAAGACTCCTTGCCAATGGCGAGATAAAAGAAGGCGAGAAGATTAATGCAGTAGTTCCTACTGGTAACTTTGGAAATATTCTTGCTGCATTTTATGCTAAGAATATGGGACTTCCTATTAATAAGCTTATATGTGCTTCTAACGAGAATAAAGTACTATATGATTTCTTTACAACAGGTGAATATGATAGAAACAGAGAATTCGTTCTTACAACTTCTCCATCTATGGATATTCTTATTTCAAGCAACCTTGAAAGACTTATATATAGAATAGCTGGAAATAATGCTGGAAAGAATAAAGAACTTATGGATTCTCTTAAGACAACAGGTAAGTATGAGATAACAGAAGATATGAAAGCACAGCTTTCAGACTTCTATGGCAACTATGCTACAGAGGCAGAGGATGCTGCTACTATAAAAGAACTTTATGAAACATGTGGATATGTTATTGATACTCATACAGCAGTAGCTGCAGCAGTTTATAACAAGTACAAGGCAGATACTAATGATGACACTAAGACAGTCATAGCATCTACAGCAAGTCCATATAAGTTCACAAGAAGCGTAATGGAGGCTATTGACCCTAAGTATGCCGCTATGGGTGACTTTGAACTTGTTGACAAGTTAAGCGAACTTGCAAAGGTAAAGGTTCCTAATGCTATTGAAGAAATCAGAACAGCTCCAGTACTTCACAATACAGTATGCGAAGTAAGTGAGATGACAGATGAAGTAAAGAAGTTTCTTGGCATCTAATATATCAAAATATCAAAAATAAACAAAACCTGAGCCTGGCAGTAAGATGCCAGGTTCTTTCTATGTAAATAGTTTTATGTAAATAGTTTTATGTAAATAGTTTTATGTAAATAGCGTTATGTAAATAGTCCTATGCAAACGATTTTATATAAACGGTTTTTATATAGATATTTTTAATGAATAGCGAATCGGCAGCAAAAGCAGGTGTAAAGATGGCTTGCATATAGTTCATTAATAAAGTTTATAATTTATTTATAGAAAAAATTAAATTAGTTGTTGACATACTACTTGAAAAGTGATACCTTAATTATGTTGATATTAGCACTCCAGATAAATGAGTGCTAACAACAAGAAAAAGGAGGTTATGTCATGGCACTTGATGAACAGCTTGATGAGCGTAAAGTAAAGATACTTAAGGCAGTCATTAAGAATTATCTGGAAACTGGCGAGCCGGTAGGTTCAAGAACAATCTCTAAGTTTACAGACATGAAGCTTAGCTCAGCTACTATCAGGAATGAGATGGCAGACCTTGAAGAACTTGGATATATAGTACAGCCACATACTTCAGCAGGTAGAATACCTACAGATAAAGGTTATCGTTTCTATGTTGATGATATGATGTCAGAAAAGGAAAAGAATATCACAGACAGGGAAACTGAGGTGGCATCAAGGGAAAGTGAGATGGCTTCTAAGGAGGCAGAGCTTTCAACCATGAAGGATGCTCTTGGTGAAAAGGTTGAGAGAGTTGAAGAGTTACTTCAGAATGTTGCCAAGGTGTTAGCCAAGGATACGAATTATGCGACCATGGTAACATCGCCTAAGGTAACAGGCAACAAGTTAAAGTTCGTACAGCTGTCACAGCTTGAGTCTGATAAGATATTAGCTGTAATAGTCATGGAGGGTAACCTTATAAGAAATAAGGTTATAACAGTTAGTGAGGATTTGTCGCAGGAGAATCTGTTAAAGCTTAACATTCTTCTTAACACAACACTTACAGGACTTACCCTTGAACAGATGAACTTAAGTATTGTTTCCAAGATGGAGAATCAGGCAGGTGAACATATTAAACTTGTCAAAGAAGTTCTTGATGCGATAGTAGAAACCATAAACAGTGCAGATGATCTTAAGATATACACAAGTGGTGCTACTAATATATTTAAGTATCCAGAACTTAGTGATTCAACTAAAGCAAGTGAGCTTATATATGCCCTGGAAGAAAAACAGAGCTTATCAGACCTGGTAGTTGATGATGATGCAGCAGGTCAGGAAAGCGATGGCAGTTCTAACCATGGGATTCAGGTATATATAGGAAATGAAACACCGGTTGAGTCTATGAAAGACTGTAGCGTTGTTACAGCAACATATGAGCTGCAGGATGGCATGAAAGGAACAATCGGAATCATCGGACCTAAGCGTATGGATTATGAAAAGGTTGTAGAAACCTTGAAGAATATGAGAACGCAGTTAGATGATGTATTCAAGAAATCATAGAAAGGTGAGGAGTTAAGTGTCTAAGAAGGAAAAAAACATGAATAATGTTGAAGAAAAAGATATAAAGAAAGCAGATAATGAAGCAGCTGATACAACAACAGATGCCAATGCTGCTAACACAGATAATAAAGACGCTGATACTGTAGAAACTCAGGGCTCATCCGACGCAGATGTGAAGGAGGACGCACAGTCTTTCAACGCAAGTGATGCGAAGGGAGCGGAGGAAACAGTTGATATAAATAATAATAAAAAGGACCAGAAGGACGCTGTTATAGAAGATCTGAATGACAGATTAAAGCGTCAGATGGCTGAGTTTGACAACTACAGAAAGCGTACTGACAAAGAAAAGTCAGCAATGTTTGAGATGGGAGCATCGGATGTTATAAAGAAGTTACTTCCGATAGTTGATAATTTTGAACGAGGCTTTAAGTCAGTAACAGAGGAAGAGTTACAGACACCATTTGCCAAAGGCATGGATATGGTTTATAAGCAGACTATGAAAATGCTTGAAGACTTACAGGTTAAGCCGATAGAGGCACTTGGTTCTGAGTTTGACCCGGATTTCCATAATGCAGTAATGCATGTGGAGGATGATTCACAGGGTGAGAATATCATCGTGGAAGAGTTCGAGAAGGGTTACACATATAGAGATGTGGTTATCCGCCACAGCATGGTAAAGGTTGCTAACTAACAGGCATGGCAGAGGTTTTATATATAAGCATGGCTGAAACGATACATCAGAATATGTAGTTGATGTGTATAAGTTTTGAGCTTTTACCATAAAAAAATGTAAGTAACAATAAAATGATTTATTATGTATTAAAGTGTGCTGCATTTATAAGGCACAGAAAGGAAGATAATTATGGGCAAGATTATTGGTATAGATTTAGGTACAACAAATTCATGCGTAGCTGTTATGGAAGGTGGTAAGCCAGTTGTTATTACAAACACAGAGGGTATCAGAACAACTCCATCAGTAGTCGCATTTACAAAGAATGGTGAAAGATTAGTAGGTGATCCTGCAAAGCGTCAGGCAGTTACTAATGCAGACAAGACAATCTCTTCAATCAAGAGACATATGGGTACAGATTATAAAGTAGATATTGATGGTAAGAAGTATACACCACAGGAAATCTCAGCTATGATTCTTCAGAAGTTAAAGGCTGATGCTGAGAGCTATCTTGGTGAGACAGTTTCAGAAGCTGTTATCACAGTTCCAGCTTACTTCAATGATGCACAGAGACAGGCAACTAAGGATGCTGGTAAGATTGCAGGTCTTGATGTTAAGAGAATTATCAACGAGCCTACAGCAGCTGCATTAGCTTATGGTCTTGATAACGAACATGAACAGAAGATTATGGTGTATGACCTTGGTGGTGGTACATTCGATGTATCTATCATTGAAATCGGTGATGGTGTAATCGAAGTTCTTGCTACAGCTGGTAACAACAGACTTGGTGGTGATGACTTTGATAATGCTGTTACACAGTACATGTTAGAGGACTTCAAGGCTAAGGAAGGCGTTGATCTTTCTAAGGATACTATGGCACTCCAGAGATTAAAGGTTGCTGCTGAGCAGGCTAAGAAGGAATTATCAAGTGCTATGCAGACAAATATCAATCTTCCATACATCACAGCAACAGCTGAGGGTCCAAAGCATTTTGATATGACACTTACAAGAGCTAAGTTTGATGAACTTACACATGACTTAGTAGAAAAGACAGCTGAACCAGTTAAGAATGCACTTTCAGATGCAGGTCTTACAGCTTCAGAACTTTCAAAGGTATTATTAGTTGGTGGTTCTACAAGAATCCCAGCTGTACAGGATAAAGTAAAGCAGTTAACAGGTCATGAGCCTAACAAGTCACTTAACCCAGATGAATGTGTTGCTATAGGTGCTTCTATCCAGGGTGGTAAGCTTGCTGGCGATGCTGGTGCTGGTGATATCCTTCTTCTTGATGTAACACCACTTTCACTTTCTATCGAAACTATGGGTGGTATTGCTACAAGACTTATCGAGAGAAATACAACTATTCCTACAAAGAAGAGCCAGATATTCTCTACAGCTGCTGATAACCAGACAGCCGTTGATATCAACGTAGTACAGGGTGAAAGACAGTTTGCCAAGGATAACAAGTCACTTGGACAGTTCAGACTTGATGGTATACCTCCAGCAAGAAGAGGTGTTCCTCAGATTGAAGTTACATTCGATATCGATGCTAATGGTATCGTAAATGTATCAGCTAAGGATCTTGGTACAGGTAAGGAACAGCATATCACAATAACAGCTGGTTCTAACATGTCTGATGAAGATATCGATAAGGCTGTTAAGGAAGCTGCTGAGTTTGAAGCTCAGGATAAGAAACGTAAGGAAGCTATCGAAGTTCGTAACGAAGCTGACTCTATGGTATTCCAGACACAGAAGGCTCTTGATGAAGCAGGTGATAAGCTTGATGCTAACGATAAGGCAAATGTTGAGGCAGACCTTAACGCACTTAAGTCACTTGTTGAATCAACAGATGCTGAGAATATGACAGATGCCCAGGTTGATGAAATCAAGGCAGCTAAGGAAAAGCTTATGACATCAGCACAGAATCTTTTTGCTAAGATGTATGAGGCTAACCAGGCAGCAGGTGGTGCAGCAGGTGCTGGTCCTGATATGGGAGCTGGTGCGGGTCCTGATGCAGGTGCACAGGGTGGCAGCACACCTTATGGTGATGATGTTGTAGATGGTGACTACAAGGAAGTATAATTAAGTAATAAATATGATGGGGTCTATGATTATTGAAGGTTATAATATCAGAGTTAATGTATTTAACAATGATTGGTATGGAGTTATATAAAGACTTCTTAAGACTTGACAATTATAGATGAAATCAGAAAGGAAGTCAGGACTCATATCAGGGTACCTGACTCCTTTCGGGTATAGAAAGGCGGAACCTATATGGCAGAAAAAAGAGATTATTATGAAGTCCTTGGAGTATCTAAGGATGCAGATGATGCAGCCATTAAAAGAGCGTATAGACAGTTAGCTAAAAAGTATCATCCGGATATGAACCCTGGTGATAAAGAGGCAGAAGCAAAGTTTAAGGAAGCATCAGAGGCTTATGCTGTGCTTAGTGACCCGGATAAGAGAAGACAGTATGATCAGTTTGGTCATGCAGCCTTTGATGGTGGTGCAGGAGGTGCTGGCGGAGCTGGTGGCTTTGGTGGCTTTGACTTTGGCGATATGGGAGATATATTTGGAGATATCTTCGGCGGAATGTTTGGCGGCGGTGGAAGCCGTGGACGTAACAGTAACGGACCAAGACGAGGCGCTGACTTAAGAGTAAATGTCAGAATCACATTTGCAGAATCTGTAACAGGAACTAAGAAGAAGATAGATGTAACACTTAAGGATGAGTGTACAAAGTGCCACGGAACAGGTGCGAAGCCTGGTACAAGTCCAGAAACATGTAAGAAGTGTGGCGGACGTGGCCAGGTAACTATGACACAGCAGTCATTCCTTGGCATGATGCAGAGCGTACAGCCTTGTCCAGACTGTCACGGAACAGGAAAGATAATCAAGGAAAAATGTCCAGACTGTTATGGTACAGGATATATAAGCAGCAAAAAGACTATCGAAGTTAATATACCAGCTGGTATAGATAACGGCCAGTGTGTTCGTATACAGGGTAAAGGTGAGCCAGGAACTAACGGTGGTCCAAGAGGAGATCTTTTAGTAGCTGTTATGATATCGTCTGATCCGGCATTTGAAAGAGATGGATACAATATCTTCTCAGATGTTGTTATAGATTACCCTACAGCTGTACTTGGTGGAGAAGTGAAGGTTAAGACTGTAGATGGTGAAGTACTGTACGAGGTTAAACCAGGTACTGCATCTGGTACTAGAGTAAGACTTAGAGGTAAAGGTATGCCAACACTTAGAAACAAGGATACAAGGGGAGACCATTATATCACACTTATAGTTGATATACCTACTAAGCTTACAGCAGAGCAGAAAGATGCACTTGTGGAATATGAAAAGACACTTACAGGTGAAGAAAGAAAACGTCCTAAGAAAAAAGGATTTTTTAAGTAAAAGGTTCCTATAAAAATACAAGCGAAATACATCATTTTATTGTCGTTTTTAAAGAATCGTGATATAATCATAGACACTGAGAAGTTTCAGTCGAATATTTAAAGAAAGGGGCTATTATTATAATGAGTAATATAGCAGATAAGTTTGAAGAACTTGGAGTAATTCCAGTAGTAGTATTGAATGATTCAAAGGATGCACTTCCTTTAGCAAAGGCTTTAGTAGAAGGTGGACTTCCTTGTGCAGAAGTTACATTCCGTACAGCAGCAGCTGAGGAATCTATCCGTCTTATGCATGAAGCATATCCAGATATGGTACTTGCAGCAGGTACAGTACTTACAACAGAGCAGGTTGACAGAGCTGTAGCAGCTGGTGCTTCAGTTATCGTAAGCCCAGGATTTGATCCAGAAATCGTTGATTACTGTATTTCTAAGAACATTCCTGTTATGCCAGGTATCGTAACTCCTTCAGAACTTGCTCAGGCAGTTAAGAGAGGACTTACAAGAGTTAAGTTCTTCCCAGCTACAGCAGCAGGCGGAATCAAGATGATTAAGGCTATGTGCGCAGCTTACACTAATGTAAGAATTATGCCTACAGGTGGTATCAACACAGGTAACCTTGAAGAATTCTTATCATGCGATAAGATCTTCTGCTGTGGTGGTTCTTGGATGGTTAAGGGCGACTTAGTTAAGGCTGGAGAATTCGATAAGATTAAGGATATGACAGCAGAAGCTGTTGCTTTAGTTAAGGAAATCCGTTCTAAGTAATTAGTTCAGACTACATAATTTCAGATTATCGCTAAGATGACAATTGAATAGTGTTATTTTAAAAGGACTTCATATATCTGTTTGGGTAGGTATGTGGAGTCCTTTTTGTATAAGATGTTTTCATTCACACATTATTAAGATTTTTTTCTTAGTTTCAACTCAAAAATGGAATTATAATGCATAATATACCTTTTAACGTACAACTTATACCCTTTACAACACAGAATTATAAAATACCTGTATAGTATAAGTATGTTGTAGGACAATGATTATGAAAATACATAAATTATTAATGATAGTATATTCATATATGTGATTAGTGTTTATGCATATAAAAGATACATGAAAAAGATGCACAGGAATGGAGATTATTATACACAATGGGGGATGACGATGAGAGGGATAGTTGTGTTTCTTAAATACCAGTATAAGAATAAAGCGTTGCTATGGGTTGTGATAATGGCATTAGTTTCATTAGCATTTACTTATGTGAATATAAGGGAGTTCAGAGCAGCATCGGTAACGGGATTATGTGCTAAGGATATGTTGTTGATAAGTTGGCCTGTCTCAACAATGTTATATATAGGTGTAAGTGTTATTAAAACAATGATACTTACTTACATAGATAATAAGCCTAATATACTGATAAGATATAATTCCAAGAAAAGAATATTCATATACCAATGTGCATCTGCACTGATAGTAGCACTGGCAGATGCCGTTATCATGTATGTTGTAAGTATAATATCAGCTTATATACTGCTTGGCGTATATGATAACTGGTCAGAATGGGGAAGCATGTTCTATATAAGGGCAATGAGAAGAAAACTGCCATTGGATATAGGCATAAGTGATATATGTATATATTTCAATATGATAATAAGAAGAGCATTGATGATATGGCTTGTATCTATTGTTGGTCTGTTAAGTGAGATGTGGTTAGGAAAGTTAAGGTCAGTTATAATAGTGGTTATATTGATATGTGCGTATAGCTGTTATAGCCGATATGGAGTTATGTGGCTGGAGCTGGAAGTTATGCAGATGTATTACATGAGCAAGGTTATCGTCAAGACACTGATACTGTTGGCAGTATGTATGACATTAGTTATATCCGGTGCTATTCTTTCTAAGAAGAGGCAATATTATAAATGATTTACCAGATATACCTTTTAGAGTGCATAATATACCTTGTTGAACACAAGAGGCAATAAAAAGTGTAGTATATGGGTGTGCAGGATATTAAACACAATGAATGTCAGACTGCAATATGGTGTAGCAGTTGGGGAAAGATATAGATATAAGTGTTGGAAAGGAGAGAGGGGATAAATATCAGGCACAATACAATTATAAAGGAGAAAAATATGGTACGCAAGTTATTAACAAAAATTATGGCAGTAGCCGCAGGGGTTATAGCTGTATCATCAGTAGGTTCTATGGCATTTGCTAACAATCATTATGATACAGAGGCACAGTTATATCTTGATGAGGCAAGCGGAATAAGTGAGGCTTATACATATGGAAGATACAAAGATGACGATTCGTATGGCTACGTTAAACATTTATGGTCAACCGATGGAAGAGATTATGCAGTAGCAGTTGTGGCTAGTGATAATGATGGTGGAACAGAATATTACGAGGATTTTAGATTGGTATATTATAAAGTAAATGGAGAAGAAAATGATTACGAGTATTATTTGACTAATTATGTTAAAGAAAATGGTTATAATTATGCTGCGATTAAGGCGTGCAGTGATTCTGATTATCCTTACTGGATTGATTTCTTATGGAGTCCGGACAGCGTAGGTGGACCTAATTAAATATATGATATAAGTTGGTATTATCAGAATTACCTTATACAATGTATAAGGTAATTCTGATAATGGCTATAGACTATGAAAGTGAAGTTTGAATATTATGAAGAAACTTTTAAAAATAGAATTAGAACGTGCGTTGAAAAACAAGTGGTTTTATATATGCCTTCTTATAGGATTTGCGATTGTAGCGAAGGATATATACTCTGTTGCTTACAATACAAGAAAATATTATTATTTAGATGTTAATGATGCTGTTTATCAGTTTCCAGGAACTTATTGCAAATGGATGGTGACTAATTGTAGTTCTATGTATAAGTTGTTGCATCTTATATTCCCACTTTTGATAAGTGTGCCATATTCATATACTATATATTCTGATATTAAAGGATGCTATGTTGGAAACATCATAAGCAGGACAGATAAGAAATTATATTATGGAAGCAAGCTGATAACTCAGTTTATTACAGGATTTCTGATTGTTTTTATCATACTTACAACGTCGTTTATAGCGACGGCTGCATTTCTTCCATTAGAACATCCTACTAAAGCCTCTTTTACATACGGTGTTCATCCAGACGTCAGATTGGGAAGATTATTTTATACGAAACCATTTTTAAGTGCCTGTTTATATATAATACTTGAAGCCTTGACATTCGGTGTAATAGGCTGCATAAGCTATGTATTTGCTTACATTCTGACGAATGGAATAATAGCTATGCTCTCACCTTTTATTATATATTATGCAGAGTTTGTTATAGCTAGTGCATTGAACAGACCATATATGATGGCAATGTCACGTATAGGTCTTCTTAAGAGCGATTATATAGTGCCTTTATGTATGGAGCTGGCTGCACTTGTGATAATCATAGGTGTCTCTTATATAGTAAGGATAAAGAAGAAGGATATGTTTTAGGTGCATTTAGTATGGGGTATGAGAAGATTATGAAGAAATATTGGAAGAGAATAATAGTCGTTATAATTGTCATGATATATATGTCTATGCTTGTGAGTGCGGTTATAGTGAATATTAAATACCGTGAATATATAAGTGTGACAGAGCTTGGAATGTCGGAAACATATGATTATGAAAATGCTGGTTTTTCAGCGCGGATAGATGCTTATAAATGTGTTACACCTGAAGAACTGGTCAGTATGTATCCTTATACAGAAGACAGTCTGGAGAATAAAGAAAATATAGAAAATATAATTCTTGTATATGCAGATATTAACATATATGATTATGAATTATATAAGGTGGCTACTAGGAAAGGAGAATGGACGTTGTTCTGGTCTATAGAAGAAGATAATGGATGGCGTGGCAATACAAGACTTGAACTGTATAAGAGCTTTCATCAAAACCTGCAGGAAGGAGAGCATCAGTATATATTTCCATATGTTATAACCAAGAGGGCTGCTGATAAAAAGAAAGCACCACAGGAATGGAAATATAAGCTGCAGATTAATAAGACACCAGTAGTTTATGTTAATCTGGGATAAAAGAGGTAACGTGTATGAGTATGAAGAACAGAATAAAAGGCTATATAATATCAGCAATACTTATACTGCTGCTTATAGCTACAGCTGTTATGGGGTATAAAAAAGGTTATCTGAATGACGTGTTTAGAAAAGATACACAGAATATAATATCTAAAGGCAGCAAGGAAAAGACAACAGTTAAGACTGAACCTGTATATAAAGATGAAGTTGTATTATTAAATAAAGGTGATTCATACATACTGGAATATGATTCAGAAAAGATAACCGGTAAATCAGTACCAACATTGGATTTCAAGTACAACATAGAATACATAGACAGCTATATTACAAGGGAGCTTCCATCGGAGATGAGTATTGATTATTATAAGCAGGAGGAGAAGACAGAACTGGATTCGGATAATAACTTCACAAGTGGATATCATTATGTAGTTGTTGAAATCAATATGACTAATATGCTGCAAAAGACTTGTGATCTGGCACCTCAAAGTATGAGGATAGGTAATTTTATTGATAATGTTTATAAAACTATAGGGGAACCTAGAGGAATAATATCCGAGGGTATGTCTGATAAAGGGGGAATAAGAATGGAATATCAGCAGGAAAGAAATATTAAATTATGTTATGTAGCAGCTGATGAGTATATAGATGACAATCTTGTGGTTAAGTGTAAAATTGAAGATCGTAATAAGTATAAGGGAGAAGTTCCATATCTGGTAATCAGTAGTGAAGAATGAGATTGTGGAGTATATGTTAAGAGGGCAGATGGATGGATATTAAGAGATTCGTGACAAGTGATATAAGAAGGGCTGTAATACATAACAAGTACCGCATACTTCTGTGTGCAGGAATAATATCAGCACTTATGATAACGTTCTATACTTATGCTGCTGTTAATCCTTCCATAAAGGATGCAGGACTTGTTGTGTCTTTCTATGATTATATACTATATATGATAAGGGGAAGTGTGAGGGTTACTACCCAGAACATTAACAAGCTGGAGATTCCGTATGTATGGATATCACTGTGTATAATGAATGGTATTATGGTGCTGGATTATATGTATAATGACTGCAGGGGTATAGGCAGGAATGTTCTTGTATACAGTAATAAGAAAAGTGTATGGTGGCTGAGTAAGTGTGTTACAACAGCTGTATCGGTGAGTATAGTATATATTCTTATATATCTTTTAGCCATGATTTTTGCTATAATAGGCAAAGGTGGAATGTCAGGTATCCATACAGAAGTATTCAGGATTCTGTATCCTAAGGATACAGCACTTATGACACCAGATATGGTAAATGGCATGTCAGTCAGCCTGCTCGTATATGTGGTGTTATTTCCATGGATAATATCTGTTAGTATAGGGCTGTTCCAGCTGACATTGTGTCTGTATACAGGACCAGTATTAAGCTTTGTTATAATCATAATGCTGGAGGGACTATCAGTATTTTCTAATAATATTCTGCTGCCCGGTAACTGGTTAATGGCTGAACGCAGCTCAATATTAGCGTATAAAGGACATAATATATATATAATGCTGCTTATGTCAGTAATACTTGGCATAATATCAGTGATAGCAGGCAATATAAAGTTTAAGAAGAGTGATATATTGTAATCCTGTGATTAACTGTTTGCAAGACAGAAACTATTAATGGTATTATAAAGCTTAAGAAAAGTGATGTGCTGTATGTGCTATAGAAGGGAATAATCAGGTAACAGAAATGTTTTATAGAATAGGGATATGTGATGATGAATACAGTATATGTAAAGAGGTATCACAATATGTCAATAATTATTTCGCTGAGTGTGAAGATTATGCAGATGTATATATGTGGGAATCAGGGGATAGTCTGATAAAAGATCTTGAAGGTGGTACTGTTCTTGATATATTATTTCTTGATATTGAACTGCCTGATATGAATGGTATATCTATTGGCAGATATGTAAGAGAACAGCTTAGGGATTCAGCATTATCTATTGTATATATATCATATAAGACAAGCTATGCCATGCAGCTGTTTAATATTCATCCGTATGATTTCCTTATAAAGCCTGTCAGACAGCAGCAGGTCAGTGACACGATAAGTTCTTTGCTGCAGATTAATAACGAGGACAGACGTTTCTATGCATACAGAGTTAATAAGGTGATTAACAAGGTACTGGTTGGAGATATAGTGTATCTGGAAAGTGAAAGAAAGCACATGCGTCTGGTTATGACAGATGGAACCAGCAGGGAATATGTAGGAAAGATTAAGGAAGAGATTAACAATCTTCCTGAATATTTCATACAGATAGGACAGTCATATATTGTTAATTACAGACATATAAGGGAATGCAGACCTGAATATGTAATTATGGATAATGGGACTAAGCTTAGTATCAGCAGAGGATATAAAGCTGATGTAACGGATAAAATTCTGAAACTGGGTGTTTGATTGTGAAAATTATAATAGTATTTATGCTTATAAGAATAATCAGGATAATACTTGCTATTGATTATTCTAATATATTTCTGGATAATAAGAATAAGAAGGCATTGCTGGTTACGATTGTGTTCGTGTATTTGCCGGCTGTTGCAACGGATGTTATATTTGATTCGTTATATATAAGAATAATAGAAGAATTCATTATTATATATCTTATCGTATATACGTATGAGGGTGATATCATAAGGAAACTTATATTATCAGTCATGAATGTGGCGCTGTGCGGTGTCAGTGATATTGTAACATCTTATATAATGTCTGGCACGATTCTTATTCAGAATGGAAGTGCCAGCAGTGAGTTCGTGAGCGTGTTGTTATTGTATCTGTGTATTCTTATAATTAAGAATATGTATAAAGTAAAGATACATGGCAGATTCGGCAGGCATTGGATATATCTTCTGGTGCTTGCCTTGATAAGTATATCGGTATGGTATATTATTGCTGGTGATATTATCATGACACATGATGGAATTATGTTCGTGGGTGGTGCATTGCTTGTGATGAATATAATGTCATACAAGTTATTCGAGTATGTTACTAATTCTTACGAGTATGAGCAGGAGAATATGAAGCTTAAGGAACAGATGGACATATATGAGTGTCAGATAAGCAACAGTATAGCCAATGACAGAGAGGTACGTGAATTAAGGCATGATATGAAACGTCATTTAAAAGAAATCCAGATACTGGCAGCACAAGGGGAATATGGACAGTTAAACCAGTATATACAGGATATGACAGATGATGCCAGTGTACTTGATAATATGATTGGAACCGGCAATGTAGCGCTGGATGGTATTCTTAATTATATGTGCAGCAAAGCGCTGAAGAATAATATACAGGTTACAAGAAAGATAACCGTTCCAGAGGATGCAGAACTTGTTGCATATGATATGAATATTATACTTGGCAATCTGCTTGATAATGCAATCGAGAATGCATTAAAGACAGATGAACCTAAGATAGATATTGTCATAAAGTATCAGATGGGGATGCTGCGTATTAACATTGTTAATAGCTGCATACATGACCAGAATATTATTGATGGAAAGTATATATCTACGAAGCTGGACGAGGTTAAGAATCATGGATATGGCATGATTAATGTCAGGAAATGCGTTGCGAAATATAATGGGACGGTTAAGTTCAGTAATGATGATACCAGGTTTAAGGCGGAGGTTTTGTTGTATATCTGAGCTTAACGAACAAAATTCAAGGAAAGAGATAAAAGTATTATCAGCTGATGGATTACCGGGGTTAGAGGACACAGATGTCAGAAACCAATGGTTAAATACGAAGAGTGTTACATTTTCTAACGCTTATGAGGCAATAGAGTTTTTGCAAAATCTTGAATAATATTATAAAGACTTCGCATACTTGCGTGTAAAGTATGTGAAGTCTTTTTGACAAAATATACCTTTTTGGCTGCATAATGTACCCTGCACGGTTATTGTCAGAAAAATGTTATATAATGCAGATATGTATCAGATACATAAAGATGCTTGTGGCAGATATGGGATGCAGCAGTAAAATACTATTATAAGAATTGGCGTCGGAGAGGAGCTTAATGGGAAGAACAGTCTGATATAAATATAATAACAATAGTATTGATGGAGAAATATATATGAAAGCAAAAAGCAGTATTATTTCATTGATGTTAATTATATGTCTGGTCTTGTCCGCTGTGATAGGATATAAAAAAGGATATATAGGAGATATATTTAATCTTAAAACTAAAAAAATAGTTGATAATGTAACGAATAACAATGAAAGCATAACAAGGACAAGTGAAATTATATATGAAAATGAATCATCTGTTTTAGATATAGGGGATGAGTATGAGATAGAAGATGAAGAAAAAGATTATAGGGGAAATGTAGATAATAAAAACAGCTATAAAATAAAAGAGAAATATATAGATAGTTATATAACCAGAACACTTCCAGAGGGGATGTTTGTGACATTTTATAGTGGGGATGAGAGTGATTATTTAAGCGATGATAAAAGAACGTTTTCAGAAAAATATTCATATGTAATAGTTATGCTAGAGCTTGTTAATGAAAGTAATGAAGAATCCAATATGACATTCATAACACCAGCTGTTATGCAAATTGGTTATTTTAATGATGATAATGTATTTACGATGTATGATTATAGGAGAGGTGGTTTGTCTGGTGCTGAAAGCATAAAAGGACATGTAGAACTGCCGGTAGGAAGTAAGAATACTGTTAATTTGTGCTATATCATACCAGATGAGTTGCTTGACAGACAATTAGTGGTTGCAGGAATGATATCGGAGTATGATAAAGGAGCACCTAAAGTTCCATATTTCAAGGTAAAGATGTCGGCTGAATAGCATTATAAGAAATAGCAGGATTATTACATTTAATACAGGCTTGTACCAAATATGACTGGAGAAGGAAATATGAAGACGTTATTAAAAATAGAGTTAGAAAGAGCTTTTAAGAATAAATGGTTTTACATAACATTGTGTATAGAACTGGTATTGGTGATTGCTGATGTACGTACAGTTGCACTTCCAGCACGTATGGCATATGAAGAATTTTATATACCGGTAAGGGATTACCAGATTCCGGGGGCTTATTGTTATTGGATGGTTGTGAATAATGGACCGGTTTATAGATTGTTTCATTTTATTTTTCCATTGCTGATAAGTATTCCATATGTTTTTACAATATATAATGATATTAAAAGTAACTATGTATACAATATAACAAGCAGGATAGATAAAAGCAGATATTATCTGAGTAAATTATTAACACAGTTTATAGTAGGAATGGCAGTTGTGGCTTTTGCACTTATAAGTTCATTTGTATTAACAGCAGCTATATTGCCTCTTGAACATCCGACTATGGCATCGGCAGAGTATAATATATCTGTAACTAAGGCGTTTCCAGAGCTGTTCTATAATCATACCTTTGTTTCTGCTATTGTGTTTATTGTTCTGGAATCAGTTGTATTCGGAATAATAGGCTGTATAGGTTTCATATTCTCATATCTTCTTAATAATGTGATTATGGTAATGCTGTCTTCTTTTATAATATATTATATGGACTTCATATTATCTAATCTGTGTGGAAGATACGGCTCTCTTATGGCAGCATCCAAGATAGGAATATTACATAAGGCATGGGTAACGGGATTGGTTGCTGAACTTATGATCATTGCGGTGACCGCAGTTGTTGTCTGCATAATCAGGATGAATAAGAAAGATTTATTATAAATATGGAGAACTATATATGAAAAAGATAATAAAAATAGCAGGAATCATAATAGCATTTCTTGTTACAACTGTATTAGTGATATCCATTATAAGTGTTAATGTTAAGTATCATAGATATTTTGATATAACAGAGCTTGACGGTAAGGATAAATATACAACGGAATGGGGAAATGTAAGTATAGACGGTGCAAGAATATTAAGCAAGAAAGAGATGATAGGAGAATATCCGGATATTGAATCTTATATAAAGAGTGAAGATGACAGCAAGGGATACGTGATGGTGTATGTAACCTTTGATGTAACTGACGTAGAGAAGTATGATGCAGAGTGGTTCAAGCTATGGACAATAGAAGCGGACAAGATATGGTCTAATGGCAGAGATATGATTGTTAACAGCTTTATGAATAGCAATAATAAAATAACAGAAAATAAAGAATATCAAATGTATTGTGTTTTCGGTTTCACACCTCAAAATATCCAGTTAGAGAAGTATGATGATGTACATAATCTTGACTTCAGAATAATGATTAATCATAATCCGATAATTTATTATAAACTAGGCAGAATTAAATAAAATGAAGGGAATTGGTTTATGAAAGAGTTTCTGACTTTCTTTAGATATCAGAATAAAGCAGGAAAATTATACAAATGGATGCTGCTTATCGCGTTGACAGCGTTTTCATTTACGTGTGCTTATATAAGGACTTTCTTTAATGAGTATTATGTGGGATTGTGTGCTAAAGATATGCTGGTATTTTTCTCAAGAGATGGAATGATTCTTGCAATGACTGGAGGTATCAGTACGATTAGAGGACTACTGTTTACGTATGTGGATGATAATCCCAATGTTATTGTAAGGTATAATTCCAAAATGAAAGTTTTCGTTTATCAGAGCATGTCACTACTCATAATTACTTTGATAGATATGGTAGTGTTATATGCAGTTGGAATTATATCAGCATATATTATACTTGGGGTATATGATAACTGGCATATTGATGGAAGTTTGTTTTACAATACTGTAACAAGAAAAGGCTTTTCTGCTGATATAGGTGTATATGAAGCTGTTATGTATATTATGTTTATATTAAGAAAGACTGTTATAGTATGGTGTGCTGGTATAATCAGCCTTTTAGTGGAATATATCACAGACTGGATAAGGGTAGCCATTCTTGCAACAGTATTCATATATGGCGTAAGTATAACAACTCATTTTTCTATAAGCAGACTGGATCTTAGAATACTGGATATATATAATATGCCAAAGACTGTTATGTATACAGCATTAATTGCGCTGGCTGGAATACTGTTTGTTATTGCAGGAACTGTATTGTCACGAAGAAGGCAGTACTATAGGTAAAAGCAGCATGCGAAGCAGCGGCGAGTAGTAAAGCTACGAATCGTGATATAATGAGCGCAAAAGAATTCGACAGGATAAGGATAAATATATGAATATCAACAGCTTTGTAAAAAATGATATAAAAAGATTTTTAATACATAACAGATATCGCATGATTCTATGTGTTATTATAGTATTCTCACTTATGGCAGCATTCTATATGCATACAGGTGTCATAAGTTCTGTAAAGAATAAAGAGATACAGCCTTCTGCCTGTGATTATATATTATATATGACAAGAGGTGTATGTCATGTAACAGAGGAGAATATAAAAAGACTTGAGATACCTTATGTATGGATATCGTTATGTGTTATGTGCAGTCTTATGGTTCTTGATTATCTTTACAATGATATGAGAGGCATAGGAAGAAATGTGCTTGTATACAGCAGAAAAAAGAATCTGTGGTGGTTCAGTAAGTGCGTTACAACTGTTATTGCAATCACCATTGTATATATGATTATATGGATTATGTCACTGGTGTTTACAGTTGCATCTAAAGGGAGTATGACAGGTGTGCATACAGACCTGTTTATAACGATGTATAGTATTAATACTTCACTTCTTCCGTCGGATATGCTTGATTATAGTCAGACGGCGATATGTTTATATGTTGTATTGTATCCGTGGTTTATATCTGTGTGCATCGGTCTTGTACAGGTTATGTTAAGTTTGTATACAGGACCAGTTATAAGCTTTGTTATTATACTGATAATGAATACGCTGGCAGTATTTTCTAACAATATACTGCTGTTTGGCAACTGGACTATGGCAGAGAGGTGTAGTATATTAGCAGAAGATGGACTTGATATATATGTTATGCTTGTTATGGCAGTCATACTTGCAGTTGTATCAGTTATGTCAGGCTGGCATAAATTCAAAAAGAAAGATATATTGTAGTGAGCGCAAAGGAAAAGGAAGCGGCTGTATAGCAGCCAGGTAAAGTTATGGCATACAGAATAGGTATATGTGATGATGAACAGAATATAGTGTTAACTCTTACAGGATATATAGAACATTACTTCCAGTTACAGGGAGATGATGTAGAGATACATACATGGAATTCAGGTGAAGAGCTGATTAGTGATAAAGTGTTCGGCACAGGTGAGGGGGTTGATATATTATTTCTTGATATTGAACTCCCTGATATGAATGGTGTGTCGATAGGGCAGTATATACGAAATACGGTGTCTGATTCTATAGTTCAGATTGTGTATATATCATATAAGACAAGCTATGCTATGCAGCTTTTTAATGTACATCCATATGATTTCCTTGTAAAACCAATTGATGAAAATATGATAGCCTCTGTAATAAGCGGTATACTTCATATGAATGGGCAGGATAGAAGATTCTATACCTACAGGGTTAATAAGACTGTACATAAGGTTGCGTATGGGGATATATGTTATCTGGCGAGTGACAGGAAACATATAAGAATAGTAATGTATAATGGAAACGTGAAAGAATTCGTGGGAAAGCTGAAAGATGAAATAGCTGATCTACCTGATTATTATATACAGATAGGTCAGTCATATGTTGTAAATTACAGCCATATAAGTCAGTTCAATCCGGAAAGTGTTGTTATGGATAATGGTGATGAGCTGATGATAAGCAGAGGATATAGGGCACAGGTAAGTGAGAAACTTCTTAGTCGAAGCAGATCATTGCCAGTGTAAGATTAAGGCAGGTTGTTATATGTATATGTTTATGGAATATATATTTGTTATATTAGTTGTGAGACTTATCAAGATGACTATTGATTTAGATTATTGCAATATATTTTTCAACGTGAATAACAAGAAACTCAGATGGATTCTATGCATTGGTGTATATCTGGCAGCTGTGTCGGCAGATATTATATTTGACTCGGAATTTATAAGTATTATAGAATCTTTTATAGTTATGTATTTAATCATGCAGGCTTATTCAGGTGCAGTTGACAAGAAAGTGTTATTCGCTTCCATGAATGTGGCACTGGAATGTATAGCAGACATGGGAACATCTTATATAATGTCTGATAGCAGCGTGATGTATGATATCAATAGTTATACTGTATTGAACAGTGTTTCAATAGATTATTATTTTTCGAAGCAATTCGTATCTATTATGCTGTTTTATTTTCTTGTTATAATAGTTAAGAATATATATAGAACAAAAGAATATGATGATGTGTCATACAACTGGCTTTATTTTATGCTTCTTGCGGTTATGAGCATAGGTGTGTGGTATATAATTGCAAGAGGGCTGATATTAACGCAGGAGGGGCTGATATGTGTAGGTGCCGCACTGCTTGTCATGAATATGGTTTCTTACAAGTTATATGAGTCTGTTTCTGATGCATACCGGTATGAGAAAGAGTATGAGAAGTTGAAAGAACAGATGGATATATATGAGTGCCAGATAAGTACCAGTATTGAGAATGACAGGGTAGTAAGAAGTCTCCGGCATGATATGAAGCTTCATCTTGAAGAACTGAAACTTCTTGCAGCAGGCAGAAAATATGATGAATTAGAGAACTATATATCAGCTATGACAGAGGATGCCAAGCCGCTGTATAATATGATTGGCACAGGTAATCCATCAGTAGACGGAATACTTGATTATATGTGTTCCAAGGCACAGGATAAAGGTGTGACAGTCAGTAGAAAGTTACGAATACCGGAGGATGTTGAGCTTAGTACATATGATATGAATATAATACTGGGTAATCTGCTGGAGAATGCTATAGAGAATACCCTGAAGACAGATAATCCTTATATAGAGCTTACGATTAAGTATCAGAGTGGCCCGATATATATCAATGTTACGAATACCTGTATTGCCGACCAGAAGGTTGAGGATGGAAAGTACCTGACAACGAAAACAGATATTGAAGGAAATGTAGATAAAGGATATGGAGCTGATAAAGCAGATAAAGTAAAACAGAATAATCATAACCGTGTTAAACATGGGTATGGACTTGACAATGTAAAAAGATGTGTTGACAAGTATAGCGGAACCATGAAGCTGAATTGTACAGGTGAATTATTTATAGCTGAGGTGCTGTTATATGTACCAGTGAAGGTTTATAAGAAGTAAATCAGTATGGTAGAAAAGGACAGATTTACGGATAAATCTTAAATTTTTAAAAATAGATTACAATATTGAATATATATGTTAAAATGTGGTAAGAGTGTATAAAAAGACAGCTCTTACCTTTTTTTACAATAACATTTATCTGTGATATTAAGAGGATTGTGCTGCTTGCAAAGCAAAGTAAAGATTTACATTTATTGGTTATGGAGATATTCTTTAACATGGATACAAGGTTATGTTATTGTGTTGCTACGTCAACAGATGGTAAGCTAATAGTAATATAAGTCAGAGAGGTCAGCAAATGAGTTTTGATGTATTAAAGAAAATAGAAGAATTGAAGAAATCGGACATGATATGTGCAGAAGGCAGATATGAGCTTGTTAAGGCAGAAGTACTTAAGGATATGAATTCAGCCGGTCTTATATTAAGACATAAAAAGTCAGGCGCAAGAGTTGTTGTTATATCCAATGATGATAATAACAAAGTATTTTCCATAGGTTTTAAGACACCTCCTTATGATGATACAGGTATGCAGCATATTATAGAACACTCGACTCTGTGTGGTTCAAGAAAATATCCTGTTAAAGACCCATTCGTAGAATTGTGCAAAGGTTCACTTAACACATTTCTTAATGCTATGACTTATCCGGATAAGACAGTATATCCTGTGGCAAGCTGTAATGATACGGATTTTAAGAATATTATGGATGTATATATGGATGCTGTATTTTATCCTGATATGTATAACAGGGAAGAGATATTCAAGCAGGAGGGATGGCACTATGAACTTGAAGATGTAGATGATGATGTCAAGTATAATGGTGTTGTGTTTAATGAGATGAAGGGTGCATTTTCATCAGCAGATGATGTGCTTTCAAGATATACTTTTAATTCATTATTCCCTGATACTGTATACTGCCACGAGTCAGGTGGTGATCCTGCGGTTATCCCAACACTTAAGTATGAGGATTTTTTAAAGTATCATAAAGAATATTATCATCCATCTAACAGTTATATATATATGTATGGTGATATGGATGTGGATGAAAGACTTAAGTATCTTGATGAAGAATATCTGTCAGACTTTGATGCAGCTGATGTTGATATACATGCAGATATTCCACTTCAGAAAGCATTTGACAAGCCTGTATATGAAACTAAGCCATACGCTATAACAGACGATGAACCATTAGAGGACAACACCTATCTTTCATATAATGTGGTAACTGGTACTTCTGTTGATGCAAAGCTATACCTTGCTATGCAGATACTTGATTATGCACTTGTCATGACACCAGGTGCACCTCTTAAGCAGGCACTTATAGATGCTGGTATAAGCACAGATGTGTATTCAAGTTTTGAAACCTCTCTTTATCAGCCGGTTTATTCTATAGTTGCCAAGAATGCGAATGAAAAGGATAAAGATGCATTTGTTAAGATAATAGAGGATGTGCTTAAAGAACTGGTAAAAAACGGCATAAACGAAAGAACAATAGCTGCCGGTATTAACTACTATGAGTTTAAGTACAGGGAAGCTGATTATGGTCCATATCCTAAGGGACTTATGTATTATCTTACTATGATGGACAGCTGGTTATATGACGAGTCTAAGCCATTTATCCACATAGAAGCCGGTGATACATTTAAAGAGCTGAAAGAGGATGCTAAGAAGGGATACTTTGAAAAACTTATAGAGGAGTATATTCTTAATAATAACCACAAGTCAGTTATAGGTCTTGTACCTGAATATGGACTTGAAAAGAAGAAGGAAGAAGAGGAAGCAAGGAAGCTTTCAGAATATAAAAAGACTTTGTCAGAGGATGAGCTTAAAGCTTTAGTAAAGGATACAAAGGCACTTAAGGAGTATCAGAACACACCATCAAGCAAAGAAAATCTTGAGAAAATTCCTATGCTTGAGCTGTCGGATATATCAAGAGAGCCGGCAGAGCAGTATATAGATGAAAAGGATGTTGCAGGAATGAAGGTGGTACATCATAACCTTTTCACTAATAAGATAGCTTATATACTTCTTTCGTTTAATACACAGGGTGTCAGTGATGAAGATATTCCTTATCTTGGGCTTCTTGGCAGTGTATTAGGTCTTATGGATACTAAGAACTTTACTTATCCAGAGCTTATGAATGAGATTAACATAAACTGTGGCGGAATATCTTCTAGTGCTGCTGTGTATACAGACAAGGCAGACTTTAGTAAAAACAGCATTATGTATGAGTTTAAGGGTAAGGCGTTATATGATAAAATTCCTTTTGTTCTAGATATGATGAAAGAGATTATGTATAACACTAAGTTCACAGACTATAAGAGATTAAAAGAAATTATAGCAAGAATAAGGTCAAGATTTGAGGCTACTATGTCAGGTTCAGGTCATTCCATAGCTATGCTTGAGGGCTGTGCACAGTTTTCAGCTTCAGCTTATTATTCAGATATGTTAAAGGGGTATAAGGCATATCAGTTTATCAGAGAGCTTGATGAAACATTTGATAATAATAAGGAAAATATAGCACACAGGCTTTCAGAGCTTGTAAGGATTATATTTAACAAGGCAAATGTTATTGTAAGTCTTACAGCAGATGATGAAGGTTACAGCCTTTTTGCAGAGGCTTACAGTAAGTTGGCAGACGATATGAACGATGAAAAGACTGCTGTGGCACAAAGAAATTATACACCGGTTAATGTAAAGACTGCATATACAGCAGCCTCACAGGTCCAGTATGTTGCAAGATGTGGTAACTTTGTTAAGGCAGGATATGAATATACAGGTGCGCTTAAGGTACTTAAGATTATATTCTCATATGAATATCTGTGGCTTAATGTAAGAGTCAAGGGTGGTGCTTATGGGTGCATGAGTGGCTCTACAAGAGAGGGAGATTTCTATATGGTATCGTACAGGGATCCTAATCTTGCAAAGACTAATGAGATATATGAAGGTGCAGCAGAATACGTTAAGAATTTCAATGTGAGCCGCAGGGATATGGTTAAGTTTATTATAGGAACTATCGGCGAGATGGATTCTCCACTTACACCTTCTGCCAAGGGTATGAGATCATTTACACATTATATGACTCATACAACTATAGATATGTTAAGAAAAGATAGAGCACAGGTGCTTGATGCAACAGTTGAGAGCATAAGAGCACTTGCACCGCTTATAGATGCTGCAGTTAAGCAGGATTATCTGTGTGTTGTAGGTGGACAGAAGGCTATAAGTGAAGCTAAGGATATGTTTGATGTTATTAAGCCACTTATTTAATTATATGATGATACCAGGGTCAAAAGTATAAAATAAGATGATGTATCTTTAAAGGTGCTGATAAAAAGCAGTTGTATAAGGAAAATAATATGATTGGAGTAACGTATGAATTTAGATGAAATGCTTAAAGCCAGTGGAATAAGCGGCGGTGCTGCTTCTGGCAATGATAACGTAAAGTCAGGTTTTGTAACATTTATAGGAAGACCTAATGTGGGTAAGTCAACACTTATGAACTATATTATAGGTCAGAAGATAGCTATAACATCTAACAAGCCACAGACTACAAGAAACAGAATACAGACTGTGTATACAGATAAGAGAGGACAGATAGTGTTCGTAGATACACCAGGTATACACAAGGCAAAGAACAAGCTTGGCGAATATATGGTGGGAGCAGCAGAAAAGACTATTAATGAAGTTGATGTTGTATGCTTTATAGTAGAGCCTTCAACTTATATTGGTGCTGGTGAGCAGCACATTATAGAAAAACTTAAAAAAGTATCATCTCCTAAGATTCTTGTTATCAATAAGGTTGATACTGTCAAGAAAGAGGAGCTGCTTCCTGTTATAGACTGTTACAGTAAGGAGCTTGAATTCGATGAGATTATTCCTGTTTCAGCAAGAAATGGAAACAATGTAGATGATCTTGTTGATACTATATTTAAGTATCTTACATATGGACCTATGTTCTATGATGAAGATACTGTAACTGACCAGCCTATGAGACAGATAGTTGCAGAACTTATCAGGGAAAAAGCGCTTCATGCTCTTAACGAAGAAATCCCTCATGGTATAGCAGTAGTTATTGACACATTTAAGGACAGAAAGTCGCCAAAAGGTATTATAACTGATATAGATGCTACTATTATATGTGAGAGGGATTCACATAAGGGTATTATCATCGGTAAGGGTGGTGAAATGCTTAAAAAGATCGGAACGAACGCACGTTACGAGATAGAAAAACAGCTTGGAAATAAAGTTAATCTTAAGCTATGGGTTAAGGTTAAGAAGGAATGGCGTGACAGTGATATTCTTATCAAAAACTACGGATATGATAAGAAGGATTTAAAGGATAACAGATGATATGTTACCAGTTGGAAATATCAGATTATGATATAGCAGTGTAATTGTGAAAGGAGACAGATAAGGTGGCTGATATTGTACAGGTAACAGGTTTTATATTGTCCAGTATGCCTGTGGGTGAGTATGACAGAAGAATAGTGATACTTAGCAAAGAACTTGGTAAGATATCAGCATTTGCCAAAGGCGCTAGAAGACCAAACAGTCATCTTATCGGTGTTACAAGACCATTTATATTCGGAACCTTTGAATGTTACCGTGGCAGGGATTCTTATACTATATTCAAAGCAGAGGTTAAGAATTACTTTGAGGAACTCGTAAGTGACCTTGACAGTGTGTGGTATGGATATTACTTTGCAGAGATAGCAGAATATTATGGAAAAGAGAATCTGGATGCCGCACAGATGCTGAATCTTTTATATGTGTCTTTTAAAGCACTTACGAATAAGTCTATACCAAACGAACTTATAAGGTTTATATATGAACTTCGCATGATATCTGTCAACGGTGAGTGTCCTGATTTTTTTACATGCCGGGGCTGCGGTTCGCATGATAAGCTGGATACATATTCGTATACATATAATGGCATGTTCTGCAGTGATTGTCATTCAAAGGTGAAGGATGGTATTAAGCTGCAGCCATCTACATTATATACATTGCAGTATATAGTTACGGCGGCACTTAATAAGCTGTATACATTTGTTGTGACAGATGAGGTTATGGCAGAATTAAGAATGGTGACATCAAGAATAGCTGCAGTTACGTTTGATAAGAAGTTTAAATCAAAAGAAATGCTGACATTATAAAAAGAAAAGAGGCTTGATATGGGACATAACAACCAGAAAAAGATAGCGGCAATCAATGATTATACAGGATTCGGAAGATGTTCCATAGCGGTGGAGCTGCCTGTTATATCAGCACTTAAAGTACAGTGCTGTCCGCTCCCGACTTCTGTTTTGTCGAATCATACTGGATTTGACAGCTTTTATTTTGAAGATTTTACAGATAGTATGCCAGCGTATATTGCTGAATGGAAAAAACTTAATCTTAAGTTTGATGGAATATGTTCGGGATTTCTTGGTTCACACAGACAGATAAAGATAGTTGAAGATTTTTTTAAAACATTTAAGACTGATGAAAATATTATACTTGTCGATCCGGTTATGGGTGATTATGGCAAGCTGTATTCAACATACACAACGCAGACATGTACAGAGATGAAGAAACTTGTAAAGTACGCAGATATACTTACACCTAATCTTACGGAGGCATGTATACTTACAGATGAGGAATATGATGAAAAATGTCCTGGCAGGGAGCTTTTTCGTATAGCAAAGAAGTTATCAGATATGGGACCATCAAAGATAGTTATAACTGGAATAGTAAGAGGTAAGTATATAGCTAACTACTGTTATGAAAAGGGAAGCGAAGGCTATGAGATAAAGACTATGAAGGTTGGAACACAAAGGTCAGGAACGGGAGATATATTTGCATCAATACTGGCGGCTGATGCGGTGAATGGTGTGGATTTTCATACTTCAGTAAAGAAAGCTTCACAGTTTATAAAGAAATGCATATTAAAGTCAATAGAGCTGGATATACCAGTTACTGACGGAGTATGCTTTGAAGAGCTTCTTACTACATTAAGATAGTAAGTGCTTTTTTATGGATAAGATTGTGCAATGTTAAGATGTGCATTTTTCATGGCTTATAAGAAAAGAGGATAAAATAATTATGGAAATATTATATAAGGTACACAATAATCTATATGTCAATATGACTAACAAATGTCCTTTTGCATGTACATTCTGTTTAAGACAGACTATGGACAGAATAGGTGAATCAGACAGGCTGTGGCTTGAAAGGGAACCTGATGTAAATGAGGTTATTGCAGAGTTTGATAAGTGGAATATGGATGATTTCGGAGAGGTTGTATTCTGCGGCTTTGGTGAACCTACAGAAGTGTGGGATAAAATAAGAGAAGTGGCAGCATATGTTAAAAAAACATATAACAAGCCTATAAGAATAAACACCAACGGAGCAGGTAATCTTATCAATGCAAGAGATATAGCAGCAGAAATGCCGGGACTTATTGATACCGTATCAATAAGCCTTAATGATCCGGATAAGGATGAGTACCATAAGCTTGTAAGAAGCAGATTTGGTGATAAGACTTTCGATGCTATGATAAGCTTTGCAAATGAGTGCGTAAAAAACGGACTTCACGTGGTTATGACTACGGTTGATACGACTATATCACATGAAAAGGAAGAAGAGTGCAGGAAAATATGTGATAAGATAGGTGCCAAATATAGAATCAGACCATGGGAGTCATAGATATTTATGAAGCCTTATGTGTGGACTAAGATGTTTTTAGTTTGCGGGCTATAAGGTTTTTTAATTTTATAGACTATAAGGTTTTTTATTTTGCTGGTTGAAATATATATAAGAATGGTATAGAATTAAAAAGATTATTGTGAGGATAGCAACACCACCCAGGTGTATGACAGTCCGCAACTTTAGGAGGAATCTAGAATATGGAAAAGACAATGGAAAAGATAGTTGCCTTAGCTAAGGCGAGAGGTTTTGTATACCCAGGTTCAGAGATATATGGTGGTCTTGCGAATACATGGGATTACGGCAATCTTGGCGTAGAGCTTAAGAACAATGTTAAAAAGGCGTGGTGGCAGAAGTTTGTACAGGAAAGCCCATATAATGTAGGTGTAGACTGTGCTATTCTTATGAATCCACAGACATGGGTTGCTTCAGGACATCTTGGCGGTTTCTCAGATCCACTTATGGATTGCAAGGATTGCCATGAAAGATTCAGAGCTGATAAGCTTATTGAAGACTGGGCAGATGAGAATAATTATGATCTTGGCGGTTCAGTAGATGGATGGACTCAGGAGCAGATGAAGAACTTCATTGATGAGAAGAATATATGCTGTCCTACTTGTGGAAAGCATAACTTTACAGATATAAGACAGTTTAACCTTATGTTTAAGACATTTCAGGGTGTTACAGAGGATGCTAAGAATACAGTATACTTAAGACCTGAAACAGCACAGGGTATATTTGTCAACTTTAAGAATGTACAAAGAACATCAAGAAAGAAAGTGCCTTTTGGTATCGGACAGATAGGTAAGTCATTCCGTAACGAGATTACACCTGGTAACTTTACATTCAGAACAAGAGAATTCGAGCAGATGGAACTTGAATTCTTCTGTAAGCCTGGAACAGACCTTGAATGGTTCACTTACTGGAGACAGTATTGTATAGACTGGCTTAAGGCACTTGGTATCAAGGAAGATGAGATGAGAGCAAGAGATCATTCACCAGAAGAACTCTGCTTCTATTCTAAGGGTACTACAGATATCGAATTCTTATTCCCATTTGGATGGGGTGAGTTATGGGGTATCGCAGACAGAACAGATTACGACCTTACACAGCATCAGACAGTATCAGGCGAAGATATGTCATACTTTGATGACGAAGCTAAGGAAAAGTATATTCCATATGTTATCGAGCCATCACTAGGTGCAGACAGAGTTACACTTGCATTCCTTTGCTCAGCTTATGATGAAGAAGAGCTTGAAGGTGGAGATGTAAGAACAGTTCTTCACTTCCATCCAGCACTTGCACCTGTTAAGATAGGTATATTACCACTTTCTAAGAAGCTTAACGAAGGCGCAGAAAAGGTATATGCAGAGCTTTCTAAGTACTATAACTGTGAGTTTGATGACAGAGGAAATATCGGTAAGAGATACAGAAGACAGGATGAGATAGGTACTCCATTCTGTATAACATATGACTTTGATTCTGAAGAGGATAATGCTGTAACAGTAAGAGATAGAGATACTATGCAGCAGGAAAGAGTTAAGATAGAAGATCTTAAGGCATACTTTGAAGATAAGTTCAGATTCTAATATCAGTAAAATAAAAGTTTTAGAATATACTGGCATATGATTAGAAAGAATCAGTGGTTGGTTAATAATATACGCAGGGTTTGTGCATGAGTCATGAATCCTGCGTAATATATATGATACCAGGGTCAAAAGGTCTAAACCCACATGAGCTTGCTCATAGGTGGGTGAAAGACCTTGGGACCCGCCCCGATATGAGCATAAAAGTGGGATGATAATCCCACGATATGCGAATATTGGGGGGAGAATTGTGGGAGTGCGTAGCACGGAACAATTCGCAGGTATCAAAGTCGGGGGCTTTTGCCCCGGCATCATATATGTTGTTAAGGAAAAAGCAGCATTATCAGACGATGTATAAGACAGATATAAAGGCAGAAAATATATGATATGTGCTAAATGTGGAACGGAATATGAAGGCAGTCAGTGTCCTAAGTGTGATGGACCTGTAATAAAGATTAATAACAGTGATTATCAGGCAAGAAAAAAGGCTTATGAAGAAAAACAGGCTAAGATTAAGATTAATGAAAAAGAAGCACTAGGAAAAGATAGAACAGATAGAATTGATAAAACTGAAAAAAAAGATAAGAAAACACATGCTCCTAAGTCTAAGAACTATGATGAAGGGGTATTTGATATAACTAAAGTGGATATGAATCAGGTGGCTGATAAGCTAAAAAAAGGCAGGGACGTCTTTGCTGGCAGCAAAGACAGATTTGCTAAATCACTTGAGAAAAATGCTAAAAAAAACAATAAACAGGCAGATGAAAATACAGGGATTAAGATAAGAAAAGCTGATAGTTCAGGTATTCCTTATAAGAAAGCTGGAATAGCAGCAGCTGTAATTCTTATACTTATAGCTGTAGTTGTGTTTACTGTTGATATAATTACAAAGAAAAACTATAACATATATATGAGCGATGGAAGTAAAATATATGATGTTTCATCACTTGACAGCAGATATGTATGTGATAAATCAGGCGCTATATTTGCTTTGGATGATGATACATTTTTCACTCCTGAATGGCCTTGGGACATTGATAAAGATAATTCTGTGTTAAATGTTGCAAGTCCTAATGGAAGTTATTTTGCAACAGATGTGTACGATGCCACAGCTGGTATGTATACATTATATATATGGTCAGATGATGTATGTCTTAAAGCAGCAGAGAATATATATGAGCACAATGTTTATTACATATCTGACAAGGGAACTGTTATATATGAAGAAACTGAAACTATCAATGATAATGGAAAAACAGGGGTCAGGATGTTATCCATGGCAGAAGTAAAAAAAGATAAGTCAAAGGATGACGGATATATATGTGAAGTGAATACTATAGAAAGAAGTCTTAATCAGGCATATGTATATAGCAGTAAAGATATAATAGTTATTCTTAATACCGATGGACGTCTGTATCAGTATGATTATGACAGAAAGATAACTACAGAGGTTGACTTATATGTTGATAGTGTGAGTGCGCTTGGAAGTTCAACGGGTATGTATATGTCAGGAGCAGAACATCTTAATGCAAAGGATGATGCGGATTCATATATATACAGTGTATCAGAAAACGCCTATTATGTGGAAACTAAGACTGCAAAAGCAACGCTGCTTAAAGGAGTAAGTGGGGCGGGCAATATGTATGTATATGATAAAAAGAATGATTATGTGTACTGGCTTAGTAATAAAAAATTATCATGTGCAAGATTTAAGGATGGAGAAATATCAGATATATTGTTTCTTGAAAATACTGGAAATAATATGAATATGATATATCTTGCAGATACGCAGGAACTCATATATGTAAACGATGCTGCGCAGCTCATAAAGGCTGAAAAAGGTAAAAAAACTTTTATAACAGAAGCTGTGAAAGATGGAAGTCTTTCGCTTGTAAAAAATACAGACGAAGCATTGACATATATATCAGATGGAAAGCAATATTATATTAAGAATGTAACAGCCTCACCAGTTGTGATATGTGAAGCAGGGGAGCTTACCAATACATCTAATACAGGCATTTATAAGAAAAAGATATATTATTATGGTGCGGATGGACAGTTGTATACATGTAACCTTAAAGGAGAATCACAGAATGTTATAGGAAATGTTGAAAGGTTCTTTGTAGGAAGCTATATAAGGTGATAAAATAATAGAATATAAGCTTTTGCATATACATATATAAGTAGTAAATGTATTAAGAGGCAGTTTATATGAAGCATATGTATATGAATACAAGATGTGGATACATGCGTATAATAGCGGGATTGATGGTTATGGTCATGATTATTGTGGCTATAAGCATTAATCCTGCTTTTTATAGTTATGTATGGGCTGAAGATGAAGAATTGAAAGAATCGGACATAGTGACAGCTGGCGCAGCAGGTCCTGATATAGATACTCCATCAGCTATACTTATGGAGTCTAAAACTGGCCAGATAATATACGAAAAAGATGCAACAAAGCAGCTTGCACCTGCAAGCATAACTAAGATAATGACACTTATACTTATATTTGATGCATTGGAAAGTGGGCAGATAAAGATGGAAGACCCTGTTACTGTTTCTGAACATGCAGCCTCTATGGGCGGCAGCCAGGTGTTCTTAGAAGAAGGAGAGATACAGAGCGTAAGGACGATGATAAAGTGTATAGCGGTGGCAAGTGCTAATGATGCGTGTGTAGCCATGTCCGAATATATATGTGGTTCAGAAGATGTTTTCGTTGATAAGATGAATGAGAAGGCTGGGCAGCTTGGCATGGAGCAGACACACTTTGTCAACTGCTGCGGTCTTGATGCTGACGGACATACATCAAGTGCAAGAGATGTTGCTCTTATGAGCAGGGAGCTTATAAACAGCCATCCGGAGGTCAAAGAGTTCAGTAATATATGGATGGAAGATATAACACATGTTACTGGAAAGGGTGAAAAAGATTTTACATTGTCAAACACTAATAAGCTTATAAAACAGTATACTTATGCGACAGGACTTAAAACAGGTTCGACAAGCAAAGCTGGCTGCTGTCTTTCAGGAACAGCCATGAAGGATGGAATAGAGCTGATAGCAGTAGTTATGGCAGCACCAACAAGTAAGATAAGATTCAAGGATGCGGTTACACTTCTTAACTATGGATTTAGTGTATGCAGCATATATCAGGATGCAGAGGAGCCTGATATTAAATATGCCAGGGTTGAGGCAGGTGTAAAGGACGAGGTGAGCATTAAGAAAAGTGAAGATTTCTCATATATGTTTCTTGAAAGCTTTGGTGACTCAGATATAAGAAAGGAATACACGGTTGACACAATGATAGCACCTGTACATGAGGGCGATAAGGCAGGAATTATTAATTATTATTATAAGGACAGACTGATAGGCAGTGTTAATCTTATGGCAGCCGAAACAGTTGAGGTGATGGATTATTCAGATTCACTAAGAAAAGTATTGGGGGTTATTACTTTTAAAAAATGCTGATATATGCTATATTATGATGTAAGCGTCAAAAGTATAAAAAGGTAAAATGTATAGATATGTAAAATGTATAGAAAGGACAGCTTATGGATTTGTTTGATTATATGCGTGAAAGTAATAAAGAGAATGAATCACCTCTTGCCATGAGGCTAAGACCAAGGACACTTGATGAGGTGGTTGGGCAACAGCATATTGTAGGTAAGGATAAGCTTTTATATCGTGCTATAAAGGCAGATAAGCTGAGTTCGATTATATTCTATGGACCGCCAGGAACTGGTAAAACAACACTTGCCAGAGTTATAGCGAATACAACAAGTGCGGATTTTTGTCAGATAAATGCTACAGTAGCAGGCAAAAAGGACATGGAAGATGTAGTCGAAAAGGCGAAAAATAATCTTGGCATGTATGCAAGAAAGACTATTCTTTTCGTAGATGAGATACACAGATTTAACAAAGGGCAGCAGGATTATCTTCTGCCATATGTTGAGGATGGAACAGTCATACTTATCGGAGCAACAACTGAGAATCCATACTTTGAGGTAAATGGGGCTTTGATATCAAGATCCATTATATTTGAACTTAAACCTTTAACAAAGGATGATATCAAGGAAATACTAAAGAGAGCTGTATATGATAAAGAAAGGGGAATGGGCAGTTATAAGGCCAAAATAGATGATGATGCCCTTGAATTTCTTGCAGACATATCTAACGGTGATGCAAGAAATGCGCTAAATGCCATAGAACTTGGGATACTTACAACTGACAGATCACAGGATGGTATTATACATATTGACATTAAGACAGCAGAACAGTGTATACAGAAACGTGCTATAAGATATGACAAAACAGGTGATAATCATTATGATACAATTTCAGCATTTATAAAGAGTATGAGAGGTTCAGACCCGGATGCGGTAAGTTATTATCTTGCCAAGATGTTATATGCGGGTGAAGATATTAAGTTTATAGCAAGAAGAATAATGATATGTGCAAGTGAGGATGTTGGAAATGCAGATCCTAACGCACTTGTTGTAGCAGTGAGTGCAGCACAGGCAGTTGAGCGTATAGGCATGCCAGAGGCAAGAATAATACTTTCGCAGGCTGCACTGTATGTAGCCTGTGCACCTAAGAGCAATGCGTGCTATATGGCGGTGGATAAGGCACTTGATATAGTAAAGACAACAAAGACACAGCCTGTTCCTGCCCATCTTCAGGATGCCCACTATAAGGGCTCCGCAAAGCTTGGACATGGTGTTGGATATAAGTATGCACATGATTATCCTAATCATTATGTCAGTCAGCAGTATCTTCCAGACGCACTTGTTGATGAAAGCTTTTATTCACCTACTGATAACGGATATGAGAAACATATAAAGGAACATCTTGACAGGATAAGGTCAGAAGCACAAAAATAATAATACTAGGATGTAATATCAGACGTAATATAAAGAAAAGTACCTAAAAGTATATTGTACACATGAATGGAGAGTAAAGGATGAAAGAGTATATTAACCGGCTTTCATTAGGAAAGTTCAGGTATGACATACCAGACATAATAAAGCCAGATGATGTTGTAAGGGTTGATGTATTATGTGGAACATACAGTGAAGAACAACTGCATATTCAGGCAAGTGATGTCATCAAAGGCGTAGTGTACTCTTCTGACAGCCGGGTTGTTATAAAGAATGGGACATTCATAGGCAGAGAATGCAGCATAACATATATAGCTGATGCAAGAGAACTTCAGGATAAAGAGAGCATTGAAGGAAGATTCACAATAGTAAGTGATGCTGGTGAAAAAGATATAGCATATATTATAACAGGTTATAGCATGAAAGCTAAGACAAGTCTTGGTATGGGAGATGATCTGTTTCATTTTACGAATATTGTCCAGAAGTCAAGGGAAGAAGCAGCTGTTTTATACAGGTCAGAAAGCTTTAAGAGTATATTTTTAAAAAATGATGAGAATCTCATTAACCTATATGAAAGTCTGTATGACAGTGAAAATGTATACGAATCCATGGAAGAATTCTTAATAGCAATTAAGAAAAAATCACCACTTACATTTAAGATGGATACACAGACAAGAACATACAGTCTTTCACAAGAAGGTGAGAAGGACAGTCTGATTATAGAAAAAAGCGGATGGGGATATATAGAGCTTGAAGTAGAATGTGATGCAGACTATATCAAGATGAAGCGAGGAACACTTAACTCAGATGATTTTGTTGGTGATATATATGAGCTTGAATATCTTATAGATTATAGCCGGCTTCACAACGGAAACAACTATACTTCGATATGTGTACGTTCATATGGCCATGAGGAGCAGATTGACCTAATAATATATAAAGAAAACAAAGAAACTGATATAGATAAGAAAAATGATGGTTTTGATATCCGTATGGAACAGAGAAGTGCCAGAATAGCACTTACGCAGGCTTATATGGCATTCAGAATGAAAAGAATAGACCGTGAACAGTGGATATCAGATACAGGAAAAATGCTTACAAGAGTACGCGGATTGAAAGAATCGGACATGATTTTCGATGTATTTCAGGCAGGGCTTGATTTTATAGCTGGCAATGTGTTTGATGGAAAACAGATACTTGAAAACATTAAAGATAAGATATTAACAGATGTAAGCAGTCATGTTGAGTTATACTGTCTTTATCTGTATGTGAGCACACTTGAAAGAAAGGATGCACTATATACATCTGATGTGTTACAGATAGTCAGCAGATATTATGACAATGGTTATGATACATGGGTTCTTTTATGGATATTGTTTTATATAGATGGACAGATAGAGCACAATAAGAGCATAAAGCTTATAAGAATCAAGGATTCCTTTAATAACGGATGTACAAGTCCTGTTATGTATATTGAAGCATTAAATATATATAACGAACAGCCTGATTTGTTAAGGGTTATGAACAGATTTGAAATACAGGTAATATCTGAGGGCATAAAATATGGTGTTATATCAGAAAGACTTGCAAGACAGGCAGCAGAGGTTATTGGAAATGAAAAAAATGCTGGAATGTCTGACATAGAGCTGTTAAAAAGACTATATGAAAGCTATGAGGAGGATAACATCCTTGAGGCGCTTATAGTACATATGATAAGGACAGGTATTGCAGATGAAGAAAGCCTCACATATTATGAGAAGGCAGTGCTTCGTGGTATCAGAATAACAAGGCTTTACGAGTTCTATATGGCAAGCATAAAGAAAGATATAAAGTTAAGACTTCCTAAGATAGTGCTTATGTACTTTACATATGATTCAGGAGTTAATTATTCCTGGAAATCATATCTATATGCTAATATAGTATATAATAAGGAGCTTTATAAGGAGATATATGATTCATATAAACATATAATAGAGTTATATGTTTATGAACAGTTAAAGCAGGGGAACATTGACAGCAATCTTGTGTATCTTTATAAGAAGTTTATAAAACCACAGCTTGTTAAAAATGATACTGCAGCATTTTTAGCAAAACTTAAGTTTATGTATCATATAACATGTTTTGACGAAGATGTTAAAGCAGTTATGGTAAAGTATAGCCAGATACAGGAGCCTGTAATATATGAGTTTACAGGGAAAGATACTTATATTCCGCTATATACTAAAGACTGTTCGCTTGTATTTATATGCAATGATGGGCGTAAAAGAAAAAAGACAGTTGATTATGAGATAGAGAAAATATTTGAAGAGCCGGGTGATATGTCTGAGTATGACCAATACGATATAGATGATAAATATATTACTATATATAAGGTGGAGTACTACAGAAGAAAACATATATATAAAATGCATACACTCGAATTATATAAGCTGGCGCTCAAGGTTGAAGGAATATCAGAACAGTATAGAAAAAAACTGAATTCATGGATGATAGAGTTCTATCTGGAATACTATAATGCAGAAAGCTTTACAGATGAATACAAGCAGCTTGATATATATAACCTGTCAGTGAGGGATAGTGCATGTCTTGTAAAAATACTTATAGATTATGGCATGTATTATGAGGCAAGACAGCTTATTGATAAGTATGGATATGCAGATGTAGATGCGACAAAGCTTTTTATGCTTATGGTTCATGAGCTTGATGCATCGGTTAATGAAGAAGAATATAAGAACAAAATATCAGAATATGTATTTAAAAAGCATCTTTATAATGAACAACTGCTTACGTATATGGTGGAGCATTATAACAGTACAAACACTGATATGTATGTTTTATGGAAAACATCAAAGGAGTTTGGTGTGAATGTTGATTCGCTGTCAGAAAGAATAATATCCCAGATGATGTTTACCAATGTATATTCAAACAGATTAGCAGAGGTTTTTGCAGATTATTATAATAATGTGGCTGGATATTCGATTGTTAAGGCATATGCAGCATATAATTCATATAACTATGTTATAAAGAATAAGAAAGCAGATCCGGTTATATTTAAAGTTATAGAAAGAGCATATAAGGATAAAATAGGACTGCCATTATTATGCTATATTGCATGGCTTAAGGAAAAGTCATTGGAACTGTCATTATTGAATGAATCGGACATAAAGAAAACAGCACAGTCTATTCTGGATGAATTATGTGAAAAAGAACTTATATATAACTTTTATAAGAAATTCAATGGAATACTAAGCATACCATATAATGCGTATGGATTAACTGTTATAGAATATTTCGGCATTCCGGATAGAAAGGTGGAACTGCATTACCGCATCAATGATGACAGGGAGTATAAAACAGCAGTTATGAAAAGTGATATATGTGGAATATTTACATATAAGCTTTTAATGTTTTATGACGATAAAGTTACATATTATTTTACAACATCAGATGGAGAAAAAACAAAGGAATACAACATGGTATGTGATGATATTCCAGCACAGTATGCCGGCAAAAGATTAGATGCCATCAATGAATGTCTTGCCAGTGAGGAACTGCATGATATGGTTACATTGAAGAAGCTGATGAACAGTTATGTTACAAAGGCTTACGTTTCAGAAGAGATATTTAAGAAAATAGACTAGTGTTACTTACGAAACGATGTACTAGATAAAAACAGAATGGAGAAGTGCATGAAAGACCAGGGACTGATAATTGGAATTGAATATGATAAATCAGTGATACAGGCTTGTGTTTATGATATGAGAGCAGGCATACCTGTTGCATGCGATGAAGTAAGCGGGCTTTCAATAGCAGATGCCATCAGAAGAATATTGGGCAGATATAATGTGGATGAGATTGACAGTCTGTGTGTTAAGTCAGGATTATCTGATATAGAAGAGCTTAATGAAATAAATGATCAGATAAATTCACTTGGGATAAACGAGAACCAGTACATGATCACAGGTTCTATACAAAGCTTTGCTTATTATGCGTATTCACAGCAGAAAGAACTGTATAAGTCGGGAGTAGTCCTTATGGATTATGATGGACAGATTATTAATATATACAGGCTTTCATATAATACAGCTGATGGTGTGCAGTATATAGTATCAGCTCATGAACAGTATACGATAGATTCGCAAAGCAGCATGTCAGATAAGAAACTGGTTGAGTATGTGTCAGATTATTTTTTAAGGAATACAGCATCATCAGTATATCTTACAGGAAAAGGCTTTGATGTGAAAAAACTGCCAGATGGACTTTCAAAGGTGCTTGTGAATGGCAGAAAAGCTTATATAGGTCAGAATCTGTATGTAAGAGGAGCCTGCTATGCAGCATATGAGAATATATACCATGATATATTTGATAACGTGACTCTGCTAGTAGATGGATGTATAAAGGTGAATATAGAAACTGATATAAATGAACGTGGAAAAGCTATGAGGTTCCGCATAATAAAGATGGGCACCGAATGGTATATGGCACGCAGAAGCGTGGATTTTATCATAGAAGATATGACAACCCTGGCTTTAAAGCTGATCACAGCTGATGGAAAATGTACTGATAAAATAATAGATATAAGCAGCATACCTTATCGTGAGGGAAAGACAACAAGGATAAGAATGGATATATATGCAGTATCACAGGACAAATGTATGCTGACTATTAAGGATCTTGGATTCGGGGAAATGTTCAGGACATCTGGCAGAGTTATAACAGAGGAAATAGATTTAAGTGAGGCATGCTTATGAGTACGATGATTCTATGCAGGGATAAATTAGCAGTCAATCCTTTATATATCAGCTGTTCTGATGTCAGAATATATTCAAATGAGGAACTGTGCTACTATATTTATAATAACATATATATAATAACAAGTGACTTTATAAGTGATGAGCTTATACATTTTTTAAGGTATGAGACAAAAGATATGGCACTTGCAGACAGAGTTGAACAGATGAAAAAAAGTGATGCAGGTCTTGCAGCTATTCTTGTGACCATATTAAAGTCAGTTGATTATTATTCGATAAGCCAGATAGATAAGATAAGCGAAATACTTAGTACACTGGACAGCCAGAATGTGTATGAGCGTTTAAGGTCAAGGGCTGATACATATCTTGACAGAAAGAGATATTTTAAGGCAATAGATTGTTATAAGCAGATAATAAAAGAGTATAAAAATGATGCACCAGGTGCATTTATAGCCAGGATATATCATAATACGGGAGTGGCTTATGCGGGTATGTTTATGTATGACAAAGCAGCCGAAAGCTTTAAGCTGGCTTATGAAACAGGACAGTATTCAGAAAGTTATGATGCTTATCTGGCAGCAAAATATTTTGACGAAAGAAACAAAGAACTTATAGTTGAGGATGTATCTGACAGAGAGCTTGCGGTAAGAAAGCGCATAGAAGGTGTTATGGATAACGCCAGATATCAGGAAGAGTATAGAAAGCTTGAAGAGCTTGTAAAAAGAAAAGAGCATGGTGACGTTGCATATTATCATAAGGCCGTAAAAGATATACTTAGCAGCTGGAAGGATGAATACAGAGGTTACAGTGCGCGTGATAATTAGAAGAATATTAAGCTGTGATAATGTGCAAGAGGATAGCATGAATTGCGAGGTGATAAACAGGTGGGATTGTTCGATGTTATAAAAAATGGCTACGATAAGGATGATGATTTAAAAGATCTTGAAGAGCTTATGTATGATAATTCTAAAGAAGCAGGCAATAAAATGTCTATAAATGATATGATTAAAAGCTTTGAGCTTAATGAATCAGATAAAACATCAAAAGAAGAAGAGACTTCTGATTACAAGGAACTGCTTGAGAGTATGCGTAATAATGAAGAAGAAGACGGACCTTCCGGACTGGCGGAAAAAACAAGAAAACAGCAGGAAAGTGTTCAAAGAGAAGAAGAAAAATATGATAATCTTCTTAATACACTTCAGACTCAGACGCTTATCAGGAAAGTAGATGATGTAACAAGGAGCAAGGGAAAAGACAGTCAGAATTCCAAAATAAAATCAACTGATCCAGATACTTATGAAAAATCAGAAAAGAGCAGGCAGAATATTAATACTATAATAGAAACTGATATAGACAGAGAACTTGAACTAAAGCAGGCAGAGCTTGATGCTGTAAGTACAACAGGTTTTAATGGTGATGATATAGGAAGCTTTATAAAAAGCCAGTGCGATATATGTGAAGAGGCTGCCCGGTTCATAGAAAATGCCAGAGTTGAATATGACAGTGTGACAGATTACTATGAGGATATACAGAAAATAGAAAATGCACCTGCTGATATAAGCAGAGAGCTTGTTATGGTGGCAGACAGAGTTGATAATCTGTCGGTAGACAGACGTATATTAAATACACCTGATAGCAGATTATCAAACAATGCATACAGAAATATGGAGATGTATGAGGCTGAATTTCCAGAGGCTGTAGCTAAGCTTCGCAACACAGAGGATGACAGGAACACAATCGCCAGAGATATAAGAATGGTTAAAACAGAGCGTTCTATGTACAGGATGGAAGCTAAGGAACTTGTGAATAAACAGTTGAGAATAAAAGGCTATGCACAGCTTATATGTGGACTGTTAGCAGCGATATTTGCTGTGTTTATGGTGATTATGGCAGTGACAGATGGAAAAGATAATATAGGTGCATTTATAACTGTAGTACTTCTTGCCGGATTTATGGCACTCGGACTGTATGCATATCTTAAGTCGATAGAAAGAAAGGTATATGTAACGGAAATAAAACTTAACAAAGCAACAGCGCTTCTTAATAAGATAAAGATAAAGTATGTAAATGCTGCCAACGTACTTGATTATCAGTACAATAAATATAATGTTAAGAGTGCGTACGAGCTTGAACAGAAGTATCAGGCATATATAGAGATGAAAGAAGAACAAAAAAAGATGCTTGAAGTCACAGGAAATCTTACAAGTGCAGAGGCAGATCTTATGCATATACTTGGAAGGCTTGGGGTTATAGATACACATGTATGGATAGCACAGGTAAAAGCGATACTCAATCCTAAGGAAATGGTTGAAGTAAGACACAATCTGTCAGTAAGAAGACAGAAGTTAAGAAAGCAGATAGAATATAATGAGAACAGAATTGAAGATGCGAAGAATAATATTAAAAATATAACGAGGAATAATCCGGCTTATGCTAAGGATGCAATGGAGATTCTGGAAAAATACTTGCCAAAACTATAAGTTGTGTTACAATTAAGAATGGCTTTTTGTAAAAAGAGATTAATATTCCGAATTAAGAAATATGACGCATATCAGGTGCGTAGTGTCAGAATGGAGGATAAGATGAAAGAGAAACTTGATGCAATCAAAGAAAGTGCTTTATCTCAGATTAGAGCAACTGATTCTCTTGAAAAGTTAAACGATATCAGAGTTGCTTTTCTTGGAAAGAAAGGTGAACTTACAGAAGTATTAAAGAGCATGAAAGAAGTAGCACCGGAAGACAGACCAAAGGTAGGCCAGATTGTTAACGAGACAAGACAGGCTATCGAGGAAGTGTTAGATGCTGCAAAGAAGGATCTTGCTGCAAAGAAGAGAGAGCTTCAGATGAAGTCAGAGGTTATAGATGTTACACTTCCTGCAAAGAAAGCAGAATTAGGACATAAGCATCCTAACACTCTTGCACGTGAAGAGATAGAAAAAATATTTATCGGTATGGGTTATGAAGTAGTAGAAGGACCAGAAGTTGAATATGATCATTATAACTTTGAACTGCTTAACATACCTGCTAATCACCCTGCAAAGGATGAACAGGATACATTCTACATTAATGATAAGATAGTACTTAGAACACAGACATCACCTGTTCAGGCAAGAGTCATGGAAAAGGGAAAACTTCCTATCAGAATGATATCACCAGGACGTGTATACAGAGCAGATGAGGTTGATGCAACACATTCTCCTTGCTTCCATCAGGTTGAAGGTCTTGTTATTGATGAGAATATAACATTTGCAGATCTTAAGGGAACTCTTGCAGAGTTTGCAAGGGAACTTTTTGGACCAGATACAAAGGTTAAGTTCAGACCACATCATTTTCCATTCACAGAGCCAAGTGCAGAGATGGATGTAAGCTGCTTTAAGTGCGGTGGTAAGGGCTGCCGTTTCTGTAAGGGTGAAGGCTGGATAGAGATTCTTGGCTGTGGTATGGTTCATCCACATGTATTTGAGATGTGTGGAATAGATAAAGATAAGTATACAGGCTTTGCATTCGGTGTTGGTCTTGAAAGAGTAGCACTTCTTAAATATGAAATCGACGATATGAGATTATTATATGAAAACGACACAAGATTCTTAAAGCAGTTTTAGTTAATATATATATTTATATATATGCTGCATGGAAGGTTGTGCAATGTAATGTGCATATACATATAAAGTAAATAAGCCCTGTTCAGTCAGATTATCATATTGTGGCTGTTTAGTATATGGGCAGGAATGGAGATTAGTATGGATACATCTATTAAATGGATAAAGGACCTTGTTCCAGGTTTAGAGTGTACAGATCAGGAATTCAGAGATGCTATGACTCTTTCAGGTACTAAGGTAGAATGTTTTAACAGACTTGACAAGAATCTTGAGAAGATAGTTGTAGGTCAGATTCTTTCAGTTGAGAGACATCCTGATGCAGACAAGCTTGTAGTTTGTCAGGTTAATGTTGGAGATGAAACAGTTCAGATTGTTACAGGAGCACCTAATATTGTTCCTGGAACAAGTGGACAGAAGGTGCCTGTAGTTCTTGACGGAGGACGTGTAGCAGGAGGACATGATGGAAGTCCGCTTCCAGAGGATGGAATAAAGATTAAAAAGGGTAAGTTAAGAGGTGTAGAATCATGTGGTATGATGTGCTCCATTGAAGAGCTTGGTTCTTCAAGAGAATTCTACCCTGATGCAGCTGAGAATGGTATATATATATTCGGTGATGATGCTGTTGTTGGTTCAAGTGCAGTTGAATACCTTGGTCTTGATGATACAGTGTTTGAATATGAGATAACTAACAACCGTGTAGACTGCTATAGCATACTTGGTATTGCAAGAGAGGCAGCTGCTACATTCAGAAAACCATTTACACCACCTGAAGTACATGAGTCTGGCAACGATGAAGATGTTAATGATTATATTAAGGTAGATGTTCAGGCAGCAGATTTATGCAGAAGATATACAGCAAGAGTTGTTAAGAATATAAAGCTTGCTCCATCACCAAAGTGGATGCAGCACAGACTTATGACAGCAGGCATCAGACCTATCAACAATATAGTAGATATCACTAACTATGTAATGACTGAATATGGCCAGCCTATGCATGCTTATGATTATGACACTATTGCTGGCAAAAAGATAATAGTAAGAAGAGCAGAGGATGGTGAGAAGTTCGTAACACTTGACGGACAGGAAAGAATACTTGATTCAGATGCACTTCTTATATGTGATGGAGATAAGGCTGTAGGTTTAGCAGGTATCATGGGTGGAGAAAACTCTATGATAACAGATGATGTTAAGACAATGCTTTTCGAAGCAGCTACATTTGATGGTACTAACATAAGAAAATCAGCTAAGAAGATAGGCTTAAGAACAGATGCAGCAGGTAAGTTTGAAAAGGGACTTGATCCAGAGCTTGCACTTGAAGCCATGAACAGGGCATGTGATTTAATAGAACAGCTTGGTGCCGGTGAAGTAGTCGGTGGAGTAGTTGATGTGTATCCTGCTCCAGTAGCTAAGAAGAGAATAGCCTTCGAGCCAGCTAAGTATAATGCACTTCTTGGAACAGATGTTTCCAGCAAGGATATGCTTGAATATTTTGCAAGACTTGAAGTTGAATATGATGAAAAGAATAATGAACTCATAATACCTACATTCAGACAGGATTTAAACAGAGATGCAGATATAGCAGAGGAAGTTGCAAGATTTTTCGGATATGATAATATCCCTACAACGCTTCCTAAGGGTTCTACAACTATGGGTAAGATTACATTTGAAAGAAGCATAGAAGATGTTGCAGGTGAAGTGGCACAGTTTACAGGCTTTTCACAGGCTATGACATATTCTTTCGAGAGTCCTAAGGTATTTGACAAGCTTAAGCTTGCAGAGGATTCAGAGTATAGAAAGGCAGTTGTGATATCTAATCCATTAGGAGAGGATTTCTCTATCATGAGAACAATTCCAGTTAATGGTATGCTTTCATCACTTTCAACTAACTTTAACAGACGTAACAGGAATGTTAAGTTATATGAGTTAGCTAAGGTGTATATTGCTTCTGATGACAAGAACGAGCTTCCAGACGAAAGAGTTATGTTTACTCTTGGTGCTTTCGGAGAAGTAGATTTCTTTTCTATGAAGGGTGTTGTGGAAGAATTTCTTGAAAGAATCGGCATGAAGAATAAGCCAGAATATGATCCTGCAGCAGGAATTTCGTTCCTTCACCCAGGTCGTCAGGCAGATATCATATATGATGGTACTAAGATAGGTTATATTGGCGAGTTACATCCAGATGTAGCAGATAACTATGCTTTAGGAGAAAGAACATATCTTGTTGTTATTGATCTTGCAACAGTAACAGGAATGGCCAGCTTTGACAGAAAGTTTAAGGGCATAGCAAAGTTCCCAGCAGTAACAAGAGATATCAGTATGGTTATGCCTAAGTCAGTGCTGGTTGGAAATGTAGAAAAGATTATTGAAAAACGTGCGGGTAAGATACTTGAAAGCTATAAGCTGTTTGATATATACGAAGGTGCCCAGATTAAGGATGGCTATAAGTCAGTAGCATATTCAATCTCATTCAGGGCAAAGGACAGAACACTTGAGGATAAAGATATCTCACCTGTTATGGAAAAGATATATAAAGACTTAAGCGATGCCGGCATAGAACTCCGTATGTAAAAGGCAAACGAAATTAGAGGAATATTATGGATTTACATGATTTTTATTATGATCTGCCAGAGGAACTGATAGCTCAGGATCCTCTTTCAGATCGTTCAAGTTCAAGGCTGATGGTGCTTGATAAAAACACAGGGGCTATTGAACACAGGATATTCAGGGATATAACAGAATACCTTAAGCCAGGTGACTGCCTTGTTATCAATGATACTAAGGTTATACCAGCCAGACTTATCGGAGAAAAGGAAGGAACAGGTGCTGCCATAGAAGTGCTTTTGCTTAAAAGACTTGAAGACAGGCAGGATACATGGGAGGTTCTTGTTAAGCCAGGTAAAAAGTGTAAGGTAGGAGCTAAGATAGTATTTGGTGGTGGAAAGCTTAAGGGCGAAATCATAGATATAGTAGAGGAAGGAAACAGACTTATACAGTTTACATATGATGGTATATTTGAAGAGATACTTGATGAACTTGGACAGATGCCACTTCCTCCTTATATAACACATAAGCTTCAGGATAAAAACAGATATCAGACAGTGTATGCAAAGCATGAAGGTTCAGCAGCAGCACCTACAGCAGGTCTTCATTTTACCAAAGAACTTCTTAAGCAGATAGAAGATATGGGTGTTAAGATTGCAAGAGTCACTCTTCATGTTGGACTTGGAACCTTCAGACCTGTTAAGGTTGAGAATATCTTAGATCATCATATGCATTCTGAATTCTATCAGGTAGACAAGGAAGCCGCAGATATTATAAATAAAACAAAGGCTGACGGAGGAAGAGTTATCGCGGTAGGCACAACAAGCACAAGAACTCTTGAATCAGTAGCTGATGAGAATGGACATATACCAGTTAAGAGTGGCTGGACAGAGATATTCATATATCCAGGTTATAAGTTTAAGGCTATAGATTGTCTTATAACGAATTTTCATCTTCCAGAATCAACACTTGTAATGCTTGTATCAGCACTTGCTGGCAGGGAGAATGTACTTCATGCATACGAAGTGGCTGTTGAAGAAAAATACAGATTCTTCAGCTTTGGTGATGCTATGTTTATAAAATGATGAGATTATAATACGTAAAAAAAGATAAATCTAATCATAAAAAAACATAAAACTAATCATATAACTTTGACATACAACTATTAATGTGGTAGTATGTCAAAGTTATTGGAATTTATAGAAATGACGGAATATATGGTAAAACATATATTAAATAAGTTTGTATGAGTAGCACAGATGATCGCGGCTGTGGTGTAAGAACCACAGGTGAGGAAAGTCCGGGCTTCACAGGGCAGGGTGCCGGATAACGTCCGGTGGAGGTGACTCCAAGGCTAGTGCAACAGAAATATACCGCCAGGCAGGAGGTTTTATTAATGTTTTTACATTGGTAGCTTCCGTTGTTCAACAATAGCAGCTCGCTGCTATTGTTATAGACTTAACACTTTAGTGTTAAGTCTATTGGTAAGGGTGGAAAGGCAGAGTAAGAGACTACCGCAGTACTGGTAACAGTGCTGGCTATGTAAACCCCATCCGAAGCAAGACCAAACATAAAGCTATACGGCTGCCCGTCGTGCTTTTAGGTAGGTCGCTTGAGCTTACTGGTAACAGTAAGACTAGATAGATGATCATCATCAGCCGTTACTGGCTGGACATAACCCGGCTTATAGTGCTGCTCATATTTTTTGTCCTGAGTAGGTTTGACAGGGGTTTTATAAAAGATATGAAAAAGAATAAGGATACAGAGTGGAACGAAAGAAGATTAAGAATTATAAGAGATGCACTGTTTGTTGTTATTCCATTGATTCTTATAGTTTTCATCTTCTTAACATACATAAAAGATATTAAAACAATTATAAATGAAGTAGATACACTAAGATATGAAATGGATAGTGTATTAACCAGTATTAAATCTAATGATTCAGAAATGATGGAAGAAGCTGTTGACCATATAGATGAATCATCTAAGCATATGCAGTATATACTTTCAGAAAAAAAGTGGAAGCTTTTGTCACACATTCCATATATAAAAAAATACATAAGGTCAGCTGATACACTTGTGGATGTTATTGTTAATGCATCAGATGATGTGTTAAAACCAGGCGTTGAAGTTATGAAGCAATATCCGCTTTCGCAGTTGAAATCAGGAGATGGTTTCAGGGTGGATACTATCAATGCATATCTGGATTATCTTGAGAAAATAGAGCCAGAGATAGAAGATATGACATCAAGTATAAGCCATGTAAATGTTACATTCAGCAAGTCAGAAAATATATCAAAATACGTTGATAAGTTAAACAGTCTTACTGCTTCGTACAAGGAGAATGGTAAATATATACAGCTTTTCAGGGAATTTCTCGGTGATGGAAGCGACAGGATGTATCTTGTTGCAGCACAGAATTCTTCAGAAATCAGGGCATCAGGTGGATTCCCGGGTTCAGTTGGAACTGTAAGGATAGAAAATGGAGTGATGTCTATAGGCGATTTTCAGACTGTATACAAGGTGTTATCGGAAAGAGTTCCAGAAAGTGTACAGGTTACAGAGCATGAAAAGACTATATTCAGCAGCTGGATGAGACTGTCGAGGGATGTCTGTTATAATCCGGATTTTGAAAGAGTTGGCAGCATATGGGCACACTCATATGAAAGCAGAAATGGCATACATGTAGATGGAGTAATCTCATTGACACCGGTTATCATACAGAAAGTACTTAAATGTACTGGTGGGGTAACCTTGTCAGATGGTACACAACTAAATGGTGATAATGCTACTAAGGTTTTACAGAAGGAGCTTTATTATAAGTATCTTAGCAACAGAACTGATACTAACATGAGTAATGCAAATGATTATGTTGATGCTTTGTTTGCGGAAACGGCTAAGCTTGTTATGAGTAAGTTTGTATCAGAATTTGATTATAAAATGATATCACAATATGCACAGATATTCACAGATGGTGGAAAAGACCGTACTATTCTTATGTGGATGGAGAATGAAAAAGCACAGACATATGTCAGGGAGGCCGGCTGTTCAGGAGGGCTTAACCATGATAAAGAACATCCACAGGCAGGAGTATACTTTAGCTGTTCATATGCTAGTAAAATGGGATGGTTCATCAATCTTGATACACAGATAGGAGATTCTGTGGTTAATACAGATGGAAGCAGAACATATGATATGACAGTTGTTATGAGCAACGCTATAGTAAAAGATGATATATATAAAGCAGGAGAATATATACTTGGTGCACAGAATGGTGGAATAAAAGGCTTTATTCATCTGTTTGCTCCTGAAGGTGGAACAATAAGTGATATAACAACTAGTAATTCCATGAAGATGGTACTTGATGAGTATGAAGGTCTGCAGCTTGCTTATAACCTTGATTTTGTTGTTTATGCTGATAAACCTATAACTATAAAGTATAAGGTTACAACAGCTCCCGGGGTGGATGAACCATTAACAGTAAGTAAAACACCTACGTTACAGGAATATAGATGATATGATTGCTTATGATTGTGAAGCTGAATATTGTTGTAAGCACTTATACTAAAAACAGGATGTTGTAGAAGAATTCAAGTTTCTTCACAACATCCTGTTTTTACATTTGGAATATTATATTAAATACGTTGTATTATTTACCTGTATATTTCTCTTCACAGTACTTGCATCTGTATACCTGTTTTTCAGGGTCTGCAAGAATAAATACCTGATCAAGCTCCTGTTCTATAGAAGTGATGCATCTTGGATTCTTACATTTGATAACATTAGTAATCTGCTTAGGAAGGGAGAGCGTTTTCTTTTCAACGATTTCTCCATTCTTTATAATACTTACAGTTATGTTGTGATCGATGAATCCAATAGCATCAAGGTCTACAAGATCAAGACCGCCTTCTATCTTGATGATATCCTTTCTTCCCATTTTGCTGCTTCTGGCATTCTTTATGATAGCAACCTGACAGTCAAGTTTTCCAAGACCGAGGTTGTTATATATATCCATAGCCTTTCCTGCTTCGATATGATCCAATACAAAACCTTCATTAAGCTGACCTACATTTAACATATTAATCTGCTGCTAAGGAACATATACCGATATGTATATATCCACATAGCTTTTCCTTTCATTAATTCTTAAAATTATATTTATTTGTTATTTGCCTGTTATTGGTTTATCATTTGTCTGTTCTTTAGTTAAGACCAAGAAGTGTCATTATAAGTGCCATACGTACATATACACCATACTGTACCTGTTTAAAGTAAGCTGCCCTTGGATCATCATCCACTTCGACAGATATCTCATTAACACGTGGCAGAGGATGAAGAACATACATATTATCCTTGGCAAGAGCCATCTTGGCTGTATCTAACACATAGAAATCCTTCATACGAAGATATTCATCCTCAGAGAAGAAACGTTCTCTCTGGACACGTGTCATATATAGGATATCAAGCTGTGGTATAGCCTCTTCAAGGCTTTCAACTTCTATGAATTCTGCGTTGTTAGCAGACAGTACATCATCTCTGATATAATCAGGGATTCTTAACTCTTTAGGAGAGATAAGTACGAATCTTACGTTGCTATATCTTACAAGAGAGTTGATAAGAGAGTGAACAGTTCTGCCAAACTTTAAATCACCACATAAACCGATAGTGAAGTTATCAAGAGAGCCTCTTAATTCTCTTATAGTCATAAGGTCTGTAAGTGTCTGTGTTGGGTGCTGATGTCCGCCATCACCTGCGTTTATAACAGGTATAGAAGACTTGCTTGCTGCAACCATAGGTGCACCTTCCTTAGGATGGCGCATAGCACATATATCAGCATAGCAGGATATAACCCTGATTGTATCTGACACACTCTCACCCTTGGAAGCTGAACTTGAGTTAGCAGAAGAAAAACCTAATACAGAACCCCCAAGGTTAAGCATTGCTGACTCAAAACTAAGACGGGTTCTAGTACTAGGTTCATAGAATAAAGTTGCTAATTTCTTTCCATCACATACGTGACTGTATTTCTTAGGATCCTTTGAAATGTCTCTGGCAAGATCAAGAAGATCTGTTAACTCGCTGACACTTAAATCCAGTGGACTAAGTAAATGTTTCATCAATTGTTCCTCCGTGTGCTGTTGTTATGTTTAGCGTTATCTGACTTCATAATAAGAAAAGTGATTAAAAATAATCATCATACTGATAGCCAGTAACATTTACATATATATTACTATTATTTAACATAATTCTCAATTGTTATTTTGAAAAAAATGTGATAAAATTGTAAACATTATTAATTAAGTATAATAACCAGTATAATCAGATAGAATTAAAGATAGATATAATCTTATTATATGGGTTTAACATAGGAATGGAGGAGTAGTTTCATATGTCAAAGATAATATTAACAGGAGACAGACCAACAGGCAAGCTTCATCTTGGCCATTATGTGGGTTCATTAAAGAGAAGGGTTGAACTTCAGAATTCAGGAGAATTCGAGAAGATATTCATAATGATAGCAGATGCACAGGCTCTTACAGATAATGCAGATAATCCTGAGAAGGTTCGTCAGAATATAATAGAGGTAGCACTTGATTATCTTTCAGTAGGTATTGATCCAGCCAAGTCTAATATATTCATACAGTCACAGATTTCACAGCTTACAGAGCTCACATTCTATTATATGAATCTTGTTACAGTATCAAGACTTCAGAGAAATCCAACAGTTAAATCAGAGATTCAGATGCGTAACTTTGAGGCAAGTATTCCAGTTGGATTCTTCTGTTATCCTATAAGCCAGGCTGCAGATATAACAGCCTTTAAGGCAACTACAGTTCCAGTAGGTGAAGATCAGGAACCTATGATAGAACAGACAAGGGAGATAGTAAGAAAGTTTAATTCAGTATACGGTGAGACGTTAGTTGAGCCTGAGATTCTTCTTCCACAGAACCAGGCATGTTTAAGGCTTCCAGGTACAGACGGAAAGGCAAAGATGAGTAAATCACTTGGAAACTGTATATATCTGTCAGATAGTGCTGATGATGTGAAGAATAAGGTAAGAGGCATGTATACAGATCCTGACCATATTAAGGTTAGTGACCCAGGCAAGATAGAAGGCAACACAGTATTTACATATCTTGATGCTTTCTGTACAGATGAGGATTTTGCTTTATTCCTCCCAGAATACAATAATCTGGATGAACTTAAGGAACACTATAAGAGAGGTGGTCTTGGTGATGTCAAGGTTAAGAAGCTTCTTACAGAGGTACTTAATAAGGAATTAGAGCCTATAAGAAACAGACGTCATGAGTACGAAAAGGATATACCAGAAGTATACCATATCTTACAGGAAGGCACTAAGAAAGCATATGAAGTGGCAGAACAGACACTTAACGAAGTGAAAGCCGCTATGAAAATAAACTACTTTGATGATGCTGAGCTTATTAAGCATCAGGCTGAAAAATATAACGGACAGTAGAATAAAACTTAGCTGGATGATACTAGGAATAGATGAAACTGAAAAAGAAGAATTAAAGAAAAAATGTAAAAATTCTAATGTTAAAAAAGAGAATAATTATAAAAGCTACATCAAAGATATAGTAAATCTGATGTAGCTTTTAGTTTAATATGAACAATGTTTATAAATTATGTTTATAAATAAATATGTTATAGTGATGAATAAAACCACATTACAGTTTTTTAATAACCATGTTATTAGGGCGCGATATCTTGATTTCCTTGCCATTCATAACTATAAGACCTTTTTTATAATCTACTGTAAAGATAGTGATAGAGCTGCCCTCGTTATTCATAGACATGAGGTGCTTATTATCAGGGAAAAGACATACATATTTAGGATAATCGCCACTTACAGGAAGTGAGTTAAGAGTAACAATCTTTCCTGACTTCTTATCAACGGAATATATTGTAGCAGTGTTATCGCCAGCATTAGAGCAGATAAGATTGCTGCCGTTATTGGCAAATATTATATCAGAGGCAGCACTGTTTGACTTGTGGTCACGTCTTACAGTAAATATGTTCTGAATCATCTCAAAACGGGCTTTATCTGAATTCTTGTCATAAGAATACACATTGATATAATTCTTTAGTTCACACACAACATAAGCATATTTTCCATCTTCTGAGAATATCATCTTTCTAGGGGCTGATTCCTGTTGTGAACGGATTATATCAAACAGCTTGAGCTTGCCGGTTCTGTGGTTGAATTCATATAACTTAATCTGATCAATACCAAGATCACAAGCACATAAGAGCTCTTCATCAGGTGTGAAGCATGTGTTGCTTACGTGAGGGCGGAAATTGCGTTCTGCAACGCTGCCCATGCCCTTGTGGAATACCTCGTCAGCAATACTGCCAACAGAGCCATCAGCATTTATGTGCATTACTGTAATCTTACCGTCATGATAACCAGATACAACAAGGAAATTGTTGGCCTTAGTAACTGATATATGACAACCTCTCATACCGTTTATAGATACGACATTCATAAGCTCAAGGCTTCCATCTTCGGTGATGGCATAGGCTGATACACCCTGGTCGCATATGGCATATAGGAATCTTTTGTCATGTGAAAGAGTTATATAAGAAGGGTTATCAATAGGTACTTCGCAGCGTTCATATATACGTCCCTCCTCAACATCACAATCGTATATATGTATACCTTTACTGCTCTCATGGGTGTAACTTCCCACATAAGCAACGTAATTATCTTTCATAGTAACCTCCAATCATTATCGCAAGAACTAAAAATATATGTATATATTAGCATTTTTCTTTGTGTTTATCAAGGCAGACATTTACAAGTACGATATCTTTACCAATCGATTTTATACAATGAAATGGAATGACATACACGAACTCCCTTCCAAAGACACCACATAGCCTGGCAGGACCAGGAACTATGATTGAGTTGATGCAGCCGTTAGATGGCTCGAAATCTATGTCGATAACACATCCAAGAATCCGGCAGTCATTTTCGTTGATGACCTGTTTGTTTTTAAGATCATACATTTTCATACAGATTAAAAACTCCTTTCCTACGTTTTGCCTTCTGCAGGTGTTTTGTATCAGTCGCGGCTTTGCATTTTTGTGTTCTTATTAAAATAGTATGCTGATGCACGCATAAATGTGAAAACATAAGTGAATTATCAAAATATAAAGATAAAATGAATATATTGTGAAAGAAATAAAGTATATATTTACATAAAAGCTTTTTATGGTAGAATGATAATATAATTATGATGTCGGAGACAAAAACTCTGATACTAAAAAATATGGAGGATTTGATATATGTATTACTTTTATGATGCAACATATATACTTGTGCTTATAGGTGCAGTTATAAGTATCATAGCATCTATGAATGTTAAGTCAACATTTAGCAGATACAGTAGGAATAACTACAGAACGAATATGACAGGTGCACAAGCAGCAAGTGAAATACTAAGGGCAGCCGGGATAACAGATGTCAGGATAGAAAGAGTGAGCGGAAATCTCACAGACCATTATTCGCCTAAGGAAGGAGTGTTAAGGTTATCAGATAGCGTATATGATGTTAATACGGTGGCAGCTGTTGGCGTAGCTGCACATGAATGTGGACATGCGATGCAGTATGATCAGGATTATTTTCCTATTAAGATAAGATCAGTTGTTATTCCGCTTGCTAATATAGGTTCATCTTTATCATGGCCAGTCATATTGTTAGGACTTATATTCGGAGCAACCGGGCTTATGCAGATAGGTGTTCTGTTATTCTCGCTCGTTGTTATATTCCAGCTTCTTACACTTCCGGTAGAATTCGATGCCTCAGCAAGAGCACTTAGAACACTTCGTGACAGAAATATGCTTGCAGGACGTGAACTTTCAGGTGCAAGGAAGGTACTTACAGCAGCAGCACTCACTTATGTTGCAGCACTTGTTACATCTGTACTTCAGTTATTAAGACTTGTGCTTTTAACAAGAAGAAATGATTGATTGACGTGAATGTAACTGGGTTTGATGAAGAATTAGAAAATATGGATATTAAAGGCAATAACTATAAATATATATAAGTGGCAATTTAAAGATGCAGGTGAACAATTGGCAGGAATATCATAAGATGTTTTTGCAAATTGTTCACCTGTATCTTTTTATCCTATTGGAATAAGTTGTTTTTTGTAAAATGTGACAAAAAACACTTAAATATTCATTAAAAATATGTTACAATGCACTTAATAAAAAACATAATCAACTGACTATGTACAATTTATAACTTTAGTACTATACTAATAGTACAAAAGTACTCACACACACCAAAATGGGGGATAAGAGATGATTGCAATATATATCATATAGTAATAGAATCTAGGAGCAGTTGATTATTGCATTTACATTATTAAAGAGGGGTTGTTATGGAAACATATTCATACACAGCAGTTGCAAAGGATGGCAAGGATAAAAAGGGTCAGATAGAAGCAGAAACAAGAGATGAAGCTGCAAGAAAGTTAAAAGAGCAGGGGCTTACACCTATGTCTATCAAGACACAGACAGCATTTGATAAGGATATAGAACTTCCTTTTCTTACTAAGAAGAAAGTTAAGCCAAGAGATATGAGTGTATTCTGCAGGCAGTTTGCAAGTATACTTAATGCTGGTGTCAGTGTTGTTAACGCTCTTGAGATGCTAGCAGAGCAGACAGAGAATAAGAATCTTAAGAAAGCTATTATGGATGCCCAGTCGGGTGTAGAAAAGGGTGAAACATTATCAGATTCCATGAGACAGGATTCTGGCATATTCCCATCTATTCTTATAGATATGGTTAAAGCAGGTGAGTCATCAGGTAGTCTTGAGAATGCTCTTACGCGTATGGCTATACAGTTTGAGAAACAGGCTAAGACACAGGGTATAGTTAAGAAGGCTATGATGTACCCATGTGTGCTTCTTGTGGTTATGGTTGGTGTAATCATAGTTATGTTAACATTCGTTATACCGAACTTTGTATCCATGTTTGAGGATCTTGAATCAGATCTGCCATTCATGACTAAAGCAGTACTTTCTATGAGTGATGCGGTTATGAATTACTGGTACATAATAATAGCAGTTATAGCGGCTATAGTAGTTGGATATAAGATGTATGTAAAGACTGATGCAGGAAGACATTCAGTAGATAAGCTTAAGCTTAAGATTCCTGTATTTGGAGTGCTTCAGACGAAGACAGCCTGTGCAAGCTTTGCAAGAACACTTAGTACACTTCTTCAGGCAGGTATGCCTATGATAGAAGCTATAGATATAGCAGCCTCTACTATGACGAATGTCATGTATAAGGATGCACTTATGAAGGCTAAGAGTGGTGTTGCCCTTGGACTTCCACTATCAAACCAGTTAAAGGCATCACAGATATTTCCACCTATGATAGTTCATATGGTAGGTATCGGCGAGGAAACAGGTAACATAGAAGAAATGCTTACTAACTCAGCGAGTTACTATGAGGAAGAGGTTGAAGTACAGACACAGACACTTACAGCACTTATGGAGCCGGCTATCATAGTTATTATGGCACTTGTAGTAGTGGTACTTATACTTTCTATATACCAGCCTATGATACAGCTTTACAACACATTGGGATAGGTACATATATAATATATGCTCGAATTAGCATGTATATGATCAGTATGACGGTGAAAAGTCACACTGAATTATATAAATATTTTATTATCAAAGGGAGATAAAGAACATGAAAAAGACACAGAAAAGACTTGGTAACAAGGGTTTCTCTTTAGTTGAGCTTATCGTTGTTATCGCAATTATGGCAGTACTCGTTGGTGTACTTGCTCCAACACTTATTAAGAATGTTGAGAAGTCAAGAAAAGCAAAGGATGAGCAGAACCTTGATACAGTTAAAGAAGCGATTGTTGTTGCTCTTCAGGATGATGCAGAAAATGGTGTTTATGAAAATTTAACAACAAATGGTACTGATGCTATAGTTATAGCAGGTACTAGTGGTGAGGTTACATTCGGATCAGCTGTTTCAACAGCATCAATAAATGCAGTTGCAGAGAATTTAAGTACTACATATGATGCATCAACAAAGAAACTTGCTTCTGTAATTAAACTTACATCAAAAGATTACAAGTCAAAAACAGTTAAGTACACAGTTTCAAGTGCTGGCGCTGTTACATACAAAGCTGAATAAAATAGCTGAAAATACAATTGAATTGATAGCTATAAAGGAATAAACCATGCAATACGAACTACCAATCTACGTCATAATATTCCTCTACGGTATCGTAATAGGAAGCTTTTTGAACGTACTTATATATAGATTACCATTAAAAGAGAATATAGCGACGGAGAGTTCGCATTGTATGTCATGTGGTCATAAGCTCCAGTGGTACGATTTAGTGCCACTGGTAAGCTACATGATACTAGGCGGAAAGTGCCGTTATTGTAAGACAAAGATATCACCACAGTACCCGGTTATAGAGGGGATTAATGGTGCTATGTATGTCATCATATTTTTAGTGAATGGACTGAATATCATATCAGGTCTGATGTGTCTGGTATTCTCGATGTTTCTTGTTATAACAGTTATAGACGAGAGAACACAGGAAATACCATTTGCACTTAATGTAGTAATAGGAGTCCTCGGTATAATAAGAATACTTTTTGACAGAGAACACCTATTAGATTATCTAATAGGCTTTTTTTGTGTAAGCACATTTATGCTGCTGCTTCTTATTATAGGAAGAGCCATAAAGGGAGTTGATGCATTTGGCGGAGGCGACATCAAGCTTATGGCAGCAGCAGGACTGTTTGTGGGATGGAAAAATGTTATACTGGCATTTTTGCTTGGCTGCATCTTTGGTGCGGTAATACATGTTATAAGAATGAAGGTCAGTGGCAAGGAAAGAGTACTTGCTTTCGGACCATATTTGTGTGCAGGGCTTACAATAGCCATGCTTTTTGGTACGAATATAATTAACTGGTACATATCAATGTTTTGATGTTAGTTTGAATCTGAAATGTATCAGTATTTATATATAGATTTTTCATAATATGCTAAGGGGAGAGGAGACTGTTTCGTTATGGCAGTTAAGGTTAACGGCAAATATATAAGCATAAGCATTAACAATGAATATACAAAGTTGTGCGAAGCAACAAAGGGTGTTAAAGCAACTACTATTCATAAGGTAGTTACAATCCCAACACCAGAAGGTGTGTATAATGATGGTGAGATTCTTGATGTAAAAGAATTCGCCAAGATTATAAAGTCATCACTTGATGACAATCGTATGAATTCTAATGATGTTGTGTTCTCAATATCATCTAGTAAAATAGCTACAAAGGATGTCATTGTTCCTGATATTAAGAGTAACAAGATAGATAAAATCATAGAAACCAATGCAGCAGAGTATTTCCCAGTTAAAATAGAAGATTATATAGTACAGTATTATCCTATTGAGAAGATAAAAGAGGATAACACACCGAAGTTAAAGGTTGTGGTTGTAGCAGCTCCTGCGAATATGATAGAACAGTACTATGAGCTTGCACAGGCTATGGGGCTTAAGGTGGCATTCATTGATTATGCAGGTAACAGTACATATCAGCTTATAAAACAGCAGATAGATGAAGGTACTAATCTTGTTATATCTATAGAGAATGATTCAACACTTGTAAGTATCTTTAAGGCAGGTGCCTTACAGCTGCAAAGAACTGTCCACTATGGTAAGACTCTTATGGTTAAAACCGTAATGGATGAATACAAGCTGGATTATGATCAGGCACTTCAAAAGCTTCAGACAGAATATCTTCTTGGTAAGACTGTAGATTCTAATGATGTTACAGAGTCAGTGAGAGCTCTTATAAGTAATATAAGCAGAATTACAGATTATTATGTTTCAAGAAATAATACGCCTATAGAGAAGATATACATCATAGGTAATGCCACAACTATAAGAGGCTTTAACAAGCTGTTAACAAACGAGTTTAATATGGAAGTTATTCCGATAGAAAAGCTTGATGGTGTGCTTACAGACAAGAGAACATACGTGGATGAAAATGCGCTTACAGCGTATACAGCAACTATAGGTGCATTCATAGCACCGGTCAATTTTGTTTCACTTAACAAGATAAAGGAGGACAAGAAAAAGGATGCAGGAAAAGGCATGGCACTTGTCGTTATAGCGGCGGTTGCAGCATCACTTTTACTTGTACTTGTCCCAGGTATCCAGCTGGTATTCACAAACATAGAAGTAGCTGCCCTTAAGAATGATGTCAAGAAGCTTCAGCCTATTGAAGAGATTGTAAATAAGTATTATGAAGCCAAGGATGAGAATACAGATGTGAACACATTCAGGACACAGGCTTCTAACAACAACGATTCAGTTGATACATTTGTAAAGGAACTTGAAAGCAAGGTGCCTAGTGATGTTGTCATAACAAGTATGAGTATAACATCTGGCAATGTGGCAGTCAGTGGTACAGCAGCAAGCAAGTCATCACTTGGTATGCTTATACTTCAGCTTAAGTCTATACCAACTGTATCTAATGTTATTGTATCCAATGAAACAGAAAATGAGGATAATACAGGAACTGTACAGCTTACTTTTTCTCTTAGCTGCTCATTTGGGGATATAAAGGGTGCTTCACAGGGAGGTAATAAGTAATGAAGGAAAAGTTAAAGAATAGTCTTACTATATCTGAAAAAGATAAGAAGTTACTTGTGTATGTATTTGCATTTCTTATAATCTTTATAGCTTACTTTGTTGGTTACCAGAATCTGTCAGCCTCTCTTGATACATCAACTAAGCAGGTTACAGAGCTTACAAAGAAAAAGAAAGATTTACAGAAAAAGAATGATAACAAAGCTAAGTATGAATCAGATACACTTTCTTTACAGAGTGATTCATCAAAGCTTTTAAAGACATTTGAAAACGGTACAAGCCAGCCGGCAACATTACAGTTTTTAAACACTATTGAGAGTTCAACCGGGGTGTGGATAAAGAGTATAACATTTTCTGATCCTGTTGCAGTGTATACATTTGGACAGAAGGCATCTTCTAACCCATCGAATACATCAGGCAGCGCATATCAGACTAATAATGTAGGTTACAAGGAAACTATCAATGTATCTTATGAAGGTACTTATGCAGAGTGGAAGAATCTTATCGGATTTATCAACAACTATGAAAAGAAGAATACGATAGAGGCATTAACAACAACCTACAATGAAGCAACAGATGTCGTTACAGGTACGATGACACTTGCCTTGTATTCTATAACAGGTAACGGAAGAGAGTTCAGTGAACCTAAGTTTGACTTAAAGACAGGAACAGATAATATATTTGCAAAGCCAGCTGAATAGTTAAGGGTTAAGTAACCAGCCAGGAAATGGAGAATAACAGATGATTATGATAAAAAAATCAGGTGCTGATAAGCGAAAAGGAAAACTGAATAATGCAGGTTTCTCTCTTGTAGAGGTACTTGTTGCCATGGCAGTGCTTGCTATTCTTTCTATTCCTGTTCTAGGTTCGTTTTCTAACGCAGCAAGAATCAATCATAAGGCTCGTAAAGAAGAAAATGCGAATACTGTTGCTTCTGATATAGTAGAACAGTTTAAGTCTGTAAGCATGAGCAGGATACTTGAGGATTATGCTGGAAAATATACAGAAAGCTCTGGAAAATATATATTCAGGGAAACAAAGGAAGGAACAAATGGGGAAGAATATACTGTTGTAACCGAACTTGATCCAGGTATATATAATTCAGGTGATGATAGTGATAAGAACTATAACAATAATATTAATTCTTATGTAAATTCGGTTAAGAATATTGTGTTAAGAGAAGATTTATACAGCCACGATATAGATGCTGAGAATTATTTCAAGGAAAGATATACAGCTGGTTTTGATAAAAATAAGATAGAAAAGACAACTAATGTTAAGATAGAAGTTAAACATAGTGAATTATCTGAGGCACCAGCTGAGGCTTCAAGTGCGGTTGATACAGGTATAGATGCATATTATCAGAGGATAACACTGGATTTTGAATACATATATGATGGAAATAAGGCTTATGCATATACAGCATCTATTACATATCCTAATAATTATTTCAAGGCGGAAATAACAGGTGATAATTCTTATAGAATATCATCCTCATTACCTAATAATCTTAAAGATGTGTATATGTTTTATATACCTTATGACAGACATTCGACTTTAACTGTAGGTGATAACAGATATTATTATACTACTGATAAGATTAACATAACTTACGATTATCAGGAAAATGCATTTGTTAAATATGATAATTGTAATGTATTCCTTATTCAGCAGACATCTAACAACACAACAGACAGCTCTAAGAATATGATGATTAACAAAGACAAGGTGAGTCTTTATCTTAACAAAGATACTTCAAGACAGGAGTTTGCAAACGTAGGAACGATTAATCTTGGAAATAAGACAGTTAATAAAGATGGAACAACTAATCCAGGACCGGTAAGCGTATTTTCTAATATATATAAGTGGGATGAATATAAGGACATTAACAATACGGGTTCAGGCGGCAATGGAGTAGCAAGTAAGAGTCTTTTGTATACTATGTCGGTTAAAGTATATTATGGCAGTAATGCTGATACATCGAAGGAAGAACCGATGATACAGATGACTACAACAAAGATCGGGTAGAGAAAGGTGAGGAGAAGCTTATGATGGCACATAATTTAAGAAAAAGAGTTAAGTGTAATAATAACGGTTCAACTATGGTTATCGTACTTATAATGTTATCATTTGTTATGATACTTGCCACCGTAGTTACTTCATCTACTATTATGAATCTTAAGATGAAAGTAGCTAATAAGCAGTCAGCCAAAACCTTTTATACATCCGAGGATGCAGTCAATGAGATATATGTTGCTATGGGACAGATGTCATCAGACTGTTTTAACAGTGCATATCAGGATCAGGTTGCGAAGATGGTTGTTAATACCGAAAGTGGTATAACGACTGTTGATAATATAACATGTAATAAGGAGCTAAGACTTGATTATATTCATAGAATGCTTAATAAGCTTGGCATGATACAGGATAATATGCTTGATAGTATTAAGTATAAGGATGATAGTGATTATGTAAGCAAGAAGCAGGAGGGTGTGTACGAAAGAGGCGGTAGTACAATAGAGGCACAAGGCATAGTCAGTGTCCTCAATGATTGTATAGAAGCAACGCATAAATCAGGAAGTAACACGCTTGATGTTGAATCCATAGATAACATCCAGATTGTAAGTAAGAAGAGTCAGGTTGAAGAGAATATTTTTTATTATACAATTAATATTAATAACTGCCTTGTAAAGTATCTTACACAGGCAGGATATTATTCATATATTACATTTGATATGACACTTGGAATACCTGACAAGCTTGTTAACATAACTGATTCAAAGAAGCTTAGTCTTGATTCGTTTTTAAGATATGCTATTGTAGGAAACAGGGGAATATCAGTTGCATCTAACGCATCATTTAACCTGAATGGTAATGCTTTTGCAGGCTCAGCAGGTGGTTTTAAAGTGAATCCAGCGGCAACAGCTAATGTGGCAGGAGACACACTTCTTGCTACAAGTGGTGATATTGTTGTTGAAAATGGAACACTTAATGCAGGAAATGGTGGAACAGGCAGCAGGATATGGTGTGAGAATATCAAGACCTCTGACAGTACAGGTGGAACTTCTAGCATAACAGTAAATGGAAGCTCTGATACATATGTAAGAGATGATCTGGAGTTAAACGGAAACAACAGCAAGGTCAAGCTGTCAGGTAATTATTATGGTTATAGCTATGTAGGGGTTAATGCTACTGAAAAGGTAAACAGAAGTAGTGCTATTGTTATAAATGGTACTAATTCAGAGCTTGATCTTCAGTCACTTAACAAGCTTCTTGTTTCTGGAAGGGCGTATATAGATTATTATTCTCTTGCAAATGCTGATGGATATACAGTACCAGGAGATTATGATACAGGAGAGTCAGTATCATTTATTTGCAATCAGGAGATATATCTTGTGCCTTCTACACTTATGAGTGGTGAAACTAATCCGGCTGCGGCAGGAACCAATGTGAATATAACGATATCAGAAGATAACTTCTTTGGATATAAGTATTTATCTGAGACAGAAGGTAACTATTTTGTTAAGAAGACTATAACTATAGGAAGTCTTACAAGAGATTATTATTATCTGCGATTTAAAGATGAAAAGGCAGCTGCTTCTTATGTTAAGGCTATATTTGATGATACTGAATTCAACAGTCTTCTTTCAGGTAAATCTGATAAAGTAAAGAAAACATACAAAGAGCAGAGAGAAAGATTGAAGTCACAAATGACACTTAATGCGCAGAGTCTTAATAGTGTCATAAAGGCTGGCTCAGGCAGTGTGTATACTAAGAATTCCATGTTATCAGCTGTTGCAGCAGCAGATGGCAGTATGAGTCTTGTTTATAATGAATCAGATGATGCTGCATCATCAACAAAATATGATTATGCAGGAGATTATGAGGATCTAGCTTCAAGATTCAATGTTCTTAGCAGAACGCTTTATGAAATAACAGATACAAAAAAGATGAATAACACAATTATAGGTCAGATGTATCCGGATTTAAATAAGTATTCCAAAGAGGTATATGTTAATATTATATCTACTATTGGTCTAGAAGCTTATACAAAGGATAAGCTTGGTCCTGTTACTACAAAGCTTACAGGTGGTTATGATAAGTATGCGCTGGTTGCGTTTAATAATAGCAATTCAACTTCTGAACCGCTTATCATAAGTAATAATGATGAAGTTATAAGAAAAAAAGCACATATGTCAAATGATATAACTTATAGCTTTAGAGATGTTGATGGTGGCGTTATAGTTGCATCCGGAGATGTTGTGATAAAGAAAAATTTCACTGGAACTATAATAGCTGGTGGAACTATTACTATAGAAGGTGACGTTACGGTTACAGGTCTTTCTGATACTACTGATATTATAAAAACTGACCAGAAATATGCAGAGATATTCAAGGTATGGAATCCGCTTGAAAACAGTAATGACAGCGGTTTTTTGGATGTTCAGAATATGACATATAAGGATATGATACGAGTTGCTAATTGGAGGAAACGTGATGATTCGGAAAAGACGACACAGTCTACAGAAGCAGTTACAACTAAATAAAGGTTTCACTCTCGTTGAGCTTCTCGTTGTTATAGCTATTATGGCGATAGTTATAGGCGGCTCTGCTATAGGAGTGTCAGTAATCAGCAGGGGAAATGTAAAAAAAGCAGGTAATTTCATGTATACAGAGCTTAATAATCTGCGTTCACAAACTCTTACAGTTAATGCAGACTGGAAGCTTGATATAGTTAAGGATACAGATGGAACATGCAGGCTTGTTACATATAAGAATGATGTCCAGACAGAAAGTAAAACTATAGGAAAAGGTTATAAAATAACGATATCAGATTATGCCAATTCATCTGATAAGACAGACTATGATGTAGACAGTGATAAAAAAGCTACTGTGACTTATACAAGAAGCAGTGGAAGGGTTGGTTCTTTTGTTGTTAACGCAGGAGCCTCCAGGTCCGATAAACTGGATGTTAATAATAATCTGAAGGCAGTTATAACTATAAGCCGTGGAAGCCATTCGTATGATGTTACAGTGTGGTACAGTACTGGTAAGTTATCGTTAGCATAGTAAAAGGAGCAAAGGATTCTATGAATGAGGTTAATGTGTCAGCAGATTGTATTAATAAGAGAAAGGCTGATGGAAAACTTAATAATAAAGGCTTTTCACTTGTAGAAATGCTTATTGCCCTGACTATAAGCGGTATAGTATTGTCAGCTCTGGTTGTCCTTATAGAAAGTTCAGTGCACAACTTCACGAAGCAGACAGCACAGGCACAGCTTCAAAGCGATGCGGATATTGCATTGAATCAGGTCGAGAACGATATAATGGAAGCAGATATGCTTATCATGTATAGAAGTCCTGATAAGAACAGTGGATACGATTATTATCTTACTAAGTATTCTAATACTAATAAGTCAAGGTACTATGGTTATATATGGGATAAAGCTAATAAGATATTATATTTTTCAAATGATTTCTATCCGTTAGGAGATAAGCCGCTTGATAACGTGAGTGTGGCATGTGAGTATGTCGAGGACTTTTCCATAAAAATCGATGATAAATGTGTATCAGCAGGCGATGTGGAGCAGCCTACAACAAGAGTTGGGGAAACACCGAAGAAAGAAGAGGGTGTTATTCTTACATCTAATATAAAGGTAAAGGCATATATAAAGCTTTCAAAGCAGAATGTAAGCCGTGATGTAAAGAGAGAAGTATCACTTAGGAACTCTCTTTATGGAGAGGATTTAACCGATAAGGTTAAAATAGTGAAGGTAAACGGCAGTGATAAAACAATAATAGAGATAAAGTATTTTAAGCTGGGAGATATAAAAGCGCAAGGGTATGTTGATGCCTGATTATAGCTTGTAATCATAAATGTTGGTAACAGCTTGTTTTGACAGAATGTTTAGTGTGTGGAATACATATTAAGAGTATCAGATAAGAGTATCAGAGAAAGGATGACAATATGAAACGGATGTTAGGTAAGATAAGAAAAAGAAAATATATTAGTACAGTTTTGTTATCTGTGGCACTTGTGTTTTTGTTTGTCATCGGCGGAATGATATATAAGACGCAGGCGACAGGTGGCGGAAAAGCTGTGATTGCTGATGCAGTCACAATAGGTGAAAGAACATATACAAGGGATAACCCGCTTAATATTATTGAATTGGTTCCTGATGAAGCAGCAGGTGCATGGGGATATCTTACAGGCATGAATAATGGTGCTGTCAAGTGGTCAGATATTGCAGGATTGCCAGATAGTGCTGCAAAGCATGACCTGTGTAATACATGGCTGAATAATTATATGAAAAGTATTATTGAGCATAATAACTATACGATTCCAGAAAATAAGAATCAAGCTGAGTATGCAGGAAAGAATATCTATTATAGAAAGAATAGCGCGTCTGAATGGAAGCTTTATTCAAAGGATTGTGCTAATGAGATAACCTCAGATACTGAGTTTAAATTTAATGTTATTGATAATTATGGAAATAAAAAAGAACTTGATATATATGATAAAACATTTGTCGATGAACAGGGAAATAATATAAGCGGCTATAATGATAATCTCTTTGCTTATATGGTATTTGCTGGTGATAATTCAATAGCTAAAGGCGATTATAATATGATGGATAAAATCAGGGTTACAAGTGTCTCTATTGATGCCCTGACAACAGATATGATTGATAATGCAGATGCAATAATAGTATCTGCTGGAGAAAATATCAGTACTTATCCAGCAGAAACATATAAAAAAATGTATGAGTATGCACAGGCTTATGGCGATGCACAATTAAAAGCAAAGTATCCAGCTAAAGCCGGAATCACTGATAAAGACTGGTCATCTCATACATGGGGGAATAATGTATGTTTGGGAAAAGACTTTAGTGATGCATCAGTTGCAGGACGCATTTGTTACAAATATTTAAATCAGGAGCTTAGTATAATAGGTGGATTTGATTATAATAAGATTGATAAAAGAAGACAGGAAAATCTTATGAAAATGTTTGTAACAATAACTGGAATAGACAGGGATACATGTCTGCGTGATTTGTGCGAGTATAAGGTTATTGATGAAGATACAACAAATGAAATAACTGGTGTATATGAGGGAGAGTATGGCAGGTTTGACTTTGATAATATGGAAATATACATATTTAATGAGAACAGGAGCAATACATACCGTGTAACATATGATACTGCTGGATGGATTAATTTTAATCAGGGTGTTTTTGGTAAATACCTCGGTGAATGGCCTAAAGTAAGTAATTATTATAGCAATTTTCCGTATAAAGGATATAACGTTGCACCAGATAGAATTAATGAGAATGTTTTCTGGTTTGGATATGCGAATAATCCTCTTAGATCAGGCTTTATATCATCTAAAATTGATATCAGTGGAAATAATAACGAGTTCAATCAGGTTAATGATGTATTAAAAACATATAATATAAATGATGGAAATATAGATATTGCTAAAATGATTCAATATGTTCTTGGTGGCTATAAGAGAAATAAGGCTATAGAAAAGCTCAAAGTTCTTGAAATCCAGCCATCTGCTGATTATGAGTATAATACATATGATGGAGCAAAGTCTTTGCTTAAATATTTTAGTAATGCAAAGTTTAAAATAAATGTATCGGGAATTACAGAAAAGAATTATAAAAGATATATTGATGTTACGTCAGTTACTGTAAATGAACTTAACGGTATGACAGATAATATAGCTAATAATTATGATCTTGTTGTCATAGGTGAAGAACATTCTAAGAATCTTCTTAACATAAAAGGACGTATTAAACAGAATAATGGCGATACTGTTGACAGCTATTATTATTCGCAGGGTGCAGTTGTGAGTCTGTGGGATCGTTCAGGTAATGATACAGGAAAAGATGTTGCTTCGGCTGGAAATGATATAACTGAAAAGACTCTGGAAAAACTTAAAGAGTATATTAATATGGATAAACCAGTTATATTAGCTTCTGATATATATAATGCATCCACTAGTGGTGTCTTAGTTAAAGATAAAAATGGTAAATATACAAGAACAGTTGATACTAACATTTATTCTGTATTACCATATGCCAGAAGTGTTGGTAAAACTTCTAATATAACTGTAGAAGCTGCAGCTAATGCTGTTGTTTCAGATAGTGACAAAATAGAATATAAGTTTAAACCAGTTATAAGACAGACTATTGCAGATGCTGGCCTGAATGAGGAAGATAACACATTTACAGTTAAATTCAAGACAGATAATACATCTGGAAAATATAATGTAGAGTTTTATATTGATAAAGATGCAAATGGCGTGTTTGTAAATGCACATGATGACACTGGTGAGTTATACGCAGGTGGATTTAGTGATACGAATCCGGCAGTTTATACTTATAACAATGGATATATAACTGTTACAACAACAACATTACCAAAAGATTTAAGACCTTATTTACCTTGGAAGCTTGTCATTAAGGATGTAAGTACTGGATTGACGGCTGAAACAACAGGAATATTAAGAATAAATGTACCAGACGAAAAGCAGGAAGATGTAAAGATATTACAGATAATGCCTGATATAGATAGTAAGCATGATTACAGTCTTAAGTTAAATGATTCTGATTTTATGAAATTGTTTAATGATGCAAGTGGCACAACTGGATTAAGAATAAATAAAAAGGATGTTGATATTGTAACTGTTAAGGAGTTGTGTGAAGGTGATAACAAAGGTAATGACTGGTATAAAAACAGCAGGTATACAGCAGGAACAAGCCTTAATAAAGATGGAGAAGATCTGCTAAAGGATTATACTATTGTTGTTCTTGGTTTTGCAGATGCATTTGACAATATTACGAACACACATGCTCTGGCTAATCTGCGTGATTATATAGAGAGTGGCAAGGCTGTACTTATGACTCATGATACTATCGGACAGTATTCATATACGGATGAGAATACTGATGAAACTGAAAGCTTATTTGCAGGAGATGATTCCGATATAAGAAGAGCAGTTCCAATAATGATAGATGACAAGATATCAAAGGGCTATATGTTCACAACTGCGTTCAGAAACATAGTTGGTATGGATATGTATCATGTTACGGTCGGACAGGCTAAAGAAAATCTGTCTTACCAGCAGGGATACACCAATACAATAGTTACAAGATATGGCGTATTGCCAGGCTATGATTATAAAAATGATAATAATTATATATACAAATATAATCATAGATCGGAAAGAACGGTTTCATCGCTTCGTACTAATGCTGTTAGTAAGATTAATGATGGACAGATTACCTCTTATCCATATACGATACCAGATAATCTTACTGTTGCAGAAACACATGCACAGTATTATCTTCTTGACCTTGAAAAGCAGGATGATACAGCAAGCAGTATAGATAGTGGCGGAGATGTGGTTGTATGGTATACATTAGGACAGGGGACATCTAAATATAGTGAGAGTGATTATTTTTCAGTAACTGGAAATGATGCAGCCAATAATTATTATATTTATTCTAAGGGTAATGTTACTTATTCTGGTGCAGGACATTCTACTATGAGTAAGGCCATAAGTGAAGATGAACTTAAACTCTTTGTTAATACTATTATATGGTCTATTAACTCTGGAAATAATGCACCTCAGATTAAGATTGAGAATGCCGTGATGGCTGATGATGGCATATATGAAATGTATTCACTAGACGGTTCTATACCAGATATACAGTTCGTTGCAACTGATATAGATATGGGTTCAGACACCAGTGCGCTGATGTCATCAGGTGTATTTTACTGGGATAAGGATAAAGATGGTAATTATACTAAGAATAACGCAGACAAAGATGTTGTTATCCAGACATTTGATAAGGTGACAGAAGGTTTAAATAGTGGATATAATATATATAATGGCATAAGTGAAAAACTTATGTCGGCCAGATTCAACAAGTCAGGTGAATATACAAGGCTGGCGAGTCTTGTGTATAAGAGTGCAACAGCTTCATCAGATACCAATGTGAATCTTGCATCAGAAAGTACACAGATATATAAAAATATGTGTGATGAACTGGCAGATAAAGGTGTTGTATATCTTGGAATGCAGGTATCTGATTCCAAGGGAGGAACTGGAAAGGCTGTTATAAGAGTTGTAAGGAGAGATTTGTTTAAGTTGAATTAGGACATTAAAAATTGCAGGCGATAGAGCAGACTATGATTTACTGTATAGGCAGTAGATTGTAGTCTGCTTTTGTTATGTTTGTAAAAGTATAAAGTATTTATAAAAAGTAAAACAATACTTGCAATATTAATATTTTTATGATATATATAGTATATAAATATGCATATCATGTGAGGGTTAAAAGATTAAAAGCCATATGAGCTTACAATCCTTACATTTTTATAACAGGAAGATTATTTACCTGTGAATTCTAGCTGGATTTGGCATCGGAATATTCCCCCAAGGCGATTAAACTGAATATTAAAGAGAATGTTTACAGACATTCAGAAAGGTGGTTTATGACTAATTCTATTAAGGATAAAAGCCAGAATGATGTTGTGATGAAAGAGTTCTGGCGTGATAATAAGCATTTTGCAGATATTGTTAATGCTGTAGTATTTGATGGTGAGCAGGTAGTGATTCCGGATGAACTGCAGGAGGTTGATACGGATGTGTCAGGTTCTATTATTGTGGACGAGTATAAGGAAACATTAAAAAGAATAAGAGATGTTGTCAAAAAGTATTATTATGGTGTAGAATTTAATATAATAGGTTTGGAAGTACAGGAAAATGTTCATCTGGCTATGCCGCTAAGAACTTTGGTTTACGATGCACTTGGTTATCTTAAAGAGTATAATAAAATCAGCTCAGTGAATGAAAAGCATGGCTATAAGTGTAAAGAACGTACAGAGTTTTTATCCAGGTTAAAAAGAACAGATAAATTTCATCCAATAATAACAATAGTATTCTACTATGGAGAGAAATGCTGGGATGGACCAGTGAACCTGAAAGATATGATGGTTGATATGCCTGGTAAAATAGCTGAAAAGTTTAATGATTACCGGTTAAATCTTATACAGATCAGAGATTCGTATAAATACAGGTTTAATAATGATGATGTAAGATTACTGTTTGATTTTGTTTCTGACTTATATAACAAAGAATTTGATAAAATATTTAAAGAATATAAGGGCAGGGATGTATCAATAGAATTTATAGAGATGATAGGAAGGATAACAGGAACAAAGGAACTGGTAAAGCTTGCAGATAATGGCAGAAAGGATAAGGTAGTTAATATGGAGATGTGCAATGCAATGAAAGAGTTCTTAGAAGGAGGCAGGCGCGAAGGACAGCGCGAAGGACGAATAGAAGGACAGCGCGAGGGCAGGATAGAAGGAAAGGATGAAGCCAGACTTGACAGTATAAGAACTTTAATGAAAAAGCTTGACCAGACTGCAGAAGAAGCTATGGATACGCTTGATATAGCTGATGAGGATAAAGTAAGATATCGTAAGATGCTTGGCTTATAAGTTTGTTTCAGTGTGCTATGAAAGGTGTAGGTTATTTATAAGAAAAACACAGATGAAAAGTGCAAAAGTTAAGAAAGAGGGTGTAATGTATTGTTTAGCAGTATAACAACTGCAGCGTTGTGTGGTATAGATGCCCGTATAGTAAGTGTTGAGACTGATGTGGGAAGTGGACTTCCAACATTTGATATGAGTGGATATCTTGGTACGGAGGTTAAAGAGGCAAGAGACAGGGTAAGGATAGCCATAAAGAATACTGGAGTTGAATTACCGCCGCAGCGTATAGTGGTTAATATTTCGCCGGCAGATATAAGAAAAGAAGGAACAGGGTTTGATCTTCCTATAGCGATAGGCATTCTCGTATCAAATGGAATCATAGAAGAGGAAAAGGTTAAAGACACGCTTGTGCTTGGAGAATTAAGTCTTGATGGAACAGTCAATCCTGTCAATGGAGTGCTTCCTATAGTATGTGCAGCAAAAGAAGCCGGTATAAAGCTATGTATTATTCCTAAGGATAATCTAAAAGAGGGCAGCATAGCACAAGGAATACGGTTATATGGTGCAGAGAGTTTAAAGGATGTACAGGATATACTTATTAATAATAGTCTAGATGGCGTTTCAGCCAATAATCCCAGTGATGATTTTAATAAAAAATATGAAGCTGAATCTAAAGATGCTAAACCTGATGGAGTGATTTCTGAAGGCGTTATATTAGCTGACAGTTTAAACGAAGAGGAAGATTATCTTGATATAAGAGGTCAGTATAGTGCGAAAAGAGCAACTCTTATTGCAGCAGCAGGAATGCATAATATTATGTATGTTGGTCCACCTGGAAGTGGCAAAACCATGCTTGCTAAAAGGATTCCTACTATATTACCTGATATGACAGATGAAGAGAAACTGAAGGTTACTAAAATATACAGTGTTGCAGGAAAACTTGATGCAGAAAAGGGACTTATAACTAGAAGACCATTCAGAAGTCCGCATCATACTATAACGGCGGCTGCTATGCTTGGTGGTGGAAGGATACCAAGGCCAGGAGAGATAACACTATCAGGTTCGGGTGTGCTGTTTTTAGATGAAATGACGGAATTCAGACCTGAGCTTATGGAGTCTTTACGACAACCTCTTGAGGATAAGAAGATAACAGTTGTAAGGCTTAATGCTGCGTATACATATCCAGCGGAATTTATGCTTGCTGCTGCTATTAATCCTTGCAAATGTGGTTATTATCCAGATAGAAACCGCTGTCACTGTTCAGAGTATGATATAAGAAGGTATATAGGGCGTATAAGCAATCCTATGTGGGATAGATTTGATATATGTATAAAAGTCGATGAAGTGACATATGAAGATATAATTGGTGCAAAAGACAGCAGTGCTGTATACAGTTCAGCATATATGAAAGAGCAGGTTGAGAAGGTAAGGCTTATACAACAGGAAAGGTTTAAAGATTCTGTAACAGATTATAATTCACAGATGAATATGCGTGAAATAAAGAAATATTGCAGGCTTGATGAAGAATCCTCAAAGATTATGGAGTCTATGTATAAGAAGTTATCCATGTCAGCAAGAGGATATGGGAAAGTACTTAAAACTGCAAGGACAATAGCAGATCTGGCAGGCAGTGAGAATATATTAAGTGAACATATAACAGAAGCACTTATTTATAAAAAGAACGAAGTGTAATAATAAGAAACTGACATGTAAATATTTTTTTAAATGCGAGGGAAAATATATAATGAGTAAAAATAAGGCTATATCTTCATATCTCGAAGATTATTACTGGTACTGGTTCTGTAACATACCACGTATAGGAAAGACTAAGCTAAGGCAGCTGCTAATGGTATTTGAATTACCAGAACATGTATACAAAGCAGATGTGGAAGTTCTAAGAGGTCTGGGATTACTGAGTGATAAAGAACTTATGTATATATCTGATTCTAAAAAAGATAATATGATATATGAAGAATTTATCAGTATCAGAAAGAAAGGAATACATTTTACGTATCCAGGAAAGGAAGATTACCCACAAAGGCTGTTACATATATATGATTATCCTTTATGTCTGTATTATTATGGAAAGCTGCCAGATGATAAGAAACCATCAGTTGCAATCGTAGGTTCAAGGCAGAATACAACCTATGGATATAATGTGGCTGGCGTGTTTGCAAAAAGCTTTGCAAAGATGGGAATACAGGTTATAAGCGGGTTGGCAAGGGGAATAGATGGAGCGGCACATATGGGGGCATTTAAGGCCGATGGATATACGTGTGGTGTACTTGGGTGCGGGGTTGATATATGTTATCCAAGACAGAATATAGAGCTTTTTACACAGATGAAAGAAAAAGGCTGTATTGTATCAGAATATCCAGTTGGGACCGCACCGCATGCAGGACAGTTTCCGGTAAGAAACAGGATTATAAGTGGCTTGTCAGATGTTGTTATAGTTGTAGAAGCAAGAAAAAAGAGTGGTTCACTTATAACTGTTGATGCAGCACTTGAACAGAATAAGGAGGTTATGGTAGTTCCTGGAAGAATAGGGGACAGCTTAAGTGAAGGCTGCAACGATTTAATAAAGCTTGGAGCAGCCGTCATAACAAGGCCCGAAGATATATTAGATATAGAAGAAATAAGAAGAAAGTTAGATGATTACAGGAATATCTATGATTATAAATCGAGCAGGAGTGGTGAATGTTATATAGGTATGAAAACAGAAGAAAATGAAACGATATGTAATAAAACAGAAGAAAAATCCACAAACAGTATACCGGAATACGAGCAAAATGTGAATTCTGTACATGAATTTAAACTTGCAACACCTAAAAATATGTTGTATAGTTGTGTGGATTTATATCCGGTGGGGTTAAATGAACTTATAGAAAAAACCGGATTATCATTGCAGGAAATAAGTAATGCACTGGTTGAGCTGGAGCTTGAGGGAAAGATAGAAGAGGTTGCTGATAATTGCTATGTAAGGATATACGTATAGAAGCAATAATTATAAATACCAGACATTAGTCAGAAAATATGTTTTGACCCTGTAATCTAAACATTTAATCATATCTAAGGAGTTAGTTTAATGGCAAAGTATCTTGTTATAGTGGAATCACCAGCAAAGGTAAAGACAATCAAGAAGTTTTTAGGTTCGAATTATGAAGTAATGGCATCACAGGGACATGTAAGGGATCTGCCTAAGAGTCAGATGGGTGTTGATGTAGAGCATGATTTCGAGCCAAAGTATATCACTATAAGAGGAAAAGGAGAGATTCTTGCAGCACTTAGAAAAGAAGTAAAAAAAGCTGACAAGGTGTATCTTGCAACCGATCCCGACCGTGAGGGAGAGGCTATTTCATGGCATCTTTCAAAGGCGTTAAAGTTAGAGGATAAGGATATATACAGAATAACATTTAACGAGATCACAAAGAGTGCAGTCAAGGCAGCCATCAAGGATGCCAGAAAGATAGATATGAATCTTGTTGATGCACAGCAGGCAAGAAGAGTACTTGACAGAGTAGTAGGATACAGCATAAGTCCTGTATTATGGGCAAAGATAAAGAGAGGACTTAGTGCTGGACGAGTCCAGTCAGTAGCTTTAAGAATAATATGTGACAGAGAAAACGAGATAGATGCATTTATTCCAGATGAATATTGGACTATGGATGCAACACTTAAGGTTAAAGGTGAAAAGAAGCCTATAGTTGCAAAATTCCATGGAGATGTCAACGGAAAAATTGACATAAAAAACAAAGAACAGATGGAAACTATAAAAAAAGAAGTGGAAAACAGCACATTTGCAGTTGATAGTGTTAAAAAAGGTGAGAAAGTTAAAAAAGCTCCACTTCCTTTTACAACAAGTACTCTTCAGCAGGAGGCCTCAAAGACTCTTAACTTTGCGACAGCCAAGACTATGAGAATAGCACAGCAGTTATATGAAGGTGTTGATGTAGAGGGAAGAGGAACTATAGGTGTTATTACTTACTTAAGAACAGATTCCACAAGAGTTGCTGATGAGGCAAAGGAAGCATCAGAACAGTATATAGCTGCTAATTATGGTGAAAAGTATCTTCCACATAGTGGCTTAAGAAAAAAAGATGATAAGAAAATACAGGATGCACATGAAGCTATTAGACCTACTGATATAGCACTTACGCCTGTTATGATAAAAGATTCATTATCAAGAGACCAGTTCAGATTATATCAGCTTATATGGAAAAGATTCACGGCAAGCCAGATGGCAGAAGCGATATATGAAACAACATCTGTTAAGATAGCGGCTGGAGATTATAGATTCAGCATAGCGGCTTCTAAGATTACGTTTGATGGCTTTATGTCTGTATATAGAAGTGATGATGATAAAGATGAACCTAACGCACTTGTAAAGGGTATAGATGAGGATTCGCAGCTCACACTTGAAGGTGTGGAAGGAGTACAGCATTTTACACAGCCACCAGCGCATTTTACAGAAGCATCTCTTGTTAAGGCTTTAGAAGAACTTGGAATAGGACGTCCAAGTACTTATGCGCCTACTATATCAACTATCATAGCAAGACATTATATAGCAAAGGAACAGAAGAATCTTTATGTTACAGAGCTTGGAAGAGCTGTCGATGATGCCATGATAAAGGCATTTCCACAGATAGTAGATGTTAATTTCACAGCTAATATGGAATCGCTTCTTGATGGTGTGGCAGATGGTGATGTGAAGTGGAAAGAGATTATTAAGAATTTTTATCCAGACCTTAAAGAATCAGTTGATAGTGCGGAAAAGGAACTTGAGAATGTAAAGATAGAAGATGAGGTAACTGATGTTATATGTGATAAATGTGGACGTAACATGGTTATAAAGTATGGACCTCATGGTAAGTTCCTTGGGTGTCCAGGATTTCCTGAGTGTCATAATACTAAGCCATATCTTGAAAAGATAGGAGTAAAGTGTCCTAAGTGTGGTAAAGATATCATACTTAAGAAGACTAAAAAAGGCAGAATGTTTTATGGCTGCGAAGGATATCCGGAATGTGATTTCATGACATGGCAGAGACCTTCGGATAAGAAGTGCCCTAAGTGTGGAGGTTATATGCTTATTAAAGGTAACAAGCTTGTGTGCGGTGATGAAAACTGCGGTTATATATTAGATGATACGAAAAATGTTAAATAAATGGTTCTATATATCACATTAATATAGCTTTTATGTGACTTTAGAAAGAGATTTATTGAAATTGTCAGATAAATACAATAAAAATGTTGATTATTTGAAAGTTGTGTGATAGTATTCTCTTATACAGATATTTATCGGTGTAATTATGTATATGGAGGAATGTATGATGAGTGTACAGCTTTTGGATAAGACCAGAAAGATTAACAAGTTATTGCATAATAATCATTCAGCAAGAGTTGATTTTAACGATATGTGCAATGTCTTAAGTAGTATACTCGAATCCAATATCCTTGTCATAAGTAAGAAGGGAAAGGTCCTTGGTACTGGTTATTATGCTGGCGTCGAAGTGATTAATGAGCTTGTCTATGACAAAGTTGGTGGGTTTGTGGATGAGATGCTTAACGAGAGATTATTAAGCGTATTATCAACTAAAGAGAATGTTAATCTGTCTACGTTAGGATTTACTATTGAGAATGTTAAGAAGTTTCAGGCTTTGATTGCACCAGTTGAGATAGCTGGCGAAAGACTTGGTACATTATTTATGTATAAGAGTGATAGTTCATACGAGATAGATGATATTATCCTTAGTGAATATGGAACAACAGTTGTAGGACTTGAGATGATGCGTTCTGTTAACGAAGAGAATGCAGAAGAAGTCAGAAAGAAGAAGATAGTAAGATCAGCTATAGACACATTATCGACATCTGAGCTAGATGCTATTAAGAATATTTTTAAAGAACTTAACGGAAACGAGGGTACTCTTGTTGCTAGTAAGATTGCAGATAATGTTGGAATAACAAGATCTGTAATAGTTAATGCGTTAAGAAAGTTTGAAAGTGCCGGAGTTATAGATTGTAAATCATCTGGCATGAAGGGAACATATATTAAAGTTATTAACGAATATGTGTTTGATGAACTTTCAAAGTATGATGAATAGTCTTTTGCAGGATTGTTTACAAAGTATAATTTAGTTATGTATAAGGGAGAGCATATGATATATATGCCCTCCCATTAATTATTTTAAGGGGAAATAATAATGTTTGTCATGAATACTATTAAAAATGGAATAAATAGACAAAAATAGCTTGTTTTTTTGTCGAAAATATTTATAATGATAGTAGTATCATTATATTTATGATTATAATGAGCGCAAGAGAGCCGGAAAGCTGCTTGCAGATTTCTGGCGAACGGCGAATGACGATCGCGATAGCTGCGATAGCAGCGGCGAGTAGCAAAGCTACGAATCGTGATATAATAAACAGAAACTATGTGAATAAAACTATTTATATCCATTGTTTGGAAAGGGGTATATATGAGTTCAGGAATGTTTGGATTCGTTAATGTATTAAAAGCGGCAGCAGATGCCAGCTGGACAAGAGAAGAAGTATTAACTAACAATATAGCTAATGTAGATACACCTAACTATAAAAGACAGGATGTAGATTTTACAACTTATTTAAGATCTGCACTTTCGCGTACCAACGGAGGTTCATCATCCCTTACGAACAGAGTTAATAATCTCAATTATAATGATATTGCTATCAGAACTTACACGGATAATTCAACCTTATCATACAGGCTTGATGGCAATAATGTTGATCTTTCAACAGAGAATGTTGAACTTGCATCAGAACAGATTAATTATAATGCACTTATTGACAGTATGAATAATGAATTTTCAAGATTCAAGACGGTACTTAAGTAAGTAGTATAGTGATAAGGAGAATAATCTTATGTCGATGTTTACAGCATTTAATATAAGTGCATCAGGAATGACAGCACAGCAGCTAAGAACAGATGTCATATCGCAGAATATAGCTAACGCTAACACAACAAGAACAAGTGATGGAACACCTTATGTTAAAAAGTCAGTTGTGTTTACAGAAAAGACACTCACCTCAGCACAGGCAGGGGTTGGAACTTCTGTATATTCATCTGGATACAGGGGAAGTACAGGAACATTTGCTGATGCTTTAAGAGTAGCAAGTGGTGGCATAGTAGGAAATGGTGTTAAGGTTACTTCTATATATGATGACACAACAGAAGATATGAATATGGTATATGATCCATCACATCCAGATGCTGATGAGAATGGATATGTTACATATCCTAATGTTAATGTTGTTCAGGAGATGACAGATCTTATTGATGCGTCACGTTCATATGAAGCTAATATATCAGCGTTTAATGCCAGCAAGAGTATGGCATCAAAGGGACTTACCATAGGACAGTCTTAATAAGTAACAAAGCATAGAAACATAAGTATTATTTATGGATTTACTTATGTATATAGATACACGGAGGAATTGTAACATGGATTTAACAACGGCAGTTAATTCACTTGGAAATGATTATATCAATAAAGTATCAGATCTTTTAACTAACAACAGTGTTACAAAGACAGATACATCTGGAAATTCTACATTTGATTCAGTATTTAATTCAGTATCAGGTCTTTTAGACAGTACGAATTCATATATCCAGCAGGCACAACAGGCTGAGGTTGATTATGCACTTGGCAATATGACGAATACACACGAGCTTGGAGTGTATCAGCAGAAGGCTAATATAGCATTGCAGTACACAGTTGCAATAAGAGATAAAGCATTAGAAGCATATAAAGAAATCATGAATATGCAGATATAATTACTTAGGAGTTAATAATGGCAGATAGATTAAAACAGATTCCACAGAAGTTATTAGATATCTGGAAGAGCTGGTCGGTAAAGAAAAGAATAATAATAGTAAGTTCAATAGTGGCTTTTATAGCTGTAGTAGGCATATTGTCAGTTGTACTTACACGTCCTAAGTATCAGGTACTTGTAACATGTGAAGATTATACAGAGATGAATTCAGTAACATCGATACTTACCGAGAATAACCATAAGTATAAAATAGACAATATGGTAGTAAGCGTAAATGAAAAAGAACTTACAGCATGTAAGATGTTACTTGCAACACAGGATATTAAGTCAGATGGTTATACTTTTGAAGATGCCATGAAGAGGAGCTTTACAACAACAGATTCAGATAGCACGAAGCAGTATGCACATTATCTTGAAACTAAGCTGGCAGGAGACCTTGAGGATATGGATGGGGTCAAGACAGCTTCTGTTACCATTAATATGCCTGAGAAGACTAACTCGTTCTATCAGGCAGCAACAGATGCAACAGTAGCAGTAAAGCTTGTTACAACTAAAGAGATAAGCGGTGATACAGCGGAGAGTATGGCAGCACTTCTTGCTATGGCAGTTGGGAATGACTCTACGAAGAGCATTACTATCATAGATAACAAGGGAAATACATTATTTAACGGAGCATCAGGGAACAGTACAACATCAGGTGTTGGAATGAATGATAAGTTAAAGTATAAGTCACAGATAGAGGCTACAACAAGCAGCTCTCTGCTAAGAAATATACTTGCAACAGGTCTTTATGATGATGCAGTTATCACACTTAACTATGAACTGGACTGGAATACAGTTAACAAAATAGCTAAGGAGTATACAGCACAGGATGGAAGAGATGAGGGACTTTATAGTCATTCATATCAGCAAGCATCAACAGGAACAAACGGTGCAAGTGGAACACCTGGAACTGCAAGTAATAATGAAACTACTTACGATATAACAGATGGAACAACATCATCATCTACGTATACAGTTGATGAGTTTGATTATCTTCCTAATGAGCTTGTAACAACAACTAATACCGATCCTGGCGCGATAGTTAAGGCTAATTCTTCTATTGCAGTAACACTTATACAGGATGTGACATATGAGGAAGAACAGGCGGGCAAGCTTGGATATCTTGATGGAACTGACTGGGATACTTTCAAGAGCCAGAATGCAGAGCCTTCTCCTATAGCAGTAGATAACACATGGATAGATATTATATCAAAGGGTACAGGTATTGATCCTGCTAATATATCTGTTGTGGCATATCAGAAGAATTCATTTATTGATAAGCAGACAACTAATATTTTAAGCAAGGCATCATTCTGGATTCAGCTTGCTTTAGCAGCAGCTATACTCGGAATACTTATCTTTGTTATTATCAGAAGTGCACGTCCACTTACTGTTGAAGAAAAAGAACCTGAGCTGTCAGTTGAAGAAATGCTTGCTTCAACAAGAGAGAACCAGCAGGCTTCTGTTGATGATATTGATCTTCAGGAGAAGTCTGAAACAAGAAAGGCAATCGAAAAGTTTGTTGATGAGAATCCAGAGGCAGTTGCATTACTGCTTCGTAACTGGTTGAATGATGATTGGAGTTAAGAACAGTAATAAATATAATATGGGAGTACATATATGGCACGAAAGAATAACAATGGTGAAAAAGGCATGGACGGGGTTGAAAAAGCAGCGATACTGCTTATAGCCCTTGGTCCTGAAAAATCAGCAGAAATATTCAAACATTTAAAAGAAGAAGAAATAGAACAGCTTACACTTGAGATAGCCAATACAAACAGTGTATCTCCACAAACTAAAGAGCAGGTGCTTAATGAGTTCTATGAAGTATGTCTTGCCCAGCAGTATATTGCAGAAGGTGGTATAGGATATGCTAAAGAGCTTCTTGAGAAATCTCTTGGTGAAGAAAAAGCAAAAGCTGTTATTGGAAAGCTTACAGCAAGCCTTCAGGTTCGTCCTTTCGAATTCATCAGAAGGACAGATTCATCGCAGCTGCTTAACTTTATACAGGATGAACATCCTCAGACTATAGCTTTGATTTTGTCGTATCTTCCTCCGGCACAGGCTTCAGCTGTTATATCTTCACTGCCACCTGAAAAGCAGGCAGATGTAGCGCGCAGAATTGCCCAGATGGATAGAACATCACCTGATGTTATCAAGCAGATTGAAAAGGTACTTGAGAAGAAGCTTGCATCCTTAGTTAATCAGGATTACACGATTGTTGGTGGTGTTGATGCTATCGTTGAAATCCTTAATTCTGTTGACAGAGGAACAGAAAGACATATCATGGAAACACTCGAGGTTGAAGAGCCAGAGCTTGCAGACGAGATCAGAAAGAAGATGTTTGTATTCGAGGATATTCTTTCACTCGACGACAGAGCTATCCAGAGAGTGCTTAGAGATGTTGATAACTCTGATCTTGCTCTTGCACTTAAGGGAGCAACAGAAGAAGTACAGAATGTTATTCTTAATAACCTTTCAAAGCGTCTTGCTGTAATGATAAAGGAAGATATGGAATATATGGGACCTGTACGTATGAAGGATGTTGAAGAGGCACAGCAGAAGATTGTTAATATAATCAGAAAGCTTGAGGATTCAGCTGAAATCGTAATAGCAAGAGGCGGAGGTGACGAAATAATTGTCTAATCTGTTAAAAAGAGGAACTACGTTTATAAGCGAAGAAAGAATCATTGACTATAATGAACTTATAAAGCTTAAGCTTAAAAATATTGTTAGTGATAAAGAAAGCCATAGTAATGTTGATGCGGATGGCTTCGTGAATGGACTAAAGGCAGATGTTGTTGAACAGCTTCTTACAGGTTCAGAAGATGAAAATGAAGCTGTGGATTCACAGAATCCGGATGATGTTAAAAATCAGCTTGCAGCAGCTATAGAAGAGGCTAATGAACAGGCCAGAAGCATAAAAGATGAAGCTAATGAGGTGTTGGCACAGGCACATATGGAAGCTGGAAAAATAATAGAAGATGCTAAGCGTACAGGATATGAGCAGGGTGCATACAATGCCAGAGAAGAGTATGAATCAAAGGCAGAAGCACTTGAAAGGGAGTACGAGCAAAAAAAGGCACAGCTTGAAAAAGAATACAATGACTTGAAGGCTGCAATAGAACCTGAGCTGGTAGAAACTATTACAGAGGTTTTTAGAAAGATAACTTATACGGTAGCTGAGGATAACAAAGAGATTATCATTGGCCTTATCAATGGAGTTATGAAGAATTCGGATATAAGCAATGAATTCGTTATAAGAGTTTCGCCAGATGATTACAGGTTCCTTGTAAACAATCAGGGGAAAATATACTGTGCAGTATCTAAGGAAGTTAATATGGATATCGTTGAAGATGCAGCCATGAAGAAGAATCAGTGCATTATCGAGAGTGACACTGGTGTATATGACTGCAGTCTGGATATTGAGCTTAACAATCTTATCAGGGATATTAAACTTCTAAGTTGTACACAATAAAAAATCAGTTGAATGATTCAGACAGGGAGGAAGGAAAGTTGTCAATTCTGAATAAAGATAAGTATTATGCTTTAACAGAGCAATCTTTCTATAAGAAGCTTGGAAAGGTTACAAAGATAGTTGGACTTACTATTGAGTCAATAGGACCGGATGCTAAGTTAAACGACCTGTGTAAAATATATTCAGCAGATAAAAGCCAGGTGCTATATGCAGAGGTGGTTGGTTTTAAGGATTCAAGAGTACTTCTTATGCCTTTTGATGTTGTAGACGGAATAGGGCCAGGAAGCATAGTTGAGAATACAGAAAGTCCACTTGCTGTAAAAGTAGGAGATGATATATTAGGTCATACACTTGATGGTCTTGGCAACCCGACAGATGGGGCAGAACTTACACTGGATAACAGTTATTCCGTAGAGGCTGCACCGCCAGATCCTATGGAAAGAGAAATAATAAGTGAAGTTCTTCCTCTCGGTGTTAAAGCAGTCGATGGCCTGCTTACAGTAGGTAAGGGACAGAGAATAGGAATATTTGCCGGAAGTGGTGTTGGAAAAAGTACGTTGTTAGGTATGTTTGCAAGAAACACAAAGGCAGATATCAATGTTATCGCTCTTATAGGAGAGCGAGGCAGAGAGGTAAGAGAGTTCGTAGAAAGAGACTTAGGTCCTGAAGGCATGAAACGAAGTGTACTTGTTGTTGCAACATCAGATAAACCTGCACTTATAAGAAACAAGGCTGCCAAGACAGCGACAGCTATAGCAGAGTATTTCAGGGATCAGGGCAAAGATGTTCTTCTTATGATGGATTCATTAACACGTTTTTCTATGGCACAAAGAGAGATTGGGCTTGCATCTGGTGAGCCGCCAGTAACAAGGGGCTATCCGCCAAGTGTATACAGTGAGATGCCTAAGCTTCTTGAAAGGGCTGGTATGTCAGATAGGGGCTCAATAACAGGGCTTTATACAGTGCTTGTAGATGGAGATGATTTTAATGAGCCTATCACTGATACAGCAAGAAGTATTCTTGATGGACACATCATGTTATCAAGAAAGCTTGGACATAAAAATCATTATCCGGCGATTGATGTACTTCAGAGCATCTCAAGATGTATGAGCCAGATAGTTACAAAGGAACATAAGAAGGCAGCAGGAAGATTGAAAACAGTTCTTGCAACCTATAATGAAGCAGAGGATCTTATAAATATAGGAGCATACAAGAGTGGTTCTAACAGAAATATAGATTATGCCATATATAAGATAGATGCCGTTAACAGGTTTCTTATGCAGCAGACAGATGAAAAGTTTTCATTTGAAGAAGAACTACAGGAGCTTATTGAACTGTTTGCAGATTATGATGATTTTGAAGCAGGTAAGCTAAAACTTGGAGGTCCACCTTCAGGACAGAGAAGATAATGATGTGAAGCCTTTATAATCAAGGATATCAGAATAACTTCTGCTTAAGAAACAGACAGGTATATCAAAGAAAGATGGATAATGGCAAAGTTTATATATAGTATGCAGAATGTGCTTAACATAAAGGAGCGTATGGAAACACAGGCTAAGACAGAATATGCGCAGATGTTAGGTGCACTTCATGATGAAGAAAACAGAATGAGAAGCATAGTTGATACTTTAAATTCATATAAGGCGCAGGCTAAGGCATTAGCTTCTGGAAAGCTGGATATTGCAAAGATAAGAAGGTGCAATGAGGCTATAGAGATAACAGAGGATATGGTAAAGAACCAGGCTGTAAGGGTAAGACTTGCTGAAAAGAATGTAGAAACAGCTATGATGAAGCTGACGGTGGCAGTTAAAGAAAGAAAGGTTCAGGAAAAGTTGAAAGAAAAAGCTTTTGAAGAATTTTTACATGAATTAAACGCCCAGGAAATGAAAGAGATTGATGAAGTTGTAAGTTTCAATTATAATAATAGAGAAGATGATGTGTGATTGTTATGATAACTATAATAGAGTATTATAGAAAACACAGATGAATTAATATGGAGAACAGATTATTATGGCAAAGAAGAAATCCAAGGAAGAATTAGATATTGATAATGACTTAGACATGGGTGAAGAATCTGAAAGTGCTGGTGGCAATAAGTTCCTCAATATACTTATTGTACTTGCTGTTATTATCGTATGGCTTGCTATATTTGCATTGCTTATAAAGATGAATGTTGGAGGAATAGGCAGTATGCTGCGTCCTTATCTTAAGAATATTCCAGGTATCAATATGATTCTTCCAGCTGCAACAGACGAGGATATAGCCAAAGAAACAGGTGGTAAATATAAGAATCTCTCGGAGGCAATAGACAGAATTAATGAGCTTGAGTCACAGCTTGATAATTACAAGAATTCAGATTCGTCAGATTCGCAGACTATATCAGAGCTTCAGGCTGAGATTGCTAGACTTAAGGTATTTGAAGAAAATGCACAGTATTATCAGGACCTTAAAGATAAGTTTGACCGTGAGGTTGTATATGCAGATAATGCGCCGGATATAGAAAACTATAAGCAGTGGTATGAGTCAATAGATGCAGATAATGCAGCAAAGCTATACCAGCAGGTTGTTAAGGATCTTCAGGAATCACAGCGCGTTAAGGACTGGGCAGAGGCATATTCAAAGATGGATGCTGATAAAGCAGCAGCTATTCTTGAAGAAATGACAGGTGATACCAATCTTGTTGCCAAGATTCTTAACTGTATGACTTCAAAGCAGAGAGGTGCAGTTCTTGCAGCTATGGATCCTGTATATGCAGCTAAGATAACAAAGATTATGTATCCATAGAGTTAACATTGGTAATTAGATTATAAGATTAACAGTCGTATAATCTGTAATCTGTTACATATATAAGATGCTGTGAGTGCTGCAAGTAAAATAAGGCACTCACGGATATATCAGGAAAGGAGGTGAAAAGTATGGTAAGTTCAGCAGTTATGGGAGCTGGGGCAGTAAGAAATACTTCTTCAGGAACAGCTTCAAAAAGCAGTAATACCAAAAGCAAATCATCAGATTTTAAGTCTGTCATGGCAGCCTCAATATCTAAGAATACTTCTAATGCAGGCACAGGTTCATCAGATAGTAAGCTTGGAATAGCAGATGCTGTAAAAACAGCTAAAGACCAGAATACAACTGATACAAAGAATACTAAAGCTGATACAGATGTGGTTGATAAAAAACAGAATGCAGCTGACACAGGTAAAGCTGATAAAACTGACAATAGTAAACAGGATAATAAGTCTGATGAAAAAGTAAATGATGTAGTTCAGAATGTGAAGGATACTATTAAGGAAGAACTGGATGTTTCTGATGAAGACATAGCTAAGGCGATGGAAGTGCTTGGGATAACAGATAATGATTTACTTTCGGTAGTAAAAGTTACTGAGCTGGTGAGTGCTTTAACAGGCGCTGATTCTATAACACTTATAACAGATGATGATATGTCTGGTAAGCTTACATCGGTTCTGGATGCTGTTAATACAGCACAGGAAGATATAGCAGATATGTTAAACACAGATGTTGATGATGCTGTGTTAGTGGTAAGAACGGATGCTGTGGTAAAAAAAGATACAGATGAAACAGTTGTAAAAAATACAGATAGCAGTATAACAGATAATCAGTCAGTTTCTGAAACAGAGTCACTTAGTGACGTACTTGCTGCTAAGGTTACAGCACAGGGCTCTTCAAAACATGAGGAGAGTACAGGCGAACATACAGGCGAACAGAATCACAATACACAAAGCTATGGCGGTGTTGCTGATAGTATTATCCAGAGCATGAAGGATAGTTTTGCTGACATTGTAACTGAGGATACTTCACGTGTAAGTGAAGCAGATATAGTTAATCAGGTTATAGACCAGATTAAGCTTTCATCGGGAAGAGAGCTTACAAGTATAGAGGTGATGCTTAATCCTGAAAGACTTGGAAGTGTTCATGTTACGGTTACAGCTAAGAATGGTATTCTTTCAGCCCAGATAGCAGCTCAGAATGAACAGGTCAAGACAGCACTTGAGAATCAGGTAACAGCTCTTAAAGAGAATTTCCAGAATCAGGGAATAAAAGTAGAGGCTGTAGAGATTACTGTTATGACTCATCAGTTTGAAGCGGGACAGAACTTTGGACAAAACGAGTCTGAAAGAAAGCAGTCAGAGCAAAAGATAAACAAAAAGCTTAATTTATCCGACTATATGGATGATGAAGATGAGACTGTAAGTGCACAGGATATCAGAAGAAAAGATTCAATACAGAATGGAAACAGCAGTGTTGAATATATGGCATAATGCATGAGTTTTATCTGATATTAAAGCAGTTATTACTTTAAATTTTAACATGTGAAAGGAGATGATATTATGGCAGGAACTATAGATACAACAAGTAAAGTGTCTAATCAGATTATGAGTTCTACATCTAAGACATCTAACACAAAGAAATCAAATACTCTTAATATGGAGAATTTCTTAAGCCTTCTTGTAGCAGAAATGCAGAACCAGGATCCACTTGAGCCTACAAGCAATTCGGATTATATGGCACAGATGGCAACCTTCTCACAGGTAGAAGCTACTAGTGAGATGAATGAAAGGGTACTCAGCCAGACAGCCTCTAATCTTATAGGCAAGGCTGTTATAGTAAAGACAGATACTAACAGTACAGGTTATGCAGGTGGTATAGTTAATGGCTGGCAGGAGATTGATGGAATAGTATATCTTGGTATTAATGGTAACCTTTATGATATCAACGATGTTGATCAGGTTATTGACAAGGATTACTATGAAAAGTGGAATAATAATGGAAGCACTCCAGGTGGCAGCAAAACTGATACAGACAATAAGACAGAGTAAAGGGATACTGTAAAAGGAGTTTAAGTATCCGGACAGGAACAGGAGATTCGTATGAATAATATGATTAACAATAATATTAATTCAATTGAACGAATGGCCGAAGTCATCAGTAAGAGAAAGAAACAGGATGTTAATGCCACTTATGATGGCCCTTCATTTACTGAAATATTAAGCAGGCAGAAGTCGATAGATGAGATTGTATCAGACAGAAGTGATGTAAAAAAAGCTGTCACGGGACAGATAAGATTTACAAAGCACGCTGATGCAAGACTTACTCAGAGAGATATCAGACTTACTGACGACCAGATGACAAGACTTGAAGAAGGTACTAAAAAAGCATCTGATAAAGGAATCAAGGAATCCCTTGTGCTTGTGGATGATCTTGCTTTCATAGTTAATACTGATAAAAAAATGGTTATAACAGCAATTGACCAGAATTCAAGTGAAGATAATATATATACGAATATTGATGGTGCGGTGATTATATAGCAGGACCATAAAGGATGCTATCCATTCCTGAATGACAGAAGGAATGGACGCTCATCAATAAATACAGGTATAGGCAATATGGAGGAACAATATTATGATGAGATCATTGTTCTCTGGTGTATCAGGTATAAGAGCACACCAGACGAGAATGGATGTTATAGGTAACAATATAGCTAACGTTAATACAGTTGCTTACAAGTCACAGTCTATGACTTTTAATGAAGTGTTCTATCAGACAACACAGACAGCTACAGGACCTAATGCAACTACTGGAAGAGGTGGTACCAATGCAAAACAGATAGGTCTTGGTTCATCGGTTGGTGCTATATCAACATCGATAACATCAGAAGGCTCTACAGAAAGAACAGATAATGCTACAGACCTTGCAATAACAGGAGCTAATGCATTCTTTATAGTAAGCAGTGGTGGAGAAACATTCTTTACAAGAGCAGGAAACTTTACAAGAGATGAAGCAGGAGCACTTGTTACCCAGTCAGGAGCTAATGTTATGGGATGGCAGGTAAATCCTGAAACAGGTGAAGTGGTTAAGGATAAGGTATCTAAGTTATATCTTGAATCCGCTGATACTAAGTATACTATGCCAGAGAAGACAACAGGACTTACATTAACTGGTAATATCAATTCTTCTTCGGATGAAGATACTACTGCAACACTTAACTTCTATGATAGTTTAGGCAGTTCATATCAGGCTACTATCAAAATAAAAAGAACGGGTACATCAGGTACTACAGGAAGCCAGGTTACATATTCTGTAGAAGGTTCGTCTGTAACAAAGGATGGAGAAAAGACTAACCTTTCAATATTAACTAATGACACTATCACATTCAACTCTGATACAGGCGTTTTTGTAAAAAATGGTGATAGTGATAACATCACATTTACTATAGAAGATCCAGATGGAACTAACCTTGGTGATATAGGCAATGATAACCATGAAATATCAGTTAATGTATCAGGACTTAAAATGATTAAGGATAAAACTTCAATCAATCAGACATACGGTATATATGATAATGATGCAGGTGGATATGTTGGCGGTGGTAAAGCAGCTGGTACTATGACATCTGTAGGTATAGATACATCAGGACGTTTGGTTGCAAGTTACAGTAATGGTGATACAAAGTATGTAGGACAGATAGCTGTAACAGAGTTTACTAATCCGGCTGGTCTTGAAAAGGTTGGTGAAAACCTTTATAAGGCAACTCTTAATTCAGGAATATTCGACGGTGAAGGAAAGGAAATATCAGATACAGCTGGAAAGATTCAGTCAGGTGTTCTTGAGATGTCCAATGTAGACCTTGCAGCAGAATTTACTAATATGATTACAACACAGAGAGGATATCAGGCGAATTCAAGAATAATAACTGTATCAGATACGTTGCTTGATGAGCTTATTAACCTTAAGCGATAATTAACTGGATTAAAGTAATCCATGCATGAATGAAACGCTGCAGAAGATATTCTGCAGCGCATCTGATAAAATAGAAAAATATGCATAAAATGGCAGTATTTTGTTGCAATATTTTGCCATTGGTGTTTTAATATAGATAGTTTACATGGGGGTATTGTATTTATATGGATAAGTTTACCCCACAACAAAAGAATGGATGGTGTATTGAATGGATATAGCTACACTTATTGGTATTATTGTCGGAGCAGTAATGGTAGTATTCGGTATTCTGTGGGGAAACGGAGTTTCCACTTTACAGAATTTCGTTGATGTTCCTTCAATTATTATTACAATTGGAGGTTCATTATCAGGACTTATAACCTCTTATACTCTAAAAGATTTCCTTGGAAGCTTTAAGGGAATCGGTCTTGCATTTAAAGATCCAAAGTATGATCACGGAGCTACGATATCTAAGATTATTGAATTATCTAACGTTGCAAGAAAAGAAGGACTTCTTGCTCTTGAAGAGGTTGCTCAGAATTTAGATGATGAATTCATGAAAAAAGGTATTCTTCTTATAGTAGATGGTACAGAGCCTGAACTTGTAAGAGGAATTCTTGAAACGGAACTTATGAATATGGATGAAAGGCACAGAGGCGTAGCTGGCTTCTTCGAAACATGGGCTACACTTGGTCCTGCCTGGGGTATGATAGGAACACTGATAGGTCTTGTAAATATGTTAAAGGATCTTCAGGATTCTTCGGCAATCGGACCTTCGATGGCAACAGCTTTGCTTACAACGCTCTATGGTTCACTTATAGCTAACTGGTTCTGTACGCCTATTGCTAACAAGTTAAAGGCACAGAATTCTGTTGAGTATCAGCTTAAGGAGATAGTTATTGAAGGTCTTCTTTCAATACAGGCAGGTGAAAATCCAAGAGTTATAGAAGAAAAGCTTAAGTCATTCCTTTCACCAGTTTCAAGAACAGGCATAGGAGAAGAAGGTGGAGGTGAAGCTTAATGGCTAAAAGAAGAGCTCAGGAACAGCCAGCTGGTTCACCAGCGTGGATGAGTACTTTTAGTGATTTGATGAATCTGCTGTTGTGCTTCTTCGTTTTGCTTTTCTCTATGTCAACAGTAGATGCAGAAAAGTTTGAAAAAGTAGCAGCATCACTTAATGCAAGCTTTAGTATATTTTCGGCAGGCGGCTCGGCACTTACTGATGAAGGAATACTCGTTGGAAGTGGAGCAACACAGCTTAATGATCTTAGCAGTTATTACAATAATATGGGTCTTAACACTGATGGTGAATTCACTGAAGAGGTTAAAAGTGCCCAGGAGCAGATAGAAAAAGAAGGTATAAAAGAGTCTGAAAACATGGCAGAACAGATAGAAAACAATCTGAAGTCTGCTAATGTAAATAATCAGGTTGAAATAACTGCAACAAGCAAATATGTTATGCTTAACATGAATGGTGGTGTTCTATTTAATTCGGGAGATGCAGAGCTTACACCAGAGGCAGTTAAGCTTTTGGATAGCGTTGCTGATGCAATATATCAGTACAATGATAATTACATAACCATAGAAGGACATACAGACAGCAATCCTATCAGCACAGCAAAGTATCCTGATAACATGATGCTTTCTGTTCATAGAGCACATAGCGTATATAATTATCTTGTGAAAAATAAGAATTTCGATTCTAAGACTATGACGGCATCAGGAAGAGGTGAAAACGTTCCGGTAGCTGATAATTCAACAGCAGAAGGAAGAGCCCAGAACCGCCGCGTTGAGATAAGAATATATAATAACCTGAATAAGGATATTCAGTAAAAGGAGAAAGCATATGAAAAAAAGTACATTAAATGTAATAACACTAGCGCTTGTACTTATTAATCTTGCACTTACGGTTATTCTTACATTTTCATTGGTGTCAACTAATAATAAAACGAATAAGCTTATAGGGAAAGTTGCAGAAATAATAGATCTTGATGTAGCTGGTATTGATAATTCAGATAAGAGTTCATCATCTGGTGGAGAAATAGAAGATACATCTTATGTGGATGTGACTAATAATGGTTCCAATGATATAATGATATCTTATACAGATGGCGGAAGAACTCATTATGCTGTTATGAATGTGTCACTTGGTCTTAATACTAAAGCTAAGGATTATTCGGCTAAAAGCACTACAATTAACAATGGAATGAAAGTTATAGTAAATGCAGTCCAGACAGAGGCTATGAAATATACATATAGTACAATAGCAGCAAGCAAAACAACTATAGAGAGCGAACTGTTAACACAGCTGCAGGATACATTCCAGACAAAATGTATAACATCAGTGATTGTATCTATAGTAGTACAGTAAATAAAAGGAATGCGTTTATGATTAAGAAATATAAGGAGGTGAGGAAGATATGCCAGATGTCTTATCGCAAGACGAGATAGATAATCTTTTGAAGGCTCTTAGCAGTGGAGAGTTAGATGTTGAAGAAATGAAGGGCACTGATGAAAAACAGGTCAAGAATTATGACTTTGCAAGACCATCTAAGTTCTCCAAGGAACATTTAAGAACTCTGGAAATTATCTTTGAACATTTTGGAAGACTTCTAGCAACTAATCTTCCAGCCTATTTAAGAAAATCAGTCAACGTTGATATAGTAAATTCAGAAGTAGTAATATATTCAGAATTTTCAAATGCTTTGTCTAACCCAGTTCTGCTTGGTGTTGTAAGTATGAAACCATTAGCAGGCAATATGGTTATGGAGATGGCATCAAACCTGGGATTTGCTATAGTTGACAGACTGCTGGGAGGAACAGGTACAGCTCTTGATAAGGAAAGAGATTTTTCTGAGATAGAGCTTACCATTATAGAAAGAATTTTTTCAATATGTGTTAATCTTTTAAAAGAGCCGTGGGAGAATGTTATTAAAGTAACACCAAGGCTTGAAAGAATAGAAACAAACTCACAGTTTGCACAGATTATATCACCGACAGAAACGATTGCTATTATAACTATCAATCTTAAGATTGGTGATGTTGAAGGTCTTATGAATGTATGTCTTCCATATACGTTGCTTGAGCCAGTTATGGATAAGCTTAACACCAAGTTCTGGTTCTCCAATATGCAGGAGAAGGATCCAACAATGTATGGTGAAGTTATTGAAAATGTAATTAGTAAGACAAAAGTACCTATTAAGGCTATTCTTGGTGAATCTAAGGTTAACGTTTCAGATTTTGTTAATCTTCAGATAGGAGATATAATTAAAATTGATAAAAAAGTTGACCAGGAGCTTGATGTATATGTGGGCAATATTAAAAAGTTCAATGCATTACCTGGTTACTTTGAAGATAAATACGCAGTTAGGATAACAGACGTAATTAGAGAGGAGAGTGAGTAACAGATGGATGGCATGTTATCACAGGATGAGATAAACGCATTATTAAATGGAATGAATAATGATGATGATAATAACAACAGCAATGATAATGCGGATATGACAACTCAGGATGATGGCAGCGTAACTGGTGATAATAATACTACAAACAATGATCCAGGTGCTGATGAGGTTCTTTCTGATTACGAAAAGGATGCAGTTGGTGAAATATCTAACATAAGTATGGGAACAGCAGCGACTACTCTTAGTTCACTGCTTAATCAGAAGGTAAATATAACTACACCTAGAGTTGAGGTGGCAGATTGGGATCATCTTTCAAGAAAGTATGACAGACCTTGTGTAATGTTACAGATAAGATATAAAGAAGGTCTTGATGGAAACAATGTGCTTATATTAAAAGAAAAAGATGTAAAGATAATAACAGATCTCATGATGGGTGGAGCTGGTAATGCTGATGATAGTGAAGAACTTACTGATCTTCATCTTAGTGCAATAGGTGAGGCTATGAACCAGATGATGGGTTCTGCGGCAACATCACTTTCATCTATGTTCAACAGAAAAATAGATATAAGTCCACCTATAGCTAATGTTGTGGAAACATATAACGAAATGGATGATTCACTTCCACCATTTTTAGCAGAACCTTTTGTTATGGTTGCATTTAAAATGCAGATAGGAGATCTTATTGATAGTGAGATAATGCAGTTATATCCTATAGATTTCGCAAGAGAACTGCTTAATATGTTCTCACTTGATCCAACAATGGGAGGTCAGACTGATTCTAATAAGGCAACAGCTTCAACTGGTGCTACAGCCAGTCAGGAAAGTCAGGCAGCTACAGCAGCACCACAGCAGCCAGTTCAGCCACAGGCACAGCCACAGCAGATGCAGCAGCCTGTTAACGATATGTCGGCACAGCAGCCATATATGCAGCAGGGAATGCCACAACAGAATATGGGAATGCAGCCTAATATGGGCATGCCATATGGTTATGGAATGGCACAGCCAAATATGGGAATGCAGCCTAATATGGGAATGCAGCCTAATATGGGTATGCCATATGGATACGGAATGCCACAGCAGCCAGCACAGGATGTTAATGTTGCACCAGCAGCTTTCCAGCCATTTGCAGCTGATGTTAATCCGCTCACACAGCAGGAAAATATTGATCTGATTATGGACGTACCTCTTCAGGTTACAGTAGAACTTGGAAGAGTGTCAAAGTCTATTAAGGATATTCTTGAATTCTCGCCAGGAACTATTGTTGAACTTAACAAAATAGCAGGTGAGGCTGTAGATGTACTTGTCAATGGAAAGTACGTAGCCAAGGGCGAAGTAGTAGTCATCGAAGAAAACTTTGGTGTAAGAATAACAGAAATTGTTAAATAAATTTTATTTATAAATTTTTTAATAAATACATATATGAAAATCACGATTATTGATGTATAATAAATAAGGATTTTTAGTGAATAATTTATATTTTTATTTTAGATAAGATAGGAGAATCAATCATATGGCTAAGAATATTTTGATTTGTGATGATGCGGCATTTATGAGAATGATGATTAAGGATATCCTCACAAAGAATGGTTACAATATCGCAGGTGAAGCAGAAAATGGCGCAAAGGCTGTTGAAAAGTATAATGAGTTAAAGCCAGATTTAGTCCTTATGGATATTACTATGCCTGAGATGGATGGAATTCAGGCACTTAAGAAGATAAAAGAAACAGATCCAAACGCTTCTGTTATCATGTGCTCTGCCATGGGCCAGCAGGCTATGGTTATTGAGTCAATACAGTCAGGTGCTAAGGATTTCATTGTTAAGCCTTTCCAGGCAGACCGAGTTCTTGAAGCTGTCCAGAAAGTTGTAGGCTGATGGTTATTGCATCGATGAGCAGCAGAATAGAGGCATTTGCGCAGCTTCTCACTTTACTTATAATATTTATTTTTGTATTAGCTGTTACATATTACGTTACAAGATTTGTTGGTAACTATCAGAAGAATAAGTTGTCTGGCAGCAATATCAACATATTGGAAACTATGCGTATAGCAAATAATAAATACATACAGATAGTAAAGATAGGAAGCAGGGTTTTTGCCATTGCAGTAGCTAAAGATACTGTTTCATATTTATGCGAACTGGATGAAGATGAACTTATATATAAAGAATCTTCATCTGGTAAGATGCTTATTAACAATGATAATTTTAAAGAGATTTTAGAGAAATTCAAAAAGGACAAGCCAGAAAGTTAGGCAGATTTTAGTATGTTACAGTATATTAAGAAACATAAGAAAACTTTAGCTAAAGCAAGCATTGCAATGAGTACAATAATGGGTATTATTTTCGCTGTGTCAGCTAAGGTTCTTGCTGCAGATGGAGATAATCTTATAAGTATAGGCATATCAAGCGGCGATGGCAGCGATATGGCAGGAGTATTACAGATGCTTATAGTACTTACTGTTATTTCACTTGCACCATCTATTCTGATCATGCTGACATCTTTTACAAGAATAGTTATAGTTCTTCATTTTACAAGAGCAGCTATAGGTACTCAGACTGTGCCGCCTAATCAGGTGATTATAGGCTTATCATTATTCCTTACTGTATTTGTCATGACACCTACTTTTACAGAAGTATATAATAATGCGGTGGTTCCGTTATCGAACAATGAGATGACAGTACAGGAGGCGTTTGATGAAGGTATAAAGCCATTGCGTACTTTTATGCTTAAGCAGACATCTACAAAGGATCTGGATACTTTTTTGAAGATTGCAGGATATGAGGAAGGCTCTGTAAAGTCAGAGGATGATATTACATTGAGAGTTCTTATTCCTTCATTCATTATAAGTGAATTAAGAATAGCATTTATTATAGGCTTTTTGATTTACCTGCCTTTTATAGTTATAGATATGGTTGTATCATCGACACTTATGTCTATGGGTATGATGATGCTGCCGCCTACAACTATTTCAACGCCATTTAAGATACTACTGTTTGTTATGGCGGACGGATGGAATCTTATTATAGGTAATCTGATGCTTACTTTTAAGTAATACATGATGATTTTATGGATTTATACAAGATGTGGAGGCATGTATACAGATGGATGCTGGTACAGTTATTAATATAGCAAGACAGACAATATGGGTTATAGTAGAAACAGCAGTACCAGTATTGCTTGTATCTATGGTGGTAGGTCTTGTGATAAGTCTGTTTCAGACACTTACGTCTATTCAGGAGCAGACTCTTACATTCGTGCCTAAGCTTATAGCAATTCTGCTTACTATTATGATTATAGGTTCATGGATGTTGAATCAGATTACAGGATTTATGGATAATTTGTGGAATTTTTCCCAGTATATTTGATTAAAGGATTAAATTACAATGATTAATTATGAAGTCGCACTTGGACAATTTGAGCTATTTGTTTTGATACTTATCCGATTAGCCTCATTTGTCTTTGCTGCGCCTTTTTTTAATACTGCGAATGTACCAAACAGGTTTAAGATAGGCTTTTCTTTTGCACTAAGTATTATAGTGTATTCTATTAATTTGGACATGACCGTGCAGTATAACAATATGATGGATTTCTGTATAATTGTAGTACAGGAAGTTATAGTTGGTGTTTTGCTTGGTGCAGTTTCATCTTTTGCAGTTCAGATTATACAGTTTTCAGGTAAAATGATAGATATGGATATAGGTATATCCATGGCACAGATATATGACCCGACAACACGTATGCAGGTTGGTATCATGGGAAATTTTTATTATTATATGCTGATGCTGCTTCTGATAATTTCAGGTATGCACAGATTCCTGATAGAAGCAATAGTTGAAACATACAATGTTATTCCGATTGGTGGAGTTAAGTTTGGTGCAGGTTTATATACAACTATTATTCAGTTTATGTCGGATTATTTTGTTATTGGATTCAGAATAGCACTTCCAGTTTTTGCCACTATGCTTCTGCTCAACTGTATTCTTGCGATTCTTGCAAGGATTGCACCACAGATGAATATGTTTGTTGTTGGTATGCAGCTTAAAATATTTGTTGGTATATTTGTCATATTCTTCACGATAAGAATGCTTCCAGCAGTTTCTAATTTTATATTTGAGGAAATAAAAGATTTGTTTTCATTACTTGTAAGGGGAATGAGTTGATATGGATAATGAAACTTTGTTGTTAAAGCTTAATCTGCAGTTCTTTGCAAAGGATGGACCTGGTGGTGAAAAGACAGAGCCAGCTACAAGTAAAAAGCTTAACGATATCCGAAAGGAAGGTCAGGTTGCTAAAAGTAAAGAGCTAATAACGGCGGTTTCGCTTATGTCTCTTTTTATTATATTAAAGATATATTTATCAAAACTTGGAACAGGGCTTATAGATGTGTATACACAGGTATATAACTCTATATCTAAGGTTGTAGACGACAGCTATAACGGATTGCCGATAAGAACGGCAGGCTCTGTTATGCAGCAGGTTATTATAGATATGATAAAGCTTGTTATACCTATTTTATTAGTTGCTATTGTTATAGCCATACTTGGAAATATGCTTCAGCAGAAATGGATGGTTACAGCGAAGCCTTTGCAGCCAAAGTTCAGTAAGATAAGTCCGATAAGTGGATTTAAGAGGATGTTTTCAGTAAGACAGCTTGTAGAACTGATTAAATCAATAGCGATGATATCCATTATAATGATTGTGGTATATAATACAGTTAAAAGTAAAATGAATATTCTTCTGACATTTTATGATGTAGGACTAAACACAGCTTTATCCACAATAGGCAGTATTATTATTGACCTCGGCATTAAAATAAGTGCTGTATTTCTTATTGTTGGCTTTGCAGATCTTTTTTATCAGAGAATTAAGTTCAAAAACGATAACATGATGACTAAGCAGGAAATTAAGGATGAATTCAAGAATACAGAAGGTGATCCGCAGGTTAAAGGTCAGATAAAAAGAAGGATGCAGGAGGTTTCAAGAAGGAGAATGATGCAGCAGCTGCCAGAAGCGGATGTTGTCATTACTAATCCAACGCATTTTGCAGTTGCCCTTAAATATGAGCCTGATGCGGGAAAAGCTCCTGTAGTGATAGCAAAAGGTGCAGATTATCTTGCGTTCCAGATAAAGGATAAGGCAAAAGAGTACAATATAGCTATAGTGGAGAATAAACCACTGGCAAGAATACTATATCATAACATAGATATAGGCATGGAGATACCTCCAGAGTTATATCAGGCAGTGGCAGAAATACTTGCTGTAGTTATGCGAACAAATAATAGATTATAATTAAAATGTGTGATATAATTAACTAATCAATGTCGAAATATGTAGAAGCTGCCAGAATATGGTGGCGATTACATTACAGATATAACACTATTATTAAGGATAAATATTTATGATACAATATTACATCGGGAAGGAGAAATAAAGTGAAGTTAAAGAAAAATGACTTATTCATGGGCATATATATACTTTCAGCAGTTTTATTCTTCATTATTTCTATTCCTTCATGGTTACTTGATATATTACTTGCGTTTAATATAATGGTAGCACTTATTATATTATTTAATTCATTATATGCTAAAGAAGTGCTGGATATGGCTGCATTTCCAACAATGCTGTTATTCACGACTATTTTCAGGATATCACTGAATGTATCATCAACTAAGATGATTTTACGTGATGGATATGCAGGACACGTAGTTGCTACGTTTGGAGAGTTTGTCGGTGGCGGCAATCTTGTTATTGGTACGATTATTTTTATTGTTCTTATTATTGTACAGTTTATAGTTATTAATAAAGGTTCTGAAAGAGTATCAGAAGTAACAGCAAGATTTACACTTGATGCGATGGCTGGTAAACAGATGGCTATAGATTCTGATCTTAATACAGGAGCGATAACAGATAAGGAAGCGGCTGAAAGAAGAAAAAAGCTTCAGCAGGAAAACAGCTTCTTTGGTTCTATGGATGGTGCTACGAAGTACGTTAAAGGAGATGCAACAGCGGGTCTTATTATAACGGCAATCAATCTTGTTGGCGGTGTTATTATGGGAATGATGTATCGTGGACAGTCTGTAAATGAGGCACTTTCTACATATGCAATTCTTACTATTGGTGATGGATTGTGTTCACAGATTCCATCATTGCTTATATCTTTGTCAACAGGTATTCTTGTTACAAAGGCATCAAGTGAAGGTGAACTTGGTGATGAGATGGTAGGACAGCTGTTTTCTATAGACAGAGTTCTTATCATGGTAGGTGCTGCTCTTGCATTTTTAGGTGTTTTAACACCATTGCCTATATATATATTTGTGCCGCTTGGCATACTTCTTATAGTATATGGAAGAAAACTTAAGGATAAATCTGGTGAAGCAACTATCGAGGAGATGGCGGAGGCAGAAGAAACAGAGGCACAGGAGATAAGGAAGCCGGAAAATGTTGTTTCACTGCTTAACGTTGATCCTATTGAGCTTGAGTTTGGTTATGGTATTATTCCACTTGCCGATGTTAATCAGGGTGGTGATCTTCTTGACCGTGTTGTTATGATAAGACGGCAGATTGCATTAGAGCTTGGTGCGGTAGTTCCTATTATCCGTTTAAGGGATAACATACAGCTGAATCCTAACCAGTATGTTATTAAAATAAAAGGCATACAGGTCAGTGAAGGAGAGATTTTATTTGACCATTATATGGCTATGAATCCAGGATATGTGGAGGAAGAGATTACAGGTATACCTACATTTGAGCCATCGTTCCACCTACCTGCCATATGGATAACTGAGAGCCAGAGAGAAAGAGCGGAATCTATGGGATATACAGTTGTAGATCCACCATCAATAATAGCTACACATCTTACTGAGGTTATAAGACAGCATATCGCAGAGCTTCTTACAAGGCAGGATGTACAGAATCTTATTAATAATATTAAGGATAATAATTCAGCACTTATTGATGAGTTAGTACCTAAGCTGCTCGGAATAGGTGAGATTCAGAAGGTGTTACAGAATCTGCTTGAAGAAGGCATATCTATAAGAGATCTTGTTACAATATTTGAAACACTTGCTGATCATGCAGCGGTTACAAGAGATACAGATATACTTACAGAATATGTAAGACAAAGCTTAAAGAGAGCAATTTCTGGAAAATATTTTCCACCAAATGAAGTTACAAATGTTATTACACTGGATCCTAAGGTTGAACAGGAGATTATGGGAGCAGTCAAGAATACAGAACAGGGTTCCTACCTTTCACTGGATCCTGCCCGTACAAAGGCAATCATGGATTCACTGGGAGAAGAGTTAAAGAAGCTTGAGGATATGGGAAAAAATCCGATTGTTATAACTTCACCAATAGTCAGATTGTATTTTAAGAAACTTGCATCTGATTATTATAAGGACATTATAGTTATCTCGTATAATGAAGTTGAATCTAATATTGAATTACAATCAGTAGGGATGGTGACAGCGTAATGATAGTTAAGAAGTTTCAGGCACCAACAGAGATGGAAGCCATAATAAAAGCAAGAGAAGAACTTGGAAGCACAGCAGTTGTACTTAATATAAAAAGTATAAAGCAGAGAGGCCTGGCAAGATTGTTTAAAAAGGATGCTGTAGAGGTTACTGCAGCACTTGAGGAAAAGGATATAGTTGATGGAATCAACAAAAACAAGCCAGTGTTTGATAATAATGCTGCCAGTGGTCAGGAAGCAAAGCCGGAAAGAATGATTAACCAGAGCATGGTGTCAGGAGGCACTTCATCGACTATTAATCTTATAGCTGATGATAATACAGCAGTAAGCTCAGCATCAGCCATAGAACAGAAGCTTGACAGCCTGCATAATCTTTTACAGAACCAGGGAAGCTTAAACTCTGATATGCCATCATCAGGCAGTCAGGGAAAGACAGTGGCAGCTTCTGCATATACTAAAAGAATGTCAGATATTAAAGAGGATATATCTGGTGCAGCAGGTGAAAATAAGCAGGTAAAAGAAAGAGAAAATGCGAATTATAAGTTCCTTCAGCTTATTTATAAGAACCTTATAGATAATGAGGTTGACAGCAGATTCGCAGATGAAATAATAGGTGAAATAGAGAATTCACTAAAAAAAGAGTCTAACCTTGACAGTATACTTGCAGCGGTATACCAGAAGATTATATTAAAACTGGGAAAACCAAAGACTATAGAAATGGGCGATAAAGCCAAGGTTATATTCTTTATCGGACCTACAGGAGTTGGAAAAACTACTACTATTGCGAAGATTGCCTCAAGCTTTAAGATAGAAAAGGAGGCAAGAGTTGCCTTCATAACAGCAGATACATACAGAATAGCAGCTGTTGAACAGCTTAACACATATGCATCAATCATTGACTGTCCTGTAAGTGTTGTGTATTCAGTAGAAGATATGAACAAGAGCCTTTCTGAATATAAGGATTATGATCTCATACTTGTTGATACAGCTGGAAGATCGCATAAAGCAACAGAACAGATGGATGAACTTAAGGCATTTATTGAAGAGGTTGCGCAAAGAGCAGATGAGTTTGATTTTGAGTGTTATCTTACTTTAAGTCTTACGACAAAGTATAAGGATCTTAAGAGCATTGCTGATAAGTATGATGATGTTGACTGGGCAGTTATATTTACAAAACTGGATGAAACATGTTCTGTTGGTAACATATTAAACATACGCATGTTAACAGACAGACCCCTTTCATATACAACATCAGGTCAGAACGTACCAGATGATATAGAAGTAATTAACGAGCAGGGTGTTGCAAGACAGTTACTTGGAGGTGGCGAATGATGATGGATCAGGCAGAGAATCTTCGTAATATGATCAGAAAGCAGAATCAGAATAATATAAAGAATGCCCGTGTTATAGCTATTACAAGTGGAAAAGGCGGGGTTGGAAAGTCTAATCTGTCGGTTAATCTTGCGTTAGAATTAACAAGGATGGGGAAAAAGGTTATTATCCTTGATGCAGACTTTGGACTTGCTAATGTTGAGGTTATGTTCGGTGTTATACCTGAATATAATCTTAGCGACCTTATGTTCAAAGGAAAAGAAATAAAGGATATTATAACAGAAGGACCAGAAGGTGTCGGATTTATATCAGGCGGCTCAGGAATAGCTAATCTTATTAATCTTGATCAGGAGCAGGTAAAAAGGCTCGTAGGAAAAATGACAGATTTAGAGGAACTTGCAGATGTGATAATCATTGATACGGGGGCAGGAATAGCACCAAGTGTTATGGAGTTTTTGCTTGCTAGTCCGGAGACTATTATTGTCACAACACCTGAACCTACATCTGTAACAGATTCATATGCGCTATTAAAGGCGCTTAGCATGAATGAAGGCTACAATAAAGAAGAATGTTCTATTAAGATGGTTGCTAACAGAGTTGAGTCTGAGAGTGAAGGACGTAATCTTTATGAAAAGCTTAATGCAGTTGTTACAAAGTTCCTTGGAATAAAACTCAGTTATCTTGGCAGTGTTCCTCAGGATTCAAATGTCAGAAAAGCTGTTATGAAGCAGAAACCTGTAACTATTATGTATCCTTCAAGCTCTGCAGCAAGACATTTTAAAAATATTGCAGCAGAACTTCTTGGTAATGATATTACTGTTCCTGCACACAGGATGGGAATACGAAGTTATTTCAAAAATGTATTTTCAAGAAAAATGTAGAAGTATAAAATAACGATATCCGTAAGATAAATCATGATGCTGTAGGAGGAAGGATTATGTTTGAACCGCTAAAGCTGGGAAACAGGGTTGAAATGGTGTTTAAGAGCAGGTCAGGCGATGATGATACTGTAGAATATGCCAGCCAGATACTTGACTTTACTGATGAAGGTATTATGTGTGCAATGCCTATTTATGAGGGGCACATAGTCCCGTTGGAAAAGGGGAAAAGATTTGAGGGATATTTTTATTCGGATAATAAGATATACAGGGCAATGTGTTCTGTAGTATCAAGAGGAAAAGAAGAAAAGGTTCATGTTGCAGAAATAAAGCTTGATTCTGCACTTGTAAGAATACAGAGAAGAGAATATTACAGGCTGAGCTGTATTATGCCAGCTTCTTTAAGAACAGTAACTGATATTAAAGAAGGCCTGGATGAGATTCAGGATCTTATTCTTAATGAAGATAATTATAAATGTACTATAGTAGATATAAGCGGCGGTGGAATAAGAGTATTTTCCAAAAGACAGCTTGAAAAAAATGAGATGGTTTATGTTAAATTCACACTGAATTTTAATAGTGGCGATAAGGAAACTGACGTACTTGCAAAGGTTGTGGATTCACAGAAGAATTCAAAAGATGAAACTATGTTTGACAGCAGGCTGCAGTTTATAAACATCAGTGAAGCAGACAGAGAAGAAATAGTCAAATATGTATTTGAACAACAAAGAAATATGTTAAAAAAGGAGTTGGGCTATAATGGCTAAAAAAATCCTGGTAATAGATGACTCTGCACTCATGAGAAGAGTTATATCTGATATAATAAACGAAAGCGATGAATACGAAGTTGCGGCTATTGCAAAAGATGGACTTGAGGGTCTTGATATGATAGTGTCACATCCATACGAGTATAGTGCTATCATTCTTGATATTAATATGCCTAAGCTTAATGGTCTTGAGCTTTTAAAAAGATTGCAGAAGGATCACATAGAACAGACAGTTATAGTTGTAAGTACTGTTGCAAAGGAAGGTGCTAAAGAAACTATCCAGGCACTTGAATATGGAGCATTTGATTTTGTTACGAAACCGGAAAATTATCTGGAGACAAAGAGCATTGATTTTAAGAATAAAATCTTTAATATGCTTAATGTAGCCACGAATTCCAGATCTTCTTTAAGAAGAGCATCTATGAGAACAGGCAGTGCATCATCAGCAAGAAGTACAGGAACTTTTAGAAAACCGGAAGATAGCAGTAAGCCTTTTTTTGCTTCGGCAAGAAGAAATCTTAACAGTACAAGAACAGTAGAAGATTCATCAAGAACTTCAGTTATGCATACAACGGGTTATGATTCTTTGGAACATGCCGTTAAGGTTGATGGCAGTAAGTATAGCAGAGTAAAAGCTGGTAAGAATAAGCTTGTTGCACTTGCATGCTCAACAGGCGGACCTAAGTCGTTACAGCAGGTGATACCGATGCTTCCAGCAAATCTTGATGCGGGTATGGTACTTGTACAGCATATGCCGGCAGGATTCACAGCCTCACTAGCAGCAAGACTTAACGAGATGAGTGCAATCAATGTTAAAGAAGCAGCAGATGGTGAAACTATTAAAAAAGGCTGGGTATATATAGCACCAGGTGGAAAGCATATAAGAGTCAGAAAGAAAGGCATGGATTATGTTATTTCACTTAGTGATGAGGCACCATTAGATGGTCTTAAACCATGTGCCAATATTATGTATGAATCGCTTACACAAAGTAACTATGACGAAATAACATGTGTAGTACTTACAGGTATGGGTGCAGATGGTACGAATGGAATAAAAGCACTCAGCAGAAATCATAAAAACATATACGTTATAGCACAGGATGAAGAAACAAGTGTGGTATACGGTATGCCAAAAGCAATAGCTAATACAGGACTGGTTAATGAGGTTGTGCCTCTTAATCATGTTGCTGAAGCAATAACAAAAAACGTGGGGGTGTCTTAACATGGATGTAAGCCAGTATTTAGAGATTTTTATTGATGAATCAAATGAACATTTACAGTCATTAAGTGATCAGTTAATGATACTTGAGAAAGAGCCAGAGAATAGCGATACTATAAACGAAATATTCAGAGCTGCCCATTCTTTAAAGGGTATGGCAGGTACTATGGGATATAAGAGAATGCAGAATCTTACACATGATATGGAAAATGTATTCTCAGAAGTCCGCAATGGTAACATAAAAGTAACATCAGATATGTGTGATGTATTGTTCCAGTGTCTTGATGCACTCGAGAATTATGTATCAAACATCCAGAATACACAGGATGAAGGTACTGATGATAATGAGCCTATTATCAAAGCACTTAATTCATTCATAGGTGGCAATAACGAAGAAAGTAAAGAAACACAGCCACAGACAGCTGCTTCTGCCGTAACAGCAGGAGAAGGAACTTCTGAGCTTGCATTTGCTGATTTTGAGATGAATGCAGTTAATGAAGCATTAAAGAAGGGACTTGGTGTTTACGAGATAGATGTTACAGTAGATGAGAACTGTATATTAAAGGCAGCAAGAGCATTTCTTGTGTTTAAGAATCTTGAGGGACATTGTGATGTTATCAAGTCTGAACCTTCAACACAGGATATAGAAGATGAAAAGTTTGATAAAAAGTTTACAATAGTAGTAGTATCAAAAGAAAGCATGGAAGATATATCTGGTATAATAAGAAATGTATCTGAAATAAAGTCAGCAGAAGCCAAAGCGATAACAACACCTTTCCCTGAAAGTGAAGAAACAGAAAGCAAGGAAGAAGCAAAGAAAGAACAGACGGAAGTATCAGAAGCACCATCTTCAAAGGAAGCAAAGAAGGAGGAAACAAAGAAACCTTCTATGCTTACACAGGCAAAGAAAGCGGCAGCAGCTAACAGCAAGGCTGTAAGCCATACAGTAAGAGTTGATATAGATAAGCTTGATGTGCTTATGAATCTTGTAAGTGAGCTTATTATAGCAAAGAACGGACTTGTATCAGCAAGTATATCTGATGACGGAGAAACAGCTTCTAACAATCAGAAATTTACTGAGCAGATAGAATACCTTGAAAGAGTTACTACGAATCTTCATGAATCAGTCATGAAAGTACGAATGATGCCTATTGAAGGTGTTATAAGTAAGTTCCCACGTATGATAAGGGATCTTAATAAAAAGCTTAACAAGAAGATGGAATTATATATAACAGGTGAAGAGACAGAACTTGATAGAACAGTCCTTGATGAAATCGGTGACCCTATCATGCATCTTTTAAGAAACTCAGCTGACCACGGACTTGAAAGCGCAGAGGTCAGAGCAGAAAGAGGAAAGCCAGAAGTTGGTTCAATCTATCTTAATGCGTTCCAGGAAGGCAATAACGTAGTTATTGAAGTCGCAGATGATGGTAATGGTATAGATGTAGAAAAAGTAAAATCTAAGGCTGTTGAGAAGGGAACACTTACTCAGGAACAGGCAGATGCTTTAACAGAAAAGGAAGCTATTGATCTTTTATTTAAGCCAAGCTTCTCTACATCAGATAAGATTACAGATGTATCAGGACGAGGAGTTGGTCTTGACGTTGTTAAGTCTAAGATTGAGGCTCTTGGTGGTGACGTAGAAGTTAAGACAAAGTATGGCGAAGGAAGCACCTTCAGCATAAGGCTTCCACTTACTCTTGCTATCATTCAGGCACTTATGGTTAAGCTTGGAGATGAGAAGTATGCTATTGCATTAGGTTCTATCGAGACAATAGAAGATGTACCAGTAAGTGATATAAAGTATGTGCATGCTAAAGAGGTTATTAATCTTAGAGGCAGTGTAATACCACTTATTAGATTAAGAGATACACTGGATGTACCAGGTGAGGCTGAAGATTCAGATACTATTATAGTAGTTATAGTAAGAAAGGGCGATAAGCTTGCTGGTCTTGTTGTTGACAGTCTTATCGGACAGATGGAAATCGTAATCAAGTCACTTGGTAAGTATATTAATATTAATAGAATGATAAGCGGAGCTACTATTCTTGGAGATGGTTCTGTAGCACTGATTATTGACGCTAACACATTAGTATAGGAGGTGGCCTGTGATGGAAAACATTAATGCAATAGAAGATAAAAATGAAGAAGTATCAACAACAATACAGTACATTGTTGTAAAAATAGGCAATGAACAGTATGGAATTAATATTAAATATATTGATAATATTGTAAGAAAGCAGGATATTACAAGAGTACCAAAGACACAGCATTACTACAAGGGTGTTATAAACTTACGTGGTGAGATAATACCAGTCATGAGTGTAAGGTTAAAGCTTGGACTTGAGGACGATGTGTATACAGATAAGACAAGATATATTATCGTTAAGGTGGAAAGCGCTACTATAGGTATAATAGTAGACCAGGTAATGGAAGTAGTTACTCTGAACAGTGAGGATACAGAAAAAGTTAACCGTTCTGCGGGTGACGATGTTGCTAATAGTTACATAAGTGCTATTGGTAAGCATGATGGTGAGCTTATATCATTGCTTGATATTGTTTCTCTTATTGTTGAGAACGATTAAACAAAGAATAGAGGTTTCTTATGTCAAAGGTAAGTTTAGAAAAGCTTAATGATGTACAGTTTGATGTTTTAAAAGAAATTGGAAATATAGGTGCTGGTAATGCAACAACGGCTTTGTCTACTATGCTTAATGTAAAGATGGACATGTCAGTTCCTAATGTGGCTTTAATCCAGTTTAAAGATATATCAACGATTATAGGTAGTGAAGATCAGACTGTAGTAGGTATTTTGTTAGAACTTGGTGGAGATATAGACGGAATGATGATGTTTATATTCGATACCAGATCAGCACACCATCTTGTTAATTCGCTTATGTTACAGGATGACAGTAAAGATGACGATAGTGCAGAATTTACTGAAATGGAAATGTCTGCATTAAATGAGATAGGTAATATCGCATCTGGTTCATATCTTACAGCTATCTCATCATTGACAAATATGAACATTATTGCAGATGTTCCACAGATGACTATAGATATGGTTGGAGCACTTTTGAGCGTTCCAGCATCAGAATTTGGTAAATATGGTGATAAGTTATTATTGATTCAGACACAGTTTGGTGAGCTGGATTTTGTTAAAGGATATTTTCTTCTTATTCCAGAACTTGAATCGTATGATAAGATTCTTCGTTCATTAGGAGTTATTGATTGATATTATCTTTAGGATGAGAGTTTGGTTATGAATTTAGATGAAATGATTAAAGTTGGAATGGCAGATCTGCAGTTGTGTAAGTCACCAGGGGTATTGACGACACTTGGGCTAGGATCCTGTGTAGGTGTAGCGCTATATGATCCTGTAAACAAAATAGGTGGCTTATTACACTGTATGCTGCCTGATAGTACACAGTTTAAGAATAATTCTAATACAGCAAAGTACGCAGATAGTGGAATAGATGAACTTGTTTCAAAGATGGTAAGTCTAGGTGCTAACAGGTCAAGGATTGTTGCCAAGATAGCAGGTGGAGCACAGATGTTTGCTATGAAAACTAACAATGATACCTTAAGGGTTGGCGAGAGAAATGTTGAGGCAGTTAAGAAAAAACTGTCTCAAATGGGTATCAGGCTTTTATCAGAAGACTGTGGACTTAATTATGGTAGAACGGTGGAGTTCTATACAGAAAATGGCGATTATGTTATAAAATCGGTAGGTAAACCAAGAAAAGTTATATAAGCAGAGTTTGTGAGGATGATGTATGAAAAGGTTTAGAAATGTATCTGCAATAGTATCATTATTAGCTGGTTTTATAACCGCAGTCGTTATGGTTATTAACAAATATGATTTATTAACATTTATATGGATACTGGCGGTTGTAATGGCAGTGTTTTATATTGTAAGCAGAATCATATGCTTTATATGTGACAGACATATAACAAAAGAAGAAGAAAAAGCTGAAGAAGAGCGGCTTGAAAAGGAAAAACAGGAAATCGAAGCAAGGATAGCTGAGTCAGAAAAGAAGAATTCAGAAGATTCCAAAGAAGCGGTATAACAACTAAATGATCGTTACGGGGGCATTCTTTTATGGATGAATTGGGAAGAAGCAGGCTATGGGAAAGATACATGGCAAGTCATGACAGTGAAATCAGGGAACAACTAATAACAGAATATGCACAGCTTGTTAAACTGGTAGCCGGCAGGATGAATATGTATCTTGGATACAATGTCGAATATGACGATCTTGTTGGTTATGGCGTATTTGGACTGATTGATGCTATAGATAAGTTTGATTTCGGTAAGAATGTCAAGTTTGAGACATATGCGAGTCTTAGAATAAGGGGTGCAATTCTTGATCAGATAAGAAAAATGGATTGGATTCCAAGATCACTCAGGCAGAAACAAAAGAAGATAGATACAGCAATGGCAAAGATAGAGGCTGAAACTGGAAAAGTTGTGACTGATGAGCTTCTAGCAGCAGAGCTTGGAATATCAATAGATGAGCTGAGTGAATGGCAGGGTCAGATGAAATCCTCTAATCTTATATCACTTGATGAATACACAGAAGCGGGTAGTGAGATCAAAATGGAGAATGTGGGAAATTCGCATTTTGACCAGCCAGAATCTGTGGTTGAAAAAGAGGAAACGAAAAAAAAGCTTGTCGAAGCAATAGATACACTGACTGAAAAAGAAAGAAGAGTGATAGTTTTATATTATTATGAGGATATGACACTAAAAGAAATAAGTATGACTCTTGAAGTGTCAGAATCAAGAGTTTCGCAGCTTCACACAAAAGCTTTGAATAAAATGAAGAAGGTTATGGGCGATTATATGTTTCCGGCATAATGAAAGATATTTATGCATGTGAAGCAAAGTCGGAGGACTTTTTACCTCCGATATCACAATAAACGATAAAAGAAAGTGGGTTTAAGATGATTGAAGAATGTATGGCAGGGTATTTTCAATTTTCTTCTAAAGTAGACGGACTTTATATAACGGTTTACCCACCTAAGGAGAGATATAATGCAGCATCTATAGATGATGTCATGTATTATGTTGATCAAAGGAAAATTGAATGTAATAGTGTTAAACTAATGGAGGCAGTTAAAGCTGGAGCTTTATCAGAAACAACAATCAAGGTTTCAGATGAGCAGCAGCTTACATATGGAGAATTCGGTGATTACAGAATAAGCTATGATGGCATGAGAGCAGAGGCTGTTTTTTATCCGCCGTTTGAGGGTGGAAGCAGGCTTGATAAGAATGAAATAATGCGGGATCTTGAGCATAAAGGAATAAAATGCGGAATAGATGAAAGTGTTATTGATACATTTATAAAAGAAAGACAATATGGAAAAATATATGTTGTAGCAATAGGAAAACAAGTCCGAAATGGCAAAGACGGATACATAGAATATAAGTTCAATAAAGAACTTAAGCCAAGACCTAAGATGAATGAAGATGGAACAGTTGATTTTCATACACTAGAGAATGTGAACCATGTTAATGCAGGTGATGTTGTAGCAATATTGCATCCAGAGGACATGGGCGAAGCTGGCGTGGATGTATTCGGTAAGAAGGTTAATCCAGATAAGGTAAAGCATGTGATATTCAGGTTTGGACGAAACCTTGTTATATCAGAGGATGGAAGAAAGCTTATCAGTCAGGTTAACGGGCATGTTATACTTGAAAATGATAAAGTGATTGTATCTAATGTGCTTGAACTTGTTGATATAGATAATTCAACAGGGGATATCGAGTATAATGGAGATGTCACAATAAAAGGAAATATACTTGCCGGTTTTTCTGTTAAAGCAAAGGGCGATGTTGTAGTACAGGGGGTTGTAGAAGGTGCAACCGTTATAGCTGGCGGCAATATAACATTTAACAGAGGTATCCAGGGAATGAATAAAGCTGTGATAAAGGCAGGCGGCAATATAGTTTCAAAGTTTATTGAAAGTGTCAGTCTTGTGGAATCAGGTGGCAATATAGAATCTGATTCGATATTACATTCAAGAGTAGTTGCTAAGGGCTTTATTAAAGCTACTGGTAAAAAAGGACTTATAATAGGTGGTGATGTGAAAGCAACATCATTTATAGAAGCTAAAACTATAGGTAACGAGATGGGAACAACTACTGTGGTAGGAGTTGGGGTTAATCCAACGATGAAGAAACGTATGGATGAGCTTAAAAACAGTCTTAGCACTAAAGGCAACAATAAAATACAGCTGACACAGCTTATGACAGCGTTAAGAAAAAAACAGGATATGGAAGGTACGTTGGATAAGGATAAGCAGGAGATGCTTTCTAAAACAATGAGAAATCTTATCATACTGGATCAGGAGCTCAATCAGGAAAAGAAAGAGTATGAGCAGCTTAAATCTACATTGGGCGAGGAAAAGAATGCCTGTATAAAGGTTTCTAATGTTGCATATGTTGGTACACAGCTGATGTTTGGAGATATATGTATGTTCCTTAAGGAAAAGTATAATTATTGCCAGTTCAGAAAAGAGGGTGCTGATATAAAGAGTGCTCCACTGTAAACAGAAACGGAGAAGAATATGATAATCAGACCTACAGAATTCGGTATGATCCAACAGCAGAATACAGTATCCCAGATAAGACATGGAGAAGATGCTAAGCCGATGATTGAACAACAGACTATAGTTGTACAGTCACAAAAGGATGCTAATGTCAGGTCTGAGAAGGTTAATAATAAGGATGATGCCGATAACAGACAGAAAAAGTTTGATGCCAAGGATAAAAGCGATAATGAATACCAGCCAGGGCATAAGAATGATAAAAATAAAAAGCCCGATGGAAAAGTTATTATAAAAGGTCAGGAATATCAGAACGTTGATTTCGATGTCAGGATTTAATAAATATGAGCTGGCTCATGCGGGTTTTGACCTTATGACCATGGTGTTATATATGGGCATAAAGAAAAGGAAACAGCTTCGGAGGATATAATGGGAACAGTAGAGATAGTACTTTTAGTAATAGGGATAATATGTGTTATTGTAGGTATTATATTAGGCATAACAGATAATAATGACCATGATAAAGATATGAATCCAGCTGTTTCAGATTATGATGCAGCAAGTCAGGTGAGCAAGGTGTCCCAGACTATAGACAATATCATAGAACAGAAAATGCAGGATATAGAAGATAAGACAGAAGCAAGACTTGATAAACTATCTAACACAAAAATTCTTGAGATGAATGAATATGCAGATGGAGTGCTTAAGGAAATAAATCGTAATCATAATGAAGTTATGTTTATGTATGACATGTTAAACGAGAAGGACAAAGAAATAAAAACAACAGTTAAAGATGTCAATGGTACACGCATGAACAGAAATACGAATGCATATTCAGAAAAGAAATCACAGAATAAACAATCAGTTCAGAATAAGCCATCTGTAAAAAATGATATAGCTGAAGTTATTTTAGATGATGCACTTTCTTCAAATGAAAAGATTATAAAGCTGTATAATAGCGGATACAGGGATGTGGATATTGCTAAAAGACTTAAAATGGGTGTAGGAGAAGTAAGACTTATTATCAATCTTAGCTCAGGTAATAATTAGTGTTTTATAGCACAGTAAGGATTAAAGAAATGAAATTAAAATATTATATGTGTGGTCTTGGAAGCGGCATAATATTAGCAGTGCTTGTTCTTATGATTGCTAATAAGATTACACCGGAAGCTTCGGGCAATAATAAAGACATACATGAAACTACTGGTTCGGTTATAGCATATACAACACAGGCAGATGTAAAGGGAACAGCAGCATCAGATAATGCTGTTACTACAGCAGCAGGTACTATAGCTGCAACACAAAAAACGACTGAAGGGCAGACGACAGCTCCTAAAGAAAAGGTTACAGTACATATAAGTTCGGTGACAGTTGCCTCTGATATAGCCAGAATGCTTGCTGAAAACGGAATTATAGATAATGCAGATGCATTTGTTGAATACCTGTATTCAAAGGATTATTCAAGAGTGATACAAGAGGGCGATTTCGAGCTTATAAAAGGTGATACATATGAAAATATTGCTAAAATAATAACAAGACAATAAGAAAGAAATATGAAATGCAAAATAAGAGTGTAAATAAGAGTAAAAATTATGAGTAAATATATAAAAAACACTTGCAAATAATTGATACTATTGATATAATGCATTTCGTGTGAAAAAACATGCAGGTGGATTGTGTGACTGGTGCCAGTATACGCGCTGGTTGTCATGCGAGTATGAAACCCGCAAAAGATTATTTAACCAATGGAGGTATTAAAATGAGCGTAATTTCAATGAAGCAGTTACTTGAAGCAGGTGTTCATTTCGGACATCAGACAAGAAGATGGAATCCTAAGATGGCAGAGTACATCTACACAGAAAGAAATGGTATCCATATCATCGACTTACAGAAGTCAGTTGGAAAGGTTGACGAAGCTTATAAGGCAGTTTCTGATATCGTTGCTGATGGTGGTACAATCCTTTTCGTAGGTACTAAGAAGCAGGCTCAGGATGCTATCGCTAACGAAGCTGCAAGATGTGGTATGTATTTCGTTAACGAAAGATGGTTAGGTGGTATGCTCACTAACTTCAAGACAATCCAGTCAAGAATTGCAAGACTTAAAGAAATAGAAACAATGCAGGAAGATGGTACATTTGATGTTCTTCCAAAGAAGGAAGTTATCAACTTAAAGAAGGAATTAGAAAAGCTTCAGAAGAACCTTGGCGGTATCAAGGAAATGAAGAGAATTCCAGATGCTATCTTTATTGTAGATCCTAAGAAGGAAAGAATCTGTGTACAGGAAGCACACGCACTTGGAATCACATTAATCGGTATCGCTGATACTAACTGTGATCCAGATGAATTAGATTATGTTATCCCTGGTAACGATGATGCTATCAGAGCTGTTAACTTAATCGTATCAAAGATGGCTGACGCTGTTATTGAAGCTAATCAGGGTGAAGAAGTTGTAGCCGCTGATGTAGAAGAAACAGCTGAGGAAGCTTAATATTTAAGGTTTGACTTAAGTTTATGTATGCTTCAGCCTGTTGTTTCAGGTTGAAGCATTTTTTAAAATTATTCTAAAATATTATAATTGGAGGATATTAAAATGGCAGCAATTACAGCAGCAATGGTTAAAGAGCTTAGAGAGTCTACTGGCGCAGGCATGATGGAATGTAAGAAGGCTCTTACAGAGACAGATGGAGATATGGAAGCAGCTGTTGATGTTCTTAGAAAGAGCGGAGCAGCTAAGGTAGAAAAGAAGGCCGGAAGAATCGCAGCAGAAGGTATCACAAGAGTTGCATCTGAAGGTAATACAGCAGTAGTAGTAGAAGTTAACTCAGAGACAGATTTCGTTGCAAAGAATGCAGTATTCCAGGAATTCGTTCAGGATGTAGCTGATAAGGCTCTTAAGTCATCAGTTGATAAGGCCGGAGACGGAGAAGATGTATGCGGTATTCTTGATATGAAGGCAGAGCTTGAAGAAAAGACTATCGTAATCGGAGAAAAGCTTTCTTTAAGAAGATTTGAAAAGCTTACAGGTGATTGTGTAGCTTCATATGTTCATGGTGGCGGAAGAATCGGTGTTCTTGTTGCTGCTAAGGGTGCTTCAGGTGATGCAGTTAAGGAAGCACTTACTAATATAGCTATGCAGATCGCAGCTATGAATCCACAGTATATCAGCAGAAATGATATGTCAGCAGAAGAACTTGCTAAGTTAAGAGAAATCATCGAAGAGAGCGCATTAAACGATCCAGCATCTCTTCCAAAGCCTATCTTAAACAAGTTAATTGATAAGGCTATCAATGATAAGGTATGGAGTGATGAAGATATCGCAACATATAATGAGCATAAGAGCAATATGCAGTATTTATTCAACTTCCTTTCAAAGGAAGCAGCTTCTCAGTTAGCTGAACTTGCATTAGCAGATAGAGCTAATATTGCAGCTGATAAGATCTTCAAGGGCTTAGTAGAAGGCCGTGTATCTAAGCAGCTTAAGGAAATCTGCCTTATGGATCAGACATACGTTAAGGCTGAGGATGGTAAGCAGTCAGTTGCTAAGTATATCGCAGAGGTTGGCAAGGCAGTAGGAGCTTCATTCACAATCAGCGGTTATGTGCGTTTTGAAGTAGGCGAAGGTCTTGAAAAGAAGAGCGAAGACTTTGCAGCCGAGGTAGCTGCACAGCTTGGCAACTAAGCAGGGTTTTCAATCTGAAATAAGGATTTGATTCTTTATAGATTATATAGAATTTTAAAGGGCAGTACCACAAAAAGGTATTGCCCTTTATTTATTGCTATTTTCAACAACATAAGATTTATAACATAAGATTTTTATCTGAAATTATATAATTCTTCATTTTATGAATGTGAAATTTACGGAAAATTTCACAGGAAAACTTTAATGTACAAAATAGAGTTGAAAAAGCAAAAATATACTGTTATAATTGTATATAACATATGGTGCGTGTTATATATATTGACAGAATAGGGTTAACAGAAAGTGATAATGTTCTTCATAAGAATATTGATGACGTCTGTTTGTGTTATCCTGTTGATTGCAGTATGCGGCTATATTATGTATTTTGCTGGATACTGATAGACGTGCTATATCAACAAGTTGATGTGGAGAAATGCAGCTGATATATAGTAATAGTACTCCGCATACATATAAAAACTAATAAGAAAAAAGTAAAAGGAGTAAAAGCATGGAAGTAAAGAACCCTATTAGAAAAAGACTGAACAAGGGATTTTCACTTATTACTATAGTGTGTTGCATAGCTCTTGTTTTATGTGATATTGCTATATTTGCAATGAGCAGCCAGTATGAACATGCCATGTCAAGCTATGGATTTTCACAGGGTGACATTGGTAAGGCTATGGTTACATTCTCGGAAGCAAGAAGTTCCTTAAGAGCAGTAATCAGTTACAAGAGTACAACAGAGATTAACAGTGAAAAGAAGGAATATCAGACAAAAAAGCAGCTTTTTGATACCTATCTTAGTGAGGTGGAAAAAAGCATGGTAACAAAGGAAGGAAAAGAATCCTATGCCAATATAGTAAGCAAGCTTGATGATTATTGGAATATGAGCGACAGCATACTAAAGATAGCTTCTACATCAGATCCTGCAGCATGTGAGAATGCACAGAAGCAGGAGTACGAAGTACTTGGACCTAAGTACGATGAATTATACAATGATATGAAAGAACTTATGGATCTCAATGTAAATATGGGTGATGATCTTGAAGATATATTATTTGTAATAAAGATTGTCCTTGGTGTATTGGTACTTGTGATAATAGGCGGAAGCATCATGACTTCTAAGAGAATAGGTGCTAAGATAGCTGACCAGATAGAAAAACCTGTTGCTGATCTGGCAGAAAGATTAAAGAAGTTTGCACAGGGTGATCTTGATTCACCATTCCCTGAGCAGAACAATGAAGATGAGATTGCATTTATGAATGATGTTGCAAAGGAAATGGCAGCTAATCTTAATCTTATAATTAGTGACCTTAGCAGACTTATGTCTTTAATGGCAGATGGCAACTTTGCGATTTCTACTGAAATAGAAGATAAATATGTTGGTAAGTTTGTTGAATTATTAGAGTCTATCCGTAATATGAACAGAAAGATGGATTCAACATTAAGACACGTTGAAGAATCAGCAGAGCAGGTAACAGCGGGCTCTGAGAATCTAGCACAGTCAGCACAGGATCTTGCTGAGGGAGCAACAGAGCAGGCAGGGGCAGTTGAACAGCTTCAGGCAACAATGTCAACTATAACTGAACAGGTTGCTGATACAGTTAATAATCTTAATGATACGAGCAGAAAAGCAGAATCATATGCTAAATCAGCAGATTCTAGTAAAACAGATATGCGTGAGCTTATGGAAGCGATGCAGCGTATAAGTGAAACATCGAAGAAGATTGAGAATATCATATCAGATATAGAAAGCATAGCAAGCCAGACTAATCTTTTATCACTTAATGCAGCTATTGAGGCGGCAAGAGCAGGAGAAGCAGGTAAGGGCTTTGCAGTAGTAGCAGAACAGATAAGAATGCTTGCGGATGAAAGTGCAAAGTCTGCTGTAGATACAAGAACTCTTATAGAGGGAGCTCTTAATGAGATAGAAGAAGGTAATCAGGTAGCACAGAAAGCAGCTGATTCTATGGAGACAGTTGTACAGGGTATCAATGATATATCAGATACATCTAAGATGTTAAGTGAGAATTCTAATCAGCAGATAGCAGCTTTAAGAGAAGCTGAAAAGGGTATAGAACAGATATCTGAGGTTGTCCAGTCTAACTCAGCGGCATCAGAAGAGTGTTCAGCAACAAGTGAAGAGTTATCAGCCCAGGCAGAAGCTATGAATGAAATGACAGCTCAGTTTGTATTAAGAGATAAATAAATATACATACATGTACTTGTTATATAAAATATAAAAGAAGTAGAAAAAAGAGGTGGAAAATTTTTTTCACCTCTTTTATAGATATGACTAAGAAAAATATAGATAGTACTATGTAAAATATATAGATAGTACTGTGTAAAATATATTTTGACCCTGACATTATATTATGCTATAATTTCCATAGTTAATGTGCTGTATGTAAGCTGTCTGGCACATAAGATCATTACGTGATGCAAAGGAGGATAATGATGGGTTTATTTGGAACAAAAACTAATTCATCAGATGATTCAAAAGATATATTTGGCAGATTAGGCAAAGAAGAAAAAGAGGGTATGATGGTTAACACTCTTGATGCTGCAGAGCCTGCAAAGTTTTCTGGACAGACTGGAAAAGAAAACATGATAAGCAGCAATGGTGCAATAACGGATAAGCTTGAGGCAGAACTTAATGGCACTGAAAAAGAGAATGTGCCAGTTGACACTGTCGTAAAGGAAGAGCCAAAGACAGAACTTGAACAGATTTCAGATGAGACAGCTGTTATTACATCAGGTCTTGTTGTGAGCGGCAATCTTGATTCTATAGGTTCGATAGATATATTTGGAGTTGTTGATGGTGATGTATCATGTAAAGGCAAGCTTACTGTCAGTGGAACGATAAATGGAACAACTATAGCTAATGAAGTGTTTGCTAATAATGCACAGATAACTGGTGATATACAGGCAAGAGGAACGGTAAAGATAGGCCAGGGAACAGTAGCTGTAGGTAATATAACAGCAACATCAGCAGTTATTGCAGGTGCTGTTAAGGGTAATGTGGATGTTAACGGACCTGTTATAATAGATTCATCAGCAGTTATTGCAGGAGATATAAAGTCTAAGTCAGTCCAGATCAATAATGGAGCAACTATTGACGGAAGATGTTCACAGGCTTATTCGGATGTTGATATGGATGCGATATTTAACATTCCAGGTGGTAAGGCAGAAAGTAAAGCAGACTAAATATAATAAAAGGAAGTAAATACAATGAAAGATATAAAAAGAGTAATACTTAAGCTTAGTGGAGAAGCATTATCAGGAGATAAGAAGTCAGGATATGATGATGAACTTATCATAGACATAGCAAAACAGGTAAGCCAGATAATAGATAAGGGTATTAATGTAGGTGTAGTTATCGGTGGAGGTAACTACTGGAGAGGCCGTTCCAATGATAATATTGACAGAACAAAGGCAGATCAGATAGGTATGCTTGCAACAATTATGAATTGTATATATGTATCTGAAATATTCAGATCACAGGGGTTAAAGACAAATATTCTTACACCTTTTGAATGTGGAAGTATGACTAAACTTTTCTCAAAGGACAGAGCTAACAAGTATTTTGAGAAGGGAATGGTAGTATTCTTTGCAGGAGGAACAGGACATCCATACTTTTCTACAGATACAGGTATCGTGTTAAGAGCTATTGAACTTGATGCTGATGCGATTCTTTTAGCAAAAGCTATTGATGGAGTATATGACAGCGATCCTAAGATTAATCCAGATGCTAAAAAATACGACAGTATATCTATAACAGATGTAGTAGATAAACATCTGGGCGTTATTGATATGACAGCTTCAGTTATGTGTATGGAAAACAAAATGCCGCTTATGGTATTTGGACTTAACGAAAAAGATAGTATAGTAAACGCCCTTTCAGGTAAGTTCAACGGAACAATAGTTACAGTTGAATAGTTATAGTTGATAGTTACAACTGAATAGCATCAGTTGAATAATTACAGTTGATTATTACAATAGATTATTGTAATATGAAGATAATGCCGCAAGGTAAAATCCAATAATAATGTAGACTAGGAAAGAGAGTTTTTAGTAATGAGTGATATCAGAGAATATGAAGAAAAGATGAAGAAGTCAGTGGAGAACTTAAGAGAGGATTATACAACAATCCGTGCGGGAAGAGCTAATCCACATATATTAGATAAAATAAAGGTTGATTATTATGGAACACCTACATCACTTCAGCAGGTAGCTAACATATCAGTTCCAGAAGCACGTATGATTCAGATACAGCCTTGGGAAGCAAGCCTTATAAAAGATATAGAGAAGGCTATTCTTGTTTCAGATCTAGGACTTACACCTAATAACGATGGTAAGGTTGTAAGACTTATCTTCCCTGAATTGACAGAAGACAGACGTAAAGAGCTTGCAAAGGATGTTAAAAAGAAGGGTGACAATGCAAAGGTTGCTATAAGAAACGTCAGACGAGATGCTAATGATGCTATTAAGAAAGAGAATAAAGCAGGGGATATATCTGATGATGAGGCTAAGAACTTAGAAGATGAAGTTCAGAAGCTCACAGATAAATATGTAGCCCAGATTGATAAAGCAATCGAAGAGAAGTCTGCAGAAATACTTACAGTATAAGATATATGAAAAAAGGCTGTTGGTTATTGCAACAGTCTTTATTTAGTTGTATCAGGGCAGTATTTTATAAGAACAGATAGAAATGAGGTTTACTATGGATAGTTTTAACGAGGAATTAGGCTTAAATATACCTGGACACGTTGCAGTTATTCTTGATGGTAATGGACGCTGGGCAAAGAAAAGACATATGCCAAGAACTTATGGACATATGCAGGGAAGTAAGGTTGTTGAGGATATGTTATATATAGCCGATGATTTAGGCGTAAAATATTTTACAGTATATGCATTTTCAACTGAAAACTGGAAAAGATCTACAGATGAAGTGAGTACTCTTATGAATATATTAAGAAAGTACTTAAAAGACTGCGTTAAAAAGTCTATGAAAAACAATGTAAGATGCCGTGTTATAGGAAGAAAAGAGGAGTTAAGTGCAGATATAATAGAGAGCATTAATAATCTTGAGGAAAAAACTAAAAATAATACGGGATTAAACTTTACAATAGCTATTAATTATGGTGGAAGAGATGAGATAGTAAGAGCTGTACAGAAAATAGCAGATAAGGTTAAGGCAGGTGAAATAGCTCCTTGTGATATAGATGAAAGCATGATAAGCAGCAATCTGGATACCGCTGAGCTTCCAGATCCTGATCTTCTTATAAGAACAAGCGGAGAACAGAGATTGTCTAACTATCTGCCTTGGCAGCTTGCGTATACAGAGTTTTATTTTACAGATGTATACTGGCCTGATTTTAATAGAGAAGAGCTTATTAAGGCATGCGAAAAGTATAATAAGAGAGAAAGAAGATATGGTGGTGTTAAGGAGGAGTAAGCATTGTTAAAAAGAATTATAAGTGGAATATGCTTAGTCATTATTACTGCGCCAGCATTATATTTTGGAGGCTGGTTTTTATATGCACTGTGTGTTTTCATATCTCTTGTAGGCAATTATGAGCTTCTTAGAGTGGCTGGATTAGAGAAAAGTCCATTAGGAATATGTGCATATGTGTCAACAGTAGTTTATTACATATTACTTGACAGCGCAGATAACAGATACAGCATGCTGGTGATAGTGGCTGCATTCCTTGCACTAATGACTATTTATGTGTTCACATTTCCAAAATATAAGGCTGAGAATATAATGTGGTCATTTTTTGGAATAATATATGTAACTATGATGCTTGCATATATTTACGAAACAAGAAGATTAGACAATGGAGTTTATCTTGTATGGCTTATATTTGTTTCATCCTGGGGAAATGATACATTTGCGTATTTTACAGGAGTGCTTATTGGAAAGCACAAGATGGCACCAGTATTGTCTCCTAAGAAATCAATAGAAGGAGCTATAGGTGGAATCGTAGGTGCAACGGCTCTTGGAGTAATATATGGGAGCATAGTCAGCACAAGTATGACAGAGGAGCTTGTCAGTCCGATGCTTACGTTTGCGGTTGCAAGCTGCATTGGAGCTATGTTAGCGATAGTAGGTGATCTTGCAGCATCAGCTATAAAAAGAAATTATAATGTTAAAGATTATGGAAAACTTATTCCAGGCCATGGTGGTATATTAGACAGGTTTGACAGCGTAATATTTACAGCACCTGTTGTATACTGGGCTGTCGTTATTATTAACGGATTAGGAAGATAGCAGGAAAGGGGTATAACGATGAGAGGCATATCTGTACTGGGTTCAACAGGCTCTATCGGAACACAGACGCTTGATGTAATAAGAAGAAATAATGATATAAAGGTTGTTGCTCTGGCAGCAGGTACAAGAGTTAAAGAGCTTGCTAATCAGGTGAGGGAGTTCAGAGCTTGTGTGTATAGGAAGTGAAAAGCTTGCAGCAGAACTTAAGGTTCTGCTTGCTGATATTGATGTTAAGATAGTATATGGTGATGAAGGTCTTATAGAAGCAGCTACAATAGAAAGCGCAGATATAGTTCTTACGGCAGTTGTTGGCATGATGGGAATAATACCAACTATTAAAGCTATTGAAGCACATAAGGATATAGCACTTGCCAACAAGGAAACACTTGTAACAGCAGGACATATTATTATGAAACTTGCTAAAGACAATGGCGTTAATATATATCCTGTCGATAGTGAACATTCTGCTATATTCCAGTCACTGAATGGTGAATATAAAAGAGAGGTTGAAAGAATACTGCTGACAGCTTCAGGTGGACCATTCAGAGGAAAGAAGAGAGCTGAGCTTGCAGGTGTTACACTTGAGGATGCGCTTAATCACCCTAACTGGGCTATGGGACGTAAAATAACTATTGATTCATCAACCATGGTTAATAAGGGACTTGAGGTTATGGAAGCACAGTGGCTTTTTGATGTACCATCATCAAAGGTATGCGTTGTCGTGCAGCCACAGAGTATAATACATTCTATGGTAGAGTTTGTTGATGGAGGTATTATGGCACAGCTTGGAAGTCCGGATATGCGTCTTCCAATCCAGTACGCATTGTATTATCCTCATAGAAAAGAACTTAATACTAAGAGAGTGGATTTCTTTGAATTAGGACAGATAACATTTGAAAAGCCTGATATGGATACTTTCAAAGGTCTTAAGCTTGCATATGAAGCATCGGACAGAGGTGGAAATATACCAACAGCTTTCAATGCTGCAAACGAGCTTGCAGTGGCAAAGTTTCTTGACAGAAAGATAAAGTATCTAGATATACCGGATATTATAGAGTACACTATGAATGAGGTGGATTTTATCGACAATCCATCCGTTGATGAGATTCTTGATACAGAGAAGAATGTATATGAGATGATCGGAGGAAAGTGGTAAATTGGTTTTAAATATAATATTGGCGGTTCTTGTTTTAAGCATAATAATTATCATACATGAGTTTGGACACTTCATAGTTGCAAAGGCTAACGGAATAACAGTAGTTGAGTTTTCGTTAGGTTTTGGTCCTAAGCTGCTCCATTTTAAAAAGGGCGAGACAGAATACTGCCTTAAGCTTCTTCCTTTCGGCGGTGCATGTATAATGCTTGGACAGGATTTTCTTGATGCTGAAGAGGATGATGAAGATAATCAGGATGAAAATGAAAAAGAAAAAAATACAGATGCCTATGATATAAGTAATGCAGCACATAAAGGCGATGCGGCATCTGCTTCTGCTGGAGGCTATATGTCCATGAAGGCTAAGGATGAGGCACTTGAACATGGATATGATATGTCCAGATCATTTGCTAACAAGTCGGTGTGGGCAAGAATAGCTGTTATAGCAGCAGGACCTTTGTTTAACTTTATTCTTGCTTTCATATGTGCAGTTGTTATAGTTGGAAGCATAGGATATGATCCATGCAGGGTTGATGTGCTGTATGAGGATTCGCCAGCGGCTGCTGCAGGGCTTTCAGAGGGAGATACCATAGTTAAAGTGAATAACCAGAAGGTTACATTTTACAGGGATTACTCGTTTTACAGATATTATCATGCTGACAAACAGATGGATATAACATATATAAGAGATGGGCAGAAGTATACAACAACACTTATGCCAGAGCATGTTAAGCAGGAAAAATATCAGATAGGAGTTTCACTTGAACAGAATGGTACTATTTCAGCGGTGTCTGATAAAACACCTGCAGCAGTAGCAGGGATTGTAAGTGGTGACAGAATATCAGCTGTCAATGGTGTGAAGGTTGAAAACAGCACACAGATAAGCGAACAGATCAACAAGTGCAATGGACAGAGCATAGATATAACAGTATCAAGAAATGGTTCGGATGTTACATTATCCATGACACCTAAGTTAGTTGAAAATGAATATTATTATACTGGATTCGCATGTTATGGAGCCAGGGAAAAGGTATCACCAATAAAGACACTTAAGTATGCGCTTGGTGAGGTTGGCTACAGCGTTAATACAGTTATAAGGAGTCTTGGAATGATGTTTACGGGACAGGTTGGTGTTAATGATTTATCAGGACCTGTTGGTACAGTTAGCATTATGAGTGATATTGTGGAAGAAAGCAAGGCAGATGGTGCTTTTTATGTGTTCCTTAACCTCCTTAACCTTGCTGGACTTATTAGTTCCAATCTTGGGGTTATGAATCTTCTTCCTATACCGGCACTTGATGGTGGAAGACTTGTGTTCCTTATAATCGAAGTGCTGAGAGGCAAACCGGTTAAGAAGGAGCATGAAGGAATAGTTCATTTTATAGGAATGATTCTGCTTCTTGCACTTATGGTTTATATTATGTTTAAAGATATAAGAGGATTGTTTTAGATTTTTTCAGATATATTGATTTAGATATAGATTATTTTGGACTTAGATTGTTTCAGATGTTGAAACTTATACAGGAAAAGATTGAGGTGGAGTATGTACAGAGATAATACAAAGATTATAAAGATAGGTGATAAGCTTATTGGCGGTGGCAGCCCTATTATGATCCAGTCTATGACTAATACACATACAGAGGATGTTGAAGCTACTGTTAAACAGATATTAAGGCTTGAAAAAGCAGGATGTGATATCATAAGATGTACAGTTCCTACTATAGAAGCGGCACATGCTATTAAGGAAATAAAAAAACAGATTCATATACCACTCGTAGCTGATATACATTTTGACTATAAGATGGCGATTGCTGCCATGGAAAATGGTGCTGATAAGATCAGGATAAATCCTGGTAATATTGGTTCGACTGACAAGATAAAAGCAGTAGTAGATGTTGCTAAATCAAGAAATATACCTATAAGAGTAGGCGTTAACAGCGGTTCGCTTGAAAAGGATATTGTTGAAAAGTATAATGGTGTTACAGCAAAGGGACTTGTAGAGAGTGCTCTTGATAAGGTTAAGATAATAGAAGATCTCGGATATGATAATCTTGTCATAAGTATTAAGTCTTCTGATGTTTTGATGTGTGTAAAAGCACATGAGCTTATAGCTGAGCAGACTAACTATCCTTTACATGTCGGAATAACAGAATCAGGTACTATATTCTCAGGAAGTATTAAATCATCTATAGGACTTGGACTCATACTTAACCAGGGTATAGGTGATACAATAAGAGTATCTTTAACAGATGATCCTGTAAGAGAGGTAGAAGCAGCAAAGCTTATATTAAGAACACTTGGTCTTAGAAAAGGTGGTATAGAAGTGGTATCATGCCCAACCTGCGGAAGAACAAGGATAGATCTTATAGGGCTTGCATCAAGGGTTGAAGAGCTTGTTAAGAATTATGACCTTGATATAAAAATCGCAGTTATGGGATGTGTTGTTAACGGACCAGGAGAGGCAAAGGAAGCTGACCTTGGAATAGCTGGTGGAGATGGCTGTGGAGTTCTTATAAAGCACGGAGAGATTGTAAAGAAGTGTGATGAGGATAAGCTGCTATCAGTATTAAAGGAAGAACTTGATAACTGGCAGGCATAATGGAAAGTTGAGATAAGATGTATAAGTTTTTAGATGTTTTTAAAACGCTTAAGTTGCCAGATGATATAAGAGTATATATGGAGAATGTGGAGGTCACGAAGGTTTCGAAGACCTCCACTAATTCTCTTGCCCGTGTATACATAAAGAATGATAAGGTTATAAGCAAGAAGATAATATATAAGGTTGAGGATGCTCTTAAAAAGCAGGTGTTCCGTATACAGAACATGGATGTAAGGATAATAGACCGTTATAGTCTTTCCAAGCAGTATACACCACAGACTATTATGGATGTTTATTATGACAGTATATTGTTTGAACTCGAAAAATACTGGACTCTTGAATATAATCTTTTGAAGAATTCAACGTGGGAGTTTGAGAAAAGTGATCTTTTGGTGCTTACACTTGAGGACGGATTTCTTGCAAGGACATATGCGGATAATCTTACAGATTATTTTAAAAAAATATACCTTAACAGGTTTGGATTTGAAATAGATGTTGAATATAAATATGCCAGCAAGACAGAGAACCATTATGAAAAGGAAAATGCACACAAGCTTAACTTAAGAGTCAAGCAGATAGAAGAGCAGCTTCAGGCAGCAACCCAGAATGGTGATGGTGAAAGCAGGCAGTTAAGTGATGCTGATAAAAATAAAAAGAAGGCAGAACAGAAAGCTAAGGCAGCAGCATTTTTTAATGAAAGAGGCGCAACAGGAAAGGATCTTACAAGATACAGAAAGCCAGCTAATCAGGATGTGTTATACGGAAGAGATTTTAATGATGATATAACTGCGATAGAACAGCTTGAAACACCGGTAGGAGAGGTCGCTGTTAATGGTATGGTTATGAGCGTTGAACCAAGACCGATAAGAGATGAGAGGACTATCCTTTCAATAGCTGTTACAGATTTTACAGATAGTATAATAGTAAAAATGTTTGTTAAAAATGAGCAGCTGGATGATATGTACGGTTTTATAAAAAAAGGAAATTTCCTTAAGATTAAGGGAATAGCTGCTATGGATAAATACGACCAGGAAATAACAATCTCTAATGTATCCGGAATAAGAAAGGGTACTGATAACAGAAGTGTAAGGACAGATCTTGCACTCAACAAGAGAGTGGAGCTTCACTGTCATACAAAGATGAGTGATATGGATGGCGTGTCACGCGCCAGCGATATTATTGACCAGGCTATAAAGTGGGGGCATAAGGCTGTTGCAATAACAGATCATGGAGTTGTACAGGCATTTACAGAGGCCTATCATACTATGCAGAAGCTTTGGGGTAAGTATGAGGCTAAGGGAGAAAAACTGGACTTCAAGGTTATATATGGTGTTGAGGCTTATCTTGTGGATGATACCAAGAGCATAGTAACAAACCCTGATGGACAGGATTTTTCTGGTGAATTTGTAGTGTTTGACCTTGAAACAACGGGCTTTTCAGCTTTGGTAGATAAGGTCATAGAGATAGGTGCTGTAAAGATAAAGGGAGGAGAAATAGTAGACAGATTTTCTACATTTGTTAATCCTAAGGTTCCTATATCGTTTAGAATAGAGAATCTTACAGGAATAAGTGACCAGATGGTTATGTCATCTGGAACTATAGAAGACATACTTCCGGATTTTCTTAAGTTCTGCGAGGGTTGTGTCATGGTGGCACATAATGCTGAATTTGATATGAGCTTTATTATTAATAATGCAGAGCGTTTAGGTCTTAGTTTTTCGCCTACATATATAGATACTGTGCTGTTATCACAGTTCCTTATACCTGCACTTCATAATTATAAGCTTGATACGCTTACAAAGCATCTTAATGTTGTTCTTGACAATCATCACAGGGCAGTAGATGATGCAAAAGCAACAGCACATATATTCTTAAAGCTTATAAAGATGCTTGCAGACAGGGATATATATACGCTTGATAAGCTGAATGAAGAAGGAACACTTGATGAAGAATCTGTTAAAAAGCTTCATCAGTACCATTGTATAATACTTGCTGCAAATGAAATGGGAAGAATTAATCTTTACAGGCTTGTTTCGGCATCGCATATGAAGTATTTTAACCGATTTCCAAAGATACCTAAAAGTCTTGTGAATAAATACCGTGAAGGTCTTATAATAGGAAGTGCCTGTGAGGCAGGCGAGCTTTTCCGTGCAATGGTTAACGGACGTTCAGATGCTGAGATAGCAAGAATAGTTAATTTCTATGATTACCTTGAAGTCCAGCCTATAGGCAATAACAGATTCATGATAGAAAAAGAAGATTACTATGTAAAGGATGAGGAAGATTTAAGAGATCTTAACAGAAGAGTAATATCTCTTGGAGAAAAGTTTGATAAGCCGGTTGTAGCAACCTGTGATGTGCATTTTCTTAATCCTGAGGATGAGATATACAGAAGGATTATCATGGCAGGAAAAGGCTTTGATGATGCTGATAACCAGCCGCCATTATATCTTCATACTACAGATGAGATGCTTCATGAGTTTGACTATCTTGGAAGTGATAAGGCATATGAGATAGTTGTGACTAACACGAATAAAATCATGAATATGTGTGAAGAAATAATACCTGTAAGACCGGATAAAAGACCGCCCGTAATCGAGAATTCAGACCAGATGTTACGAACAATATGTCATAACAGGGCGCATGAGATATATGGGCCGGAACTGCCGCAGATAGTTACAGAAAGACTTGAAAGAGAGCTCAATTCTATTATATCTAATGGATATTCTGTTATGTATATTATTGCACAGAAGCTTGTATGGAAATCAAATGATGATGGATATCTTGTAGGTTCAAGAGGCTCGGTTGGTTCGTCCTTTGCAGCTACAATGGCTGGTATTACAGAGGTTAATCCGCTTAGTCCGCATTATTTATGCCCGAAGTGCTACTATGTTGATTTTTATTCAGATGAAGTAAAGAAATTCGCAGGTGGTGCAGGTTGTGATATGCCAGATAAGAAGTGCCCTAAGTGTGGGCATAAGCTGGATAAGCTGGGCTTTGATATACCTTTTGAGACATTCCTTGGATTCAAAGGAAATAAAGAGCCAGATATTGATCTTAACTTTTCTAACGAATATCAGAGTAAAGCACACGCTTATACTGAGGTTATATTTGGTAAAGGACAGACATTTAAAGCCGGAACTATCGGTACGGTTGCTGAAAAAACCGCATATGGATACGTATTAAAGTATCTGGAGGAGCGCGGGAAGGTTAAAAGACGCTGCGAAATAGAAAGGATAGCTAAGGGCTGTATAGATATACGAAGGACAACAGGACAGCATCCTGGAGGAATAGTAGTACTTCCTATTGGAGATGAAATACATTCATTTACACCGGTACAGCATCCTGCCAATGATGTGAAGAGTGGTATAGTAACGACACATTTCGATTATCACAGTATTGACCATAACCTGTTAAAGCTTGATATACTAGGACACCTTGATCCTACTATGATACGTATGCTTCAGGATCTTACCGGTATAGATCCTCTTGAGATCCCACTTGATTCTAAAGAGGTCATGTCACTTTTTAAGGATACATCGGCACTTGGGATCAAGCCTGAAGATATAGGAGGATGTAAGCTTGGAGCGCTGGGTATACCGGAGTTTGGTACAGACTTTGCCATGCAGATGCTTATAGATACCAAACCACAGTACTTTTCAGATCTTGTAAGAATAGCAGGTCTTTCACATGGTACTGATGTATGGCTGGGTAATGCGCAGACACTTCTTAAGGAAGGCAAGGCAACTATATCGACAGCTATATGTACAAGAGATGATATTATGATATATCTTATCCAGAAAGGACTTGAAAGTGAGCTTGCATTTACGATTATGGAGAAAGTAAGAAAAGGTAAAGGTCTTACTCCTGAATGGGAACAGATAATGAAGGAACATGGTGTTCCTGACTGGTATATCTGGTCTTGTAACAAGATACAGTATATGTTTCCTAAAGCGCATGCGGCAGCTTATGTTATGATGGCGTGGCGTGTTGCGTATTGTAAAGTGTTTTATCCACTTGCTTACTATTGTGCATATTTTAGTATAAGAGCAGATGCCTTTGACTATGAGAAGATGGCTATGGGAAGAGAGCGTCTTGAATATTATCTTGATATTTATAAAGCTAAGAAGGCAGATGGAACTATAGAAAAAACAGAGCTTGATGAATACAAGGATATGAGAATAGTCCAGGAAATGTATGCGCGTGGATATGAATTCACACCAATAGATATATATAAGGCCAAGGCAAGAAGTTTCCAGATAATAGATGGAAAAATAATGCCATCCTTTAAGGTTGTATCAAAGATAGGTGAATCAGCCGGAGAATCTATAGAGATAGCAGCAAGAGGTGGAAAGTTTTTATCAAAGGATGACTTAAGACAGCGTGCAAAGATAGGACAGACAGTTATTGATAAGCTGAGTGAGTTAAAGCTGCTTGAGGGTATGGCAGAGAGTAACCAGTTATCGTTGTTTGATGTGTTGTAGAATAAATGTTTAATATGCAGCAGCATAATGACTTGTCAGAATACATATATATATGTTATATTTGACGGGTTAGCATTAAAATACAATGAATAATCTTAATAATATCATGAGGTGAGAAATGTTAAAAAAATATCTTATATGTTTTCTGGTATCTATGGTGCCTATTGTGGAACTAAGAGGTGCGATTCCTATATCGCAGGGGTTCCAGCTTCCTTTGCTGCAATCTTATATAATATGTGTAATAGGTAATATGCTTCCTGTTCCAGTTATATATCTTTTTGCAAGAAGAGTGTTAGAGTGGGGCGCTGATAAAAAGTATATAGGTAAGTTCTTTACATTCTGTATAGAAAAAGGACATAAGGGTGGAGAGAAGCTTAAAGCCAAGGCAGGTAATGGACTGTTTGTAGCACTTTTGTTGTTTGTTGGCATACCACTTCCTGGTACAGGAGCATGGACAGGAACACTTGCTGCAAGCTTTCTTGATATGGGATTTAAGAAGAGTGTAATAGCAGTGCTTGCAGGTGTATTACTTGCAGGTATAATAATGGGCGTTGCTTCAGCAGGATTGTTTACAGCTATATTTAACTTTGCATAATATCTGTGTAAGTGTTTTTATACAGAATTGGCACATGCAGATAATATAATTATAATCAGCTGGTATATGTTATGCGGCATATACCAGCTGTATCAATATTAAGAAGGTTTGTTTTTGCATCATGTTAAAACTGTGGCTGTGTGACAGGCTGAAAACATATGGATTTTAGGGGGTTTTGAAAAAAATAAAAAAAATTAAAAAAAGTTTGAAAAAGTGCTTGACGAAATACCGATTAACGTGTATTATAATGAAGTGCTTTGCGGTAACGACTTACACAAAGCGTTAAAGATATGGCTTATTGGTCAAGTGGTTAAGACGTCGCCCTCTCACGGCGAAGACAGGGGTTCGACTCCCCTATAAGCTATTCTGAGTTATATTCAACTGACAAGAGTGGACATTAATGTCCACTCTTTCGTTTTTATCCAGAAATCAACAACATCTGTAGATTTAAGAAGATAAAGCCAGATATATGATTCAGTATCTAATTGAATAATCCAGAAAAGAGGTAGACATGGGTAAAAGAGAAGATTATGAAGCTAAGACAGAAAAGCTTATAGCACCTATTATTGCTGCTAATCATGTGGAACTTTTTGATGTTGATTACGTTAAAGAGGGCCAGGACTGGTATTTAAGAGTCTATATTGATAAAGAAGGCGGAGTCACTATAGATGACTGCCAGGCAGTAAGCAGAGCATTCAATGAAATACTTGATAAGGAGAATTATATTTCTGACCAGTATATTTTTGAAGTGAGCTCACCAGGACTAACAAGACCATTAAAGAAAGAAAAAGACTATGAAAAGAGCTTAGGACGTCTTATAGATATCAGACTTTATAAGCCGGTTGAGGGTAAGAAGGAATATACAGGAGTTCTTAAAGAATATAATAAAGATGTTATTATGATAGAAGCAGATAATTCCATGATAACTATAGAAAGAAGTAATCTTTCGATGATCAGATGGGCGTATGTAGAGCAGTAAAATTAACTGTGGACATTTAAGCCTGCAGCTTATGCTTAAAATTACACGTTAGCAGATGTGTTTATATTATATAATGGAGGATGATAAAATGAATAAGGATTTAATACTTGCGATTGAGGCTTTAGAAAAAGAAAATGGTATCAGTAAAGAGGTTATGTTTGATGCTATAGAAAAGTCTTTAATGGATGAGTATAAGGCAGAGTTTGACAAGGCAGATAACGGAAGAGTTTCACTTGACAGAATAACAGGAGATTTTCATATATATTCAGACAGAACTGTTGTTGAGAAGGTGGAAGTTCCGGAATTCAGGGAAAACAAAAAAGAAAAATATGTATCTGGTACAGAGATAGCTATAGAAGATGCAAGAAAGATTAAGCCAGGATGTCAGATAGGTGATGTTATCACAATAGAAGTCAAGTCTGAAGAGTTTTCAAGAAAGGCAGCTAAGAATGCCAAGAATACAATAGTACAGACAATAAGAGAACAGGAAAAGAACGCACTCTACAATGAACTTCATGATAAAGAAAGAGAAATCATCACAGGCGTTGTACAAAGAATTAACGAGAATGGTGATATGACAATCGACATCGGAAGAACACAGGCTGTTCTTAAGGCTGATGATAAGTCAAGAAATGGTGAAGGAAGCAGGTTTAAGGATAAGGAATTCAAGCCGGGTGACAGAATAAAGGTATATGTTGTAAGTGTAAGCAACAGGGAAAGAAACGGACTTGGTATTAAAATATCAAGAAAATCTCCTGAATTCGTTAAGAAGCTGTTTGAAGAAGAAGTAACTGAAATAAAAGATGGTACAGTTGAGATTATGGCTATAGCAAGAGAAGCAGGCTCAAGAACTAAAATGGCAGTAAGAGCTAATGTTCCTCATGTCGATCCGGTTGGAGCATGTGTAGGTATCAATGGTGCAAGAGTAAAGAATATTGTTAATGAACTTGGTAATGAACAGATTGATATAGTTGAGTGGGATGCTAATCCAGCACAGCTTATTGTTAATGCACTTAGTCCTGCAAAGGTAGTATCAGCAGTTGCTGATGAAGAAGAAAAGAAAGCCAGAATAATCGTATCTGAACAGCAGTTATCACTTGCTATTGGCAAGTCAGGACAGAATGTAAGACTTGCTGCAAAGCTTACAGGATATGGAATAGATATAAAGAGTGAAGCTGATGCGGAAGAAAATACAGTCTCTGATACAGATGTTGTAGAAGAAAATACAGCCTCTGACATAGATGTTGTAGAAGAATAATATTTTGGGGAGTGATATTTTGACAGCAGTAAAGAAGATTCCACAAAGAAAATGTATTGGTTGTAACCAGATGAAGAATAAGAAGGAGCTTATTCGTATTCTTAAAACACAGGACGACGAGATTGTGATAGATACAACTGGTAAGAAAAATGGAAGAGGTGCATATATATGCCCTGATGCAGAGTGCCTTAAGAAAGCAAGAAAGTCAAAGGGACTTGAAAGAGCTTTCAAGATGGCAATAAATCCAGCTGTTTATGATGAACTGGAAAAGGAGATGACAGGTCTTGAACAATAGCAGAGCATTATCTATGATAGGTCTTGCCATGAAGGCTGGAAAGGTTGCAAGCGGAGAGTTTTCAACAGAAAAGGCAGTAAAAGAGCGTAAGGCTTATATGTTGATAGTTGCAGATGATTCATCTGACAATACAAAAAAGAATTTTAAAAACATGTGCGAATTCTATAAGGTTCCAATTTATTTCTTTAGTAATAAAGAAGAACTGGGGCATGCGATAGGTAAAGAATTCAGAGCATCACTCGCAATCCTTGATGAAGGATTTAAGAATAGTATTGAGAAGCATTTTAAGTAGATTAGTAATAATCAGTGTATAATAATATGCGGATATAACACATATATGTATATCTGCATATTAGGAAAGAGGTCAAATGGCAAATATGAGAGTTCATGAACTTGCAAAGGAATTAAATATTTCTTCAAAAGATATAACTGATATGCTTAGCAGCAATGAAAAAAAGTACACAGCAATGAGCGGGCTTGGAGAAAATGAAATTAACAATGTTAAAAGCAGATTCAAAGCAAAAGCAGTTGCTGACAATAACACAGTAAAAACAGAACCTAAAAAGGCAGAAGAAAGAAACGTGAAAGTAGCAGAAAAGATTAACAAAACGGAAGAAAATAAAATAAATACAGGAACTAAAGAGCAGACAAAGCCAGATGATGCAAAGGCATCAGCTGAAAAGAAAAATGTGGCACAGGATGGGGATAAGAAACATATATCACAGGTTTATTTCCCACAGAACAGCCAGAAGTCTGATAACAGAGACAGAAATAATAACCGCAGGGATAACAACGGCGGCTATAGAAACAATGACCGTAACAGAGATGGAAACAACGGTTATAGAAACAATGACCGCAACGGCTACGGAAACAGAGATAACAGAGACGGAAACAACGGTTATAGAAACAACGACCGCAACGGCTACGGAAACAGAGACAACAGAGACGGAAACAACAACGGCTATAGAAACAATGACCGCAACGGCTATGGAAACAGAGACAACAGAGACGGAAACAACAACGGCTATAGAAACAACGACCGCAACGGTTACGGAAACAGAGACAACAAGGATGGCAATAACGGTTATAGAAATAACGACCGCAATGGAAATAACAATGGACGTTCAGGAAGAGACGTACAGGGCTTTTCAGGTGCAAGAAGAAATGACAGAGCAGCTTCAGCACCTAAGGAAGATTTCATATTTGAAACAAAACCTGATTCAAGAAGACCTGATTCAAGAAAGAATGATTCAAGAAAGAATGATAGAAAGAAGGACAATGAGGCAAAGGAAAATCTTAAGTTTGCTAACAGCAAGCATGAGAAGAAGCCAGTTCCAAAGCCAGAAAAGAAGGAAGAGGAGACAATTAAGCAGCTTGTTTTACCAGATACCCTCACTATAAAGGAACTTGCTGATAAGATGAAGGTCCAGCCATCAGCTATCGTTAAGAAGTTATTCCTTCAGGGCAAGGTTGTTACGATTAATCAGGAAGTTGATTATGATACAGCTGAGGAAATAGCACTTGAATTCAACTGTATATGTGATCATGAGGTAAAGGTTGATGTTATAGCAGAACTTCTTAAGGAAGATGAAGAAGATGAGTCAAAGATGGTTCCAAGACCACCAGTAGTCTGTGTTATGGGACACGTTGATCATGGTAAGACATCACTTCTTGATGCAATCAGAGAGACACATGTTACAGATAAGGAATCAGGTGGTATCACACAGAAGATTGGTGCTTATATGGTAGATGTTAACGGACAGAAGATAACATTCCTTGATACACCAGGACATGAAGCTTTCACAGCTATGCGTATGCGTGGAGCACAGGCTACAGATATTGCTATTCTCGTAGTAGCAGCAGATGATGGCGTTATGCCACAGACTATTGAAGCTATTAATCATGCCAAGGCAGCAGGTGTGGAGATTATTGTTGCAGTTAACAAGATTGATAAGCCTAACGCCAACATCGAAAAGGTTAAGCAGGAGCTTACAGAATATGAGCTTATAGCTGAAGACTGGGGTGGTTCTACTACATTTGTTCCAGTATCTGCCAATACAAAGGAAGGTATTGATGAGCTTCTTGAGATGATACTTCTTACAGCTGAGGTTAATGAGTTAAAAGCTAATCCTGACCGTAAGGCAAGAGGTATTGTAATCGAAGCAGAGCTTGATAAGGGACGTGGTCCTGTGGCTACAATTCTTGTACAGAAGGGTACATTAAGAGTGGGTGATGCAGTTGCTGCTGGTTCATGCTATGGTAAGATAAGAGCCATGATAGATGATAAGGGAAGAAGAGTTAAGGAAGCAACACCATCTATGCCTGTAGAGATACTTGGTCTTAACGATGTACCTAATGCAGGTGAGATTATTATGGCTACAGATAACGAAAAAGAAGCAAGAAATATTGCTGATACATTCATAGCAGAGGGCAAAAAGAAGCTTCTTGATGATACTAAGCATAAGGTTTCACTTGATGCTTTATTTGAACAGATACAGGCTGGTAACATGAAGGAACTTGATCTTATCATAAAGGCAGATGTACAGGGTTCAGTAGAAGCTGTTAAGCAGAGCCTTGTTAAGCTTTCTAATGAAGAAGTTATTGTTAAGGTAATACATGGCGGTGTTGGTAACATCAACGAATCCGATGTTGTTTTAGCATCAGCTTCTAATGCGATTATTATAGGATTTAATGTAAAGCCGGATAATCAGGCAAGAATAGTAGCAGAAAGAGAAAAGGTTGACTTAAGACTTTACAGCGTTATCTATAATGCTATTGAAGATGTAGAAGCAGCACTTAAGGGTATGCTTGAACCTATATACGAAGAAAAGATTATCGGTCATGCTGAAATAAGACAGATATTCAAAGCATCAGGTGTTGGTAACATTGCAGGTGCTATCGTTACAGAGGGTAGGATCACAAGAGATTCTGTTGTCAGAATCACAAGAGACAAAGAACAGATATACGAAGGACCTATTGCAACACTTAAGCATTTCAAGGATGATGTCAAGGAGGTTAAGGCTGGTTCTGAATGTGGTATGGTATTTGAAAACTTCGGACAGATTCAGGAAGGCGACCTTGTAGAAGCACATATTATGGTTGAGGTGCCAAGATAAAAATGTCAATATATTTAAAGTATCCGGGTTATGGGTATCCGGATACTTTAAAGTAAAAGAATATGATTCATATAAAAAGTGTCAGAAAAGGGGGATACAATGCGTAAAAACAGCGTAAAGAATACCCGTATTAATGGCGAGGTATTAAAAGAGCTTAGTAATATAATCCGCAGTGAAATCAAAGATCCAAGGATTAATCCTATGACTTCGGTTGTATCTGTTGAGGTTGCACCAGACCTTAAGACATGCAAAGCATATATAAGTGTTCTTGGTGATGAAAAGTCACAGCAGGATACTATTGCAGGACTTAAGAGTGCGGAAGGCTATATTAGGAGAGAACTTGCAAGAACAGTTAATCTGCGTAACACACCAGAGATTAAGTTTATACTTGATCAGTCAATAGAGTATGGAATTAATATGTCTAAGCTTATAGACGAAGTGACTAAAAAAGATGATGAGAGTCATAAATAGTAGATGATTAACTGATAAAAGCTTTAGTTAAGAATGGAGAATAAGGTATGAATGTGATTGAGGAATTAAAGGGTGCACATGTTGTCGGAATAACTGGACATATAAGACCAGATGGCGATTGTACGGGTTCTACACTTGCATTATATAATTATTTGAAAAAAAATATGCCGGATATGGATGTTTCAGTATACCTTGAACAGCCAGGAGAGGAATTCTCATATCTTAGCGGATATTCAGATATAAGGAATACATTAGAAGAAGACAAAAGGTTTGATGTGTTCATTGTTCTTGACTGTAGTTCAATAGACAGAATAGAGCCTTTTGCCAGAGGCTTTGAAAATGCTGATAAGACTATATGCATAGATCATCATATAAGTAATAACAGCTTTGCAGATGTTAACCAGGTTGTTCCTGATGCCAGTTCAGCATGTGAGGTGCTGTATGATACATTAGATGATGAAAAGATAGATAAAGCAGTGGCAGAGTGTATATATACAGGTATTATACATGATACAGGTGTGTTCAAGTATAGCTGTACATCTCTTCATACTATGGAAATAGCGGGAAAGATGATGCAGATGGGAATAGATTATTCTGATATAATAGACAACAGCTTTTATAAGAAAACATATGTACAGAACCAGATACTTGGAAGAGCGTTACTTGAGAGCGTGCTTTTCTATGATAAAAAATGCATATTCTCAAGTGTTACAAGAGATGAAATGAACTTTTATGGTGTGACAGGAAAAGAACTGGGTGGTATAATAGAGCAGTTAAGACTTACTGAGGGTGTTGAAGTTGCTATATTCTTATATGAAACCGGAGATGACGAATATAAAGTCAGCTTAAGATCTAAAAAAGAGATAGATGTCAGTGCTATAGCAGTGGCTTTTGGCGGCGGTGGACATGTGAGGGCAGCTGGTTTTTTGGCAAAAGGAACTGTGCATGATATAATCAACCGTATAGGAGAAATGATAGAAGAACAGTATTCTGATATGCAGAATTAATTAAAGGAGTACATGCGGTATGAACGGTATAATTAATGTATATAAAGAAAAAGGGTTTACATCTCATGATGTAGTAGCAAAGCTACGAGGTATTCTTCATATGAAAAAAATCGGACATACCGGAACACTTGATCCAGATGCAGTAGGTGTTTTGCCGGTGTGTCTTGGAAAAGGAACAGGGCTGGTATCTATGATAACAGACTGGACTAAGACATATGAGGCAGTGATGATTCTTGGTACAACCACTGATACGCAGGATACAAGTGGAAATGTTTTAACAAAGTCGGTGGTTGATGTAGACGAAAGAACAGTTCTTGAGGTATGCAGCCAGTTTGAAGGTGAGTACGAACAGATTCCGCCGATGTATTCGGCATTAAAGGTTAATGGAAAGAAGCTTTATGAGCTTGCAAGAGCTGGAATAGAGGTTGAGAGAAAACCAAGAAGAGTAGTTATTAATTCGCTAAGAGTTAATGATATTAATCTGGAAGATGATATAAAAACAGTAACAATAACAGTAGACTGTTCTAAAGGAACTTATATCAGGACATTATGTGATGATATAGGAAAAAAGCTGGGCTGTGGAGCCTGTATGATGTCGCTTAAAAGAACGAGAGTCGGGGATTTTATTATAGATGATACACTGACACTTAACCAGATAGCTGCGCTTACTTTAAAGGGTGATATAGAGCAGTACATAGTCAGCATAGATAAAATGTTTTCTGGCTACAGAAAGGTTGTTGTCAGTGCAGGATATAACAAACTCCTTTATAATGGCAATAAGCTTCCACTTGAGGCAGTGCAGGATCAGAACAGCGAATTTCTGGATATGGAAGAATTCAGAATATATGATGCAGATGAGGATTTTGTCGGCATATATAAATATATCGGAGGACAATTAGTTCCAAAGAAAATGTTTTATGAAAAATCAGTTACCTGAAAGGTGGTGCATACCAGGATGGAATACATACATGGTACTGAGGATTTCAAGCTTGATAAACCAAGTGCTGTAACACTTGGCAAATTCGATGGTGTTCATCTTGGACATCAGAAGCTGATATCAATAGTCAGGGAAAAGGCGGATGAGCTTGGATTGCTGTCAGTTATGTTTACATTTGACAGAATACCGCTTAGCATATGTCCGCAGAAGAATCAGCATTTTTTATCTACGAATTCGGAGAGAAGAAATCTTTGTGAGAATTATGGACTTGATGTTGAAGTTGAATATCCGTTCACGACAGAGCTTATGAACATGGAACCGGATGACTTCATAAAAGATATTCTTGTTGATAAGCTTAAGGCGAAAGTGCTTGTTGTTGGTACAGACTACTGCTTTGGGAAAAACAGAAGCGGCAATGTTGAGTTCCTTATAAAAAATGCAGCAAGATATGGATATGAAACAATAGTTGTAGAAAAAGAAAAGTTTCAGGGAAAAGATATAAGCAGTACATATGTACGTGAAGAGCTTAAAATGGGACATATGGAAACAGTGAATGTTTTGTTAAACAGACCATATTCAATATCTGGAATTGTTGCCAAGGGTAACCAGCTTGGCAGAACGATAGATATCCCGACTATTAATGTATATCCTACAGAGATAAAGCTGCTCCCGCCAAATGGAGTATATGCATCCAAAATACTTATTGATAACATCGAATATTACGGAGTGACCAATCTTGGTACAAAGCCAACGGTCAGTGATGGATATGAAATAAGTGTAGAAACCAATGTTTTTTATTTTGATAAAGATGTGTATGGAAACAGGGTAGAGGTTAAACTGCTTCATTTTTTAAGACAGGAAATGAAGTTTGAGAATATAGAAGCTTTAAAGAAACAGATGGAAAGTGATGCAAGCTTTGCAAAAGAAATGTTTATGCTTTAGTCTGTATAGATGTCTTTACTAAATTTTGCGAAAATGTTTTGACAAAATACTTGATTATAAGATGGAGATATGCTATATTACATAGCGTATGAGCCGTTACCCAGATTAGGGACACTCCGACCCGGATCTTAGTGACAGGTGATTAAAAAACAGGAGGAATATTAGAATGATATCTAAGGAAAAGAAAGCAGAAATTATCGCTAACTATGGAAGAAAAGCAGGAGATACAGGTTCTCCAGAAGTTCAGATTGCAATCTTAACAGAAAGAATTGCTGAATTAACAGAACATTTAAAGGTTAACCAGAAGGATCATCACTCAAGAAGAGGTCTTTTAAAGATGGTTGGTAAGAGAAGAGCTTTACTTTCTTATTTAAAGAAGAACGATATCGAGAGCTACAGAAACTTAATCGAGCGTTTAGGAATCAGAAAGTAATTATAAGGGCGGAGTTGTACCTATATTATATGTACAACTTCGCCCTGCTTTGTGTCTATATATATGGAAATATCCATGTAGAGACAGAAGGGAAGCTATAAAACAACCATAAAAAAGCAGCAGAAACAGGCATATAACAGAAGGGATAACCGAGACCACTCAAAAGAATATCATTTTTATTTATGACTATGAAGCGGTGGTGTTTTTTTGAGTTGTTTCGGACCTTCTGTTCAAAAACTAAACTAAACAGCCAAAAGGCAGAAACGAGGAAAGCATGTTTAAACAGTACACAATGGAATTAGCTGGCAGAACATTAAGAGTTGATGTTGGCAGAGTATGTGCACAGGCTAACGGAGCAGCACTTATGCACTATGGGGATACAGTAGTACTTTCAACAGCTACTGCATCTAAGGAACCAAGAGAAGGAATCGATTTCTTCCCACTTAGTGTTGAATACGAAGAGAAGATGTACGCTGTTGGTAAGATACCAGGCGGCTTCAACAAAAGAGAAGGAAAGGCTTCTGAGAACGCAATTCTTACATCAAGAGTAATAGACAGACCTATGAGACCTTTATTTCCTAAGGACTATCGTAACGATGTTACACTCAACAACATGGTTATGGCAGTAGATCCAGAGTGTCGTCCAGAGCTTGTAGCTATGATAGGTGCTTCTATTGCAACATGTATATCAGATATTCCTTTTGATGGTCCATGTGCCATGACACAGATTGGTATGATTGATGGTGAGTTTGTTGTTAACCCATCACAGACACAGTGGCAGGAAGGTGATCTGCAGCTTACAGTTGCATCTACTAAGCAGAAGGTTATTATGATTGAAGCAGGTGCCAATATTATCCCAGAGGACAAGATGATAGAGGCTATCTATAAGGCTCACGATATCAACCAGACAATCATTGCCTTTATTGAAAAGATTGTAGCAGAGGTTGGTAAGGAAAAGCATTCATATGAAAGCTGTGCTATTCCAGCAGAAATGTTCGAGGCCATGAAGCAGGTAGTTTCACCAGAGGAAATGGAAATAGCAGTATTCTCTGATGATAAGCAGACAAGAGAAAAGAACATTGATGAAGTAACAGAAAAGATGAAAGAAGCTTTTGCTGACAATGAAGAATACCTTGCAGTTCTTGGTGAGGCTGTTTATCAGTATCAGAAGAAGACTGTACGTAAGATGATCTTAAAGGATCATAAGAGACCTGATGGACGTGCTATTAACCAGATAAGACCACTTGCAGCAGAGGTTGATATCATTCCTAGAGTACATGGTTCTGCTATGTTTACAAGAGGACAGACACAGATATGTGATGTTGTAACACTTGCTCCTTTATCAGAGGCACAGAAGGTTGACGGACTTGATGATAACGTTACAACTAAGAGATATATTCACCATTATAACTTCCCTTCATACTCAGTAGGTGAGACAAAGCCTTCAAGAGGACCAGGACGTCGTGAGATCGGTCATGGAGCATTAGCTGAAAGAGCACTTATTCCAGTACTTCCTTCAGAAAAGGATTTTCCTTATGCAATCCGTGCTGTATCAGAAACATTTGAATCTAATGGTTCTACATCTATGGCATCTACATGTGCATCATGCATGTCACTTATGGCAGCTGGTGTTCCACTTAAGAGCATGGTAGCAGGTATCTCATGTGGACTTGTAACAGGCGATACAGATGATGATTATGTAGTACTTACAGATATCCAGGGACTTGAAGACTTCTTTGGTGATATGGACTTTAAGGTAACAGGTACAACAGAAGGTATCACAGCTATCCAGATGGATATTAAGATTCATGGTCTTACACGTCCTATCGTAGAGGAAGCTATAAGAAGAACAAGAGAAGCAAGACTCTTTATCATGGATACATGTATGAAGCCTGCTATTGCTGAGCCTAGAAAGACAGTAGGTGAATATGCACCTAAGATTATCCAGACAACTATAGATCCAGCTAAGATTGGTGAAGTGGTTGGACAGCGTGGTAAGGTTATCAATGCAATCATTGAAGAATGCGGTGTTAAGATTGATATAACAGATGATGGCTTTGTATCAATATGCGGTGTTGACCAGGCTGGTATGGATAAGGCTATGAAGTATATAAGAACTATCGTAGATGAATTCGAAGAAGGAAAGATATATGAAGGTAAGGTTGTAAGCATCAAGGAATTCGGAGCTTTTGTTGAGTTTGCACCTGGTAAGGAAGGTATGGTTCATATCTCTAAGATATCTAAGGAAAGAATCAATATGGTAGAAGATGTTCTTACTCTTGGTGATGTTGTTAAGTGTAAGTGTATGGGCAAGGACAAGATGGGAAGAATAAGCTTCTCTATCAAGGATGCTGAATAAATATATTACATTATAAGGAGGATATAGACATGGTAGATCAGAATTGTGCATATTGTATGGAAGGTGAACTTGTTGCAAAGTTCGGTATTAAAATCTGTGAATTAGAAACATCTAAGGTATATCTTTTCAAGGAGCAGAGCCATCCAGGAAGATGTATCGTAGCTCACAAAAAGCATGTAGGTGATATGAATGAGCTTACAGCAGAAGAAAGAGCAGCTTACTTTGAAGATGTTGCAAGAGTTGCAAGAGCTATCATGAAAGCTTTCAATCCAGATAAGGTTAATTATGGTGCATATGGAGATACAGGACATCATCTTCATTTTCATCTTTGCCCTAAATACAAGGATGAATATGAATGGGGCGGGGTATTCCTTATGAATCCTGACAAAAAGTATTTAACAGATGAAGAATATGCAGAAATGATTGAAAAGATTAAGGCAAATCTTTAATCCATAACATCATATTTATTAATGTTGTAGTGCGAAATATCGTTATATCTGGCTATGATATGCCAGGTATAACGATATTTTTTGCTTTTTATGCAGATATGTGGTATAATTGACGAAAATTAAACGTGTGAAGCAAAAGAAATTGTACATATTAATGTATTGCATTTATCAGAGAGGCTATTTATGGAACATACAAGAGACAATCAACAAAAGAAAATAACCGCTTCAAAAGTTGAAAGAGATGAATTATATTTATATTCGTTAAAGAAAATGGCTGATAATAATATTAACAGCAATGAGTCGCCATTGACAGGATTATATGGAATAAAAGCATTTTTCTATCAGTCCAATGAATTAATGAAAAAAAATCCGGATAAAAGATTTGCAGTCATAAGAATGGATATATATCATTTTAAAACGGTGAATGAATTCTGCGGGAGACAGGAGGGCGATAAACTGTTAAAGTACATATCAGAACTGTTTCAAAGATATATAGGAGAATATGCTGTTGCAGGACATCTGAGGGCAGATATATTTACCCTGTGTACGAAGTTTGAGGACGAACAGCAGCTTATAGATATATCAAAGGATATTAAGAAAGAGATAGACAGCTATGAGATATCATGTAAGATTATCCCGGCATTTGGCATATGTACCAATGCTGGAAATCTTGATATAAGCCTTATGTGTGACTATGCAGATCTTGCATTAAATAGGATTAAGGGCAAGGTATTCAGGGTATATGAGTTCTATGATACTGATATGCGTGAGAAAATGCTCTTTGAGAAAAAGATAGAGAATGATATACTGCCAGCACTTAAGAATGACTGCATAAAGACATATATACAGCCAAAGGTTGATATGCGTACAGGACGTATAGTTGGCGGTGAAGCACTTGTTAGATGGCAGCGTGAGGACGGAAGTATGGTATATCCGGATGAGTTTATACCAGTTATAGAAAAGAATGGATATGTGCTTGACGTTGACGACTATATGTGGGACAAGGTGTGCTATTATATAAAACAGCTTGAAAAGAAAGGCAAAACCCCGGTTCCTATATCTATTAATGTATCGAGAATGCATGTCTATCAGGAAGATTTTATAGACAGGATTAAAAAAATTACAAGCAAATATGATATCAATCCAAAGCTTATACCTTTAGAGATTACAGAAAGCGCATTTACAAGTGAAGAGAGTAGTCTTTATAGAAAGATTAAATCACTTCAGGATTGTGGATACAGGTTTTCTATGGATGATTTTGGTTCTGGTTATTCATCACTTGGAATGCTTAAGGATGAACATGTTGATGAAGTTAAGATTGATAAAACATTTGTGGATGATATAGCTACGGATAAGGGAAGAATTCTGTTAAAGAATGTTATACAGATGATCAGAGCTCTTGGAATAGACATGATAGCAGAAGGGGTTGAAACAAAGGAACAGGCTGATTTTCTTGTTAATAATGGATGTATCTATGCCCAGGGGTTTTATTATTACAGACCTATGCCAATAGAAGATTTTGTGTTATTGCTTGAAAAGTCAGGCAAAGAGTGATAAAATATCTGTCGGCGTATTTTAGATAATTGAGTTAAAAAAGGAGAAATGAAATGTCAGGACATTCAAAATTTGCTAACATAGCCCATAAGAAAGCTGCTAATGATGCTGCTAAGGGTAAAATATTTACAAGACTTGGTAAGGAGATTATGGTTGCCGTTAAAGAAGGTGGACCTGATGTTAATAATAATAGTAAGCTAAGACAGGTTGTTACTAAGTGTAAGGCAGCTAATATGCCTAATGATACAATTGACAGAGCTATTAAGAAAGCTGCAAGCACAGATATGTCTGATTTTGAATCAGTTACATATGAAGGATATGGTCCTAACGGAACAGCTATCATAGTTGAGGCTTTAACAGATAATAGAAACCGTGCAGCATCTAACATAAGAAATGCATTTACAAAGGGTGGCGGTAATGTAGGTACACCTGGCTGTGTATCATTTATGTTTGATAACAAGGGACAGATAATCGTAGATAAGGAAGAATGTGACAAGAATGCAGACGACCTTATGATGCTTGCTCTTGATGCCGGCGCAGATGATTTTAATGAAGAAGATGACTGCTATGAGATAACAACAGCTCCGGATGATTTTGGAACTGTAAGTGATGCACTTTCAAACGAAGGTGTAACATTCGCATCAGCAGAGGTTACTATGATACCTCAGACTATGGTTGAACTTACATCAGAAGATGATATTAAGAAAATGAGAAGAATACTTGCACTTCTTGACGAAGAGGATGATGTTCAGAATGTTTATCACAACTGGGATGAACCAGTAGAAGATGAAGAATAATGCTTTAATGTATTGTATTAGAGGCAGGCTGGCCCGCTTTTGGGTTTGGCCTGCCTTTTTTTATGCTGTCTATTGTCTAAAGCTTATATTTGCCTTATATACACCAGCTGATCAAAATCAGTAAGTGAGTTGGATAATGTAAACTAAACTTTTTTAGGGGCTTTTATTTTGAATGATTTAGTGTTATTATTAAGAAAATATTTTGTAATTATCAGGGAAGATAATTATTAAGACGGAGAATATAATGCTTATAAAAGAAGTTCCAAAAGATGCTGAGCTTACGATAGAGGTCAGTGCTGCTGCAAGAAAGCTGGAGTTTAAGTCGCAATGTATAGATACAGGCATGAATTATCTGTATGCCAGACCTATAATTATAGATGGAAAAAGAGTCTCTTTTGAGGCTTCAGTTACTCTGTCAGTCAGTCTTGTATATATAAGAGAAGATAAGAATCCTGTGCTATGGAGAGGTGTAGGCATATCGACTGTCACTGAGAATGGAAAGCCGATGTATAAGATAACCTCATCCGTGGAAGGCTATGAGATGAACAGAAGACAGGCATTCCGGCTGTTTCTTGGATTAGGAGCAGTAGCACAGATAGGTATTAATAAAAAAGCTGTTAATGTTATTTTAAAAGATATAAGTGAGAATGGATTTTCATTCGTGGGAAATGAAGACATAGAGGTTAATAAATCGCCAGTTAGACTTGTATTTAAAGATACAGATGAAACCATAAGCCTTATGGGAGTCGTTGTAAGAAAAGTAAAGGCAGGTGAAAAAAAGATAATATATGGATGTGCTTTAACATCATGTAACACAGATATTGTACATTATATCAATGCAAAACAAAGATACTATCTTTCAACAGCAAAGAATACCCAGATTAATGCCAACAGGGCGGCTATAAGAAATGCATTAAGAGAATCGCCTAAGTATATTAATAACAATAATAAACAGGTGAATAAAAAGAAAACATGATAATAAAAGCTGGAAAATAAAAAAGTATTAAGTGAAAATGAATTCAGCAAATTAAGAAAGTATTCAGTAAATAAAATGAATTCAGTATATAAAAAGGGAAAAAGGAATTGGAGAAACTAATATGAGGGAAACAGGAAGCAATAGCTTAGAAAAAAAACAAAAACGGGAGTTCGTAAGAGCAGAAATAGATGATCAGTATTCTATGACAAAAATCTGTCCTAAATGTGGAACTACAATGGTATATGCTTTTGGAGAGACATATGAATGTCCAAAGTGTGGAAATAAAGAATATACAGATTTTGGAAAAATAAGAGAATATCTTGAAACACATGGACCTCAGAATGCAGTGACTATTGCAGATGCAACAGGTGTCAGTGTAAAAACCATCCAGAAGTTTTTATATCAGGGAAGAATAGAGATTCCAGATGGTTCAGATTCATACATAAAATGCCAGATGTGTGGCGCTGATATCAGATATGGAAGGTTTTGCCCTGATTGTATGGCAAAGCTTAATAAAGAAAACCAGACAGCAGTTTATGTAGGAGAGAAGCCTAAGCATAAGAGAGACCGTAACGGAAAGATGCATACTCTCGATGAAAGAGAAACAGAGAATGTATCAAGAAAGCCAATAGCACTTCATAGGAATGCAAAAAAGAATAATAATCAGTAATATATAAGCAAAAGAACAATATTTACGGGTTGTTGCAATCAGACGGTAGATGTATAATATCAATATATACAAACAATACACATCTGAGTATTGATAAATATAATGGAGGATTGCTTTATGAAAAACATTAGCTTGATAGATGAGGACTTCATGGATTTTCCTATAGGAGAGTTCCCATATGACAAAAACCATTCGGCTACGGGAGAATATCATTTTATACATTATCCTGGATTTTATGGACGATGGTATGACCCTGTATGCAACTATAGATATAACGGACAGGGTGCCTCATGGTGCATTATGGAGTATAATGGCAGACATTATATGGAACAGATGAGGCTTCACAATACAGAACCACACAGGACATTCCCTACACTTGAAACTGGTGACAGATTCTGGAGAGATTATGATATAGAAGCAGGACTTAGAATGTTCAATACCAAATGGGGAAGTGCAGGTATTGGTTTTTGCGCACAGAATTCCCTGAACCTTCTTGCATGTATATTTGAAGATAAGAAGCTGAAGCTTGTATACAGACATAAAGAAAATGTAGAAGAAATCAAAAGTGTTGACTTTGACTACAATTGTGATGACACATATAACATAAAGGTATCTGTTAAGGGAAGCCATGTTATATGCAGCGTAGATGGCAGTACATATATAGATGTGCAGACAGATTATGCACTTCATGGTGGAAAAGTGGCTGTGACAGCAACAATACCGGCTGCATTCGGTTATGTAAAGGTAACAGTTGATGAAGCAACAGCCCAAAGAATAGAAAAAGACAGAACAGAATACGAATTAAAGTGTGAGGCAGCACAGAAAAAGTACCCTAAGATGAAGCTTGCCAAAAAAATAGATCTTAAGGGCTGTGGTACTGGAAGACAGTTAAGATTCGGACATCTGCTTGGAACAAAAGAATATCAGATGGTTATGGCACAATGCCAGAAGAGAGTTAACAGAGATGCTTACGGTACAATAAGCTGTCTTACAGCTATGGATCTTGATGGCAATATATTGTGGCAGCATGGTGAGCCTACAGATAACACTGAGATTGGTAGCATTTCAGCAGATATGCCTATGCAGATATACGATATAGATGGCGATGGTTATGATGAGGTTATAACAGCAAAGAATTTTGAGGTGCTTATTCTTGATGGACGTACAGGCGAAGTCAAGAAAAGAGCAAAGACACCTTATTCTACAGCAGCAGAGGACGGCACTATTATAGGAGTACCAGATGGAGAATATGCATTTGACAGAATCAATCCAGATGGAATGAGAATATGCAATTTCCGTGGACTTGATAAGCCAAGAGATATTCTTATTAAAGACAGATACTGCAGAGTATATGCACTTAATGATAATCTTGAGGTTATGTGGCATTTCCAGAGTGATAAGAATACAGGACATTTTCCTTTTGCCATAGATATCAATGGAGATGGTCATGATGAGCTTCTTGTAGGTTTCAATATGCTTGACTGCCATGGTAAAAGATTATGGACAATGCCTTTTAAGGATGATCATATAGATGAGATAGTACCTGGCAGATTCGAGTCAGGACCTAATAAGGGTAAGAAGTTTTTTGCATGCGTTGCAGGAACACAGGGATTTATTCTCTGCGATTTTGATGGAAACATATTAAAAAAGGATGGCATAGGACATGCACAGAGAGTAAGCCTTGCTAATTATTGTCCAGATAAGCCGGGCTATGAGATGGCGGTTGTTAACTTCTGGGGTCATCAGGGTATTATATACTTTTATGACAGCGAAGGTAATGAGCTGTGGGAGATGGAGAATGAGCTTAATGGCAATCTTCTTACACCAGTTAACTGGACAGGAGACGGACAGGATTTCATTCTGATTAATGCAGATGTAAAACGTGGCGGCATGATAGATGGTGATGGCGTTACTGTTGTGAAGTTCCCAGATGATGGACACCCAACATTATGTGCGGAAGCAGTTAATATTCTTGGAGATGCAAGAGATGAAATAGTTACATGGGATTATAATTATATGTATATATACACTCAGGATGATGAGCAAAGAGAGGATGTATATAAGCCATATAAGTATCCTGATTATAATGCATCTAATTACAGGGGTGAATATTCATATAAAGAAATATTCTGGTAATACAGAGTGGCTTATTGATAGGAGTGAGAGTTGTCATGAATAACGAATTAACACCAGGCGACATAAAGAAGATGGAAGATGAGATAGAATATCGTGTGCATGAAGTAAGAAAAAAAGCACTCGAAGATGTCAAGGAGGCAAGAGCACAGGGAGATCTGAGTGAGAATTTCGAGTATTATGCAGCAAAGAAGTTCAAGAATCAGAACGAAAGCCGTATAAGATATCTTCAGAGGATGATAAAGACAGCCACGATTATATCAGAAGATTCGGCAGATGATGAGGCGGGTGTTAATAACACTATAACAGTAAAGTATGAAGATGATGGAACTACTGAGAAGATAAAACTTGTAACAACTGTAAGGGGTGATTCCCTGGAAGGACTTATAAGTATAGAGTCACCGCTAGGAAAGGCTATACTTGGCCATAAGGCTGGTGACAGGGTTGAAGTAGTGGTTAACAGTAATGTAAGCTATTTCATAGATATACTGGCTATAGAGAATACGGATGACTCAGATGATGATATTATGAGTTACTAAACTACTGAAAGGCGTCTTATGGTTTTTAGTGAGGAACAGAAGGCGGCAATATATTATAAGGATGGACCTGCACTTGTACTGGCAGGTCCTGGTTCTGGTAAAACTACTGTTATAATTAACAGAATCGAAAGACTTATAAGAATACATAATATAGAGCCGTCTTCTATATTAGTTATTACGTTTACAAAGGCAGCTGCAATATCTATGAAGCAGCGTTTTCTATCCCTTGTTGGGGATTCTTATGTATCAGTTACATTTGGTACATTCCACGCAGTGTTTTTTAATATGCTGCGTCAGGCATATAATTATTCAGCAGGTTCAATAATAACAGCAGATACACAATATAGTTTTATAAGAGATGCCGCTATCAGCTTTGAGCTGGAATATCAGGATGAGTCAGAGATGGTATCATCTATTATATCAGAGATAAGCCGTGTGAAAAGTGAAAGAATAAATGCAGAACTTTATGAGGCAGTAAGCTGTCCTATAGAAACATTCAGGCTTATATATAAGGAGTATGAGCAGATGCTCATAAAAAGAAGGCTGATAGACTATGATGATATGATACTGATGTGCTATGAACTGTTAAAGAACCGCATTGACTATAGAATGGCATGGCAGAATAAGTTCCGATATATACTCATAGATGAATTTCAGGATATAAATAAGGCACAATATGATACTATAAAGCTTATAGCAGGAAAGCAGGCCAACCTTTTTGTGGTAGGTGACGATGACCAGAGTATATATGGCTTTAGAGGTTCAAAGCCTGATATAATGCTTGGTTTAAAAAAAGATTATGATGAAGCTGCACAGATAAATCTTAACGTGAATTACAGATGTTCATCAGAGATAGTATCAGCGGCGGGAACACTTATAGCGTATAATAAGGGAAGGGTTGCAAAGGATATCAGATCGTGCGGCATGTGTGCTGGAAGGGTGAATGTATACATGGCTGATGACATAGAAGCGGAAGCATGTTATGTGATTTCAAGGATAAAAGAACTGACGGCTGCCGGAATGAAGCTGTCAGATATAGCTGTTATATCAAGAACCAATATAATAAGCAGCATATATTATACAAAGCTTGAGTGTGAGGGTATAGCCTGCAGGACACAGATGATACAAAAAAACATATATGATTACTGGCTTGTTAAGGACATAGCAGCGTATTTTAAGCTTGCAGCAGGAAAATATGACAGGGAAAATGTTGTAAGAATAATCAATAAACCGGTCAGATATGTAAAGAGAGCCATGATAACCCAGCCGTTTAGTTTTGAAGCCTTAAGATGCAGTTATGAAGATAATCAGAATATGCTTGAAAGAATAAATGATATGCAGTTTGATATAAAAATGCTTGCAAAGCTGACACCATATGCAGCAGTTAATTACATACTTAAGGGCATAGGCTATGAAGATTATATAGAAGAAGAAATAACAGCAAAAAGACTTAACAGGGAAGAAATATATGGAAAACTTGAAGAACTGAAGCAGTCTTTAAGAAAATATACAGATATAAAGCAATGGCTTATATATATACATGAACAGAGTGAAGAGCAAAAACATCAGTCATATAATAAATATAACAATCATGACAGTAAAAAAACAAATAAAAGTGATGCTGCACAACACGATGCCATCAATATATATACAATGCATGGCTGCAAGGGACTTGAATTCAAGGCAGTATTTATAACTGATGTATGTGAAGGAATAATTCCATATAATAAAGCGTTACTTGACAGCCAGATAGAAGAGGAAAGGCGACTTATGTATGTTGCCATGACAAGGGCAAAAGAAAAGCTGTATCTTGTATACCCGAAAAAAAGGTATGGACAAGATACAGCTATGTCAAGATTCATCAGTGAAGCGTCTGTTTAAGAATCCTCCTGTGCATAGAGCTCTTCATACTCCATGGCATCAAGCTCCTCATCAAATGCATCGGAAACAATCTCATATTCTTCATCTGATTCAATGTTTTCAAGAACAGGTTCATTATCTGAATTGATAGAATATCTGTAAAGATATACCTCGCTTTCATCCTCATCAATATCTGCTATTGGAAGAAGTGCTATATAGTTCTTATCACCAGCAGGGAATGTTCTTATGACTGCACATTCTACTTCAGTACCATCATCAAGTGAAAGAGTTACAGATGAATATTCTGAATTGTTATTGTAATCTGTATTAGCTGACATATTAATCCTCATTTCTGCGCACTTTATATTAACGAATATTGTGTTAACTTAAGTAAGTTATCTTTAGTTGGTGTTTTATCACAATGATGTGTCATGTGCGCTGTGACACAAAGTTTTCCTATAAGACTTTAACATATATTGTATATCATAGCAATTTATATTTAACAAATAAATAAAAAAACTTAATAAAATAATATAAGTACGTAAAAAAATACAATATTCCGGGTTGCCAACTTAGAAAAGAAGGTGTATATTACAAATAAGTTAATATTTGAAGTCAAAGGGGACAATTCTAACGTATATAGTCAGAGTTGTTCCCTTTTTACTTTTCGATTAATAAAGATTATCAACCTATAGAATAGTAAATATGGAAATGGAGAACAATTATGGACAAAATCGATAAGAAGCTGATAACATTATTACAGAATAACGCCAGAATGCCACTTAAGGCACTTGCTGAGAATGTCTTTTTATCTTCACCGGCTGTATCGGCAAGAATAGAAAGGCTTGAAAAAGAAGAAATCATAGAAGGTTACGAGGTTAGGATTAATCAGTTAAAGCTTGGATATCACATAACAGCATTTATTAATCTGGAGGTAGCGCCAGTACAGAAGCAGGAGTTTTATCCATTTATCAAGTCATGCCCTAATGTAGTAGAATGTAACTGCGTAACAGGTAATTATTCAATGCTGTTAAAGGTTGTATTTCCAAGTACAATGGAGCTTGATACATTCATAGGACAGCTTCAGAAGTTTGGAAGAACAAGTACACAGATAGTATTTTCTACGCCTGTTGCACCAAGGGGCATAGATGTCAACCAGGAGCTTCCAGGAGAAGAACCACAGGAATAGCATATAATGTAAAAGCAATATTGAAAAAGTTTTGTGAAAAAGCTACAGTTGTTATTGATACTTCTGCAGCTTTTTTGTTATACTTAACGATATGTTAATAACATGATGTCGGGGTCAAAAGCCCCCGACTTTGATACCTACAAATTGTTTTGTGCTACGCACTCCCGCAATTCTCCCCAATATTCGCATATCGGGGCGGGTCCCAAGGTCTTTCACCCACCTATGAGCAAGCTCATGTGGGTTTAGACCTTTTGACCCTGGTATCATCATGTTATAGAAAAGAGGAATTTATGAATATAAACAGTATATTAGACAATGTTGGTAAAGTTATAGTTGGAAAAGATGATGTAGTAGTAAAGGTACTTACAAGCATACTTGCCGGAGGACATATTCTTTTAGAAGATGTTCCGGGAACAGGAAAAACCATGCTTGCAAAGACGGTGGCTAAGAGTATTGATTGTGAGTTTAAAAGAATACAGTTTACACCAGACCTTCTTCCTTCAGATATAACAGGACTTCATATATATAACCAGAAGAGTGCGGAGTTTGTGTTAAGTAAAGGTCCTGTATTTGCCAATATTATACTTGCAGATGAGATAAACAGGGCGACACCAAGAACACAGTCAGCACTTCTTGAGTGTATGGAAGAGCAACAGGTTACTATAGATGGAGATACACTTAAGCTTGAAGAACCATTTATAGTGCTTGCTACAGAGAATCCGGTAGAAACAGCAGGTACATATCCGCTGCCAGAAGCCCAGCTTGACCGTTTTCTTATGAAGCTTGAGATGGGATATCCTGATAAGGCTGCAGAGGTTAAGATACTTAACAGATTCTTAAACAATAACCCTGTTACAGACCTTGAAAGTGTATGCACAAGACCGGATATAGCAGATATGAAGAAGAAAGCTAATGAGGTCTATATTCATCCATCACTTATTAACTATATAGCAGAACTTGCACAGGCGACACGTAAGATGTCAGAGGTTGCCATAGGCATAAGTCCTAGAGGTTCAATAGCCATGGTTAATGCTGCACGTGCATATGCATATGTGAACGGGAGAGATTATGTTGTGCCATCTGATATTAAGGAACTTTCAGTATGTGTATGGGCACACAGACTTGTATTTAGTACAGGACTTGTATCAAAGGGAAGCAGGGAACAGGCTGTTAATGCAGCATTTGCACAGGTTGAAGTACCAACTGAGGAGTGGACTAAGTAGATGAATATTGTTTTGATGCTTATAGGTGTTGTTATTGTTTACAAGGTTATATCAGTTGTATACAGGAAAAACTGGGATAGGAATCTTAGTACGGATGTATCATTTTCACATACAACAGCAACGAGAGGCGATAAAGTAGAGATAATAGAAACAGTTGTAAATGCAAAAAAGCTTCCTGTATTCTGCATGAATGTAAAGTTTGATATAGACAGAAGCTTTATATTCGGACAGAAGGATACGAATTCCATGGTGTCTGATAAGACGTATCGTAACGATGTGTTTTCGCTGCTTTCTAACCAGAAGGTTACAAGGCGTATAGAGGTTGAGTGCAGCAGAAGAGGCGTATATAGGCTTGAAGCTGTAGAGATGGTATTTCCAGGTGCGTTTATGAATGAAATATTGATACATAAAAGCAGACTATACAGCAACATTACAGTGTTTCCAAAGCCGGCAGCTACAGGGCAGATGTCGGATGTTAACAACATGATTATGGGAGAACTTGAAAGAAGAAAGTATCTTAGTGAGGACAGGTTTGTGTTCGCAGGAATCAGGGATTATCAGTCTTACGACAGTATAAGGGATATCAACTGGAATGCATACGCAAGAACTGGCAGCCTTATGGTGAATCATTATAATGAGACAGTCAGCAGAAATGTATGTCTGCTTCTGAATCTTGAAAGTGAAGGCGCATATATGCAGGAGGATATAGTAGAACAGGCTATAAGTATAGCAGCTGGACTTTCACAGCTTTTAGCAGCCAGAGGTGTTAATGTGTCTATGGTTTCTAACGGACGGGATATAGATACAAAGCAGAATATAACGATAAAGCCAGGTTCAGGTCTGTCACATTTTAACAAGATAAATATGGAGCTTGCAAGAATAGACATATCGCAGGATATGGATGAGTTTTCTGATATGATAACTGCATTATATGAGAATAATACAGTGCTTACTGATGGTATGGGCATGCAGAATGATATGGTATATGTTCTTATATCTGCCAATAAAAATGACAGAATAAAAAAAGCAGCACGTGTGCTGATGGATAGCCAGTTTAATAAAATATGGATTGTTCCACAGGTTATAAGCGGAACAGGAAGTATGTATTATGAGAATGTATTGAAATGAGGAAGGAATAATGCAGATAAAACACATTAGAAACAGCAGGATTCTGCTTGAAATATTAATACTCTGTATTGTATATATGTCTATGGCTGTGGGTGTGTATACAGGATTGGCTGGCAATAATCCTGATACATCATATTACTGCCTTATAGTTTTGATTCCTGTATTGGTAACATATTTTTCAAGAAAATATGTATCAAGTTATCCACTGTTTATATTTATTAATATTGTATTTGTTTTTATAGCGGCTAAGCTTTCTAAAACGGATATAGAATTCGCCGGTTATGTGTTTGTAGCAGCAGCTATAGCAGTACATTCCATAAGGCTGAAAAGCCTTTATATACAGAAAAAGCAGTATGAAAGGGCAGAAGAGATAAGCTATGATGTCTCAGGCAGAAGCAGTGATGATATGAAGCTTGCGGTAGGAGCAGAGGAAAAGCTGCATATTGCGTATGGTATATTCATGGTTGCATTTTACATAGCAGGAAGCTATAAGCATAATAATAAGCTTATGGGAATACAGCTGTTTTTGTTTATAGCATTTGTAATATGTCAGTTTTTTTATAACCAGCTTAATGAACTATATAAGATATTCTCTATAAATGAGGGAAAGTCAGAATTTCCGGCAAGAAGAATATTGCGTATAAATGTTATCATGATGATAGTGTTTGCATCGTTTATGGTTATTGGAATGCTTATATTCTACAGCGGAAAGTATGGAAATATATTCCAGACAATATCAGCAGGACTCATGGCGGTTCTTAAGGCTATATTGTGGGTTCTTTTAAAGCTTTTAGGAAGAGGACCTGACTCATCGACCGTCTATGAGGAAGAAACAACGACTACACAGGCAGAGTTTGGTACAAACGAAGACCTTTTTGTGCCACAGAATAATGCTATAGCTAATGCACTTATGGAGGTAGCAGCTATCACAGCCATCATAGGTATATTTATATGGATTATATATGCTATAGTAAAATATGCTAAGAATTTCGGCAGATCACTTGATGATGATGTTGATGAGGTGGAATATCTTAATAAGGCTTCAGAAAAAGAACAGTACGGTATAAAGCCGGAAAAAGAAAGAGAGCCTGCGGATAAGAATAATATCCAATATAGAAAGCTTTATAAAAAATATGCCAGATCAAAGAAGTATATGAAAAAAAACAAGCTGTCTGGTGTTAAGCCGGATAAGGAAATGATGCCGGATGAGATAACAAGAAAGCTTATAACTGATGATGAGGAAAAAAGCAGCATAATAACTAAGAACTATGAAAAAGCACGTTATTCAGACAGCGAGGTATCAAAAGAAGATATAGAATTTTTGAAAAAGCTATAATAGTGTGGCAATAAACTTACGAATAAAGTTATGCAATAAAGTTTACTATTTTGTGGTTGACAATATATGGTATATGAGGTATCATTTAGCTAATTGATAATAAGTAAATGCTATGAAGAGGAATATTAGATAAGAACCAGCTTCAGAGAGCTGTCGTATGGTGCAAGACAGTGGAAGGAACTTATTGAACTCGCCTTGGAGCTGCTACCCGAAATATTTATCGTACAGATATAGAGTAGGCGTAGACGGAGGCCGACCGTTAAAGCGGACAGAATATAATGCATAGTTTAAAAGATATGCACGTATTCGGTGAGAGCGCAGTGCAAGCTGCGAATAAGAGTGGTATCGCGTGAGATTAATTATATCTTTCGTCTCTTTGGACTGTATGTTCTCTGAGACGAAAGTTTTTTTAGTTTAGGGACGATTCTTATGTTAACATAAACTGATAACTAATATGCGGTATATAATCATACAATGTATAGATTTACAGGTATTTACTTATATCATGAAAGGATTTATCTTTAACACTTATATTAAAATCAGGAGGAATAAAGAATGTTCGATTACAGACAGTATAAGAGAGGTTATTTTATGCCACCAGTTGAGTGTAACGACTGGGTGAAAAAGGAGTATATTGATAAGGCACCAGCATGGTGTTCAGTTGACTTAAGAGATGGTAACCAGGCGTTAGTTGAACCTATGAGTCTTGATGAAAAGCTTGAATTTTTTAACAAGCTTATAGCAGTTGGCTTTAAGGAAATTGAGATAGGTTTCCCTGCTGCATCAGAGACTGAATATGAGCTTTGCCGTACACTGATTGAAAAGAATATGATTCCTGATGATGTTACTATCCAGGTTCTTACACAGGCAAGACCACATATCATCAAGAAAACATTTGAGGCAGTCAAAGGTGCACCAAGAGCGATTGTACACGTATATAACTCAACATCCTTAGCACAAAGAGAACAGGTGTTTAGAAAGTCTAAGGAAGAAGTTAAGCAGATAGCTATAGAAGGTGCAAAGCTTCTTAAGGAGCTTGCAGAAGCAGATGGTGGTAACTTCCTTTTTGAATACAGTCCTGAAAGCTTTACAGGAACAGAGCCGGAATATGCACTTGAGGTGTGCAATGCTGTTATAGACATATGGCAGCCAACTCCTGATAAGAAGTGTATTATCAATCTTCCTGCAACAGTTGAAATGTCACTTCCACATGTATTTGCAAGCCAGGTTGAATACATGAGCAAGATGCTTCATAGCCGTGAGAACGTTGTTGTATCACTTCATCCTCATAACGACAGAGGAACAGGAGTGGCTGATGCAGAGCTTGGCTTACTTGCAGGAGCAGACAGAATAGAAGGAACATTATTCGGTAATGGTGAAAGAACTGGAAATGTTGATATTGTTAATCTTGCCATGAATATGTATGCACAGGGAGTTGATCCTGAGCTTGATTTTTCTAACATGCCAGAGCTTACAGAGATGTTTGAACGTCTTACACAGATGAAGATAGATGAGAGACATCCATACTGCGGCAAGCTTGTATTTGCAGCATTTTCTGGTTCGCATCAGGATGCTATATCAAAGGGCATGCACTACAGAATCGAAAAGGATCCATCTAAGTGGACAGTTCCATATCTTCCTATCAATCCAGAGGATGTTGGACGTACATATGATTCAGATGTTATCAGAATAAACAGCCAGTCTGGTAAGGGTGGTGTTGCATACGTTCTTGAGCACAACTACGGCATGCTCATTCCTAAGGCTATGAGAGAAGACCTTGGATATGCGGTCAAGGATGTGTCAGATGTTCATCATAAGGAACTTACACCAGACGAAGTACTTGAGATATTTGAAAAGAGATATAAAAAGTACACACCAGTATTTAAGATTAAAGAAGTACACTTCAAGCAGATAGATGGTATCCAGACAGAAGTCACTATTGAAGAGGACGGAAAGGATGTTGTTATCAATGCTGGCGGTAATGGACGTCTTGATGCGGTAAGTAACGCACTTGCAAAGCATTTTGGAAAGCCATGTGACGTAATGTGCTATGAAGAACATTCGTTAAAGAAGGGTTCAGATTCTAGTGCTATAGCTTATGTAGGCATCAAGGGTGAAGATGGTAAGGAATACTTTGGTATAGGTATCGACCATGATATCATCAAGGCTTCTATAGATGCTGTAGAATCAGCTATGAACAGAAGCATGAGCAACTAAGGAAAAGATATATTATAATACAGGCAGTATGTAAAAGACGTAAATTAGCTTTTGCATACTGCTTATTTATGTGTTACAATAAAGCGAAAACTTGTTCGCAGTAATGCCAGGGATGTCAGAATAATAAACAATAAGAACTATTTAGAATAACAGAATGAATAAAAGGAACTAATAAGCATGAAAAGAATAATACTAGCTTCTGGTTCACCAAGAAGAAGAGAGCTTCTTAGCCAGATTGGACTTGAGTTCACAGTCATAACAAGTGAAGCAGATGAGCATACCAGTATAAAGGAACCAGCCAGATATGTTGAATATCTGTCATCCGTTAAGGCAGAGGCAGTACACGATATGATTCAGAATGTCTTAACAGATAAAGATAACGATATCAAACTTAGTGGAGAATGGTATAACGATATTATGGCAGGCAGCTATGTGATCATAGGAGCAGATACAATCGTAAGCCATAAGGAGCATATATTGACAAAGCCGGTTGATGAAGCTGATGCATATCGCATATTAAAAGAATTATCAGGAGATTGTCATCAGGTATATACAGGTGTTACATTACTTTATGGTGATGGCAGCAGCAAAAGCTTTTCTAACAGGACTGATGTATACTGTTATGAGCTTACAGATAAGGAAATCCATGATTATATAAGTACAGGTGAGCCTATGGACAAGGCGGGAGCATATGGCATACAGGGAAGCTTTGCTGCATTTATCAAAGGTATAGATGGCGATTATAACAATGTTGTCGGTTTACCAATATCAAGTGTATATCAGGAGTTGAAGTTATGGTTAAGTTGATTGCAAGTGATCTTGATGGAACTATATTAAGACATGGGGCACAGAAGGTTGATAAGTCTACGATAGAGGTTATAGGTAAGCTTTTAGATGCAGGCCTTCTTTTCGCACCTGCGAGTGGACGGCAGATAGTGAGCCTTAAAAGACTTTTTGAGCCTGTCAGTGACAGACTTGTATATATATCAGAGAATGGCGCACTCAGTGAGTATCGTGGTGAGGTTATAGCAAAGACAGCCATGGAAAGAAATCTTGCGCTTCAGATAGTAGAAGATGTGTATGAACAGCCACATTGTGAGGTGCTTATATCTGGACAGCACACAGCATACATTAAGCCTAAGACAGAAGAATATCTTTATAGGATGACGAAAGTAGTTAACTATAAAACAACTATTATTGATAAATTCTCAGATATAGATGAAGATATATTAAAGATTGCAGTATGTGACCTTAGTGGAATAAACAACTCGAAGGAACATTTCTTTAGTAGGTGGAAGGGTCAGGCATCAATAGCGGTATCAGGAGAGCTTTATCTTGACTTTATGGAGAGCAGTGTCAGCAAAGGAAAAGCCATGAGGCAGCTTCAGGAGTATTTTGGGTTGTCAAGGGATGAATGTATGGCATTTGGTGATAATTATAACGACATAGATATGCTTAATTCAGTTACATATTCATATGTTATGGAGACAGCAGCAGATGATATAAAGAAGCATGGAAAATATGTGACAGACTGGGTAGAAGGGTCTTTGCGTGAGAATTTTAAGAGTATTATTTAAATAACTGCTTACGGTATTGTTTGAAGTGTTGTTTAATTTAAAGTATTGTTTAAATAGTCGTTTAAATAGTTGTTTAAATAGTGAATGGCGAATTATAATATAGGATTAACGGAGGAATGAATAATGGATAAGCATATAAAAGAATGTGCAGCAGTATTTTTAAGAGATCAGAAGAGACTTTTTGACGAGCCGGTAGTTTTTGATGTAGAAGAGGCAGAAGAATTCCTTGAGGACTGCTTTGCACAGTATTGTAAAAACATTAAAGAGTTAAAGCAGGTTATGGATGATGAAGGCATGGATATATCAGGCATGTCAGATGAAGAGATAGAGGAGCAGCTTGAAGTATTCAAGCTCGATGATGGACATGGCTACTTTTTCGTTGAGGCATAACAGTACTTACCGGGAATGAGGATTACTATGAAAATAACTATATGTTGTGTAGGAAAGATAAAAGAAAAGTTCTACAGCCAGGCGATAGCAGAGTATTCAAAGAGATTATCCAAGTATTGTAAGCTTGAGATAAAAGAGGCAGCAGACGAAAAGACTCCGGATAGTGCAAGTGATACTGTTAACAGGATGATTAAAGAAAAAGAAGGAGACAGGCTGCTTTCCTTTATAAAAGATGACAGCTATGTTATTGCACTTGCAATAGATGGTAAAATGTTAGATTCAGTCGAACTATCAGAAAAGATTGATAATCTTATGTTATCAGGTAAGAGTGATATTGTTTTTGTTATAGGTGGTTCACTTGGGCTTGATAAGAGAGTGTTAGACAGAGCTGATTATAAGCTTAGTTTTTCCAAAATGACATTTCCACACCAGCTTATGAGAGTTATACTTTTAGAACAGATATACAGAAGCTTCAGGATAATGAAGAATGAGCCATATCATAAGTGACATAGATAATGTCTGATATTAAAAATGTGCAGAAATGGAGATTAGTGTGAAAAATAAGATTTTTCACACGCAAGAATGGAGATTAATATGAAAAGAACGAAAAAAAGAATAGTTACATTTCTTATAATAGCAATTGCTATAGCAGCAGTGTTTGTGTTTATAAAATTCTTTAACGGCAACGGAATATATATTTCAACAGGCATGGGCAAGGATGTTCTTGCAAAGGTGGATGGACAAAAGACATACACTATGGATGCAGCAGTGCTTATGTCAGATGCAAGGTCACAGTATGAAGAAATGTTTACAAGTTCAATATGGTCACAGCAGATAGATGGAAAAACATTTGAAGAATATGTAAAAGACCAGATCAGGGTAAAGCTTATCAGAGTAAGATGTATGAATGCCATGGCTAAGGAAAAGGGGATAGTTCTTGGAAGAGAAGAAAAGGATGGCGTTAAGAAGGCAGCAGAGAAGTATTATGCTGCACTAACAGAAGAACAAAGAAACAGATATAATATAACAGAGGATAAGCTTAACCAGATGTTTACAGAGTTTGCTATAGCCCAGAAGCTGTATAACGATCAGACTTCACTTATGGATATAGAAATCAGTGCAGATGATTCAAGAGTTATTAATATACAGTATATAGTAACAGATTCTAAAGATGAGATAGAAAAAGCATATGCTGAGCTTAAGGAGGGCAACTCATTCTTTGCTATAGCAAAGAAGTATAATTCGGATGGTGAGTATGAGTACGAGCTTCGAAGAGGTGAGATGGATAGTAAGTTTGAAGAAGCAGCCTATGCCTTATCAACAGGTGAGATGAGCAGCATAGTAGAGGCAGAAGGAAAGTATTACATTATAAGATGTACATCAGATAACGATAAAGCAAAAACAGAGGTCAACAAGTCAGCTATCTTAGCAGACAAAAAGCTTGCTGCCTTCAACGAAAAGTTTGAAGAATATGAGGCAGGTAAATATGTTGAATGGAATGATAGCGAATGGAAAAAGCTTAGCGTATCTTCAGCGGTTATATATAATGTTAAGTTTGAAGATATATTCAACACAATAACAATCAACTAAACAGAAAGGTATGGTTATAAAATATAGATGGCAGAAAAATATGATGCAAATAGTATATCTATTCTTGAAGGTCTTGAAGCTGTAAGAAAAAGACCGGGAATGTATATAGGAAGCGTAGGAACTAAGGGACTTAACCATCTTATATATGAAATAGCAGATAATGCAGTAGATGAACATCTTGCAGGGTACTGTAGCGAGATTACAGTAACCCTTAATGATGATGGTACAGCTACTATCATAGATAACGGACGTGGAATTCCTATAGGGATTCATCCAAAGGCTGGAATACCTGCAGTTGAAGTAGTGTTTACAGTACTTCATGCAGGTGGTAAGTTCGGAGATGGAGGATATAAGATATCAGGAGGACTCCACGGTGTAGGTGCTTCAGTAGTTAATGCACTTTCAGTGTGGCTTGAGGTAGAGATAAGAGTAGATGGCGGTGTATATAAGCAGCGTTATGAAAGAGGCAAGGTGGCAGCTCCGCTTGAAAAAATAGGAACATGCAGGAAGAGTGACACAGGAACAAAGGTGACTTTTTTACCCGATGGAGAAATATTTGAAAAGACAAGATTCAAGTCAGATGCCATAAAAAGCAGAATGCATGAAACAACTTACCTTAATCCTGGACTTACAATACATTTTGAGGATAAAAGAAGCGGCAGTGAAGAAAAGATTACATATTCTGAGCCAGATGGTATCAGGGCATATGTAAAAGAGCTGAATAACGGTAAGGAAACTGTCACAGATATCATATATTTTAAAAAGAGTGAGGATGGCATAGAAGTGGAGTGCGCTTTCCAGTATGTCAATGAGTTTGAGGAAAATATTCTTGGTTTCTGTAACAATATATATACACAGGAAGGCGGAACACACATAACTGGTTTTAAATCAAAGTTCACAATGATCATTAACCAGTATGCAAGAGAGCTTGGTATTCTTAAGGATAAGGATAACAACTTTACAGGACTGGATGTAAGAAATGGCATGACTGCGATAGTAGCTGTCAAGCATCCTGCACCAAGATTCGAGGGTCAGACTAAAACAAAGCTTGATAATCCGGATGCAGGTACGGTTGTCAGTGCGGTCACAAGCGATGAGGTACAGCTGTACTTTGACAGGAATCTTGAACAGTTAAAGGCGGTTATTGCATGTGCTGAAAAGTCAGCGAAGATAAGAAAGGCAGAAGAAAGAACAAAGACGAATCTTTTATCAAAGTCAAAGTTTTCCATAGATTCTAACGGAAAGCTTGCAAACTGCGAGAGTAAGAAAGCAGAAGAATGTGAAGTGTTTATAGTCGAGGGAGATTCTGCCGGAGGTTCTGCTAAGACAGCACGTAACAGACGTACACAGGCTATACTTCCTATCAGAGGTAAGATATTAAACGTTGAGAAAGCATCCATAGATAAGGTGCTTGCCAATGCAGAGATAAAGACGATGATAAACTCTTTTGGGTGTGGTTTCCTTGAAGGCTATGGCAATGATTTTGATATAAGCAGGTTAAGATATAATAAGATTATCATCATGACTGATGCTGATGTGGATGGAGCGCATATTGATACACTGCTTCTTACATTTTTCTACAGATTTATGCCTGAGCTTATCAACCAGGGACATGTGTATATAGCTACACCACCTCTATACAGGGCAGAGCTTAAGAAGGCACCTAAGGAAGACAAGGCTGTAAAAAAGACAGCAGCAGGCTCTGTACTTAAAGCTTCCAAGAAAGATAAGAGTAAGCTTGTGCAGTATCTTTATGATGATAAAGCACTAGAAAGATACAGGGAGCTTCATGCAAGTGGAACATTTACACTGCAAAGATACAAAGGACTAGGTGAGATGGATCCTGAACAGTTATGGGAAACAACACTTAACCCGGAAACAAGAATACTAAAGCAGGTTGAGATAGAAGATGCCAGAATGGCGACAGAGGTTACGTCTATGCTTATGGGAAGCGATGTCCCACCAAGAAGGGCATTCATACATGCACATGCAAATGAAGCGCAGATAGATGCGTAAAGGCTTTTCTATCTGTACAATCGGATTCGCAGGCATAACCTGACAAAAAATTAAATATATTAGATGTCGGGGTCAAAAGCCCCCGACTTTGATAATAAAAATCATACGGAGATAATAATGGCAGAGAATATTATAAAAACAGAATATTCCGAGCTGATGCAGAAGTCCTATATAGATTACTCCATGAGCGTTATCACAGCAAGAGCGCTTCCTGATGTAAGAGATGGACTTAAGCCGGTACAAAGAAGAGTACTGTATGCTATGGATCAGCTTGGGTTAAACTATGATAAGCCTCATAGAAAGTCTGCACGTATTGTAGGTGATGCAATGGGTAAGTATCATCCACATGGTGACAGCTCAATCTATGAGACACTTGTTGTGCTTTCACAGGATTTCAAGAAAGGCATGGCACTTGTTGACGGACATGGCAACTTTGGTTCTATAGAAGGTGATGGAGCTGCTGCTATGCGATATACAGAGGCCAAGCTAAAGAAGTTCACCCAGGATGTGTATTTATCAGATCTTGATAAGAATGTGGTTGACTTTGTACCTAACTTTGATGAGACAGAAAAAGAGCCAGCAGTGCTTCCTGTAAGAGTTCCCAATCTTTTAGTAAATGGTGCTGATGGAATAGCGGTAGGTATGACAACAAATATCCCTACACACAATCTAAGTGAGGTAGTAGATGCAGTATGTGCATATATGGATAATGAGGATATAACTACAGATGAGCTTATGGAGTACATGCCAGGTCCGGACTTTCCAACAGGTGGACTGGTCATCAACAAGTCAGAGCTTCCTGGTATATACGAGACAGGAACTGGCAAGATAAAGCTAAGAGGAAAGGTTGTTTTTGAAGCAGCTTCTAAGAAGGGCGAGAAGGACAGGCTTGTTATAACAGAGATTCCTTATACTATGATAGGTGCTAATATCGGCAAGTTCATATCTGATATAGTAGAACTTGTTGAAACTAAGAAAACTACAGATATAGTAGATGTATCAAATGAGTCATCAAAAGAGGGAATAAGAATAGTACTTGAGTTAAAGAAAAATGCAGATGTAGAGAATCTTAAGAACCTTCTTTATAAGAAAACAAAGCTTGAAGACACATTTGGAGTAAATATGCTTGCTATAGTGGATGGAAGACCAGAAACACTTGGACTTCGCCAGATAATAAAGCATCACATTGATTTCCAGTATGAAATAAACACAAGAAAATACACAACACTTCTTAACAAAGAGCTTGCTAATAAAGAGATAAAGGAAGGTCTTATAAGGGCATGTGACATAATCGACCTTATCATAGAGATACTTCGTGGAAGCTCTAACCTTAAGATGGCAAAGGACTGCCTTATAAATGGTAATGTAGAAGGCATAAAGTTTAAGTCAGAAGCATCAAAAAAACAGGCTTCAAAGCTTGATTTCACAGAAAAACAGGCATCAGCAATACTTGAAATGCGTCTGTACAAGCTTATAGGTCTTGAGATACTTGCACTTCAGAAAGAATATGATGAGTGTCTTGCAAAGATAGAAAAGTATGAGAAGATACTAGGCAGTAAAAAAGCTATGGCTAAGGTTATAAAAGATGATCTTGCAAGGATAAAGAAGGAATATGGAGTTGCAAGAAAAACAGTTATAACAGATGCAAAAGCTGCTGTGTTTGTAGAAAAAGAAATTCCAGCACAGGAAGTAGTATTCATCATGGATAGATTCGGTTATGCCAAGACTATAGATAATGCTGCATATGAGCGTAACAAGGAAGCTATATACAACGATTTCAAGTATGTATTCACATGCATGAATACAGATAAGATATGCATATTTACAGACAACGGACAGCTCCATCAGGTTAAAGTAAAGGATATACCATACTCTACAAAGTTCAGGGATAAGGGAACACCTATAGATAATCTTGGAAACTATGACAGCAGCGGGGAACTGATCATCTATCTGTGTGCATATGATACTATTAAGGATCAGAAGCTTCTTTTCGTTACAAGCCAGGGCATGATGAAGATAGTAGATTCTAAAGAATTCGATGTGGCGAAAAGAACAGTAGCTGCAACCAAGCTGCAGGATGATGACAGGATAATAAGCATAGAGAAAGCAGATATAGAGGTACAGACATATTCAAAGTTCAATCTGGATGGTACTACAAGTGAAGTTGAAGATATTGTCAGCAGCAAGAACGTTGTTGTACAGACAGCTAATGGATATTTCTTAAAGTTCCCACTCTCAGAGATACCAGTTAAGAAAAAGAGTGCTGTTGGTGTAAGAGGTATCAAGCTTGGCAAGGATGATTATATAGAAGAAATATTCCTTATGGATGATGGAACAGAATTCACCATGGAATATAAGGGAAAGAATATAGACTTTGCAAAGATGAAGATGGCACACAGGGATACTAAGGGAGTTAAGGTGAGAGTGTGAGAGTGATTCTACAGGGAGTATATTCGCAAAGAATAAATATTCAGCATAGATTAGTATATCAGGTATACAATTAGCCAGTTGTAATTAATGAAACTGAATATGAGGGAACCATTAAAGTTATCAGAATGTAGACACACTATGATAAAGTGAGATAAAAAATGTACCAGTAGAAAGGATATTGTTTTATATGATATCCTCATTCTACTGGTACTTTTTAAATTCACGGCTTTTAAATTAAGTTATAAAAAATCAACTCACAATTTTTAATGATAAATTCTGTGCATTCTGCACCATTGATAAGAAATATTCATGTATTCTTGTGTCATCTGTTAACTCAGGATGGAATGCAAGCCCAATCTGGTTTTTATATCTGGCTGCTACGATTTTGTCATCAACAGAGGCAAGCACTTCAACACCCTCCGAAACACTATTTATATATGGTGCTCTTATAAATGTCATAGGATAATTCCCAATATGTTTAATATCAGCATTAGTCACAAAGCTTGAAAGTTGTCTTCCGTATGCATTACGTTTTACAGTGACAGGAAGAGTTCCTATGTGGACAGTGTCATCATCAGCTATATGTCTAGCAAGAAGTATAAGACCTGCACAAGTTGCAAGAGTAGGAAGTCCGTTGTTAATCATACAACGGATATCATCCATCATATCCAGCTTGTTAAGAAGCTGCCCCTGAACTGTACTTTCACCACCAGGAAGTATAAGACCATCTATCCCCTCTAAATCATCCCTTTGACGAAGCTGTTTAGCTGTATGTCCAAGACTTTCAATCATATGAGCATGCTCTATGAAAGCACCCTGTACAGCAAGTATGCCTATAATCATAATAATCAAAACCTCTTTTCTAACGTCCACGCTCTTCCATAATAATCTGTATTTCGCTAGGATTGATACCAACCATAGCTTCTCCAAGATTCTCTGATAATCTGGCTATAAGAGCAGCATCCTGATAGTTAGTAACAGCCTGGACGATAGCAGAAGCACGCTTTGCAGGATTGCCTGACTTAAAGATACCAGAACCTACGAATACACCTTCGGCTCCAAGCTGCATCATAAGAGCAGCATCAGCAGGAGTAGCAACACCACCGGCAGCAAAGTTAACAACAGGAAGCTTGCTGTTATCATGAACGTAAAGAACAAGGTCGTAAGGTACCTGTAACTGCTTTGCTTCTTCAAAAAGCTCATCCTTTTGCATAGATGTTATCTTGCGTATCTCTGAATTCATTTTTCTCATGTGGCGCACAGCCTGGACCACATCACCAGTACCTGGTTCACCTTTAGTTCTTATCATAGATGCACCTTCATTGATTCTTCGTAAAGCTTCACCTAAATCTCTTGCTCCACATACAAAAGGAACATTAAACTGAGTTTTATCGATATGATATATGTCATCAGCAGGAGAGAGAACCTCAGATTCATCTATATAATCAATCTCTATAGCCTGAAGAATCTGAGCCTCTACGAAGTGACCAATACGGCACTTTGCCATAACAGGGATACTTACTGCATCCTGTATACCTTTTATCATCTTAGGATCACTCATACGTGATACACCGCCAGCAGCTCTTATATCAGCTGGGATTCTTTCAAGTGCCATAACAGCACAAGCACCAGCAGCCTCAGCTATCTTAGCCTGTTCAGGAGTAGTTACATCCATGATAACACCGCCCTTTAACATCTGGGCGAGTCCTTTGTTTAATTCGTATTGTGAAGTAGTTGCCATAATAAATAACCTCTTTTCCTTATTTTTAAATATTGATAATTCGTTGTAAGCTCAATCATGTCAAGTGTGTCATGACCGATTGATTACGCTAAGTAATCACTAACTTGTGGATATAATAGAACTTATCTGGATATATTAAAATACTCAATACAAAGAAAAATAATAATACCAGTTGATATTAAACTGGTATTCAGACACGAGGGGAATACATATGAAATGATAATGTCAGATATAGACACAAGATATAAATACAAAAGTAAAAAAGCTCTTTCCTACAGTCAGAAAAAGCTTTTTTATATTAGAAATATTATGTTTAAGTTATAGCAGTATTACTATGATATGCACGAAATTCATGAAATTCTCAGCATTACAATATATCACTGCCATCTGGTATCTTAGATATAATCGTTTTATTTATCCTTATAAAGAATATAAGTGAAACAGTGAGTGATATAAGCTCTGCGATAGGAAATGCCCACCATACAGCATGTAGTCCTCCAAGCTTAGAGAGTATGAAGGCTGCTGGGATGAGTACCACAAGCTGACGCATAATGGATACAAGCATGCTGAATACAGCTTTTCCTAGTGCCTGGAATACAGTTCCGCATACAATACAGAACCAGGCAATAAGGTAATGTATGCCAATTATACGTAATGCTGGTACACCGATTCTTAACATATCGTCTGATGCGTTGAACATACCAAGAAGAATCTGAGGGATTCCTTCAAAGCATAAGAAACCTATAAATGTAAGGAAAAATGCAGTTATAAGGCTTAGCTTGATAGTCTTAAGCATACGTTTCCTGTTCTGTGCTCCATAGTTGTAAGCAATAATAGGTGTTATACCATTGTTAAGTCCAAACAGAGGCATAAAGAAGAAGCTCTGAAGCTTGAAGTATACACCAAATACAGCAGTAGCTGTAGAAGAGAAACCTATGAGGATTCTGTTCATACAGTAAGTCATGACAGAACCGATAGACTGCATAATAATAGATGGAACACCTATGGCATATATCGTGCCTATAATACGTGCATCTGGTCTGAATCTGTGGAAATCAAGCTTGATTTCATGGTTAAACTTATGGTTACATGTTCCGGCAACTATGGCTGCAACACACTGACCGATAACAGTGGCAACAGCAGCACCGGTAACACCCATTCTTGGACAGCCTAAAAGGCCGAATATCATAACAGGGTCGAGGATAATGTTTGTAACAGCACCACACAGCTGTGATGTCATGCTGAATATGGTTCGTCCGGTTGATGTTAACAGACGTTCAAAGAAAATCTGTGCAAGTAGTCCGAAAGAGAATATCATAACTGTACTCAGGTAATCTATTCCGTATTCCATAATCTGCATATCAGCGTTTCCCATCTGACTTTTATAGAAAGGCTTAACGATAGTGAAACCAAGTATTAAAAAGACGATATAGCTGCATACATATAAAAATGCTGCATTTGATGCAATCTTATTTGCTTTCTTATAGTTGTGTTCACCAAGCGACTTGGATAGTAAGGCATTCATACCAACGCCGGTTCCGGTAGCAACAGCTATAAGAAGAGTCTGCAGCGGGAATGCCAGAGAAACTGCAGTAAGTGCATTCTCTGATAACTTGGCAACAAATATACTGTCAACAATGTTATAAAGTGCCTGAACAAGCATAGAAATCATCATTGGCAGAGACATGTTAAATAATAATTTGGCTATGGGCATAGTACCCATTTTATTTTCTACCCTAGGGGCAGAGTTTGTTTCCTGACTCATAAATCCTCCTGTATGTAAATAATGTAAAAATATGACAATAACTTTTATAGTATAGCATAAATTATAAAATGGTACAATGAGGGGATGATAAAGGGAATTAATAAGAGAATTAATAAAGAAAATCAATAGAAATCAAAAAAAGATTGAGTACAAATAATAATAAATAGTACCGGAATGAATGGAACGTATGGTATTCATTCCATTCATCCTGGTATAAAATCAAGATATCCAAATAACAAGATTATAGACTATAACTGTGTTTTTAAGGTTTCTCTTTCCTTGATTGGGACATCTAATATATCCATCGCTTCATCAGCAGACTTGTTAAGCTTAGTCATGATGTTTCTGATATCTTTTAAGGTAGCATCAGCACGTCCTTCCTCGCGTCCTTCCTCACGTCCTTCCTCACGCATAACATCCATAACACCCTCTTCATCATATTCAAAAATACTCACGTCAATCACCTCGTCCCTGTGTTTTATGAAGAAATCAGATAGTACATCATCTTTAATACATTCATCTACAGCTTCGATAACAGCAAGAATACATTGTCACTGTATCTTTTGGTAGTAGTAGATGAGTTATCATCATTCTTAGTTTTATGCTGGATATAGATATTATCGTTAGATCTCATAAGCAGAGTCTCCTTTAGTAAATATAGTAAATAAATGAGTGTTAATGTGAAAACAACAAGCAGAACTGCTATGAAATCAATATATAATATACTTATAAACATATTGTAACATCTGTCAACTTATATAATAAGCAAAAGAGAGCACAATATGCCAGCCGTAATATAGCTGCGTAAATGTCTGCAACGATTGAACATAGTATATTCTGTCTGGTTATGCATAGGGATAATAAGATACTGGATCCAGCTATAAATGCGTATATAGAACATAAGAAGGCTGAAAATACATCATATAATAACAACCTGTATATTCATGACTTAATTAAGTATATAAATAATATAAAACATTGATGCAATGATGTCAATATATAATTAATAAAAAATATAAATAAAATACATCAGTATTCATATCATTAATGTTATATCTATAATAATATATCTGCAATAATATATCATAAAATATTCAACTACTTTATAATTAAACATTGATGTATTCAAGGCTTTAGTAAGCCACATATACATAATAATGTTTAAAAGGGTAATATACCGGCACAATAAGTAATATCAGCAAGAATTATATTATTCAGAATAAGTAGCAACAAGATGGATAATTCCTCACAGGCTGTGAGGTGTATTAACCATAAATATATTGTAGTAGAATGGAGTCAGCAGGATATGTCAGGAACATTAAAAAAAATAAGCCCAAAAAGTAACAGCGAAACAAACAGCTGCGGATACGATAACAGGATAATAACAAAGAAGGCAATAGAATACTATGAGAAAATGCTTATAATGGCAGAAAAAGAAACACAGACAATAAAGAAATATATAAGAGATGTAAAAAAACTTATGATATATGCCAATGGCAGAAGCATAAGCAAGGAGCTGCTCTTAAAATACAAAGAATACCTTGAAAAATGTGGTAACTATAAAATATCAAGCATTAATTCATATCTTGCAGCAGCCAATAACTTCTGCGATGTGATGGGATGGACAGATATAAGAGTGAAAATGATAAAAGTACAGCACGAAACCTTCATACCAGAAAATAAAGAGTTAACAATGCAGGAATATGAAAAACTCGTAAAAACAGCTTACAAGAAAGGTGATATACGGCTTGCCCTTATTATAGAAACACTTGGAAGTACAGGGATACGAATAAGCGAGCTTAAATATATAACAGCTGAATCACTGAAATATGGAATGACAGATATTCATAATAAAGGAAAAGTAAGACGTATATTGTATCCTGGTGAGCTGCTAAAAGTACTGCAAAAATATGCAAAAGACATGAATATATTACATGGCTGCATATTCATAACAGCCTGCGGCAATCCTGTAAACCGGAGTAATGTATGGAGAATGATGAAAAACATCTGTCATGATGCAGGAGTCAGGGAAGAAAAAGTATATCCGCATAACATGAGACACCTTTTCGCTAGAATATTTTATAAAATAAAAAATGATATCGCAAAGCTTGCAGATGTACTTGGACACAGCAACATAGATACAACAAGAATATATATAAAATCAACTGGAAGGGAACATAAAAGACAGCTGGATAGGATGAATATGATAATAGATATGGGGTAGATAACATAATAAATATTATGTTGTATTATCACAGAATCTTCACAGATGATAGCACATCATAAATGATAAAACAAGAGAATATTACATATTTCATATAAAAATACAATATTTCGACATTATTAAGACATTTAATTTACATTATTACAGACTATATTTTGCATATTATATGAGTTCTTTCATATAAATAAAATATTTTAATTGTAAACATACATTTAATCTTACGCCATTTCAGGCGGCAATTCCATATAAGTAGAACAATTATACAACATAATATTTATTACGTTGTATATATCACAGATGAGCAATAAAGAACCTAAAACGCATAAATACTGGCTTTAAGCTTAAGGTGCGTGTGTAAACATAAGTCCGTTTGCTGTTTATTAACCAGCTTAATCATACATTTCACACACTGGATGATTAAACGGGTATTAACAGCAGACCCAATAAATGATTGTAGGTGATGTTATGCAAATCAATAGAGAAAATTACATAATCGAACGCGATTACAGAAAGAAAAGACTTGAAGAATTTCAGGAGGCTATTCAGGAGAGCCTGCGAGGATTATCAACAGAGATAATAGGTGAGCTTGTAGATGAAAGAGAGCGCCAGAACCTTACACAGAAGGATGTGGCGGATATAACGGGGATACTTCCTTATAATCTTGCAAGGTTTGAAACAGGAACGAGAATTCCTACGCTTGTGGTGTTGGAGAAATATGCTTCGGCGCTGGATAAGCATATTGAGATTAGACTTTGTGATAACAAGAAGTAAAAATGAGTTAATTAAATTAATAATAATTGGAGAGAATGAAAATAATGAAATCAGACAATAGAGTGCAGCATGTATTTCTTGTTGGAGCAAAAAGTTTGGGTGCATATGGTGGATATGAAACATTTGTATATAAGCTCACAGAATATCATCAAAATATAGAAAAGATTAAATATCATGTAGCTTGTAAAGCAAATGGTGATGGTTGTATGGATGAAACAAAATTGAAAGAGGTTATTCCGATATCTGATAGTGAATTTGAGTTTCATAATGCACATTGTTTTAAAATACATGTTCCTCAAATAGGAGCAGCACAAGCAATATATTACGATATAGCATCTTTAAACAAATGTTGTGAATACATAAAAAATAAAAATATAGATAATGCTATCGTTTATATTATGGCATGTCGTATAGGACCATTTATGAAATATTTTTATAATAAAATTCATAAACTTGGTGGAAGAATATTTTTAAATCCGGATGGACATGAATGGATGAGAGCAAAATGGTCAGCACCTATAAGAAAATATTGGAAAATATCAGAGCAATTAATGGTTAAATATTGTGATTTTGTCATATGTGATTCAATAAACATCGAAAAATATATACATAAAGAATACGACGGAAAAGGCATAAAAGGTAGAAGTCCTCAAACTACATTTATTGCATATGGTGCAGAAACGAAAAAAAGTATTTTAAATGATGATGATAAAACATTAATGGAATGGTACAGCGAAAAAAAACTAACACCTAATAATTATTATTTGGTTGTAGGTCGTTTTGTTCCAGAAAATAATTATGAAACCATGATACGTGAATTTATGAAAAGTAATACTAACAGAGATTTTGCTTTGATTACCAATGTAAATGACAAATTCTTAAACGAACTTGAGAATAAATTACATTTCAGGAAAGACCATAGAATTAAATTTGTTGGTACTGTATATAATCAGGAATTATTAAAAAAGATAAGGGAAAACGCATATGCGTACTTTCATGGACATGAAGTTGGTGGAACTAATCCAAGTTTGTTAGAGGCACTTGGCAGCACAAAATTAAATCTGTTGTATGACGTTGGATTTAATAGGGAAGTAGCGCAGGATAGTGCCTTGTATTGGACAAAAGAAGATGGAAATCTATCACAATTAATTGATAATGCTGAAAAACTTAATATTGATGAAATTAATAAATTAAGTAAAAAGTCAAAACAAAGAATTACACAAGAATATAGCTGGGATTGTATTTGTGATAGATATTTAAAAACATTTTGTAGAAGCTAAAAGTATATTTATAAAAAGTGAGATTATAGATAATGAATAATGAATTAATATCAATTATTATACCAGTTTATAATGTTGAACAATATATTGAAAGTTGTATAAAAAGCTGTATATCGCAAGTTTATAAAAATAATGAAATTTTATTAATTGATGATGGTTCTAATGATAATAGTGGCATAATATGCGATGAATTTGCAAAAAAATATGACAATATCAAATGTTATCACAAAAAAAACGGTGGATTATCTGATGCAAGAAATTATGGAATTGAATATGCTCAAGGTAAATATATTATGTTTGTAGATTCAGATGATATTGTTGATAAAAATATATTATTACATTTATATAACTGCATAAATCTTAACGATGATGCCTCTATTGCAGTATGTAATTTAACACATTTTGAGAATGAAAAAAATATTGTATTCAATTATTCAAACCAGAATATATGTTATTTACAAAATGAAGCTTTAGAAAATTTTTTGTATCAGAATTTAATACCAACTTCAGCTTGTGGCAAATTATATAAAAAAGAACTATTAAATTCAAAAAATATTAGATTTATAAAAGGGCAACGTTTTGAAGACAATTATTTTGTTTTTCGTGTATTAAGTAATAGCAATTCCGTTATCTATACTTCTGAAAAGCTATATGCATATCGACATAGAATTAATAGTATTACAACCTCTAATTTTAGTAAAAAAGATTTTGATATTATAGATATTGGAAAAGTTATATTAAAAGAAGTTGAATATTTTAATGATGATATCAAAAAAGCAGCTATTATATATCAATACACTAATTGTTTAAGAATTTACCTAACAATAACAAAAGAATATACAGGAGATAATAGATATACTTATTCTAAAAAATATTTAGATTATCATACTGAAGATGTTATTAAAAATAAGAATGTAAGATTAAAACTTAAAGTTGGTCTGTTTCTTTATAAAATACATTTTCCAAGAAAATTGATGATATTTATTAGAAATAAAAAAAATCGTTGGAATTAATATAGGAAGTAGGTATATATTCAAATGCAAAAAAAAATAACTAAAGATGAATTAATTTTCTATTTTTGTTATATATCTTTTTTTATTGCATTATTTTTTGAGGATATGGCATTTAGTAATAATTTTATTACACCAATTATTAAATCCCTAAAAATAATCGTAATTTTAACTTTATGTTTTAATACTCTCAATAAAAAATGGGGTAAAAAATATTTAATAAGTTTTTTTGGTGGATTAATAGTTGGAGGCATTATTTTAATTTTTACTGGTGATTTCTTTTTTATGTTAATTGTATTACTTGGATTTAATTCAGTAAGTATAGATGATATTAAAATATTCAAAACATCTTTTTATTGTTGTATTTTTATGTCATTAATAACACTAACTTTATTTTTTGTAGGCATACTTCCTGATGTTATATCTTATAGAACCGATTTTAGTATAGAGATACGCCATTCATTTGGATTTAATCATAATAGTATTCTACCTTTATTATTCTGTTATATTTTTATATATTATGTTGCTATTTACCAAAATAAAATTAGAACGATACATATAATTATTTTTTTATCAATAGGTATATTTTTATACATGGTTTGTAAAAGCAGAAATGCTCTAATTTCTTTAATTGCATTATCAGTTATATGTTTTTTACTAAATAATAATTTTTTAAGAAATAAATTTCATAAGATAATTACATTTTTAAGTCAATGGAGTTTATTAATTTGTATAATTTTTTCAATCATACCAGGCTTTTTAAGATATAAAAAAATATATATGCCGTTATGGTATAGATTCGATAGCATATTTACAAACCGGTCATTATTAAGTGCATCAGCAATACAAAATTATGGGATTAAACTGATTAATAATATGAGTTATTCAGAATATTCTGGTTTAACAGTAAGCGTTGATTCATATATCCATAGAGGATTAGTTTTGGACAGTGGCTATCTGTACATTTTAATTAGATATGGCATTTTAATATTAATTTTTACATATTTAATATTAATTTCTTTTTATAAAAAAAACAAGAACAATATATACATGTGTGTTGTTTTTCTAATTATGATTATATTAAATTTAACGGATAACGATATTATGAGCTATAGTTGTCTTCCTATTATGCTTATAGGTGTAAAAAATATTTGGAGTGAAAAAGTAAGATGGAATTAATTAGTATTTTATTAAGTACATATAATGAACCTATTAAAATGATTGAAGAGAGTATTACCTCTATATTAAATCAAACATATAAAAACATAGAATTAATATTAATTAATGATAATGCACAAAATAGAGAATTAGATAAATTACTTAGTAATTATGAAAAAAAAGATTGCAGAATTAAATATATAAAACACAACGCAAATATGGGATTAGTCAAATCGTTGAATGAAGGTCTACAGTATGCTAAAGGGAATTATATTGCAAGAATGGATGCTGATGATATTTCTGTCAATGACAGATTAGAAAATCAATTAAAATACATAAAAGATACTAATTATGACATGATTGGCGGAAATATAATAAAAATAGATGAATATAAAAATAAAATTGGAGAATTGAAAGTTCCTAGTGAATTTGAAAAAATTAAAAAATATCAAATTTATGGCAGTTGTATATTACACCCAACATGGTTCGTAAAAAAGGAAGTTTATGAAACATTAAATGGTTATCGTGAAATTTATGCTTGTGAAGATTATGATTTTATACTAAGAGCAATTTTAAAAGGATATAAAGTAGGAAATATTGATAAGACAGTCCTTTTTTATCGTATAAGAGGTAATAGTATATCAAACAGCTCTTATTGTCATCAAAAAATACTAACTTATTATTTAGCTGATTTTTATAAAAAAAATGAAAGCCCATCAGAAAACATAATAAAACAATATATAAAAAGTGAAACATATAATATACAAGTTAAAAAATTAGAAAAATACATTGATACAAAAATAAAGATAAAAAGTAAAAAATATTTTTATATTGTTCAACTATTTATTAATCCGTATTTCTATAAATTTTCCGTAACATTGTCTGTTGTTACCTATTTTCTACACTATAACTGATATGCAGATAGCAATATACAAAATAAAAGATTAAAGTAAAATTTATAAAAGGAGTAGTTATCAATATTATAATTGGTCGTAAAAAATTATGAAAATTTTAGTAACAGGCGCAAATGGATATTTAGGAACTGGCATTGTAAAAAAATTATGTGACGATGGTCATGAAGTTATAGCGGTTTGTCATTCAAATATAAATAATGTCGACAGCAGAGCTACTATCAAACAATGCGATATATTTGAACTTGATAATCCATATGATGATTTAAACAAACCAGAAATTCTCTTACATACAGCATGGCGAAATGGATTTATACATAATGATTCCAGCCATATTGATGATTTACCAAAGCATTATCATTTTATTGAAAAAATGATAAATGGCGGTGTTAAAAAGGTATGTGTAATTGGAACTATGCACGAGGTAGGTTTTTTTGAAGGTAGTATTAAAGAAAATACGCCTAATAATCCTGAAAGTTTATATGGAATTGCCAAAAATGCATTAAGAGATGCAACAAAAATAATGTGTAAAAATTCTAATGTAATTTTTCAATGGTTAAGGGGCTACTACATTGTTGGTAATAGTGAACAAGGATGTTCGATTTTTTCTAAAATTACAGCAGCAGAAAAAGAAAAAAAAGCACTATTTCCTTTTACGATGGGAACTAATCAATGGGATTTTATAGATTATAATGAATTTGTTAATAAAGTTGCTTTAGCAATTAATCAAAATGAAATTAATGGAATAATAAATATTTGTTCTGGTCGACCAGAAAAATTAGCAGATAGAGTTGAAAAATTCATTAAAGATAATAATTATAAAATCAAATTGGATTATGGAAAATATCCAGATAGACCTTATGATAGTAAAGCTGTATGGGGAGATGATTCAAAAATCAAACAAATAGTATCAAAATATGAGGAAAATATATAAATGTATAAGAGTATTAAAAATATAATAAAATACATTTTACATACAGATAAAATAGGAAAAATAAAGAAAAGAAAATTTTATGCTTTTGGAAAAGGTTCGGTTGTATACAAGCCTTATTTACAGCTATCAGGTGTAAATAATATTGTAATAGGTAACAATACAACCATACTTTCAAATAGCAGATTGTCAACATATGGAAATTCAAAACAACCACTAATCAATATAGGCAATAATTGTTATATTGGATTTGGATTTACAATTCTCGCTGGAACAGGAGCTAAAATAAATATTGGAAATGATGTATTAATTGCATCAAATGTATTAATAACAAATGAAAATCATGGTATTAATCCTGATGATTTAAACGAATATATGAATCAAAAACTTTATTGTAAGAATGTTTCAATAGGTGACGGATGTTGGATAGGTGAAAAAGTTTGTATACTTCCAGGCGTAAATATTGGAAAAAAATGCGTTATAGGTGCGGGGGCGATTGTAACAAAATCAGTACCTGATTATTCAATAGCAGTTGGTAATCCAGCACGAGTAATTAAAAAATATGATTTTAATAAACACTCATGGGAGAATATATAAATGAAAAAAAATAAAATATATGTAATGTTACAAGGAAGAATAGGTAATCAACTGTTTCAGTATGCATTAGCACGAAAAATTCAAACTGAAAAAGAAAACGCTATAATTGTTATGGATGATTCTAGAATATTAAACTGTGGGTGGGAAAATTCATTAATTAATTATAATCTTCCAAATGTTGAATATTCACATAAGAATATCGTAGGTATTAATAAATTATTCACATCACAATTCTTTATTAGAATAATATATAAAATTATAACAAGAAAAAGTAGTTATAATAACAAATACAAAATTGAAAAAAAATTTAATAAACTAATTGGAAAAATGGGGATGTTTATATGTGAAAACGGATATATGAAGCCAACTATAAATTTTAATAAAGCCGTATATCTAGAAGGTTTTTTTCAATCTGAAAAATATTTTATTAATATAAAAGAGGATATTAAAAAATTGTTCGATGGCTCTCAATTTCCTATAGTAGAACAATATACAGGTATCAATGAAATTAGAAAACGAAATAGCGTATGTATAAGTGTAAAAGTTGAACATAATGTTGGAAGTAGTTTATACAGCGTATGTGATATTGAATATTGGAAACAGGCTATTAGTTATATTACAGAAAATGTCGATAATCCATTATTTTTTATATGTTCTGACAATGTTGAATATGTTATTAATAATTTGATAGATACAAGTAAATTCCAGTATATCGTTCAAGATAAAGAAATGCCAGTACACATCTCATTATCTGTTATGGCTGAATGTAAACATTTTATTATTGGAAACACTACATATGGCTGGTGGGCACAATATCTGTCTAGCAATAAAAATAAAATTGTTGTAGCACCATCAAGATGGATGGCAGTAGATATGCCAATTGATATATATCAAGATGAATGGCATTTAATTGAAGTATAGGAGATTATTATGAAAAAAAGTATCGGAATATTGTATATATGTACAGGTCCATATTATTTATTTTGGGAGGATTTCTATAATTCATGTGAAAAAAATTTCTTACCAAATTACGAAAAAAGATATTATGTATTTACAGATGCTGAAAAAATATATGCAGAAAAGAATGAAAATGTTTACAAATATAAATTAGAAAATCAACCTTGGCCATTAATTACATTACTTAGATTTTCAACTTTTTTGAAAATTGAGGACGAATTAAAAAAATGTGATTATGTAATGTTCTCTAATGCCAATATTATTTGCAATGAAGTAATTACTGAACAAGAATTCTTACCAAGAACTGATGTGGGAGAAAGTATATTTGTAACAACACATCCCGGTTATTGTGGTAAAAGAAAAATATGTTTCCCTTATGATAGAAACAAAAAATCGTTAGCATATATTCCATGGAATTGTGGTAAGGATTATGTTATAGGTGCTATGTTTGGAGGAACCAGTCAAGCCTTTATTAATATGTCAAAAACATTGAAAAAACGAATAGAAGAAGATTTAAAGAAAAATATTATTGCTAAATGGCATGATGAATCACATCTTAATAGATATATAGTTGGTAGAGAAGATGTGCGTGTATTATCTTCTGAATATTGTTATCCATATGGTATGCATGTTGATTATCAAAAGAAGTTTTCAGCAGTAAGTAAACAAGCTAAATTCGATGTAAAAAGTTTCAAAGGACAATATACAATAAAGAAAAATATAGTAAAAAAATCTATAGATAAAATTAAAAAAACTATTTTATTTAAAGAACATATTTGTTACATAAAAGATTTATTATTAAGAAAACAAATCAAGGTGGTTAATGATGCAAAATAAAAAGGAAACACTTATAAATATAAGTGCAGCATTAGTTACATTTATAGTTCAAATGTTTATTAGTTTTTGGCTATCTCCATTTGTTGTTAGTAAATTGGGGGAAGAAGCTTATGGTTTTATAAATTTGGCTAATAATTTTGTATCTTATGCAAGTCTAGTTTCAGTATCTGTAAATGCCATGGCTTGTCGTTTTATTTCTGTGGAATATAATTCAGGTAAAATTGAAGAGGCAAAAAAATATTTTTGTTCTGTTTTTATTGTTAATTGTTTCCTTTATATAATAATTATGTTAATTGCATTAATTTTTATTGGGAATATCCAAAATTTTATTAATGTATCTTCTCAATGGGTCAGACAAGTTAAAATAACATTTTTATTTAGTTTTTTAAATATGGGTGTTTCTATGATTGGAACTGTTTATACTGCTGCAGCATTTACTATGAACAAAATGCATAAAACATCCTTAGTACAAGTTATTTCTAATATTATAAAAAGTATATTGGTTTTTTCCTTATTTATGCTATTACCATCTAGAATATATTTTCTAAGCTTAGCTACATTAATTGCAGGTATTATAACATTTATTGGAAATTTTTCGCAAGCAACCTTGCCAATGAGTATACAAAAGTATACATTAAATCCCTTTTCATGCACCTTCATTCCTGTTTCGAACAAAAGCCTTTTTCAAGATAAGTAATCTTTTATTAAATGGATTTGATTTATTATTGAGTAATTGGTTTATAAGCAGCGTAATAATGGGGCGATTATCTTTAGCAAAACAAATACCATTATCATTAAGTAGTGCTTTAGGTATTTTTTCAAATATATTTTCATCTTCGTTAACTAGAATATATGCAACAGATGAAAAAAAAGATTTAATAAAGGAAGCTCAAGAACAATTAAAAATATTAACAATTATTTTTTCGGTACCTTATGCAGGAATTATTATAGTTGGTCCTGAATTTTTAAATTTATGGTTATATAATTCTCACTATAATACCAATGAACTTAAAGAAATATATATACTTATGATATTAATTTTATTGGATATAATCATAAGTACATATATGTATAGTATACATTCGGTATTTATAGCTTTAGATAAAGTACGTTACTATTCTATAGTTCTGTTAATTGCAAGTTTCATAAGTATAATATCAACAATAATATTATTAAAAACTACATCTTTGGGAGTATATGCAATAGCTGGAACAAGTACATTAATTTTAGGTATTACACATGCAATAATTGTACCAGGAATGGCCGCAAAAATGTTATCAAATCCTATAACAATTTTTTGGAAATCAGAAATAAAATCTTGGATATTATTAGGAATACTATGTGTAATTTTTAAATTTATAAAAACATTTATGAAATTCGGTTCTTGGATATTTTTCGCTGAGAATATATTAATACTTACATTTATAGGGTATTTAATTTCTGTTTTATCTATTTTAAATAAAAGCGAAAGAAAAAACTTAATAAGTTTTATTAAATTTAAAAAATAAATTTTTTTTATTATTGCAGGAGTGTTGAAATGAAAAAAATACGTGATTCAAAAATAGAATTAATGAGAATAATGTGTATGCTTTTTTTAGTGATGCACCATTTTATATTACACGGAGATATATTAACAAATATTTCTCCAAATACATTTATTTATAATATATTTGTAATATTCTATCCAATAGGCAAAATTTGCTATGATATTTTTATTGTTATTAGTTGTTATTATATGATTAATACACAATTTTCTGGTATGAGATTTATAAATATATGGTTAGAAGTGTTTTTTTATAATATTATTATTGATTTTTTTGTAATTGCAATTGAAGGATACAAAGGTTATTCATCCTTAAGAATGTTACTGGGCGGATTATTTCCAATGTTAGGAAACTCTCATGGATTCGCATCAGCTTATTTATTCTTTTTGCTTATTTTACCTTTTGTTAAAATTGTAGAAGAAAAATTATCCAAAATACAAATTTTTGCGTTCACTTTTATCTTATTAATGTTACAAATCGGAACATGGATTATTAATACATTATGTGGTTTTGATTCTAGACTAAGAAGTGAATTATTTGTATTTTTTATTATTTATAATATATTGTATCTTTATAGGAAATTTTATGAAAATAAACTTTCTCATAAAACAGCTAATTATTTGCTTTTATTTACATTTATCTTATTTATATTTGAATATTTTATATGGAGAAATTATTTAATAAATGCTAATTCGCTATGTTCAAAACTATTAATATTTATAAATAATCAAAATAGCCCGCTTAATATATTTATATCATTTACTATTGTTATATACATAATGAAATTTGGAAAAAGTTTTTCAAATAGAATAATAAATAAGATAGCATCCTGTACATTTGGAATATTACTTATTCATGATCATAATTATTTCAGAAACATTTTATGGAATAAATTGGTTCCAACTTATACAGTTTATTTGCATAATGGAATAATATATTTTATGATTATCTCAATAATACTATTTTTTATATGTATAATTGTAGATATGATTAGGCAAAAATTTATAACAAATAACCTAATAAAATTAAAACCTATAAATTCTTTTGCTGAAACTCTTAATAAATTATTATATATATAAATTAGAATAAATTTTAA
>ENA-ORPH01000022-ORPH01000022.1-human-gut-metagenome-genome-assembly--contig:-NODE-22-length-167454-cov-43.484059_pt1 | contig 167454 bp, 155 predicted proteins | sample MGYA00242142_ERZ509074 | MGnify/ENA primary metagenome ERZ509074 (study PRJEB26280, sample SAMEA2338724) | human gut metagenome | biome: human gut; feature: human-associated habitat; material...
TTTTCTACCCAACCTGCTTGCTTCTCTTTACCTTCCGGTTGGGGATTTTCTCCCGCTCTGCCACTTTCTACCCAATCCGCCCCAATATCCACAGAGACAAGATGCGCTCTGCGCATCTTGCTCTGATTAGCGGTCGTCAAATGCACCGCATAAATGGGGGAATTCCCTCCATTCTACTATTTTCTTCCTAATCCAGCTTGCTTTACTCCAAAAAAGGCTGCCACCATCGGTGACAGCCTTCTCCCATATAACCGGCATGTGCACGCACAGCCGCTCATATATTCCTATCTATAAAATTACAATGTAACTTCTACTTTCTCAAGCTTCCAGATCTCCTGTGCATACTCTTCGATTGTTCTATCAGAAGAGAACTTACCTGCACAAGCAGTGTTGAGCATAACCATCTTAGCCCAGTTAGCCTTATCCTTGTAAGCCTTGTTTACACGCTTCTGTGCATCTGCATAAGAATCGAAATCCTTCAATGTGAAGTATACGTCCTTCATTACAAGAGAATCATATAAGTCACGGAACAATTCCTTATCGCCATTTGAGTAAGTTCCATCTACCAGCTGGTCAAGAACCTTCTTAACCTTTGGATTTGAATTGTAGATGTCCATTGGATAGTAACCGCCATCCTTCTCATACTTCATTACTTCCTCAGCTGAAAGTCCAAAGATAAATGCGTTCTCCTTACCAACTTCCTCTACGATCTCTACGTTTGCACCATCCATCGTACCAAGTGTAACAGCACCGTTCAACATGAACTTCATGTTACCTGTACCGGAAGCCTCACGGGAAGCTGTTGAGATCTGCTCCGATACATCTGCTGCTGCGAAGATGATCTCTGCGTTTGATACACGGTAGTTCTCGATGAATACAACCTTGATCTTGCCCTTGATAGACTTATCATTGTTGATCACGTCTGCTACAGAGTTAATCAGCTTAATTGTAAGCTTTGCTGTCTTGTAACCAGCTGCTGCCTTTGCACCGAAGATAAATGTTGTCGGCTCAAAATCCATATCCGGATTTGCCTTCAACTCATTGTACAGATGCATAACATGAAGGATGTTAAGCTGCTGTCTCTTGTACTCATGAAGTCTCTTAACCTGAACATCGAAGATAGAGTTCGGATCTACATCGATACCATTGTGTTCCTTGATGTACTCAGCCAGACGAACCTTGTTCTTGTACTTAATGTCCATGAACTCCTTCTGAGCCTTCTTGTCTGTTGCGTACTTCTTCAGACCTTCAAGTACCGGAAGATCTGTGATCCAGCCGTCGCCGACCTTCTTTGTAGCCCAGTCAGCAAGCAATGGGTTTGCATGGAGAAGGAATCTTCTCTGTGTAATACCGTTTGTCTTGTTGTTGAACTGCTCCGGACGCATCTCGTAGAAATCACGAAGCTCACGCTTCTTCAAGATTTCTGTATGAAGTTTAGCAACACCGTTTACGGAGTAAGATCCGGCGATAGCAAGGTGAGCCATCTTAACCTGACCATCATAGAGGATAGCCATGCTGCGAACCTTATCCTGGTTGCCCGGATACATATCTTCAATCTTAAGAACGAATCTACGGTTGATCTCATCTACGATCTGATATACTCTAGGAAGAAGCTTCTGGAAGAGGTCGATTGGCCACTTCTCAAGTGCCTCAGCCATGATTGTATGGTTTGTATATGCGCATGTTCTGCAAGTGATATCCCAAGCATCATCCCACTCAAGATTCTCCTCATCAACAAGGATTCTCATAAGCTCTGCTACTGTTACAGTTGGATGTGTATCGTTCAACTGGAATGTAACCTTGTTTGGAAGATCATGGATATCTGCGTTGTTCTCCTTGAACTTCAGGATTGCTCTCTGTACAGAAGCGGATACGAAGAAGTACTGCTGCTTTAAGCGAAGCTCCTTACCTGAATAATGGTTATCGTTTGGATAAAGTACCTCAACGATGTTACGGGCAAGGTTTGCCTGCTCCACTGCGTTCTGATACTCACCCTTATCAAATGAATTAAGATTGAACTCCTGTACCGGCTCTGCATCCCAGATACGGAGTGTATTTACAACATTATTGCCATATCCAATGATTGGAAGATCATATGGAATCGCACGAACTGCCTGATAATCCTTGTGTACGAAGTAATTCTTTCCCTCTCTGCATTCTGTCGCTACATAGCCACCGAACTTAACCTCTACTTCATACTCCGGACGCTTTACCTCAAATGGATTGCCGTTTTTGAGCCAGTTATCCGGCTTCTCGATCTGATAACCATTCTCGATTGCCTGCTTGAACATACCGTAACGATAACGGATACCGCAGCCATATGCCGGGTAGTTCAATGTAGCAAGGGAATCCAGGAAACATGCAGCCAGTCTGCCAAGACCACCATTACCAAGTGCTGCATCCGGCTCCTGATCCTCGATCACATTCAAGTCAAAGCCAAGCTCTGCCAATGCTTCCTTCACCTGCTCATAGCATGTGAGGTTGATCATATTATTACCAAGTGCACGGCCCATAAGGAACTCCATAGACAGGTAGTAAACAGTCTTTGCATTCTTCTCCTCGTATGCCTTCTGCGTAGCGATCCAGCGATCAATGATATGATCCTTCACTGCGTAGGACACTGCCTGAAATACCTGTTCCTGTGTTGCTTCATCGATAGTCTTACGGAAAAGGTTTTTGACGTTGTTAATGACGTCCTTCTTGAAGCTTTCCTTATCGAAATCAGCCATCTTCTTCATAGAATTAATCCTCCTTGTTTATGTGCGTATGTGCATCCGAAAATGCCCACACTTATCTTACGTAACATGTCCATATCATCCCCGTTGCTAATCCTCTCATTACCGTTATCGTAGCTTATCCGGCAGCACACCATCATCCGGCATACAATCCTAATTCTCTACGCGATACTCTCCCGTCGCAGACATGTCATTTCAGGGCATCCCAGCCCCATTCCAACACATTCAGTGTAGCAGACATAATTACACGATACAATGAAAAATGTATTTTTCGTTACATCTGCCCATGAATGTGTGAATTAACAAAAAATTTTATACAATTTGCTTGCAAATCCTCTGTTTGATTTGCAGAACTTTACTTATTATTTTATTTACTTACTTCCACGCCGATCGTAACTTTCTCGCCGTTGATGTTCCACTCTTTTGAGTTGTCACACGCTGCATCCATCACAAATGCATCGCCAAGTACGACTCGCTTGATCTCATCTGCGTTCTTCTCCATAACCTCTGCGATCTTCGCATTGCCGGTTACATAGACCTTGATGCGGTCTGTTACCTGGAAGTCAGAATCCTTACGCATCGTCTGGATCTTGGAGATCACCTCACGCACATAGCCTTCCTCGATCAGCTCCGGTGTCAGGGTTGTGTCGATAACAACCGTTACATAGTTATCGCCCTCTGTCACATATCCGTCCATCTTCGCTACATCGATCAGCAGATCTTCCTCAGCGAGTGCAATCTCTGTATCATCGGCTGTGAACTTGATCACACCGTCTGCCTTGAGCTCGCTCATCGCTTTGTTGCCATCGACATTTGCAAGGTACTCCTTGATTGCATTCAGATGCTTGCCATACTTTGGTCCGACTGTACGAAGCTGTGGCTTGAACGAGTATGCGGTAAATGCAGACAGGTCTTCCTTGAACTCTACATTCTTCACATTCAGCTCGTCACGCAGGATATCTACGAAATAATCATCCAGTGTCTTTGCAGCCTTGATGTACATATTTGCAATCGGCTGACGGGACTTGATGTTCGCAGTATTTCTTGCGGCACGACCAAATACAACGACCTTCAGTACTTCATCCATGCTTGCTTCAAGCTCCGGATCGATCATGGACTCATTTACCTCCGGGAAGTCACACAGGTGGATAGATTCCGGTGCATTCTTATCTACCGTGCGAACTAAGTTCTGATAGATATCCTCTGTCAAAAACGGAATCATCGGTGCTGCAGCCTTGCAGAGTGTCACAAGTGCTGTATACAGTGTCATGTACGCATTGATCTTATCCTGTGGCATATCCTTTGCCCAGTAACGCTCACGACAACGTCTGACATACCAGTTACTCATATCATCGACAAACTCCGCGAGTGCCTTAGTTGCCTCCGGAATACGGTAGTTGCCCAGATTATCATCTACGGACTTCACCATAGAATTAAGCTTTGACAACAGCCACTTGTCCATCACGGACAGCTTGTCATACTCCAATGTATACTTCGTTGGATCAAATTCGTCAATATTTGCATACAGTACATAGAATGCATACGTGTTCCAGAGTGTACCCATGAACTTTCTCTGGCCTTCGACCACTGCATCCTCATGGAAGCGGTTTGGAAGCCAAGGTGCGGAGTTGCTGTAGAAGTACCAGCGGATCGCATCTGCGCCGTACTTGTTCAGGGCATCCATCGGATCAACCGCATTCCCCTTGGACTTACTCATCTTCTGTCCGTCCTTATCCTGTACGTGGCCAAGCACGATTACATTCTTGTAAGGTGCCTTGTCAAACAGCAATGTGGAGATCGCCATCAGAGAATAGAACCATCCTCTTGTCTGGTCAACTGCCTCACTGATGAAGTCAGCCGGGAAGTTGTCCTCGAAGATATCCTGATTCTCAAACGGATAATGCCACTGTGCAAATGGCATCGCACCGGAATCGAACCAGCAGTCGATAACCTCCGGCACACGCTTCATCTCGCCGCCACAATCCGGACATGTGATTGTTACCGCATCAATGTATGGACGGTGCAGCTCGATATCATCCGGGCAGTTCTTGCTCATGGATTTGAGTTCCTCGATGGAACCGATCGCGTGACGCTTGCCACAAGAGCACTCCCAGATATTCAGTGGAGTTCCCCAGTAACGGTTACGGGATAATCCCCAGTCCTGAACATTTTCCAGCCATGCGCCGAAACGTCCCTTACCGATACCTTCCGGAATCCAGTTTACAGTATTATTATTCTTCACCAGTCTGTCCTTCACTGCGGACATCTTGATGAACCATGTATCTCTCGCATAGTAGATAAGCGGTGTATCACATCTCCAGCAGTGTGGATACTCATGCTCGAACTTCGGAGCGTCGAACAGAAGTCCTGCCTTCTCCAGATCGACAAGAACCGGCTTATCTGCATCCTTTACGAACAATCCTGCATAAGGTGTTTCCTTTGTCATATCACCCTTGCCATCAACAAACTGTACGAATGGAAGGTCGTATTTTCTTCCGACGTTTGCATCGTCCTCACCAAATGCCGGTGCGATATGAACGATACCGGTACCATCGGACATCGTTACATAGGAATCGCATGTAATGTAATGTCCTTTCTGTGGAAGCTTTGCAACATACTCCTTTGTGCACTCAAAAAGCGGCTCGTATTCCTTGCCCTCTAATTCCTTACCCTTATAGGTCTCGAGAATTTCATATGCAGGTGTTCCCTCTGCAATCTTCTCTTCCTTGACAAGCTTCTCTGCCATGCCGCCAAGTACCTTGTCAAGCAGAGCCTCTGCCATATAGTAAGTATAGCCGTCTGCTGCCTTTACCTTGCAGTAGTTCTCATCCGGATTCACACAGAGTGCCACATTACTTGGAAGTGTCCAAGGTGTTGTCGTCCATGCAAGGAAATACGCATCCTCACCGATCACCTTGAAACGTACCACAGCGGAACGTTCCTTGACTGTCTTATATCCCTGTGCTACCTCATGTGACGAAAGCGGTGTTCCACAACGTGGACAATAAGGCACGATCTTGAATCCCTTGTAGAGAAGTCCGTCGTCCCAGATCTTCTTCAATGCCCACCATTCGGACTCGATAAATGTATTGTGATATGTGACATACGGATTATCCATATCTGCCCAGAATCCTACCTTGTTAGAGAATTCTTCCCACATACCTTTGTATTTCCATACGGACTCTTTGCATTTGCGGATAAACGGATCTAAGCCATACGCCTCGATCTGCTCCTTGCCATCGATACCAAGCTCTTTCTCGATTTCAAGCTCAACCGGAAGACCATGTGTATCCCATCCGGCCTTACGGATAATCTTATGTCCCTTCATTGTCTGATAACGCGGAATCATATCCTTGATCACACGTGTCAGCACATGGCCGATATGCGGCTTGCCGTTTGCAGTTGGAGGGCCGTCATAAAATGTATAGGTCGGCAGGTCTTTCTTCTCTTCGATACTCTTCTCGAAGATCTCGTTCTCTTTCCAGAACTTAAGTACTTTTTCTTCCCGGCTGGTGAAGTCCAGCTTTGTAGAAACCTTTTCGTACATACTTCTATATTTCCTTTCTTATTATGTTTGATTTTCATGCATATCTGTATCTGTCATAAAAATAGATTTCCGTCTGATTCACAGACCTATCCAAGTTTTCAGTATAACCCATAACCCAAGGAAATGTCAATAAATCCCTGCCATGTCACTTTCGCCAGTTATAAATATATTTTGTTATCCATTCCGTGAAAACATGCTCCTTCATTTTTGTAAAAAGGAAATGACATATGACTGTAATTTTGGTATAATAGACGCAGAATGTCAAAAGCTGACACGGAAGGAGTTTCATATGATTAATTTTAAGGTTGGAATTATGGGCGCCGGGAAGATTGCCGGTGTGATTGCAGATACACTCAGAGATTTAGATGCATTTGAAGCATATGCCATTGCATCCCGTGATACAGAGAAAGCAGAAGCATTTGCGAAGGAACATGATGTTACAAAGTCCTATGGCTCTTATGAGGAACTTGTGGCGGATCCGGATGTCGAACTCATCTACATCGCAACCCCGCATTCCCATCATGCAGAGCACGCAAAACTTTGTCTGAATGCAGGAAAACCAGTGCTTGTCGAGAAAGCATTTTCTTACAATGCCGCTACAACCGAGGAAGTTCTGAACCTTGCAAAAGAGAAGAACCTGTTCTGCGGCGAAGCAATGTGGATTCGTTTCATGCCAATGTACCGCCTGATGGCAGAGTACATCCAGAAGGGTGCGATTGGACGTGTGAACAACATTACCTGTTCCCTCGGTTATTCCCTTTTGAGAGAAGAACGGCTGACCAAGCCGGAGCTTGCCGGTGGTGCACTGCTTGATCTTGGTGTATATCCGCTCAATCTGATCTCCATGATCTATGGCAGCGAACCTCCGATGATCGGTTCTACCTGTGCCAAGCTTGACACAGGCGTGGATGCGCAGGAAGCATTGCAGATTTCATACAAAGGTGGCAGATGTGCAAACGCATTTGTCACAATGATGTACCAGCCTGACAACAATGCAAAAATCTATGGTGACCGCGGATATATCGAGATTGACAACATCAACTGTCCGGAGACATTCCGTATTTACAATCAGGATCACAAGCTTGTGCTTGAGACAAAGAAACCGGACAAGCAGACAACCGGTTATGAATTCGAGTTTATCGCTGCCAGAGATGCCATCATCGTTGGTCAGACCGAATGCCCGGAGATGCCGCATGCAGAGACACTCCGCATCATGCAGATCTGCGACTCACTGAGAAATACATGGCAGATCAAATATCCGATGGAATAATCATTTCCGTTAGTAACGCACGCTGCCAGGCGCACATTTAACAAACACCGGACAGAGAGAACGCTTCTCCTTGTCCGGTGTTTTAATTTCCATTCATATATATGTTTGCCGGTTCATTCAAAAAACATACAACGATTCTGTCTCCGCTGCCATAACTCCTGCATCGTCGGAAACTGTTCATGCAGCGACCTCACATACGTCGATCCAATTGCAATCTGATCCGAATTGCACATCGTAATAACGCGGTTTGTATAATCAATATTGCGTACATAGTTTGCATTAATGATTCCACTGCGGGAACATTGCAGGAAATACCATACATCGGCAGCCTCCAGAAGCTGTTGCAGGGTAACATATCTCACAGGATATTTCCCACCATTATTCAGACAGACCTCCATCGACCGGTTAGATGCCAGTATATGACTGACCTTGGCACATTGGATCGGGTATATCACATTCTGGTTCTGGATATACAGCATTCGTGCCTCTATTTTATCCTGCCGCAGCATCGGACATGTGTGCGGACTCGTGCACCAGAGTTCCTCCAGAGCCTGTACAAGTGTTTCACACAACCGATGTTCGAGCGACAAAGTATCAATTACCGCAAAACAACACAGCTCCCTATCACAATAACCATTCGGATCTTCCACGTCAGATATCAATATCATAGGCGTATCCCGATAACGCTTCAACCTGCGCGCGGACTCCATAAACCGGTATGCATCTACAATATTCTGGTGAAACTGCTCCTCCGCTGGCCCGCACACCATTACATCAACCTGATGCTCTACAATAATCTTATAGGCCGCACTATAATTTCTGACAATCTTCACAGAATATTCCAGCGCTAACTGACTTACAACCATACGACTACGTTCTAATATCTCTTCATCCCCCATGACAAACAACACAATTTTTCTTTCCCTCAACACATTCTCCCCCTCGTAAATAAAAAGCAGAAAAACCTCCTCCTGTCTTTCTGCTTTCTTGTCCCCTAGTTACAATATTTCTCTATCAATGTAAGTGCTTCGTCCATCTTGTCAACCGGAATCTGTCCGGGTGCCGATGCCTCCGCAAAGCTTGCAAATGTGATTGCACTGCCGAACACCTGACCGCTGATCCGGCTGATTGCCCCCATCTTCCCCATCGACATCGTGACAACCGGTACCTCTGCATACGCTTCCTGCATCATAGCCGTTGCAGCAAGCAGATTCACCACATGCATTTTATTCTCCGGCATCACAGCAATCTTTGCAACATCCGCGCCAAGATCCTGCATACTGCGCAGCCGGTTCACAATCGTGGATGCATCCGGTGTGGTCTGGAAATCATGATTTGACATGATGATCTTTACCCCTTTTTCCTTTGCAATCCCGATCATTTCCTCTGCCTGCTCTGCCCCGGAGAATAACTCGATATCCACCATATCTGCCGTTGCTTTTTCAATCACGTGCCGGTTGATCTCGTAGATCGTCGGCGTGGTAAAGGCAAGCTTCTCGCCGCCCTCCGCTTCACTCCGGATCGTAAATAACAACACTTTTTCTGGCAGAATCTCTGCTACCTTCGCAAGCAATCTATCTAACACTTCATAGTCAGGCAAAATATCCAGATAATCGCCACGAAGCTCCACCATATCAATGGCAGAGCTTCTCTGTGACTGTCTTATCTGATCCGCCTGCGCTATGATCTCCTCCGCCGACCGTCCGACCAGCGGCACACAGATCTTCGGCCGGTCAAAGCCGATGATACAATGTTTGATCTTACAATAACGAATCATATAATTTTCCTCTATTTTTACTGTATCTTCTCATAGTACTTGGATTCCAGTGCCTGCAACAGCTGCTCCACAGTATAGTCATCGTCATCCAGATAGATGCTTGCTTCCATACTCAGGAACACACCCGGTTCTACTTCGATCACGGCTGTAACATCCATACATTTCATCTGGAATGCGTTATAAGTCTGTACGTTATAAAGCACATCCTTGTCTTCTACTTTCGCTGTCTGGTTTAACTGTGTATCCAGAATCTCGTAGCTGTCGATGTTGGACATATCATAATAGACAGAATCCAATGCGTCAGATGCAGATTCTGCAGTATATAACCCATACTGTATCGTAGATACCTGCTCTGTCTCAAACATAACACCATACTCATTCGCATACTCGAAGTTAAATCCGTCGATACATCCCTTGATCTTGTATTTCGCACTTCCATCATAGGTCATAACTGATGCATTATCGAGGGTAATCTCATCTGTATTATCGTCGCTGAAATCTGCATCGCTATAGGTAGCTGTGTCTTCGTCGATATCCTCTTCCACCTGATTAAGCAGATCGGAATTTGTTCCAAACAGACTGTTCAATGCATCTATCAGATTTACAAATGCTGTATTGTCAGATAAACGCTCTACCCAAGCATCCATCAACTTCTGGCTTTCTTCACCAAATGTCTGCAGATCGTCCTCTGTCATGGTTGCAAGATCATACACCTTTTTGCTTGCATCCATCTCCTGTACAGAAATCTTCGATGTATCGATCGTTGTATCAATACTTCCCTTGCAGAGCGTCTGGTTGGCTGCCTTCAGCTCGAACGAATCAATCGCCACAGTATAGCCGACACCCTTGTTGATGTCTTTGTAAGCACCCTTGTAATTAAACACATAGGTATCTGCGCCTACAATATTGGCATTAACCGTATTCTCAAATGTATTGTCCGCCTTGTTAAATGTCTTCTCCCAGTCAACAGACAGGTACGAAGAAGCGGAGATCTTTACCTTTGTCGTAACTGTATCACCAGACTCTACAACATCCTTTGTGAAATCCAGTCCAATCTCCTTGTCACCGGCAAATGCCTTTACATTTCCATATGTATTTCCGCTGATATCATGTGCCTCGAACTTCACGCCAACGGAAGTGTCTGACACGTCAAAACTTAAGTTTCCTGACAGATCATCCTTACCAGCATCCAGCCAAAAATCATAATCGATCTTCACCATATTCAAGATGTTGATCTTATCGCTACATGTGATCTTAACAGCTCTCTTGCCCTTCACATATACTTTCACACACAGATCATGCTTAATGACACTTGGCACAGCCGCTTTCAACTGATCCATATAATATGTATAGTCGTCTGCACTCATACCAAGCTGATCAAGCGTATCCTGCGAACCTGTTACCGCTTCTGTCAAACCATCGATCGCAGATACACACGCATCCTGCAGATCTTCCTTTGCCCATGTCACATAATATTCCTTGGCTGTTACATTCTCGCCATTGACTGTGATCTTGGCACTTCCCTGCTTCTTAAATTCTGCAGCATCCCAGATTGTCTCCAGCGCACTCACATATCCACTTGTAAGACCTGATCCATCAGAACCAGATGCAAATGCGTTTAAACTGTATCCGGTAAGTGCCGATGCGTCCAGACCAAGTGACTGTCCGGCTGGTGAATTCGCAAGCGCGCCCATCGGATCGTCCGCCGGGTATACAAGATAACCTGCAAGCAACTCCGGTATACCGACTGTCATCGTATCTTCATCGCCAAAAACCTCATACGACAGAAGATCATCGCCACCGATCGTTATCGCGCCATCTGCAGAAAGCTTCTTATTTTTCTGATCCACTGCGTTATTCTGATTCCAACCGATTGCGTAAGCATTTTCACCTTCACCAGCGTTAAATGTCAGGTTGAGACTGCTATCTCCACCTTTCTCATTATACGCCTTCATCACCTCATCGAATCCGACTACATCGTTTCTCTCTCCGCCAGTGCTGTAGGAAGAAAATGTCTCTTCCATCGCATCTAATACGACTTCCTTGTCCGACTTAAAAAGCTTTGGAAGGAAAATGACGCCACATACAACCAGTGCAACGATTGCAACGCCAGCACCGATCAATGCGCCCAGCTTGCCCTTTGTCATTGGCTTCTTCGGTTTCTTACCGCCTGTCTGTGGTTGCATCGGCTGCTGTCCGTAATATCCAGTCATGTCCGGCTGTCCCGGCTGCTGCCCGTAATATCCAGTCATGTCCGGCTGTCCCGGCTGCTGTCCGTAGTATCCAGTCATGTCCGGCTGTCCCGGCTGTTGTCCGTAATATCCAGTCATATCCGGCTGTTGCGGATTTGCATATCCAGTCATGTCTGACTGTGGTGGATTCATATATCCGGTCGTATCCGGCTGCTGTGGATTCACATATCCAGTCGTATCCGGGAATCCCCCCGGCTGCTGTGTGTTATTTTCGTCCATTCTATCCCTCCAACTATATGTCTACGCTTAGTAAACCTTTGCTTCTTCCTCGCCATTTAATACACGAAGTGCGCCCTGTGCCAGAGCAAGAAGCTCGTCCTCGCCACCGTATACGGTAACCGGTGCGATAAACTTTACTCTCTTTGTGATCTCTTCGGTTGCGTACTTGCCATATGCGATACCGCCTGTCAGGATGATCTGATCAACCTTACCGGAGAGAACCGCTGCCTGTGCTCCGATATCCTTCGATACCTGATATAAGAATGCATCGAATACAAGCTGTGCATGCTTGTCACCATTCTTTGCCATAGCCTCGATATCTCTTGCATCGTTGGAACCGCAGTATGCATTAAATCCTGCCTTACCAACAAGCTGCTTGATCATTTCCTTCTCTGTGTACTTTCCTGAATAGCACAGACGAACCAGCTCGCCGTTTGGAACACCACCGGCACGCTCCGGAGAGAATGCACCATCGCCATCCAATGCATTGAATACATCTACAACCTTACCGCCTGTATGGGCACCTACGGAAACACCGCCACCCATATGAACAACGATGAGGTTCAAATCCTCGTACTTCTTACCAACTTCCTTTGCATAACGCTTTGCAACTGCCTTCTGATTTAATGCATGGAAGATACTTGTTCTAGGAAGCTCCGGATGTCCGGAAAGTCTTGCAACATCCTGTAACTCGTCAACAACAACCGGGTCTACGATATAAGCAGGGATTCCAAGCTCATCAGCGAAATCCTTTGCCAGGATACCACCGAGGTTTGATGCATGCTCACCACGCTTTGCCTCTACTAAGTCCTTTACCAGCTCATCGGTAACTGTGTATGTACCACCCGGAATTGGCTTAAGCAGACCACCACGGCCTACAACAACATCCAGTGTCTTAATATCGAAATTATTCTCAGCTAAAACCTTAGCGATGACATCCTTACGGAAATCCTTCTGTGCAACGATCGAATCGTACTGTGCAATCTCCTCAGTCGAATGACGCAGTGTCTCCTCGAACAACAATGTCTCATCTTCAAATACACCAATCTTTGTAGATGTAGAACCTGGATTGATGATCAATGACTTATAACTCATTTTATTATCCTCCTGCTTATTTATGCTTATAATTTATTTGTTTTTCTTTAAGTTCTCAGCTACGATTGCTGCAAGGGCAATGGAATTTACCTTTGTCTCAAATGTATCGGAACGGGATGTCAGGATAACCGGTGCCTTTGTACCTGTTAAGATACAGCCATTCTTAACCTTTGCTGTGTGAACCAGTGTCTTGTATGTGATATTACCTGCGTGAATGTCCGGGAACAGTAAGATATCTGCATCACCGACAATCTTACGGTTCGTTGCTCCCTTATGCTTTGCAGCTTCCGGATCAATTGCAAGGTCCATGGAAAGCGGTCCGTCCACGATACAGCCTGTAATCTTACCCTCTTCATTCATCTTTGTAAGCTCAGCTGCGTCTACTGTAACAGGCATCTTCGGATTTACTACCTCTACCGCTGCAAGCGGAGCTACCTTTGGACACTCGATACCACATGCATGTGCAACTGCAACTGTGTTGCTGATAATATCCACCTTGTCCTCCAATGTTGGGTATGGAATAAATGCAACATCAGTCAGGAAGAACATCTTCTCGAAGCCTTCAATCTCAAACAGACATACATGTGACAAAGCCTTACCGGTTCTAAGTCCCACTTCCTTATTGAGTACACTCTTCAGGAATCCCTTTGTGTCAATGAGACCCTTCATGTACATATCTGCCTCTCCATCATGTACAAGCTTGACTGCTGTCAGGGCTGCTTCTGTCGGATCCTTCACGTCAATAATCTCAAAACCCTCTAAACTCATATCCATGCTTGCAGCGATTTCCTTGATCTTATCAGCATCTCCGACCAGAATCGCATCCGCGATATCTTTATCCTTTGCTGCCTTTACTGCTTCAAGGACTGCATCATCCTGTGCAACAGCTACGGCAAGCTTCTTCTTGCTGCATGATTTAATCTGCTCAAGTAATCCTTCAAAATTCTTCATTGTTCTGTTCTCTTCCTTTCCTCTTCCATCCTCTTTTATGAGTCTTTGTTGTTCTTTACGTCCAAGATTGCTGAAACGGTGCATAAAGCAATTGCTATAAATCCCATAGCATGATCAATATGCTTATTTATCTGCTTTCTTCGTTTTTCCTTAAGCTTCCGCTCTTTGCGCGACATACGCTTTGCAGGTTCTCTGTAAAGTAATTTCGCAGGCTTTGCCTTCTTCGGTTTTTTCGGAGTCTTCAGTCTTGACATCTGTTTCACCTTCTTTGACGAATTTATAATGTGTTTTCCGCATTATTCCGGCTTGTGTGAACACAGCCTATATAATGCTTATTATACCATTTTAAGCAGGCTTTCGCAACATCTGTTCCGGCGGCTTCGCGAAATAAGCCACCGTCAGCAGAATCGTCATGCAGACCCAGCTGATCGGTTCCGTAAGTGCCACACCGAAATAAGCAAGCCGCGGCACCAGAATCGTTGCAGAAAGTACCTTGATTGTCATCTCAACAACGCTCGAGCACACCGGTATTACCTTCCGCCCCATCCCCTGCAGACTGCACCGCAGAATAAATAGCGGTCCGAGCACATAGAAAAACACAATACTGATCCGGGAATACATCACCGCAGAATCTACAATTGTCGGATTATCGGTAGACGCAAGCCATGTAAATACCGGTCTGCCAAATGCAAAGCAGATAATTACAAGTACCGTTGTTATTCCCGTTGCTATAACAACGGCATGACGAATCCCTCTGCGAATACGTGCCGGTTCCCCGGCTCCCATATTCTGACTTACAAAGGTTGTCATTGCATTTCCCAGACAATAAAGTGATACCGTAAATATATCGAACACTTTTCTTGCCGCTGTATGCGCCGCAACGATTGCCGTTCCCAATCCATTGATTGCGCCTTGCAGCACAATCGTTCCGAAATTCACAACAAGCGACATAAATCCCATTGCAAGCCCCGTCGTAAGAAGCTCACTGTACTGTCCTTCCACCGGTTTCCACTCGTCCTTCTCCGGTATAATATCCCGGAACTTAAGCAGGATATAACCAAGGCAAAGCACTGCCGAAAGTGCCTGCGAGATGATTGTCGCCCAGGCAGCACCCTGAATCCCCATATGAAATCCATTCACAAACAGCAGATCCAGTCCAATATTCACGAACACGGAAATAATCAGACAATAAAGCGGCGTCCGGCTGTCGCCAACCGCGCGCAGTACATTTGCACACATGTTATAAACAGACACAAATATAATGCCATATAAAATGATTCGCACATACGCAAGTGCCGGGCTCATAATATCTTCCGGTGTTGCCAGAAGTTTCAAGATCGCAGGAATCAAAAGCAAGATTAACACGGTAAGCACAACTGCCCCTGCCAGCGTCAGCAACACAGTACCTGCCACCATGCGGCGCATCCGCTTATAATCCTTTCCTCCAAAACTGTTCGCAATCGGAATCGCAAATCCAAGTGTCAGGGAATTCAAAAATCCGATTAAAGTGTTCGATACAACACTTGTGGCACCGACAGCCGCAAACGCTTCGGTGCCAACAAATGTACTTACAATCTTACTGTCCGCAATATTATATAATTGTTGAAATATGCTGCCGAATATCATCGGGATGGCAAATAAAATTATCACCTTTGCCGGGTAGCCTTTTGTCAAATCTTTCATCCTGTTTCTTCATTCCTTACAATACAAATATTCTCTGGTATAAACACAACACCCCATTCTGCACAAGAAGTACGAATGGGGGTTGTATATATGTAGCATTAATTACTCTACCGTTACAGACTTCGCCAGATTTCTCGGTTTATCCACATCCAGTCCCTTTGCCTCGGATGTATAATATGCAACTAACTGCAATACAACCGCTGTTGCAAAGGATGTAAACTCACTATCCATCTTCGGAAGGCGGATATGCTGGTCACAGATACTTGGATCATTCACTTCCTCATCCATGCTGACTAGCACAACATACGCACCTCTTGCCTTTACCTCACGGATATTCGAGATGACCTTCGCATAGACATCCTCCTGGGTCGCCAGCGCGATAACCGGAACATTCTCAGAGATTAATGCGATTGTTCCATGCTTGAGCTCTCCTGCCGCATATGCTTCGGCGTGCACATAAGAAATCTCCTTTAACTTCAATGCCGCCTCTAAGCTCATCGTGTAGTCCAAACCTCTTCCGATATAGAACGTATCGGTTGCAAACTTGATATGATCTGCCACTCGCTTGATATCATCCGCGCATTTCAGAGTTTCCTCAACAATATTCGATGCATTTGTAAGCTTTGTCATAAAGCGTTTTGCATCATGCTCTGTGATAAGTCCCTTCACCAGTCCGATCCGGCATGCGATCAGATACATCGCTGCGACCTGTACCGTATATGCCTTCGTCGATGCAACCGCAATCTCCGGACCTGCATGTGTATATAATACATAATCGCTTTCTCTTGCGATTGTGCTTCCCTTCACATTGACGATAGAAAGCACCTTGGAACCGCGATTTTTCGCAAGCTTCAATGCCTCTAACGTATCAATCGTCTCGCCCGACTGGGAAAGCACGATTGTCAAAGTCTCCTCATCGATAATCGGATCTTTATACCGGAACTCGGAAGCACAATCTACATGCACCGGAATCCGAAGCTTCTTCTCGATCAGATGCTTTCCAACCATACCTGCATGCATCGCTGTACCACATGCCACAATAGAAATACGCTTGCAATCCTTAAATATTGCATCGTCAATTCCATCCTCTGTGAAATCCGGAAGTTCCTGATTGATACGTGGTGCAATCGTATTGCGGATTGCATCCGGCTGCTCATAGATTTCCTTAAGCATAAAGAATGGGTAACCACCCTTCTGTGCACTTGTGATATCCCAGTTTACAGTCAACATCTGTGGGGTTACTTTGTTTCCCTTCAGATCCTGAATATCAATACCGTCCTTTTTGAGTGTCAGAATGTGATACTCCGGTACTACGAAATACTCCTTCGAGAACTCGATCAGCGCAGTCAGATCGGAAGCGATAACCGAACCTCTCTCACAGGACGTTGCAACCATCGGGCTGACGTTCCGGATCGCGTAGATTGTATCCGGGATATCCTGGAACATAATACAAAGTGCAAATGCACCGGAAAGTACCTTCACTGTCTTCTTGATTGCCTTGACCGGATCACCCTCATAAAACTTGTTCAAAAGCGCCGCAACGACCTCAGAATCTGTCTCTGATACAAGCTGGTCAGCCAGTCCGTACTCTGTCACAATCTGACGGTAATTCTCGATGATACCATTGTGAATCAGTACGACCTTTCCGACACGGTGTGGGTGTGCATTCACGTCCGTTACCCCACCATGGGTTGCCCATCTTGTATGACCGATTCCACAGGTAGCAGGCATTTTCTCTGCCTCGCAGAGCTTCCGTAACTCCTCTACCTTACCGGTACGCTTGCGCACCTGAATCTGATCGTTCGACAAAAGTGCTAATCCTGCGCTGTCATATCCGCGGTACTCCAACCGTTCCAAGCCGCCGATGATAATATCCTTCGCTGGTTCATTCCCCGTAAAACCAATAATTCCACACATAATATCTACCTCTATTCTATTTTTAATTTTCTATGTCCTTCATGCTGATTACAGAACTTTGTTTTGCAGTTACCCACATATTTTTTTCTGTATACGCACTCAGCTTGTGCGGAAACGCATCCGCCGAATCTTTCGATCACGTTTCTCCTCGTCATCCTGAGTTTTTTCCGTCCCCTCAGGACCAGGCGCTAAGGTTCTTACCTTTCGAGTTCTGTGTCCTCCCATATCACACAGTTGCCTTATTCTATCATACCAATATTTAAAATGCAAACGAAAAGAAAGGGCAGATGCACCTGAACATCTACCCTTTCTTCTCTGCGTGCTTCTTACTTAGAAGCTTCCTTGAGCAGGCTTGCGCGTGCGGCTGCCGGCTCCTTTACCTGATGGCTGTGCCATGCAGATGCGCTATTTACAGTCTTCTTTGCAGTGTTGTAACCGATCTTTGCTACAAGTTTCTCAATCTTCTTCATACCTTGTACCTACCTTTCTTTTTCCTATCATTGCCAACACTGCTACAAAGGTTACAGTTCCAATATACACAGTGCCAACAATCACACATGATCTCCAAAGAAATACCAGCAAAGAGCCAATCCCTAAAACGAGAAATCCGTTTCGTTTGTTCCGCTTTTTCTGCACTGCGGTCAGTGGCTTATTGGCATGTGCAACCGGACCGAGTATCGCAAATACACACAGATCTGCGGCGAGCACAATCCAAAGCACGAGTGGTACTTCCGCATATGCTTCCATGTACCGTGAAAGTATCATGACCGCACCCCAGCCACCATAGCTGACGAGCATGCAGACCAGCGACGTCTCCGCATGATACCCACCGAATGCACTGCGAATCAGGTAAAATGTTCCCAAAAAAAGAGCGGTCTGTAACAGGTCCTTCGTGACTATCCCAAGCAGAATAAATCCGATTACCTGACACATCTGTTCAAGAAACACTGCGTATCCATATACATAGATATCGTAGTCCTCTTTCTGGATCACATCTCTTCGCAGCAGATGATCTGTGATTGCATATGCAAGACGTTCCATGGACTTCCTCCTCACTTCATTTCCTGCTACTACAATACCTGATTTTTGACATTTTACAACCTGTCTGGCAAAGTTGGTTGTTTTTTGAGCATACTTTTTACTTTTTCGACGTTATACGACAATGTTCGAGATGAAGAACCCGTTTCGTTCTTCCTCATAGAAAGAACCTTCCATATCCCGGATCAGCTTCTTTACACTCTTTCTTCCAAGTCCGTGCAGACTTGCATCTGCCTTCCGCGTGCGAAGCTCCGGGTTGTTCTCCATAACCGACTGACTGATCCGGTTCCGGACAGTTACCAACAGCAAGCCCGCACTCTCGTAGATCTGCAGCTCAATCAGTTTGTCTTCCTCCAGCTCCTCTGCTTCAATCGCATTTTCCAACAGATTCAGCAGTGCAATCGCAAACTCCATCTGTCCTTCCGGCAAATGTGCACTGATTTCTGTCCGAAACGTGATCTGTTTCTGCCGGCAGATTCCATCGCAATGATTGAGCACAGCATCTAAGATTTCATCGCCTGTCATATAGACACCTTCTGGCTGGAGCTTCGTGTTTAAGACGTCCTCCACATATTTCTGTGCTTCTTCCACATTTCCATTCGCAAGCATTTCCTGAAAGAGCGTGAAATAATGGCGCAGGTCATGCCGAAGCATCCGGTTCTTCTCCTGCAGACGCATCATGCGCTCCATTCCCTCTTTCTGCTCTTCCTGCGACATACGGAGAAGCTGATTTTCCATCAGCAGCTTCTGGCTTTTATTTAATTGATAGGTTGCCACGTACACAAACACATTGATCGCCAGAATTCCGACCATCGCGATACCGATCGCAATCTTTCCCTTTTTGTCAAGATACGGGTAATCCAGCATAATATCTAAGATAATACCGATCAAAATACTGATCACGAACACGACAGCATTCATCACCGGCATCGCGGATTTCATCTTCGTTTTCTTCAGGATCACCATGACCAGAAGCGTGCACAGGATCAGATTCAGCTTCGAACCCATGATGTAATGCAGCCGCTGTATCGCATCCATCTCCCATTCCATGCCATTTGTCCCGCGCACGACATACCCGTAAACTGACGCAAAGATCAGTCCACATGCCATAAGCAGGATATTCCAGATTGCGACATAGATGATCTTCTCTGAACTTTTCCCATTCGTGCATACAAAACCAAAGAATATGGTAAGTAAAATATAGACAATATTGTTCTCCGGACTATCCGGAAATACTTTCTGCAACACAACATTTGCCACAGGGACGATCAACGCCAAAACGACAAACAACCAGTTCGGCATGCTCTTCTTTTTCCCAAGTATCATCGTCAGAAACACGATACCTAATATAGCATCTAATGTATTTGCAAATATTTCAACGAGATTCTCCATACCTGATCCTCTCCAATAACATCTTATAATTCTTCATCGTCTCTTCCTTATAGCTTCCACTGATCGGCAATACAGTTTCATCTCTCAGAATCAGTTCCTTTTTGCCAATCTGCTTGATGTACCGTATGTTTACCACATACGCGACATGCACGCGTATAAAGCCATATTCCCACAGCTCTTTTACGATCTTTGCCATGCTCCCCTTCGAGACGATCGCTTCATCCTCCGTATGATAGATGATCTGATGTTTGGCTGCCTCTATGTACATAATCTCTTCCACCGAAGCATCCATCACTTCATTCTTTGCTTTTTCGATCAAAACGTGTCCATCCGTCATCCGCTGTTTTGACAGATTCATCAATGCCGTATCAATCTTCCACGGTTCCGCCTTCTGAATAAACCGGAATGGTTTGTATTTGAGCATATCATAAACCATCTCGCCCCGGTTCGTAAAAAATATAATCTGGATTGACGGATACTTTTCCGTCAGTGCACTGGCAATCGCATCACCCGATATATGTGGCATGTCGATATCCAGAAATGCGACATCCATCTCATGTTTTTCCGCCATTGCCATTATCTCCGCCGAAGATTTTGGATTCCACAGCGTATAAATACTCACATCGATCTGCTGATCTTTGCCAAACTGCTCCACATGCAGTCGGACCATCTGCAGGTCGCGTCTTTCATCATCACATATCAATACATTCATATCGTTTCTCCTGTCTCATCATTCATCCCCCTGTTTTCTAAATGCCCCGGATATGCAGCCCTGCTGCCTGATATGCGCAAAGCTTCTCCACGGTCTCTGCCGTAATGATCTCCCCGGTATTCACGATGTAACTTCCGGGCGGATATACATAGATTGGTGCTCTTGCCAGCGTTCCCGCCAGTTTTTGCAATTCCTCCTGCCCAGCACATCGCTCCTTCTCATGATCCCCTTCTTTCGTCAGAGCGACATCGCACATCTGCAGTGTCCGGTATAACTGTTCAAAATCTTCCTGCCCGTCCCGCACCGTCGAGATCAGTACCACATGTTTTCTGCCTGCCATCTCACAGACGACATCCCCTTTATCCGCAAGCATCGCAAGCAGCTCCGGTCCTGGCACAGCTGCAGAATATACAAGCCGTGTCTCGTCATATCCATATGCACCTGCTGCACATACGGCTTCTTTCTCTATCATTGTGATCTGCGGAAGCTTCGCACAATTCTCCCGGAATTCCCGCAGATTGTTTTCATATTCCGTAAAATCATGGTCTGCCATATAGCAGATTGCCGCTTCCATATTCATCATGAAAATATACGACGGCGAAGAACTTAAGAATATCTCCAATGCCTGCTCCACCGGTTTCACCAGTTCTTCTGTACAGACATGAATCACCGCTGTCTGCGTCATCGCTGGAAGTGTCTTGTGCAGACTCTGTACAACGACATCGGCACCCATGCGGATCGCAGAATATTCCGGTTTTAAAAATGGCAGATGTGCCCCATGTGCTTCGTCCACGATCACCCGAACATGATGTGCATGTGCCACACGTGCAATCTGCGCAATGTCGGATATGACGCCCTCGTATGTCGGCGATGTCACTACAACCGCCGCGATCTCCGGATGAGACTCACACAGCCTTTCAACATCATCGGCATCGACATACCCATCAATAAATGATGTAAATGCAAAGGCATCTTCTGCCTCTTTCTTCCATGTCGGCTCCACATAAATCGTCTGTCGCTGCAGCATCGCCGCCGCATTGTAGACCGATTTGTGGCAGTTTTTTGCAATCAGGATCGCATCGCCCGGCTTCGTGCATGCCGCGATTGCCGTAAAAATCCCTCCCGTCGCACCATTTACCACGTAATACGTGCCACAGGTCTGGTAGATTTCCTTCAGCATGGCAAGTGAATCCCCGATAAATCCCTCCGGCAGATACAGATCATCTGTCCCCGGCACCTCCGTCACATCCCATGCGAGAAATGCGTCCTGAAAATTTCCATAGCAGGCTTTCCGCTTATGCCCCGGCATATGCCATACCGCATGCGCATCACTCAGATATTCACTTAGCCCATCCTTGATCCATTGTTTATGCATGTTATTCCAGCGTCTCTGACTGCACATCTGCAAGCGTGAGCTTCGTCAGATCTTCCTCTTTAAAATTATTCTCCGCGATCAGGCGGTTAGCCTGATTGTGAATCACGCGATCCAGATAATTACGCACCGAACGCGCATTACCGAAATTCTCCGGCGGACATGCAAGTATCCTTGTAAATGTATCCTGCACATACTGCACCGCGTCGTCCGTCAATGTATAATCGAGTGATTTTGCCCGGTTGGTCATGATCTCCAACAGCTCTTCCGCATCATAATTCGGAAATTCAATCGTCCGGTTGAAACGGGAACGAAGTCCCGGATTTGCATCCAGGAAATCCTGCATCTCATCATGATATCCTGCCGCAATGACGATCAGATCTTCCCGGTTATCTTCCATCGCTTTATTCAGGATGTCGATTGCCTCCTGTCCGAAATCACCCTGCTGTCCATTTGCAAGGGCATACGCCTCATCAATAAATAAGATGCCACCCTTGGCTTTCTCGATTACTTCCGTAACCTTCTCACTCGTCTGTCCCATATATCCAGCGACCAGACCAGACCGGTCTACCTCCACCAGATGTCCTTTGGAAAGCACGCCCAGCCCATGATAGATCTTCGCAAGGATTCTTGCCACGGTCGTCTTACCAGTTCCGGGATTGCCAAGGAACACCATGTGATTTGTAACCGGCGGCGTCTGCAATCCATTCTCCTGACGGATCTTACAGATCTTCAACAGATTGATCATATTGTTGATCTCCGTCTTCACGCTCTGCATGCCGGTCAGCTCATTCAACTGCTTAAGTAATGCCTGTATATCCATCTCCGTATTAAATTCTTTTTTACGCTCTTTCTGATCCGGCAGCGTCTGTGCATCCGGTTGTTCCACCCGCATACGGAATGGCTTTCCAGTTTCTTCTGTATCTGCTGCCCGTACATACTCCGGTGTGTCCATATCTCTCCGGCTGTCTGTATCACTTACTGCCGGCGAATCTTCCTCCTTACGCTCCGGTGTAGAGATCTTCGTTCGCCGCATCTCAAGCGTATCGGACCAATACGAATAATCCGGCTTATCCTCCTGCTTAACCTTGCTTCCGGGCTTAAATGCGATCGTCGGCTTGTAATCCTCCATATCCCCACGTACACGATTGATTTCCTCTGTGATCAATTCAATATACGAGGACAATGCCTGAACCTCTGATGACGCAACCTCCTCGTTGCATGCAATCAGATCATTTCCAATATAATTAAAGGTTGTAACATACAACTGTAACAGATCATAATAACCGTCTGATATCTCCCCGGTTTCTGCTCCGATATTTGAGCGCACAAACGAATTTAACGACCGTGGCGCATGATCCCGGATGCTCTCACTCCGAAGTCCCCAACGGTCTGCATAATCACGGATCATCTTCTCATCAAACTGTGTTCCGAATAACAGATTGATGTATTTGATTTCTTCTTTGTTGACGGAACCATCCGAATATGCGAGATATATCAGGAAATGCAGCATATCTGTACGGAAGGTATGTGCCAGATCCATCCGTCCATTTGTCCGTACATAATCCGCACGCCCGATACTCTGTGCCCGACGCATACATAGATCAAACATGCGTCGACTATTATCTTTCACTTTTACAGTATGAAAACTCCACATTTCTACATCCTTACCCTCTCTGTCAATTTCGCTATACTTATCTATATTATACGCACAGATTCTTTTCTCTGCAAGAAAAAAGAGGCTGCCAAGCAACCTCTTTTCGTAACCACCTTGGATGATATTCCCTTATGTAACACCCTCTCTTTTGTCACATAAGGAAATACCACTGCTACACGTAACAAGACCTTCACATAACTTCGAGCTCTGATGCTCACGTGTATATTACAACATCACACTCCGTATCCCTTCCCCCTGTACGAAGCTATGACGCTGATATGCAAAAATCAAGCAACAACCCAACTTGTTGCTACATGTATTAGTGTAGCACTTTTAAATATTTTTTCAACGGCAGAATAGACAAATTTTATCTCTGTTTTTAGTCATAATGACAGTTTTTTCGTCTAATTTCTTTATTTCCGTTTATTTTCATTCAGTTTCAATCACATTTTTATTGTGAGATTTATTAATTTCTCACGCAAAACGTGATAAATTTTTGACAACGGCAATCCAACCACGTTCAGGTAATCGCCTTCGATGCCCTGGATATACTTCGCGGCTCCGCTCTGGATACCATAGGCACCTGCCTTGTCCATACAGTCACCCGTAGCGACATAGTTGTCAATTTCTTCCTCCGTCATCGGATAAAATGTCACCTTCGTATGACAGTGGAAGGTATTTCCATGTATCTCTTCCTGCGTATCGGAATCTGTCCACAGAATACACACACCGGTGAATACATCATGCGTCCGCCCAGACAATCGTGCGAGCATCTGCTTCGCCTCATCCTCTGTCTTTGGTTTTCCAAGCACACATCCATCGACAGCAACGACAGTATCCGCACCGATCACCGTGATTTCTTCCACGGAATCTGCTGCCTGATTATCTGTCGTTGATTTTTCCATATTCTTACTGCAGTTTCTGCGGTACACATCTTCCGCTTTCACACGCGCCAGTTTTTCAACCAGCTCCTGCGGTGTCAGATTCTCCAACTCTTCCGGTGGAATCTGTTCCTCTGCCGAAGATACGCACACTTCATATTCATATCCACCCAGCGACAGAATCTCCTGTCTGCGTGGAGACTGTGATGCTAAAATGATTTTCTCCATTGGTTCTCCCCTTTAAATTTCATTATCAACAAGGCGTGCAGCAATTACAGAGCAAATTTAACAGGCACATATCCATGCACCAGTTATCGGAACGCACATCCGGCATTCCATATCCCATGCCACGCTGCACATACCAGTTGCTGCCACCCTGCATACGCTGCTTCATCTGTTTGTATTCCATGTTGTTCGGTTCCATCGCGATTGCACGATCGATATGTTCCATCGCTGTTGCCTGATTGCCGGCACCTAAGTTTGCAACCGCACTTAGATAATACCATCTGCCCGTCCGGTCGTCTATATCCTCCAGCGTACGTAGTGCCTCTGTAAACATCCGGTTCATAATGAAATTCTGCGCTGCGGCAAGGTGGGATTCATCCTGGCTCATACCGCCACCTTCATTTCTGGCACGCCGGAATGCATCCGAACCGAATCCTCCGAATCCGCCAAATCCATCAAACCCGCCATAACTGTTGCTACCATACGAGGAACCTGTATTTCCGTCCATGATGCTCTTATATGCCGCCTGCACTTCCTTGAATTTTTCTTCTGCCTGCGCTGCGTTTGGGTTGTTGATATTTGCATCCGGGTGGTATTTCCGGCTTAGATTTCGATATGCTTTTTTCACTTCTTCTTCCGAGGCACCATGTGGAAGCCCCAGAACTTCATAAGGATCTTTCATGCTAATTCCTTTCTTTCTCCCATAATTGCGAAACAACCAATTCATAGTAAACGTATATTTCCATATCTATTCATTCTATATACAATGTATTGAAACTAAGAAGTTCTAAATATTCTGATTTACGTGCTCATATTTTACGCCACCGTCGCCAATTCGCCGTCCCTGGCTCACTGGCGACTTGTTTGAACATCGTGTTCAAACATGGCTGGTGTTCTTGCAGAATATTAAGAACTTCTAAGTCTCAAACATATCGTATATATTCATGAATAAATATGGAAATATACGATTTACCATTGAAACTTGTTTCGCAATTATTGTTTACCGTTTTCTGCGTCATTTTGTTTCGTCATAAACCTTACCCAGATCCCGGAATAGATAATGTTGCGGAGGATGGCTGTCTCTTCGACGATTGGCAGACATTCGTAGATTTTTGCCATATCGGTGGCGATCATCATGAGGATTTCCTTCACGTAATTGTCGAACTGCTCTTTTGACAGCTCATGGTATAACTCCTTTAATGGATTGAACCGGTTCTTTTCGATATCCTCCTGTACGTCATCGTATGCGTCAAGAATATAGATGAATTTGCCGAGCTGGTAACCGAGTCTCCGCAGCTCCTCTGACCAGTCAATCCCGCGTGATGGCTTATATGCAAGAATCTCTGCCATGATATCACCGAATGTTCCGGCAAGCAAATCCAGATTCGTCACATTTTTTCTCTCACAGGCAGATAATGTCCGCAGAGATTCCCGGATCTTCGCCAACTTCTCCAAATAGACCTGACCGATCTTGCGCACACGCTTCCGTATAAAACTGCTGTAACAAAGTCTGGTAAATTTCCGGTCATCCGCCCAATCATCGAGACATTTGTAGTAGGTTAGAATGAGATTCATATCTGCAATATACTGTATGATCTCATTCTCCAGATATTTTTTCTTTCCAACCGGATGCACCATGCACGCTGCTTCCTTCATCTTCGTATCCGGCTCATATAAAGCGGTCAGAAGAACCGCGGCAAATGTTGAATCATACGTAAGTGACATCTGTCCCATCGCACCGTCCGTATTCCGGAGTGCATGGCAGACGCCGCAATAATACATGCGATACCGCTCATAATCTTTGACTTTCATTTCCGGCTTGTTCACCGTCACATATCCAAACATCGTTCCACCTCCGAGTTAAACGGCTTTCTTATTTCTATTTTATACATTAGCTGTTCTTTATAAACCGTGCGCTGCACTTCGGACAACGTATCTCGATCTTTCCTTTTCCCTTTGGGATACGAATTTTCTGCTTACACTCCGGGCAACGGTAGATATGATGCGTCTTGCGCATCGTCATATGGCTTTTCTCTTTCCGTCCCCACATGCGTAGTTTATACGTCTTATTTAGGAACCATGTATTTTCATCCCGACGCTTGCCAATATTTCTGGAGAACACACGGAAATATGCAAATGCAAAGGTCACAAATGCAATCGTGCTGAGTATATTGCTTCTAACAAACATATCGATAAAAACCAAGATACACGCCGCCCACATCATACACATGGAAAGCTGATCCGTTCCATTTCTACCGCGCATAAAATCCATCAGTTTCTGTCTCATAAACATCCTCCATAACTATATCCAATCCTGATATTCATTATTCTTCTTCAATTTTTCGAATTGTCAAGTATTTTAACACGCGGGCGGGCTTCGTCAATGACTTTCACAGAGATTTCACAAAAAAGACGCCCGCCATATAAGCGAACGTCTAATCAGATTTATGCCTGATCATGCATGCTTTGAAAGCTTTCCATCTTCAATTACATATTCCATCGTACACCGGTTTGCAACATACGGATCATGTGTAACAATGATGACCGTGATTCCCTGTTTATTCAGCCGTTCCAGCAGATCCATCAGACTCTCAGTATTCGAAAGATCCAGTGCCCCGGTCGGCTCATCCGCGACGATCACCTCTGCATCCATAGCCAAGGCTCTGCAAATTGCCACCCGCTGTCTCTGACCGCCGGATAACTGGTTCACCTTTTTGTGTTCCAGTCCTTCCAGACCAACCTGCTGCAGCAATACCCGTACTTTTTTATCAAAGCTTTTCTTATAAGTTCCAGCGATGATTTCCGGCAGACAGATATTTCGAAGCACCGTATCATTGCCAAGCAATCCAAAATCCTGCAGGATAATACCAATCTTTTTATTCCGCAGCTCACATTTCCCGCGGTCTGACATCTTCCGGACATCGTTTCCATCATATTCATATACGCCTGATGTCTGCGCATCAATGCCCGCTATAATGTGCAGCAATGTGGATTTTCCAGAGCCAGACGGTCCGGTAATGGCAACCATATCTCCCTTTTTTATTGTAAGTGTCACATGCTGTAGCGCCTGCGTCTCGTTTGCTTTCCCCTGATTATATATTTTACTGACATCCTTCAAACATATCATTTAATCACCACTCCTTAACACTTCAATCTCTGCCTGTCTGCGACTCTGCCGGAATCCAAATACAATACTGACCACCAATATCAACAGAAGCAACACCGCGGAGAAACCATAACTGAATATTCCCGCATGCTTCGTCTGCAATTTCAACACCGTTCTCGCAAACCACGGATACAAGGCTGTCGCAATGCCGAATGCTGCAACAAGCAGCAGGGATCCTGAGAAAAATAACACGCCACTCATCCGTCTCCGTGTCATGCCAAGGATATAGAACACAGCAAACTCCTGCCGTTTCTGCCGGATCATCAGATACAGATATCCACCATATCCAAATACCGCAATTACTGTCAATAACAAAAATGCCATCATATACCATGCATATTGCTCTATAACCCTGGAGAAAGATCTTGAGACGATGGTCTGAAGTGTACTTACCGTTCCATAATTCTGTAAGCGTGCCTGCAACGTATCAACCAATTCGTGCGTTGATACCGAATCGTCATGCTCGATCAGGAAATTCGCACCCATAACCTCTTCCATGATTGCATCGGTTCCACTGTAAAAAACAATGAATCCATCCTGTGGATACTCCTCTGGAAATACTGCCAGATGCCCCAGTTCTGGTACATCTGCATAATTCATGACAACCGGAATCACACTGTCATGATCTAAGACACCCATAACCTCGCACACAAGCTTTTTCTGATTCTTATAAATTTCAATTTCTGTTACCGTTCCAACTGGTAACTCATTCTCCAATGATTCACTCACAAGGATCGGCATACGACCATCAGCTGCCTGTTTTTTCTCTCCTTCCTTCAATTGCAGAGATATAGCATCCATCATCTCTTCCGAATAAACGATCAGGTTTGCATTTGACTGCTCGTTTTCTTCCACCTCTGGATTTCGATATGTATAAAGTCCGTTACAAAATCCGAAACACAGGATATTTTTTACACCATCTGTTTCCTTTATTCGTTGATAGATGATGTCAATCGGCATCTCTTGCCCTCGTATATCCGCAGACATCATCGCATTATTCTCGCTGAAATGTATCACCTCGTTAAAGTCAATCGTATATGCCTGTGTCACATTTGCACGATCTGCCAGAAAAGAATCGACCGGATTTAACACGACAAACGACAGTTCAATCATACACACCAACTGGATCAACAGGATTATTTCGTTTGCAAGCCGTTTCGTATATAAATACCTGCACAACCGGAGAAAATTCATACAACCGCCTCCTTTGCATGTAGAGTAAGCATCGTCCGCATCGCTTTGATCGTAAATAATATCGAAAGGACAAACATCATCCCCAATATCCCGATCAGGGTCGTTGTCATCGGAAATGCATTTCCATATACAAACTTCAAAAGTGGAAATGTCAGATATTGCAGACCGAGTGCTGCCAGACTGCCCGCGCAATAATAGATTGCCCAATGTCCATAGACAAGCAGCATGCACCGCCGCCTCGACATCCCACACAGCCATAATACGTGGACATCATTTTGATAGGTCCGAATCCATTCTGCCATCAGCCGGATCACCGTCACACCGGCAATCAGACAGAGCAGTGTTGCCAATATTCCGTAACGAAGCTGATTATCTTTTAGCACATCGTCGGAGTTTGAATCCGGTGGATATGCCCTTACCGATGGGAATTTGTCTTCTATCTGCTGTGCGTATTTCTTCAGATCTTTATATGACGCATAATAAAACTGAGCCAGAACCTGTCTTGGTCGATATTCTTCCTGATATCTGGAAAATGGTATGATATAAAATCTTGTTTCTTCCCCATAAGCCTCGCCAAATACATCCATGGTTGATAATGCGGATTTTGCAGCAGCAAAGGACCACGGTATAACCCACCCCATGCCGATGATACTATATGACTGCTCTCCTATTTGAAAATACCCCTGATTGAGTATTGTCTGATCCACATTGTCCGATACAAATCCTACCAGAGCCCCTGTCTCCTGCTCGGACGCATCAAAAAAACGACCAGACGTAATTGGAAACCACGTTCTCCCCTTCGTTCCTTCCTATCCGATCAGGATATCCTTTTCTTTCAGGGGTGTAAAATAAAGAACGTTTACCATTCCATTTTTCGCCAGATCGTTCAGATATGCAGAAATTTCCTCCGCCTGTATATCCGCATCTTCTATATCAATCGTCAACGATGCCTCTGTGTTGCTCCGTGTGGCTAACTGATACTGTCCTGTCGCCATCCCAAGCATTACACTGATGCAATACGCGCACACGATCACACCAATCACAAGCCATACTGTAACTGCCCCGTTCGTCCGTATGTGCTTTTTTAATGTGCGCCAGAATATCATTTTATCCTCCCCTTGTATAATAAACTATTTTTAATTGTAGTTTTAGTATATCTTTCATTACATGAATAGCAAGCCATTAAGCACAAATGGTCGAATTTTTAACACTTTTGGTAAGGTAGGGAGATTTTTGACCAGAATATATGTGTTTCATTGTCAAAATCATAAAGATATACACCGTCAAAATTCCGCACGATTTTCTCTATACTCTGCATACCGATTCCATGTCCGGCTTTATCTTTATTTGTCCGAAGCTTTCCATCCCCATCTTTTTCTCTGTCTGCGAGATATGAATTTTTCTCTTCTATCATAGTCATACCAGAACGCACATTGACTTCCACACGTAACTCGATAAATCCCTGTCCACCAGCCGCTTCATATGCATTCTCCAACAGATTTCCGAATAAAACTGTCACATCCGAATCACTCAAATCTGATAACACATCTTCCCGTATATCAACCGACAATGATATTCCTGCCTTATCGCATACACTCTGATAATATTGCAAGATGACATTTAACACCGCCCGGTTACAAAAACATTTCTTCGTGAGTTTCACATCCGAGCAATCCTGCAAAAGCTTCTTGGCTTCCTCGATATCTGCATGCTCCAACAAGTTCTGTACTGTGTATAGAAAATGTCTTGTATCATGGATTACTGCATGGCATGCCTGATTCTCCTCGTAAACCATCTGAAGCTTCTGCAATCGAGACTGTTCCTGTTCTGCCATCTGCTCCTTCTTATATACAACATTATAGATACATAACAGACTTATAACTACCAAACTAAGCACAACAACAAGTCACACACGTCCAGACATACGGTAGCGCATAATCCATACAATTCATAACAATTAAAAATCCAATTAGGAAAAAGATTACACCCCCCTGTATGAAAAATAGAATTTCAGATACCTTTCTTTTCATATATCCCCCTTATCCGCGACGCAGATATTCCTCATACATTTTGCAAAATTTTACATACATTCTCCTTGACACATGCGCTGTATACTTTCCCTTTGCCAATACTATTTCATTCTTCGTAAACCGGCTCACATAATCCAGATTCACTAGAAAACTCGTATGCGATTTGCAAAACCGAATCTGATTCAGCTTTTGCTCCCAATCCTCCAGTTTTCCCTTTACTACATACTTGTGATTCATCGTATATATGTGAACACAACGCTTTTGGTTCTCGATCATGACAATATCTGCTTCCCGACAAACGATAGTCTCTCCATTCTGCGTGATCGTGATTTTAGGATTTGTATTCTTATACGCCACCAGCGCATCACTCAGATTCCGCATAATTCGATCTGACAACGTTGATTTTTCAATATATCGAAACACATGAAAGTCCATCGCATCATCCAGATAGCGTTCCGTGAATGATACAATAAAGATCAACGCATACGGATTCTTCTCTTTGATACACTTTCCGATCTCAATTCCGCTTTTTTCAGGCATTTCCACGTCCAGAAATACCAGATCTGCCATCTCTGGTTCTTCCAGAAGTGTCTCTCCATCCAAAAAGGTCTTTATCCCTGCTTCTATCTTATTTTGTTGAAAAAACTGACCAACGATTCCACTCAGATATTCTAAATAGCTAGGATCATCGTCACACAGAAATACTCGAATCATCTATAAAATCTCTTCCCTTTCAATCACAATAATCTCCTGTGATTCCTTTTCTTTTTGATCCATATCGTGAACAAGCGAGACAAGGAATAGCCACACGATTGCCGTCAGAATGGAAACAATGCTCACCCAATTTAAGATTCTACGTTTCAACTGCTTCCCCTCCCTTTTTCATCAATTTTCGCATTTTTCTTTCCGAAAATCAATCCAATCATTATAATTAACTATAAAAAAAATCCCTGATACATCTTGTATCAAGGATTTAAGAGAGGCGCGAGCCGGATTTGAACCGGCGGTGAAGGTGTTGCAGACCTCTGCCTTACCACTTGGCTATCACGCCATATATCATAAAGGGGACCCACGCAGTGGGGAGATTCCTTATGATTAGTAAGTAGCTTTGCTACTTACAATATCAAACTCCCCGAGTAGGGCTCGAACCTACAACAACTCGGTTAACAGCCGAGTGCTCTACCATTGAGCTATCGAGGAATATATCGTTGCATTTAACTAAACGCAAAGTAGATTATATGAAATATTTCCAATCAAGTCAAGACTTATTTTTAATATTTCAACCGCAATCTACAAACGGAGATGGAGGGATTTGAACCCTCGCGCCGCGCGAACGACCTACACCCTTAGCAGGGGCGCCTCTTCAGCCACTTGAGTACATCTCCAATGCCTAAAAAACACATTTTACCAATCGGTGTTATTTAGTTCCGCGTCAACACGCTAAGATAGAATAACAAATATTACATGAAATGTCAAGGGGTAAATATATACCAATAATATAAACCAATCTATATTTCTTTTTTATCAATGATTCCTATACCAACAAGGAACAGAATAATCAAGACAAGAATATATACCAAACCGAATAACACATAATATTTGTTTTCTAGTATTCCTGCTCTGTATAAAAACATAGTGTCCATAATCCAATGTTTATCCGCCATAGAAAGAGGCACTATCATAACTGCCTCATAAAGAAATACTACAATTACCGGATTCATACATACCAGCTGCAATGTCAATATTGCCTGCAGACTAATTACGCACATCGGAAATACATTTAGTCCAATTCCCTGCATGACCGAAGCAAACTCATCCGTGCCCAAACTCATATTATGACATAAGGTATAGATAGCAGTTGATATTATAATTATCATCATGGAAATGATAACCTGAATGATTAAAAATACGCTTCGCTTCATCCAATATTTTCTTCTACCATAAAAAATGATCGTGTTCAAATTGGATTTTGATGCTCTGATCTCTGATAAACTTGTAACTCCCACTGTCATCAGAAGCTGCATTACAAATATCAGATAATTCATAGGAATTTCTCCCTTTAATGAAAAATCATATGTATATCCACCAAATTGCCATTTTAACAACGAAACAAAATCACAATTTCCAAACAACATTCCCATTTCACAGGACATTACGGTCAAAATTGCAATAAACATCATAATGACAAGACGATTTTTCAACAACCGGATTTCAAAATATTTCAACGTATTTCCTCTCTTTTACTTATGTCTTCACAAAATCTTTTTTTCGTCGAAGCAATCCTAATACAACCATTACTATACTCAAACACACAATTTCAACGATTCGTTTTGCACAAATCATAAATACCGACGCATCCCTACAATAGTCACTGTAAAATAATCCCAATCCGGTAATTGGTATCGGTAACCCGGGTAATTTCGGTAATATATAAGTAAGAACTACAAATACATATCCCGTCCAATACATATTCGTATACCAATATCCTAAAAATGTCAAAATCTCAATCCATAAAACATTAAAGTAAATAATAATTGCTGCCGGAATCACAATTTCACTTATGGATGGTATTTGTGAGATTTCATATTGCGTGTAATTCGCAAATATGCTATTTTGATTCGTCCAGTCACAGAGAGAATCCGTGACAATCAAACTGCTCAACAGGATTGACATTGATATAGCTGCCGTTATCTCTATTGCCCGGACAACTGCATCCCTACATCCCATTAGCCATATCTGATCTACGTTTTTATACCGTACTAAAATATGTGGATTCCATTCATTTCTTTTTCTCTTCATAAATATATAAGGAATTAAAATATAAATTGTTATGTATGCATATGTTGTACAGCATAATACAAGGTCATAACCGCATAAGGTCTTATTTTTATTTTTTAAAGCCATACCAAATAGCAATATAAAAATAAAAAATACAAAAAATGAATACATATACTCTTTCAGATTTATTCTCTTCATACTTCTATCTTTCCGTTTTTCATCTTTATAATTTCATCGGATACAGATTCTAATTCTTCTTTATCATGACATGCTAGTATTACAATCCTTCCGGCTTTCTTAAAGTCTGCAAGAATATCACGAATCAATTGCAACCCACCTTCATCAATTGCATTAAATGGTTCGTCCAGCAACAGTATGTCCGGTTCCTCCATGATTGCTGCAGCAATTCCCAAGCGTTGTTTCATTCCCAGTGAATACTTTCGCACCTTTCTTTTATCGGCTGCTTCCAATCCTACACGCTCTAATGCATGCACAATGTCTTCATCACCAATCTTATTTTTTATCGATGCTAACAGTTTCAAATTCTGATACCCGGTATACTGTGTCAGAAAATACGGATTTTCCAGCAAAAGCCCCAGACTCTCCGGAAAATCCCTCTCTTTCCTTAATTCCTCACCATTGATTTTTACGCATCCCTCCGAAGGAAAAATAAGTCCACTTATCGCTCTCATCAACATTGTTTTTCCGGAACCGTTTTTACCGTATAACCCATATATTCTGCCACCGGTAAAAGTATAAGTAATATTTCTTAAAACATAATCACTCCTAAATTTTTTTGAATAATTGTCTATTTTTATTTCCATCTGTTTAACCTCTTAATGATACTGTATATATCGAAGTTCCGGATAATAAGAAAGATATATCCGAATAGGAGAATCTTTGATTTTCTCTATATCTCCCCGGTATGTCTGTCCATCTTTAAATCGGAAAAATAACTTTAAGTCTACTTCTGCATCTTTCTGATAAGGACTCACCGGAATTTGGTTGAATCCCATCAGATCCAGGCTTTGCCCGTTTGTATAATTATCAATACTCATATTCCATGTACTGATCGTATTTTGAATTTTGATATCCTGTCCGGAAATATTCTTTACATGTATATTCACAACAATATATCTATCCTTTTCCGCATCGGAATACATCTCATCCGGTTCCCCATAAGATTCCGCAAAGCCTTTGAAATCATATATTTCTAAATCACCTACCGCTATCTCAAGACCATAATATTTCAATATGTCTCCCTGTCGATATACCTCCTCTATCGGTTCTTTTACGACAATATGCATACGAATAAAAAATATGATCCAGACAGATAGTACACATATAGATATGACTGCTATCAAAATCTTTTTTCTACGTCTCATATTTCCCCACCTCGCATATCATACCAATTATTCCTATAACCCCTGTTAAGGCAATCACCATTACTACATTTGCAGTTTTAATCCCCTCCGAAGTAGAAGGATATAATATTCGCATAGGAATATAATTTTCAGCATTTATAAACCCCAGGACAATCTTCAGCACAATAACCACCACCATAGGGCAACAAACAGCCGCATAGATATTCTGAATTATTTTCGCCGCCAAAACAACCAGCAAAGAAAAAAACGACACAAGAACACCATCGATTGCTATGTATATAAAAAGATATGCTGTGGGATTCGTGTAAAACAAATCGGACAAAAAAGAATTTCCGCTCACAGTATAATATGATGTTGCTGCTATCGGACGAATGGACGGCAAAAATACAGAGGCGGCCATATAATCAACTATTAGGGGAATGGTTGTAATAATAAAACCGGTCACAAAATATGCAATTAATTTTGATATTGCAATTTTTGTTCGGTTCGACCGGGTTATCAGCTGATTCATATATCCATGTTGTCTTTCTTCAATATAAACCATACCTATTGGCAGCGTAGCACATCCGACAACAACCATATAATAGATGTTTGACAAACTTGATAACTGAAGTCCGATCCAATGATTAAACACCGTTTCCGGATATTCGCCATAGATCATTCCATAATAGGGAATAATATTTAAAGCGATGTGTACAACGATCAAAAGCAACAAAGAAAACAGCGATATTATGAAATACCTGTTATGTGTTGTCTTATATAATTCTGTTTTTATACACTGTATCATTTTATTTATTATTCACCACCACTTTTATCAGATTCGGTCCGCCCTCTGATTCTGCATGCCATGTTCCATCATCATATAAATTACCATTCCTGCATAGATTATTTACATTATAGTAAAGAGAATTCTTATCTACCTCTTCTGTCAATAAAAAAACTACATTCATTGTAATTTCTTCCCCACCGGCAAATGTAATCTCATTTTTTGATTTCTCCGTTCCCCTGCCATTACCTTCATAATCCGTATCAATAAACATTCCCACAGGCTCGACAATGCGATAAATTCCTATATCGTCGTAAACAACCTCCAAGTCTTTATTTGATATATTAATCGTCCGATCGCTTTTGGATTTGTTCTGAATCGTTATATTCATCATCAAATATGTGCCATTGTTTATTGTTTCTTCACCAAAAAAGTTAATATAATCAGGATCATTTAAGGCTTCACAATTCTGAAAATATTGATTCAGATTTTGCATTCCGGCTAGTTCATCTGCAGAATTTATTTTCAGATAAAACGGACAATAATCATAGTACCCACCTTCTTTATAAGAAATAGCACTCTCTTCTACAAAACGTGTTTTCAAACTAAGATGATATACGATCTCATCATCCAAAGGTAACACTTTCTGATTAAAATCAATATCCGGATATTCTTTCTGAATTGCTTCTGCATTGAAACAACTCATATTTTCATCGGTATTTGATGCATCAGCAACCGAACTGTCCATACTCTCTGTTTGTTCTATCGTTTCATCTATGTAATCTCTTTGCTGTGTTGTTAAATCTTCTGAATTTAGTTTTCGGCAACCTGACAGAAATAACACACCGACAGACAATAAAATCAGTCTACCGAACTGTTTCATTTGCATGACCTCTCCCCATATATTTTTGTTCATATTATCCTATTGAAAGATACTTTATTCAACAGAACTAAACAAAAACGACCCGAGTTGCAGTTTTTTCGACTTGAAATGTAATTTTCAGTCTTTTCGATAAATACAAAATATTTTATAATACTAAATGGGGATATATTAATTTTCGATTATGTACATTTACTGAAGGAGAATTCTAATGCAAACGATTTTAATTGTTGAAGATGACACATTACAATTACATGCTCTCCAAAATTCTATACAACAAGCTTATCCTGATTGGACAATTCATACCGCCACAGATATAGATACTGCACAGACATTCTTAAATTCTTCTTTAGATGACAATAACTTTTATTCTATGTTCTTGCTGGACATAAATTTAGTGGAAGGAACTTCCGATGAAAGCGGATTTGAACTGGCAAAAAGCATACGTGCATGTTCTGTGTATTTCAAAACACCTATTTTATTTTTAACTTCATTTCAAAATAAGACCAACTTTGCATTATCTACATTTCATTGCTACAATTTTATTGTAAAGCCTTATTCTGCTGACGATATTCTTTTCGAAATAAAGCAGATGCTGTTGACAGGATTTTTATCAAATAACTGTATTATGATAACTGATACTTATAGAATAACACGGAGGATTTTACTATCTGATATATTGTATATAGAAGTTTCCTCCCATTTACTTATCTTACATACAAAAAATGGGAATGTTAACACTCGAGATTTGACCATGTCCGAAATACAACAACAGCTCTCTGAAAATTTTGTTCGATGTCATAGGAAATTTATTGTTAACCTAAAATATGTGGATAATTATGACAGAAATAATAGATACATTCATATGAAAACTATTACATTACCCGTAAGCCGTGGATGCAAAGACTCTTTCGAATTTAAATTAAACAAACCAAATTAGGAGATTGAACTTGTCATGTTATATATTTTGCCTTTTATTTTGGAATTTTTATGTTTTTATACCACTTTGCATGGTTTCTTAGAGATATCTAAAAAACCTAAAAAAAATGATATTATTTTATTTGTACTTTTCATATTTATTTCAATACTAAGCAGTAAATATTCTATTACTGCGTGGGTACTTGGACAAATTTTTTATTGTGCTTTTACACTTACCTATAACAATAAATCGTTCATCAATAGTTTGTTGTTATACATAATCTCTTATTGTACAATCGTCCTTTCCCAACTTTGCATTGTATTCATTATGCAATTTTTTAATGTGAGTTATGACCAGAAATATATGCCTTGTGTTGGAAGTGCCTGCACATTAATTTTTTTAATTATCGTTTTTCAATTTACAAAGTATAGACGTATCTATTTTACTTTAACTAAAACTGTTTTTTTATTTAAGATACTTATTATAAACACCTATATCGTAGTATCTGGCATATTACTATTGCTAAAAATAAACTCAGCTAACTTTTATAATAATATTACGGCTATCATTTCCTTTTTAGCAATCTTGATTGCTTTTAATTCATGCCTGCTTTTCTATGAACAGCGCTTAAATTTTGAAAAACAAAAGGTTTTATCCTATGAGGAAAATTTACCGCTATATCAATCATTGATTGATGAAATACGTTCCAACCAACATGAATTTTCCAACCGAATACAAAATTTAGAGGCTCTTCCCTCTGTCTGCAAAGATTACGAGAGTTTGTCTAAAGCGCTATTATCGAATACAGCTTCCTATCATAAACCTTTGTGCACATATCCATTATTACTACTGGATATGCCCTTATTAGCTGCAACTCTTTACAATTTACATACGATGGCTGACAGCAAAGGAATTATTTTTCACTTTGACATTTGTTCTCAGCATATTGAAAGTAAAGCACCTGAGTATGAATTATCTGATTTTATCAGTATACTTATACACAACACATTAGAAGCCTGTATGGAAGGGGATCATGTATATATACAGCTAAACAGTTCCAATCATAATTTACATTTTGAAATACGAAATCCCGTGTTGGTTGATTTTAATACCCATGAGGTATCCCTATTTTTTCAAAAAGGCTACACTACAAAACCAGATAAAGCATCGCATGGATATGGGCTTTATTATCTGGCAAATAAAATTAAAAAATATGATGGAAGCGTCGGTGCCGAATGTATATCATTTGAAGGGAAAAATTGGGTTTTATTTCACTTTGATGTATAGCTTAACTTTAAACACCCCACACTTCGTGGGGCGTTATTTTATTCAAATTTATTATTCATAAGAAAAAAGCGTATTCACACCATCGTCACCTTCCATATAGTGAACCGTGATCACATCGCCTTCCTCAATCTTGATCAGGCTTTCATTATCAGCAAAATTCTGTTTGTAGACAGAACGATCTTTCGCTGTAATATACACATATGTCTCATTCTCTACTGTGATGTACCGGATCTGTGTGACTGTAATCTTCTTACTCAATGTATCTTCGCTGACATCGTTTCCACTTGTCGTTATGCTGTTTTCGGCAAGCAGCTTCCGGTAACTTGCAAGTGCTTCCTTCTGTGTCGCGCCGGTTGCCACGATGCTGTATTTTTCCACATTGACAAGTGCATACATCTTCACAAGTCCTGCATTATCTTTGAGTACCATGATATAGGTTGGTACATTTCCGATGTTGATCAGAGATGGGAATGATGACGTGTACCCGAGGTTTTGTACCTGTCCCTCCGCAGAGGACATCGCGGAATGCTCTTCCGCACCTGCGATTGCAAAATATTTACTCTCTGCAGTTCTTGAATTCATCAACACAAATCCGATATTCGACTGGTCGCCATTGACGGATGTCACACCTGTGTATACCCACACATCGCCGTCCATCACCTTGTAACCATAATCGTCGGTCGTCACCTTACAGCCTTTGTTTCCAATCTTGCTGTTAATGAATCCACCTGACAGCATACCATACCAGTTATACCGGTCACATAAGAGATCACCATCATACACGCGGTCTACCCAATTTGGAATATCACCCAGATCCATATATTCACAATCACCGTTGCATGGATCACAGAGCACGATTCCCTTCACGTCCTTCGCTCCGAATAACCCTGCATTCGGCTTTAACACCGGACAGATATAATATGGATTTCCTTCATTATCAAGTTCAAAATAATATCCGTTGAAATCATACGTCGGATAAGAAAGCTGCACATGCCGTTGCAGATTCTTGCCAAAATATGCAGAGGAAGAATACTGAATCGGCTTTTCAAGCTTCACATAATCTGCCTCATTTTTGACCGGATCAACGAGCACGTATCCCGGAATTCCGGCATCTTTATTATTCAGATATTTGATAAATCCCGCATATTCAAGCGGTGCAACCTTCATCGGCACACCATTATAATCAATCGTGCTATATGTCTCGCTCACCTGATACTGGCTGACAACATCAGACAGGGAACCAATCGCACGATCACCGATGATTCTCGCACTGTCCGTATCCATCAGTGCAATGTTATTGATATTCTCACTTTCCGGCACATCGGTTGCAAAATCACCATCCTCAACCTTGATGATTCCTGCATATTTCGATGCACGGAACAATTTGGAAGATACCAGCCCACCAATGATCAATCCTACAATCAACACAAGGATTGCTGTAAATGAAACCATTACCACCTTTGTCGAACCAACGGCTTCTTTGATATTGCCTTTTTTAGTAATGCGTGTACCTTTGAAATCAAAGGAGCAGAATCCGATTGCCGCAAGCGTAAGTATCACCCATGTCCAGAATCCAGAGGTATGTACATTGATTGCCGGTGTCAGGAAATAATAAAACAACACTTCCACAACGAGCAGCAACCCATACAGAAGAATGTTTGATCTGCGTATAGCAAATCCTGGTTTTCCGTTTTTCTGCTGTTTCTTCCTGCGCTCCTTTTCCATATCTACATCATATTCGACTTTAACCTTGTTTTTTGCCATATTAACACCTGCCTTTTTCATTATATTTGTTACATACTGTTAGTCAGAAAGATGGTCAAATGACCATCTTCCTGACCAAGTCTATGAATAATATTTCTGATTTTTACTTTTAGGTTTATCTGGTTCTGTCCTTTTTAACTCTCCTATTTTAAGCATTCTATCCAGATAGTGCCTTCTAAAATAAGATCGTTCCAGATTAAATTCTTTCAGAATTTCACTTGCTGATTTTGGTATTCTGCAAAATTCAATAATTTTGTTTTTCATATCTTGGTCACTATCTTGGTCATTATGACCAAGATAATCGTAATTATCCAATAGTTTCAAATACCTATCACAAGCCTGACACAACACCATAATTCCAGACTCATTAATATCATATTCCGGCAATGGTCCATCATAAAGTGCACAACCTTCTTTAATCTTTTCAAAGCCTCTTCCCCAAGCCTCAATCATTCCGCTTTTAAAAAATACATTTGCTAAATTCGGATTATATGGTTTGGAAGAATGCTTCATAAACAACTTGTCCGTTGTATCCAAATTAGGAGGCATTTCACCATCATTCCAAACATATATCTTATCCTCATAAACACTAATTTGAATAGGATTACAACTGCTATAGTCTTTATGAACAATTGCATTTAAAAGAATCTCTCGAAATGCATCTTTATGAAACATAAACTGTTCAATCCTCTGAATACCTTCATAAGCAATACGTGCTTTCATATATTTCGTGTACACTAAATCTATGGTTTTATCCACTTGCTCAAGCAATGGACCATGCACTTCATCCTGATATTTCAAATCGGAATCCGATTTTCCAAAGAAACCAATTTTAACATAGGCTCCTGTAACCCATTTTTCTGGATCATTATAAAATGCTAACATAGCTGCCCTTATTAAATATCCATTTTCATCTATCAGATGCAAATTATCCATAAGCACTTCATCAGACACATTTACATCTTCCTGAGTCAATCTGCCACGTCTAACCGACTTTTCCTTAAATAACTGTATTGCATCCTGTTTCAAATCTGTTACCGAAAGTTTAGGCAATGGTACTCCATCCCACGTTCTTCCTTGTGTTTTTAACAATGTCCTTTCTAATTCCTTTCCAGTAATCTCACGCATAGTACTACCAGAACGATAATAATATTTTCCTCGAAAACTGATTAATGAGGGATATTTATCAACAATTATTTCCAAATATTCTAAGCCATCTTTATACAATAAATTTACATCCGCAATAATTCCCATTGTATCTGTAATTTTGCTTGGAATCAGTTCTAACAATTCTTTCGCATTATCAATTCCAATAACATTACCATCATCATCCGTTCCGATATATATTGTTCCACCATATGCATTTGCATATCCGCAAATCCACTTCAAATATTCATCACGCCATGCCTGTTTCCATTCTACCGACTGATGTTCTTTTTCTTTCATCTACTACCCCAACTTTCATATTCATATTTTTAATTATGCTCCTTCAGATAATCTGCAACCGCCGTCTCATACAGATTGTGTCCCTCGCTGTCGATCACGACGATTACCGGAAGATTCTCCACGCGCATCTTACGGATTGCCTCGGTTCCAAGGTCATCATAAGCGATTACCTCGGACTCCTTGATACATTTGGATAAAAGTGCACCCGCTCCGCCGACGGCTGCCATATATACGGCTTTTTCCTTCACGATTGCATCAATGACTGCCTGACTGCGCTTGCCTTTTCCAATCATGCCCTTCAACCCTTTTGAAAGCAGAAGCGGTGTATATTTATCCATACGGCTGCTTGTTGTAGGTCCGGCAGAACCGATGACCTGTCCCGGCTTCGCCGGTGTCGGTCCGAGATAATAGATTGTATTTCCTGTAATATCCAGTGGCAGAATCTGATCCTCATACAGCTTTGCTCCGCTATACTCTACTTCCGGATGTTTCTCCTGCTCCACGCAGATAGCATCATACATCCGCTTGTGTGCAGCATCTCTGGCACTGTAAATCGTGCCGGTCAGATAGATATAATCTCCTGCATGAAGCTCCTTTAATTCCTCTTCGCTAAATGGTACTGCAATATGTCGTTCCATGTTCTAGTCCTCCACTACTATTTTTTATTGTACTTACTTTGTCAACATATATCCCTTCATAAACATCCTGTTTATCTTATCTTGCTTTTCGTCTATTTCGAAGCTGATATACGTTATAATCAGCTTTTCCGTATCACTGACTTGTATTTCATAGACTATGTCTTTTTCGTTTATCTTCTGATTTTCTCTTTTATCCTCCAGATTCTTATAATATGAAATACAGGAAGTAAAATCTACATTCTTATATTCGCTGTCTCCGACTGTAATCGTTTTATTCTCATAGTTTTCGATTGTGCTTTCCTCGTTCCAATGTGCAGTCATCGTATAGATTTTTGCATATCCATCGATGATGATTCCTTTCTCTTCAATTGGATCTGCATAAAAATATACAGATTCCCATTGTTCACTGTCATGCGTATCTCCACCATACATCATACTATGTAATTCATCCTGCTCCGCTTCCGTGAGATTGGTCTTTATGTATCGTCTGCCATACGCATTTCCACGCAAATAATCATACGCTTCCGCAGCCACTTCCTTATCCGAAGTTTGATTCTTTACAAACCTGTTTTTCTGTGACTGATAAGACAGGTAAGATGCATTTCCAAATGGAAGCAGAAGTCCTATTAATAAACATCCCACGAATACAAGGATCAGATTTTCATAATGCCGGTTCCACAGAATATAGATGATCTGAAGCAGTATAAACATGATTGCCGCATATCGCTGCTCCGTCAGTCCATATGCTTTGACACGCACTGACATTGAATAAATCTCAAGCAGGATAAATGGTGCATAGATATATTTCGTAATAGAAATAAGTTTCGCATAACGTGAAGTCTTCTCCTCCACGAACCCGGATGCCATCATCCAGATTGGCATACCAATTGCAAAAAGACTTGCACAGATACTGAAGATTTCGTTGCTCGGAACCTCCTGCGTCACGAAGATTTTTACCACATAGAGATAGATTACGAACATCGCAATCCACACGCATGGAAGTAACACATACGATACGAATTTCTTCGTAAATGCCGCGTTATCTTCGCTCGTATCCGAGACAGCAAGCAGACAAGTTGGAAAATACGCAAGTGCACTCAGCAATAACTGGATATTCAACTCCACTCTGAACGTATCTATATCCACAAGCAATGCATCTATAATTTCAAGAATCAGGATAACCGCAATATTTAACACCAGATAGACACCAACTGCCCGGAGCAATGCGAATATAATCCGTCCGATACAATGTGGCAGATCCAGTTTCTGCTGCCGGAGCAATACATAGATTGCAAGAAGCACCGTGCATGCAATGTAAAAATACAAGATACTTTCAAATATCAGATTCGGTATATCCGCTTTCTGTGCTTTAAGAATCTCTGACAAATTCTCAAATACGATTGCAATCACAAACGTTACGCCATATCCGATCAGCCATTTCTGTTTGTTTTTCTGTGCTTCTTCTGCTGTTTTCTTCCACAGACTCTCAACCAGAAAATTCCCGGCAAGCCAGATAGAACACACAGTCACGATAGATTCTATGTCAAACCCTTTTTTCTGATTTGCTATGATACTCACAACCGCTATGATAAACGCGCAGAAAATACTCGCAGCATAACGTATGTAAATCTGCTTGAATTTCGCCATATTCTGGTTGATATAATTTGAAACCTTTCCCAAGTACATATCTCCTTTCTTTCGGGCACGCATGATTCTCGTTTATAACCTACACATGCATCCATCCAATCTCCTGTACATCTTACTCTATCATTTCTTCCATATTATTTATATTTCTACAACACAACTGTCTTGTGACGATTGACATGACAGCACATATTGACTGCAAGCGGCATACCTGCGATATGCGTTGCGTAGGTTTCAATATTGACGGCGAGCGCCGTTGTCTTTCCTCCAAGTCCACCCGGTCCGATTCCCGTCTTATTCACAAGCTCCAATATCTCGTCTTCGAGCTTCGCAATATGTGCCTTCTCCGAATGTGATCCTGCTGGTCTTGTGAGTGCTTTCTTCGCAAGCTTTGCCGCAAGCTCAAAATCACCGCCAAGTCCGACACCGACTACCATCGGCGGACAGGCATTTGGTCCGGCATCCTTGACTGCTGCAAGTACGGACTGACGGATTCCTTCTTCTCCATCTGCCGGCTTCAGCATATACACCTTGCTCATATTCTCACTTCCAAAGCCCTTCGGTGCAATCGTGATTTCCAGCTTATCACCCGGCACGATATCGTAGTGAATGATTGCCGGTGTATTATCTCCTGTATTCTCACGCTGCAACGGATCTTTCACGACAGATTTTCGCAGATATCCTTCCGTATATCCTCTTCTCACACCTTCGTTGATGGCATCTGTGAGATTCATTCCTTCAATGTGCAGATTCTGTCCAACATTCACGAAGAACACTGCCATTCCTGTATCCTGACAGATTGGTGTTTTATCTTCTCCTGCAATCTCCATATTCTCGATCAACTGATTCAAGATCTGCTTGCCGAGTGTGCTGTCTTCCTCTTTTGCCGCCTGACGTATCTTTCCATCCATATCATCTGCCAGATACAGATTGGCCGAGATACACATTTCTTTCACTGCTTCAATGATTTTGTCTGTGTGTAATGTTCGCATGGTTTACTCCTTTTTAACATACTAAGGCTGCTACATGATTTCTCATATAGCAGCCCTTTTCTTAATCATCCAAATAGTCGTCTTTATCTTTCGTATCAATTCCACGTTTCTTATTCTGTGCACGCACATAAATCGAAACAAAAATGTATGTCACAAATAACAATACAAATATGACACCTACCCAATACATAAGTGCATATAAGAAATTGGATACGCCATCCATCTTGGAAAGACCTTCCAAGCCCTCTTTAATACTATCGTTCATCGCTTTTCCCTCTTTTCACGATTTACTTATCTTCCGGACTCTCCGGCTCTTCTACATTACCTTCTTCATTGTCTGCCTCGTTCATCTCGCGTTCCATCATCTCTAAAGACTCGGATTCATCTGCAGATTTCTGACGAACCTTTGCAATACTTGCAACGGTAATATCGCTTTCCAGATCCATGTTGATGAGCTTCACACCGGTTGTAATTCTGCCTAATATAGAGATATCCTTACACAGGAGTCTTATTACAATACCCTGGTTGGTAATCAGCATGATCTCGTTATCATCATTGACCGCCTTAAATCCTACAACGGTTCCGGACTTGTCTGTGATCTTGTAACACTTCACACCCTTACCGCCACGGTGCTGTGGTGTAAATTCTTCGACAAGAGTACGCTTACCAAGACCATTCTCGGATACGATCAGAAGTGCTTCGCCCTGTGTATCAAGCTGCATGCCGATAACCTCATCATCACCGGCAACACTCATACCGATGACACCCATCGATGTACGTCCGGTTGAACGAACCTCCTTCTCATTGAAGCGGATACACATACCCTGCTTTGTAATCAGGATGATATCCTTCGTATTGTTCGTTGCCTTTACTTCGATCAGCTCATCGCCCTCTTTCAGGGTGATTGCTGCAAGTCCGGACTTACGAACATTTGCATACTCGGTAATCTTTGTCTTCTTGATCATACCATTCTTTGTAGCCATGATCAGGTATCTTCCCTCATGGTACTCACGAATTGGAATGACTGCTGTGATCACTTCATCCGGCTGGAGCTGTAAGAGGTTTACGATTGCCGTTCCTCTTGCAGTACGTCCGGATTCCGGAATCTCATACGTCTTCAGACGATATACACGTCCCTGATTCGTGAAGAACATGATGTAATGATGCGTCGTTGTCATGAACAGATTCTCGATGAAATCATCCTCGATTGTCTGCATGCCCTTGATGCCCTTACCACCACGGTTCTGACTCTTGAAGTTATTGATTGTCATACGCTTTACATAGCCAAGCTTTGTCATAGCGATTACAACATTTTCCTTCGGAATCAGATCTTCAACTGTGATATCATCATCCATATCAATGCCGATAGAAGTTCTTCTGTCATCGCCATATTTTGTTGCGATGATCAGTATTTCCTCCTTGATTACACCAAGGAGCAGCTTCTCATCTGCGAGAATTGCCTTCAACTCTTTGATGAGTTCCATCAATTCTCTGTATTCTTTCTCAAGCTTCTCTCTTTCCAAACCGGTCAGAGCACGCAGACGCATATCTACGATAGCCTGTGCCTGTGCATCGGACAAACCGAAACGCTCGATCAATGCAAGCTTTGCATCGGCAACGGATTTGGAACTACGGATGATTTGAATAACCTCATCAATATTATCGAGGGCTATCAATAATCCCTCTAATATATGAGCACGATCTTCCGCTTTATTCAAGTCGAACTTCGTTCTTCTAGTTACAACCTCTTCCTGATGCTTGATATAATATCCAAGCATTTGAAGGAGATTTAATACCATAGGCTGTCCATCAACCAACGCCAGCATAATTACACCAAATGTATCCTGCATCTGTGTGTGCTTGTATAACTGGTTCAGCACGATATTCGCATTGCAGTCTTTTCGAAGCTCGATGACGATACGCATACCCTCACGGGAACTTTCATCACGGAGAGCTGTAATACCCTCAATCTTCTTCTCCTTGACAAGCTCTGCGATCTTCTGGATCAGCTTTGCCTTATTTACCATATATGGAAGCTCAGTCACAACGATTCTCTGCTTTCCATTTGCCATCGGCTCGATCTCGGATACGGCACGTACCTTGATCTTACCACGACCAGTTCTATATGCTTCATTGATACCGGCTGTACCAAGGATAGATGCACCCGTTGGAAAATCCGGTCCCTTGATGATTTCCATGATTTCTTCGATTTCTGTCTCACGATCCTCATTCACACGGTTATCAATGATCTTTACAACTGCATTTACTACCTCACGCAGATTGTGAGGTGGAATATTGGTTGCCATACCTACGGCAATACCGGTTGTACCATTTACCAGCAGGTTTGGATAACGGCTTGGAAGTACGACTGGCTCTTTTTCTGTCTCATCAAAGTTTGGTACAAAATCAACTGTATCCTTGTTGATATCCGCAACCATCTCCATCGAAATCTTGGAGAGACGTGCCTCTGTGTATCGCATCGCAGCCGCGCCATCCCCATCGACGGAACCGAAGTTACCATGTCCATCGACCAGTGGATATCTTGTATTCCATTCCTGTGCCAGCTTTACGAGTGCCTCGTAGATAGAACTATCACCATGTGGATGATATTTACCCATTGTATCACCGACGATACGGGCACATTTACGATGTGGCTTATCCGGACCGTTGTTCAGTTCCACCATGGAATGTAAAATTCTTCTCTGTACAGGCTTCAGACCATCTCGCACATCCGGAAGAGCTCTTGCAGCGATAACGCTCATGGCATAATCGATATACGATTCTTCCATGGTTTTCTTCAAATCCACTTCATGGATTTTATCAAAAATTGTACTATCGTCCATTGTTCTCCTCCTACTTAAATGTCAAGATTCTTAACGAATTTTGCATTTGTCTCAATAAATTCACGTCTTGGCTCTACTCTCTCACCCATCAATGTATCGAAGGTTAAGTCTAGCTCAGACTCACTGTTCTCATCAATTGCTACACGCAATAAAACCCGCTTTTCCGGATCCATAGTTGTATCCCACAACTGCTCAGCATCCATCTCACCAAGTCCTTTGTATCGCTGGATCTTGTTATTCTGGTCACGACCAACTTCATTTAAGATATCCGCCAGTTCTTCATCACTGTATGCATACCATGTCTTTTTGTTTTTCTCGAGCTTATACAGTGGTGGCTGTGCTAAGTATACATGTCCTTCCTTGATCAGATCCGGCATAAACCGGAAGAAGAATGTAAGCATCAGCGTTGCAATATGTGCACCATCGACATCGGCATCGGTCATGATAATGATTTTGTCATAACGAAGCTTCTCAATATTGAAATTCTCACGAATACCGGTACCAAATGCAGTAATCATGGCTTTAATCTCTGCATTTTCCAGAATCCGGTCAATTCTTGCTTTCTCTACGTTCAGAATCTTACCACGCAACGGAAGGATTGCCTGTGTTGCACGGGATCTGGCAGTCTTTGCGGAGCCACCGGCGGAATCTCCCTCTACGATGTAGATTTCGCAGTTCTTTGGATTTGGATCCGAACAATCGGCAAGCTTACCGGGAAGCGCCATGTTCGTCTCAAGTGTACTCTTACGGGCAACATCCCTTGCTTTTCTGGCTGCCATACGGGCACGCTGTGCGACAACTGCTTTTCCTACGATAGCCTTTGCCACCTGAGGATTCTGCTCTAAGAAATAAGTAAGCTTCTCTGTCACAAGTCCTTCGACTGCAGTTCTCGCTTCTGCATTACCAAGCTTCTGCTTTGTCTGTCCTTCAAACTGTGGCTCCGGAATCTTGATACTTACGATAGCGGTCAGACCTTCTCGCAGGTCATCACCGGACAGGTTTTCTTCTTTGTCACGCAGAATCTTATTGCTTCTTGCATAATCATTGAAGACTTTCGTGATAGCACTCTTAAATCCTGTCAGATGCATACCACCTTCCGGTGTGTTGATATTATTTACAAAGCTCAAAGTAAGCTCGTTGTAAGAATCGTTGTGCTGCATTGCCACTTCGACATAAATATCATCTTTGTTACCTTCGATATAGATAATCTTGTCGTAAAGCGCAGTCTTTGTCTTGTTCAAATAAGCGATGAACTCCTTGATACCACCCTCATAGTGGAAGGATTCTCTCTGTTCCTTGCCCTCACGCTTATCTTCAAGATTAATCTTCAATCCCTTTGTGAGGAAAGCCATCTCACGAAGTCTTGTACGAAGCACCTTATAATCAAAGATAACATCATCAAAGATCGTATCGTCCGGCATAAATGTAACCTTCGTTCCGGTCTTATCGGTCTTGCCAATCTCTTTTAATTTGTAAATTACATTTCCGCGCTCATAACGCTGCTTGTAGACCTTTCCATCTCTGGAGATTTCAACTTCCAGCCAGTTCGAAAGCGCATTTACAACGGATGCACCTACACCATGCAGACCACCGGATACCTTGTATCCGCCACCGCCAAACTTACCGCCGGCATGCAAAATTGTAAATACAACTTCAACGGCTGGAATACCAGCCTTCTTGTGGATACCTGTCGGAATACCACGTCCATTATCGATAACGGTGACAGAACCATCTTCGTTGATTGATACATCGATTTCTGTACAGAATCCTGCCAATGCCTCATCGACTGAATTGTCTACGATTTCGTATACAAGATGATGAAGTCCTCTTGTCGAGGTACTACCGATATACATACCTGGTCTTTTACGAACCGCCTGCAAACCTTCCAGAATCTGGATTTGATTCGCATCATAATTGCTTTCATTTTGATTACCCATCTAACTCCTCCTGTATCGTTCCGGCAACAACCTTATAGACTTTATCGATTGTCAGCCGTTCCTTTATAAAATCATCATATCCTGTACATGTAAGAATCGTTTGGATTCCTCGAATAGACTCTAATAACGCATCTTGCCGGCTTCGATCCAGCTCAGACATTACATCGTCTAACAGTAATATGGGATTATCCTGTATCAGTCTCTTTACCAGATCGATTTCTGCAAGCTTCAATGACAGCGCCACTGTACGCTGCTGTCCCTGCGAACCGAACTTTCTCACATCCATACCGTCGATCAAAAACGCGATATCATCGCGGTGAGGACCGGTCTGTGTTGTCTGATAACGTAAGTCCATCTCCTGTTTTTCTGCAAGCATCGATGCAAAGCTTTCCTCTTCTGCATTTTTCTCATATACCAGACACAAATGTTCTTTTCCCGACGTTAAATTGCTATGTATATCAGGAATTATCTCATTTATCAAATCAATAAAATGATTCCTTTTTTTAATGATTTCTATACCATATTTTACCAGTTGGTCATCCCAGACTGGCAGCATATCCATTTTACTTTTATCAAAGCTAATCTGCCTTAACAGATTATTTCTCTGATCTAACACTTTTTTATAATTTGCCAGCAGACTCACATAAATCTTATCCAACTGGCATAATTCCATATCCATGAAATTTCTTCGCTCTGCCGGACTGTTTTTGATGATAGAAAGATCCTCCGGGGAAAAGAAAACCATATTCATCGTGCCAAGCAACTCAGAACTTCTGCGGATTGGTACCATATCAATCGCAATTCCTTTTGATTTGCTCTTTTTCAGATGCATATCAATCCGTCGATGCATACCATCTTTTTTTATTTCTGCGCGGATATGACTTTCATCTGCATCAAACCGTATGATTTCCCGATCCTTGCTTCCTCTGTGACTCTTTGTCGTTCCAATCAGGTAGATAGCTTCCAATATGTTGGTCTTTCCCTGTGCGTTATCCCCATATAAAATGTTGATACCATCGGAAAATGTAATCTCAGCACGCGCATAATTTCTGTAATTTTGCAGTGCCAGATTTTCAATATACATGCCTACACCTCATTTGCACAGAAATTATTTCTGAATACTAATCTTATTATCATCAAACACGACTTCATCACCATCATAGAGCTTTCTTCCACGACGTTCATCAATCTCACCATTGACTAAAACCAGTCCCTGCTGAATGATTTCCTTTGCATCAATTCCAGAATCTGCAAGACCAGTCGCTTTAAGTGCCTGTCCTAATTTGATATATTCCTCGCCCTCGCGAAGCTTTAAAATATGCATCTCACCCATGATTAATAAGCCCCCGCATTGATATTGACTGGTAATACAACATAGATATAAGTTCCTGCATCATCCCGGATGATACATGGTGATTTTGCATCACGCATGTAGATAAAGATGTCTTCATCGTCAATAACCTTCAACACATCTGTCAGAAATCTTGGATTAAATCCAATGATGATTTCCTCTCCATCCTTTGTGATTTCTATTTCTTCATTCATGGAACCCATCATCGTATCGACTTTGAGATACATACGGTTATCATTTTTGATACTGACAACGATTGGCTTCTTATCTGACTCACGCATAAGGATAGAAGCACGATCGATACAATCAAACAACTCTCTGTTATTTACGCGAACCTTGATCTTATGATCCATAGAAAGCATCTGTACGATCTTGAAATATTCTCCCTCAAGCAGACGGGATACTACTATTGTATTCTCAAACTCAAATAAAATATGTCTGTCTGTAAAGTAAACCGTTACCATATCATCGACACCACCTGTGATGATCTTTGACAGATCATTGAGTGTCTTTCCCGGTACAACAACGCTTACATTCGAAGCATTTCCCTTCAATGCCAGATTACGAAGTGAAATACGATGTCCATCCAGAGATACGACCTGAAGCACACCATCCTTTACCTCAAACAACTCACCAGTCATCAGCTTGTTATTCTCATTATCTGAGATAGAGAATATTGTCTGTCGGATAATCTCCTTCAAAGAAAACTGGGAAAGTTCAATACTCTTTTCCTTCTCAATCTGAGGAAGTTCTGTAAAGTCCTCACCAGATTTGGATGGAATGACAAACTTTGATTTTTCACAACGGATGATTGTATTATAATCCGGTGTTGTTTCGATAAAGATTTCACTGTTTGGAAGCTTACGAACGATATCATTGAACAGCTTTGCTTCAATCGCAATGCGTCCCATCTCGATTACTTCACCATCTAAGATTGTTTCAATACCAATCTCAAGGTCATTTGCTGTCAGCTTAATGCTGTCTGCATATACATCAATTAAGATACATTCCAAGATTGGTAATGTTGTTTTTGTAGAAACTGCTTTTGAAACGATGTTAAGAGAATTTAACAGGTTTACTTTTGAACATTTTATCTTCATGTTAGTTGAAACTCCTTTCGAGGCTGTGCCTGAGTCATAAATAAAGAATATAAATTAGTAGTAGTAATAGTAGTAGATGTGGATATGTATATAACCCTCAAAAACATTGATGGCTGCTGGTTAAATCCACCTTTATAACCATGTTGAAATGCATTTCACTCTCTGTGGAAGCATCTGGATAACTTCACACATTAAAGTTAACATAAGAATGGTTCAAAAAAGTGTCAACAGGTTATCTTCAATCAAATCACAAATTTATGTGTAAATCTATGCGTTTGTATCCAGCTTTTTGATGATCGTCTCAATCGTATTGTTGAATGCCGGATCTTCTTTCCGTTTCGCCTCAACACGGTTAATGCCGTTGATGACTGTCGTATGGTCACGACCGCCGACGATATTGCCCGCAGATTGCAGAGACATGACGGTAAGCTTTCGACATAAGTACATAACGACCTGTCTGGCTGTCGCGATATCCTGACTACGCTTCTTGGAGCGGATATCATCTGGAGAGATATTCATATGCTCGGATACTGTCTTGAGAATTGTCTCACCGGTAATTGTTTCATTCTTCTCTTTGTTGATCAGATCCTTTAGAGATTCCTTGGCTGTCTCCAGTGTAACTTCTTCTTTCATAAGCTTGGAGAAAATGCCTATCTTATGAAGAGCACCTTCGAGCTCCCGGATGTTGTTGGTTACATTCTCAGCGATATACTGGAACACTTCTTCCGGAATATCATTTAAATGATCCATCTCCGCTTTCGTCTTGAGGATTGCCATACGTGTTTCATAGTCAGGCTCGTGAATATCAATCGGGATACCACATTCAAAACGGGAACGGATTCTTTCATTCAAAGACTGCAGCTCCTTTGGAGGCTGGTCGGAAGAAAGAATAATCTGTTTCTTATTATTATAAAGTTCATTAAACGTATTGAAAAATTCCGTCTGTGTACTCTCTTTTTTGATGATAAACTGAATGTCATCAATCAACAGGACGTCCACATTTCTGTATTTTTCACGGAATTCATTTGTTGTATGATTCTTGATCGCGTCGATAATCTCATGTGTAAATGTCTCAGATGGTACATACAAAACTTTCGTCTTATCATCCTTCTGCAGGATGTAATGTGCGATGGACTGCATGAGATGCGTCTTTCCAAGTCCGGAGTTTCCATATAAGAACAATGGATTGAAATTATCCTGTCCCGGAAGATCGGCAACTGCCAGACATGTCGCGTGAGCGTGTCGGTTTCCTTCTCCGACAATGAACGTATCAAATGTATATTTTGGATTCAGATTGCTGCGGCTGACTGCTTCCTTGTAAGAGTCGGATTTTTGTACAGACTCTTTTCTGGCTTCTTCGTCGCTTTCAATCAGATTTTTCTTTTCGTCAATCACAATATCAATCGTACTGTCATTTAATGTCTCGCGAATAGAGGAAAGTAAAAAAATGTCAAACTCTTTGCGCTTTAAAAACTTGAGCGCATTCTCACCGAGCTTTTCATCTACATAAAAATAAACCGTATTGTTTTTAACCTCATATATTTTGAGGGAACGAATCCATGTATTGATCATGATACTGGAAATGTCATATTCAGTTTCCAGAAGAGACAGGATCTCTTCCCATTTTGATTCGATTAATTCTTTCATATCATAACTCCTAAATACCGTGCTTCCTTTATCCGCACACTTGGATTCTATTTTACAATAAATTCAGAATTTTAGCAAGTTTTGGGCGTGGATTTCGGAGATTTTTACTACATAATTATAGGAAGAAAAATAATAATGAGTAATATAAGATGTTATGTAAAGTAAAATTAGGTTTACTTGGAAAATTGTGTATATCCAAAATGACGTAAAATAGGCATTTTGAGGATAAATGAACATGAAATATACAAGTTTTCCACAAGTTAATAACAATTTGTGGATAACATTATGTAAATTAGGTGGGTATATCCCTATATATTTGTGGATAACTTCTATTGACGGAAGCTTATTTTTTCAATATAATAGGCGAGTATGCAGTTTTCGGGCATAACTATATAGAAAAGGAGGACTTTTATTATGAAAATGACATTTCAGCCAAAGAAGAGACAGCGTTCTAAAGTTCACGGCTTCAGAAAGAGAATGAGCACAGCGAACGGAAGAAAGGTATTGGCCGCAAGACGTGCTAAGGGCAGAAAGCAGTTATCAGCGTAGGTCACAGGTACTGTGACCTTTTTCATTAAGTGGAGAATTGTATGAGACATATAGTTACACTTAAAAATAACAGAGAGTTCGGCAAGGTGTATAACCAAAAAGAATCGTTTGCCAATAAGTATTTAGTGATGTATCTGAGGGCCAACAACTTGGATTACAGTAGAATTGGAATCTCTGTTAGTAAGAAAGTTGGTAATAGTGTGGTCAGGCATCGTTTGACCAGACTGATCAGGGAAACGTATCGTTTGAATCAATATCGGATAAAACCGGGATATGATCTTGTGGTTGTCGCGAGAATGAATGCAAAAGGTAAATCTTTTCATGAGATAGATTCTGCTTTTTTGCATCTGGCGAAAAAACATGAGATTTTGATGCAGGATACTGTTCCGGAGGTGATGGAATGAAAAAGGCATGTATTAAGATGATACGTCTGTATCAGAAATACATTTCACCCTGGAAACGTTATGGTCACTGCAAATATTATCCAACCTGTTCCAATTATGCGATTGAAGCATATCAGAAATATGGTTTTTTCAAAGGAACAGCCCTGACAGTATGGAGAATCCTTCGATGCAATCCATTTTCAAAAGGTGGATATGATCCAGTTCCTTAATATGTAAGACAGGGTCTTACACGACTAATTGGAGGACAGTATGTTTTTAACACAGTCAGGTGGCTTTATTATTAAGCCAATTTCGAGGCTTTTAGGAGCTATTCTTAGTTTGCTCTATCGCGGGTTGAATGCAATCGGCGTAGAATCAATCGGTATTGCGATTATTCTTTTTACGCTGATCGTACGTTTGATCATATTCCCGTTGATGTATAAGCAGAATCGTTCAAGCAAGATTATGTCAATGATTCAGCCGGAAATCAACAAGGCAACTAAGAAGTACAGAGGTAAGACAGATCAGCAGTCAATGATGGAAGTACAGCGAATCACGAAAGAGATTCAGAGTAAATATGGTGTCAGTATGACAAGTGGATGTCTGACATCGTTGATCCAGCTTCCGATTTTCCTTGCTTTGTACCGTGTAATTCAGAATATACCTGCATATGTACCAAAGGTATATGATATGTACAAGCCAATTGCAACAGCAATCCAGGGTGATTCTGCTGCGCAGAAGGCTTTGGAAGCGGTAACAGCAGATGGTGGACAGCAGCTTACAAATGCGATGAAGTCCATCAATTATGAAAATACAAATACAATCATTGATGTGCTTGCAAACTTCCCAAGAACATTGTGGGATACATTTGCTCAGAAGCTTGGCAATTCAGGTGCAGTCGTAGATGCAATGACAGCCAACGGCAATGTGGATAATATCAAGCAGATTTATAACTTCTTCGGTTTGGATCTGACAGCCGTTCCACATTTTGCATTGACAACTGCAATTATCATCCCGATATTGTCACTTATCTTCCAGTTTTTGAGTATGAAGGTTACACCAATGCAGGGTTCGGATGATCCGGCACAGCAGGCTACAATGGGAACAATGAAGACCATGATGTATGTCATGCCAATCTTCTCTTTCTTCGTCTGTGTGAATGTACCTTGTGGTGTAGGTCTTTACTGGGCAATGGGTTCCTTTATCTCTTTCCTTACAACTGTTTGTACAAATGCTTACTTTAAGCATTGTGATATGGACAAGATTTTGGAAAAGAGTATGGCAAAGGCTGCAAAGAAGAATGCAAAAAAGAAGAAGAAAAACAAGAAATCCTTTATGGAGAAAATGCAGGAGGCTGCTTATGGACAGGCATCTTCTTCCTCTTCAGATGAAAGAAAGGTTGAAAACGGCGTAAAGAATGCAAGTTTAAAGAGTTATTCTTCTAACACAATGAAGTCTGGCAATGATGCCGGAACAAAATATCGTGCAGGATCGCTTGCTTCCAAAGCAAATATCATGCAGAATTATAACAATGACAAGGATAAGTAATATTTAGGAGTTAAGATGGAATATAGAGAGTTTAAGGCCAAGACTGTTGATGAGGCAATTACACTCGCATCTACAGAGTTCGGTTGTGCAAGCACAGAGCTTGATTATGAGGTAATCGAGAAGGGTTCCTCAGGATTCCTTGGAATCGGTGCAAAGCAGGCAGTCATTAAGGCAAAGAAAAAGGAAAGCTTTTTAGATGATATTCAGGAATACCTTGATAACTTATTCAAGGCTATGGATATCGAAGCAAAGGTTACAATCGATTACGATGAAGCAGAAGCAACGATGGATATTGACGTGGAAGGTCCGGATATGGGTATTCTGATTGGTAAGCGTGGACAGACATTGGATTCTCTGCAGTATCTGATCAGTCTGTTTGTAAATAAGAAGAGTGAATCTTATATCCGTGTCAAGCTCGATACAGAAAATTATCGTGCAAGAAGAAAGGATACGCTCGAGAATCTTGCAAAGAATATTTCATTCAAGGTTAAGAGAACAAGAAGACCTTTTACTTTAGAGCCTATGAATCCTTATGAGAGAAGAATTATCCATTCTGCTCTTCAGAATGATAAATATGTAGCTACCAGAAGTGAGGGTGAAGAGCCTTATCGTAAGGTTGTTATCTACTTGAAGAAAAATGCTTAATTAAAGTTAAAAGAAAAGGATACTCTTTTACGAGTATCCTTTTTTAGTGTGTTGAAATAACTGCAAAACACAGTAGTAATTGAACATATATTTCAATATGGTTCATTCTATATACAATGTATTGAATCTAAGAAGTTCTAAATGTTCTGATTTATATATTGATATAATACGCCACCGCCGCACGGGTATTGCCCCCTCGCTTTGCTCGTCGGCAGGTTGTCGGGCGCATCCTAAATATGAACTTCGTTCATATGCGCCCTCTGCTCGCCATCCATGGCTCAGTGGCGGCTTGTTTGAACATCGTGTTCAAACATGGCTAGTCTAATTACAGAACATTAAGAACTTCTAGGATTCAAACATATTGTATATTAGAATGAATTCATATTGAAATATATGAATTCAAGTATTGATTGTGTTTTGCAATTATTAATTTATATTAAGAATATAATTGAATTTTTATTATTTTCCTTATGAATTTATTTTTTATATTATAATTTTCTTCTGCGAGATAAGTGACCTTTATTTACCCATACAGAATTCGGCGAATATTTTGTTGACGAGATCGTCTTCGAGTTCTTCGCCTATAATTTTGCCAAGCGATGTGTAGGCGGACATCAGATCAATCGTGAAGAAGTCCTCTCCCATTCCCATGTCGATACTTTCTATGACTTTGTTCAGGCTCTCTCTTGTGTCATAGAGTAATGATTTGTGGCGCAGGTTGGTGATGTAAAATTCGTCGTTATAGGTGAGCTCCTGATTGAAGAACATGGACTTCAACAGGTCGTGAAGCTGTTCTTTGCCAGTGCCCTCTTTCGCTGATATTTCCAGTATTTTAGTCTCTAATTTTGAAGTTATCCCCAACTTATCCACAACCAGATTCTGATCGTTTTTATTGATCAAAGTGATGACTTTTTTGCCCTGTAAAGCGTCCATAATACGGTAATCATCATCATTTAGAGCGCATGTTCCATCCACGATATAAAGAATCAGATCCGCGTCAGAAATCGTTGTCATAGCCTTGGTTACACCGATTTTTTCTACGATATCTTCTGTATCATGAATACCCGCTGTATCCACGATATTTAGCGTAATTCCATCGATATTGACCAGTTCCTCCAGCGTATCTCTCGTTGTACCGGCAACCTCTGTAACAATCGCACGTTCCTCGCCTAACAGCATGTTCAAAACAGAGGATTTACCTGCATTTGGACGTCCAACAATAACTGTACGGATTCCCTCTTTGATAATACGTCCATTCTCACTGGTTGACAGTAAATGATTCACAGTTATCAACATGTTATCCACAGTGGTGTGTAATTGCTGTGGAAAGTTATCTAATGAATAATTTTCAGGGTCATCTAAGGCGGATTCAATATATGCGATGTTATAAAGTAAAGTATCACGCAAGTCTGTAATCACAGTCTTTAATTCACCACGAAGCTGAATCAGGGATGATTTTGCTGCCATATCATTTTTGGCATGAATGAGATCCATGACAGATTCTGCCTGTGACATATCAATCCGTCCACCTAAGAATGCACGCTTCGTAAATTCACCCGGTTCAGCTGGTCTTGCACCAAGCCGGATCACGAGATCTAACACACGTTTTAATACGGTGATACCACCATGACAATCAAGTTCCACAACATCTTCGGTTGTGTATGTCTTTGGGGCACGCATGACGAGTGCAACTGCTTCATCATAGATTTCATCTTCGTAGATGATCTTTCCATAAGCAGCGGTATAGCTTTCCATATTCATAATTGATTTCTTTTTATTTACCGGCTGGAATACCTGATTCACAATCTGTAATGCAGTATCTCCACTGATCCGAATAATTCCTATACCGGAATCTCCCATCCCGGTTGCAATCGCAGCAATCGTCTCACCCATAATCAAACACCTTTCTTTCAATAAGGTACCCGCATGTGAATGCACCAACATACGGGAAAATCACAATTTCCTCTATTATACCTTTTCTTTTTTTATTCAACAAGGTATAATTAATAAGTTAAAATTGTAGTTACAACATAATTAAATATACAATGATTCAATTAAAGAAGAATATGTAGATTGATAATTCAAACCAGTCATATATGTGAATTGAGATTTCTAATATTACAAATTCGAAAGCAGACCGTCGAAGCACGCTGGTACTTAATGAGCAGGGATACTAATTCGTTGAATTAGTGTTACTGCGAATTTAGTACCATTGCGTGATGAGCCGAACGGGAGTGTGTCTGCGAAGAATTTGGTAATTTAGAAATCTCGTTTATAGAAGTAAATAGGTTTGAATTATCTTTAAGAGGATTTTATCGTGGAGAAAAAATATATAGAGGAAGAATATGATATTATCGTCGTTGGTGCCGGCCATGCGGGCTGTGAAGCCGCCCTTGCAGCATCTCGACTCGGTCTTGAAACCATCCTGTTCACTATCAGCATGGACAGCGTTGCCCTGATGCCATGCAACCCAAATGTCGGTGGAAGCTCCAAAGGACATCTGGTACGTGAAATTGATGCCTTAGGCGGTGAGATGGGTAAAAATATTGATAAGACCTATATTCAGAGCAAGATGCTGAACGTATCCAAAGGTCCTGCCGTACACTCTTTGCGTGCACAGGCAGACAAGGGCGAATATACAAAGCAGATGCGTTTAACACTTCAGAATCAGGAACATCTGACACTCCGTCAGGGTGAGGTCGCTGAGCTTTTATATGATACGAAAATTACCGATGAAATGAAAGACCAGAAAATCATCTGTGGCGTCCGTATGTATTCAGGTGCAGTGTATCATGCAAAGGCAGTTATCTTATGTACTGGAACGTATTTGAAGGCAAGATGCATCTATGGTGATGTTGTGAATTATACGGGTCCAAATGGTCTTTCAGCAGCAAATCACTTGTCTGATTCCATGCGGGATGCAGGTATCTTTATCCGGCGATTTAAGACAGGTACACCAGCAAGACTAGATAAAAAGACGATTGATTTTACCAAGATGCAGGAGCAAAAAGGTGATGAGCATATCGTTCCATTTTCCTTTACGAATAAAGAGGAAGATATCAAGCGGGATCAGATTTCCTGCTGGCTGACTTATACGAACGAGGAAACACATAAGATTATCAAGGATAATATTGACCGTTCTCCGCTCTTCTCTGGATTTATTGAGGGAACCGGACCGAGATACTGTCCTTCTATTGAGGATAAGGTCATGAAGTTCCCGGACAAAGACCGCCATCAGTTGTTTATTGAGCCGGAGGGTGAATTTACAAATGAGATGTATATGGGTGGTATGTCTTCTTCCCTGCCGGAAGATGTGCAGTATGCGATGATTCATACAGTACCGGGACTGGAGCATGTAGCAATTGTTCGAAATGCATATGCGATTGAATATGATTGTATTGATGCGACAAACCTGAAGGCAAATCTGGAATTTAAAGATATGGATGGACTGTTCAGTGCAGGACAGATCAATGGCAGCTCTGGATATGAGGAAGCAGCTGCACAGGGTATCATGGCTGGTATCAATGCAGCGCGGAAGCTGCAGAATAAACCACCAGTGATCTTGGATCGTTCCCAGGCATACATCGGTGTTTTGATTGATGATCTTGTAACAAAGGAGACACAGGAACCATACCGTATGATGACGAGCCGTGCAGAGTATCGACTGCTTTTAAGGCAGGATAATGCAGATCTGAGACTGACAGATATCGGACATGAGATTGGTCTGATTGATGAAGCCCGTTATGAGAAATTCTGCGAGAAGCGTAGACAGATTGATGCGGAAATTGCACGTATGAACGAGATATCAGTTGGCGCAAATAAGCATGTACAGGATTTTCTGACAAAGCATGGAAGCTCTTCACTTGGAACAGCCGCAACGCTGGCAGAACTTATCCGCAGACCAGAGCTTTCTTATGAAGCACTGGAAGAATTGGATACTGGCAGACAGGAAGCATATCGGGCATTGCTTGGCGTTGATACAACAGATAAGATTACTTTGGATAATGAAGTGGTAGAACAAATCAACATTGCAATTAAGTATGATGGTTATATCAGTCGCCAGAAACAGCAGGTAGAACATTTTCAGAAAATGGAGAAAAAACAGATTCCAGATGACATCAATTATGACGATGTTGCAAATCTTAGAAAAGAGGCGCGGCAGAAGTTATCAAATATCCGACCGACTTCGCTCGGACAGGCGTCACGTATCTCTGGTGTATCGCCAGCAGATGTGTCGGTGTTGATGATTTATCTGGAGACAAAGAAACAGGCATAGGAATATAGAAAATGGAAAAAGTTAGAATATATGTAGAACAGATCACAGAGGGACAGGTGCTTTTGACCGATGCACAGCTTGCACAATTCGAGCAGTATTATGATATGCTGATTGAGAAAAACAAGGTGATGAATCTGACGGCTATTACAGAGCGGGAAGAAGTAATTCTGAAACATTTTATTGACAGTCTTGCACTTGCCGGATATGTGAAGATGTGGGAAAAACCGTATAAGATCATTGATGTGGGAACAGGAGCTGGATTTCCGGGTATTCCGTTAAAAATTGCATTTCCAAATCTGCAGGTAACGTTGTTTGATTCTCTGAATAAACGCATTAAATTCTTACAGGAAGTGATTGATGCGTTAAACCTGAATGAGATATCAGCGGTGCATGGACGTGCAGAGGAAGGTGCCAGAGATAAGGCAATGCGTGAAAAATATGATTTTGTAGTTTCGCGTGCTGTTGCGAATATGGCAGTGCTTTCGGAATATTGTATTCCGTTTGTGAAGGCTGGTGGATATTTTATCCCATATAAGACAGGAACGGTAGAGGAAGAAATCACACAGGGAAAAAAGGCAATCCAGATTCTTGGTGGTAAGATTGAAAAAGTAGAAAAACTCATGCTTCCGGATTCGGATATCAGCCGGAGCTTTGTATTTATCAGAAAAGAAAAACAGACACCAAAAGCATATCCGCGGAAAGCAGGAACTGCAAGCAAACAACCCCTCGGCTAATAGCCAAGGGGTTTGTTTTAATTATGACGCTTTGTCTGACGTCTTATCCGGAGTTCGTCCTGTCGCTCTTTCATTGCTTCCAGACCTTTTTTATCGGTTGGAATCATCGTTTTAATGACAAATATATTGTTGTTTCTCGATTGTTTGAATCGAATCTTACCGCTCACCAATCCGTGGTGCCAGCATTTTCCAATACAGGTATAGGAGTTCGGTGTATTTGCAAACCATTTTACCTTTGGTGCTAATTTCTTACCACAGCGATAGCAGATCGGAGCCATCAGTTCTACGTCTGAAATCGCTTCCTCTTTGCAATGGTATTCTCTGGAGATATGCTCTAAATAATGCTTGTGATGGGAGATAATCTCATCTTTTTTATCCTTCGGGTTGTTATAGATATCGTAACAATACCGGTCTGCCAGATCTCTTGGAGACATTGCTTTCAGCACAAGTCCGGTATAGTATGCATCATTCACTGCACTGTGAAATGGTTTATCCTCTTCCACTTCTATCTTCAGATGTTCGACCGCTTTTTTCAGCTTTACAATCTTACCATCTTCGTCATACATATCTGCATAGATCTGCTGTACATTATAGAACTTTAATGGCACGGGCATCGGCTTTAAGTAGTAGTAGTCCATGTTTGTCTGAAGGATGTTCAAGTCCATTGAACCCCACGTGCCAAAGATATAATCATCCTGTCCACACCATTTGATGAATTCCCGATACACCATATCAAACGGTCGTCCCTTTCGAAGTGTGGATTCATCATAATTTAAAATCGTCTTGATATGTGGTTGCAGCTTCTTGTAGAGCTTTGGTTTTATAATACTGGAGTATGTGTCGATAATATTAAATTTTTTGTCCAGTTTTACTGCACCAATTTCTATGATTTCAAATGGCATGCGCGGGTTTTCCATATCTCTGCCACCACAGCACTGGTTCCATTCCAAATCAAATATGATATAGTTCATGTTTATTCTGCCTTATCCATTATGCGAAGATGGGAGTAGTCGTTCTCATCCTCTGTTTTTCCGTTACGCTGTTCCAGTTCTTTGCAGATATCATTGAGAATTTCAATGGTCTCATTGGAAGAACGTGAATTTGCGGTTGCCATTTTTGTAATCAAAACAGCCATCTTTTCCGTGCTGCTTACCACACGGTCGGTATTGTCTACATCCTTCTTCAACTGAATCTTTGTCATCAGCTTATCCTGTTCCATGAGATCTTTCATGTGCTTTGAATTATCATCCTTGATCTCAGACAACAGCTTGGAATTCTCGTCCTTCATTTCCAACATCATATCAAGAATGGCGGACATACTCTGGGTACGGGAAACCTCTTCTCTTTTTGCAACTGAGTAGATACCTTTCTCTACCTTGGTAAGCTCGTTCTGCTTATCGAGGTTCAGGTTTGCGATTTCATCGACCTTCGCAAGAATCCCATCCACTAAGAAATAGGTATCAACGACGACAATCAAAGAGACTGCAATGATAACCTGAATCATGGAAGGATATACCAATATTAAATATAAGTCAATCAGCAGTGCCGCTATAAAAGCGACAGCACTGATTGTAAGAGTTGTACTTGATTTGCGGTTCATGTAACACCCTCCGTTCTACACGTGAAACCGGTTTAATCTGTCAAATCTTCTCCATTTGTTTCGATGACCTTCTTGTACCAGTAGAAGGAATCTTTCTTGTATCTTGCCAGATCTTTCAGATCGAATTCATCCCGGTTTACATAGATAAATCCATAACGTTTAACAACACCTTCATGGGTTGATACAAGGTCAATCGCTGACCACGGACAATAGCCCATCATTTCTACACCTTCGGAACATGCAAGCTTGATCTGCTCGATATGCTTTCTCAAGTATTCAATACGATACTGGTCATGTACCTTGCCATCCTCTGTGAGCTTATCGTAAGCACCAAGACCGTTCTCTGTGACGATCATTGGCAGATGATAACGGCTGTAGATCTCACGCATCGTTGCGCGGAACCCATCCGGATCAATCTCCCAGCCAAACTCGGTACGAAGCAGATTTGGATTTGGATAAGCCTTAAATACGCCAGGCTCATCGCCACTGATCTGCTGATCTCCTCTGCCAGCAGGTTCTGTTCCATCGTTCCATTCTACCGTTGCTGTAGAGTAGTAATTAAATCCAATAAAGTCCGGATGCGCACTCGCCATGATATCCATGTCGCCATCTTCGATAACTGGTGTTGCATCGTGTTCCTCTAAGAATGCCCATACAAGATTGTTGTAACGACCAAAAACTGCCATATCAAGATACAACCAGTTACGGATTGCATTTAAGTTTTGTGCTGCTAATACATCCTTTGGCTTGCAGCTTGCCGGATAGACAAGAGAAATGTTTGGTGCAGGACCAATCTTTCCGCCCGGTACCATCTCATGACACAGAGCCATAGCCTTTGCCTGAGCAAGCAGCATATGATGATTCTCCTGATACAGTTTCTTATATTTGTTATCCACACCCTTTAAATCACAGGTGCCAATCACTTCTCCATTTAAGGTTAATACGTTCTGCTCGTTGATCGTGAGCCAGTATTTTACACGATCACCATAGTTCTCGTAAAGAATCTTTGCGAAGTTTACGAATTCATCAACACTCTCTCTTCTTGACCATCCACCCTTCTTCTCAAGGGCTGCTGGAAGATCAAAATGGAACATCGTAACAAGTGGCTCAATGTTATATTTCAGACATTCGTCGATGACATTGTTGTAGAAATCGATACCTTCCTGATTGACCGCACCGGTTCCTTCCGGAAGAATACGGGACCATGCAACAGAAAAACGGAATGTCTTAAATCCCATCTCTGCCATCAGAGCAATATCTTCTTTGTAGTGATGATAGAAATCAGCACATACATCTAATTCACTGGTGCCTTCCGGTACCTTCTTGATATCCTGTACACTTGGTCCTTTTCCATGTGTCAGGTTCGCACCCTCTACTTGATATGCACTGGTAGATGCACCCCACAGAAAATCTTTTGGCATTGGTTTCAGCTTTTTTAAAATCATGGATATTGACCTCCTATCAAAAATATTATAAAATAGATAACGATTTGTTTCCGTAGCTCAGCAGGATAGAGCAACCGCCTCCTAAGCGGTAGGTCGGGCGTTCGAATCGCCTCGGGAACATTTTTTTATTGTCTAATTTTCCAGGTACATCTGTCGGAAGCTGTAAAGCGCACCGAGCAGATTTGAATCATTTCCGAACTTACATACATCAACCTTGATGAAATTTGTAATCATACTGATGGACTTTAACTTTTCTACATAGCGCTTTACACCTTCCACGAATGCAGGCTGCGCGCTTATTCCACCGCCGAGCAAGATGATATCCGGATCGACAATGGCAAAGATGTTGAACAGATATTTTGCAGTTGTGAAATAAAAATTCTCCAACATATCAAGGACAACCGGATCGCCTTCTTCTGCCATCTTATAAAGAAGTTCCCCGTTGAATTCTTTTGGATTGATGCCTTTTGCCACTGCAACCTGATAACAAAAAGCACGTGTAGAATACGAAGTAGACCAAAGATAAGGAAGCTTCTCGTATTCTTCTTCCATATCGCTGATTGAATCAATATCAAAGATTTTATCCACATCTTTTCTTGTCAGTGTATCTGCGAAGAAATAAGATAATTCTCCGGCAGACAGATCTTTTCCACGATGCACATGTCCGTTGATTACGATACCACCGCCGATGCCGGTTCCAAGGATGACTACAGCTGCATTCTTACAGCCTTTGGCATTACCCATCCAGACTTCTGCAAGGGCTGCACATTTTCCATCGTTTTCCATGGAAATTTTCACACCGTCACAGCGCGCACCAAGCAGTTCTGCCAGATGTGCGTCCTTCAGATATTTGATACCACCGCCGTTTCGGATGATACCATTTTCTGCGTCGATAAGTCCTGGCAAAGAAAGGGCGATTCCTTCTACACCCTGATCTTTGTATTTGTCATAAATCTGTCCGAGAGATTCCACGAATTCTGGTACAGATTCTTCTTCCTTGGTCGGGGTTGGGTATTTTCCCTTTTTCTGAATATCACCGTCCACACTCATCCAAGCGTATTTTACAAAAGTTCCACCTACGTCAAATACTAGATACATAAAATCTCCTTCCTGAAAGTATATTATATTGTCACGACACCCTGTAACCAGATTTCACCGCGGAACCGTCTGCCGACCTTTGGTTCTCCCTGTAAATCTGCTTCATTGATGCCGACATTGATCATCAGTCCATTTGCTTCAATCAGTAAATTGTAGACAATCTCTTTACTGTATATATTTTGCAGTTTTTCCACTGCATAGATATTTCCGATAACCATGTAATGGTCGCATTCCACACCGCAAGGCATAAAGCTTGTATCGATGATCGAAAGAACATCCTCCTTGATGACTCTGGAAGAAATAGAGGTGTAGGTGTTCATTTCGTCATAGGTCAGTTGTTCCATCGCGTCGGTATCACCGTTTCGCGCTGCATCGAGCAGCTGGTTTCTGCGGTTCCGTCCTTTCGATTCGACGGCTATCTGATGCTTGGAATGATGCATACCAAGCAGAACCGTTCCAGCTACAGACAAAGCAGAAAACTTGACCTTCGTGATCTGCCGGTTGGAATAATTCAACCATTTGGATTTTGCATAATCTGCGATATTGATGACATAGAAGATAATCGTCATACCAAGATGGTAATCTTCGCAGACTCCCGCATAGCTTTCTTTGTCGGTCTGTTTCTGAATCGTGATGTTCTCAAACTGCATGAACCGGTCTCCCTTCAAATAAGGAAAATAATGTTCAATGGATAAAGAACCCTTGATGTCATATTCACCGACGAGCGAGAGTCCGAAATTCTTACCAAAATCTTTTTCAAACTGCAGCAGCGACGTATCGACGCTGATCGTCGTCATTATCTTGCGGTTTGGAGTATTCAACGTGTGACGATAAATATCTTCCAATTGCTGTCTATTTTTACATTCGCGAAAACCGATCGCACGTAGATAAGTATGCATACTACCTCCAGCATTTCCGCATGGGAAATGGATTAACAGATTTTTGTCTTACCGCCCATATATGGCTGAAGCACCTTTGGAATGTTGATGCTTCCATCTTCGTTCAGGTTGTTCTCTAAGAATGCAATCAGCATACGAGGTGGAGCAACAACAGTATTGTTCAATGTATGAGCAAAATATTTTCCATCCTTGCCCTTTACCTTGATGCCAAGACGACGTGCCTGAGCATCACCGAGGTTTGAACAGCTACCAACTTCGAAATATTTTTTCTGACGTGGAGACCATGCTTCAACGTCGTAAGATTTTACCTTTAAGTCTGCCAGATCACCAGAACAGCACTCGATTGTACGAACTGGAATATCCATAGAACGGAACAGATCAACTGTATTTTTCCACAGCTTGTCGAACCACATCTTGCTATCCTCTGGCTTGCAGACAACGATCATTTCCTGCTTCTCAAACTGGTGGATACGATAAACACCACGCTCCTCGATACCATGTGCACCCTTCTCTTTACGGAAGCATGGAGAGTAGCTTGTCAGAGTCTTAGGAAGCTCTTCCTCTGGTGTCATTGTATCGATGAACTTACCAATCATAGAGTGCTCACTTGTACCGATCAGATACAGATCCTCACCCTCAATCTTATACATCATGGCATCCATCTCAGCGAAACTCATAACACCGGTTACAACGTTGCTGCGGATCATGAAAGGTGGTACACAGTAAGTAAATCCACGGTCAATCATGAAATCTCTTGCATAGCTGATAACGGCTGAATGCAGTCTTGCAATGTCGCCCATCAGATAGTAGAAACCATTTCCGGCTACCTTTCTTGCACTGTCAAGATCAATACCGTTCAGCTTCTCCATGATGTCTGTATGATAAGGAACTTCAAAATCTGGAACAACTGGCTCGCCAAAACGCTCCAGCTCTACATTCTCAGAATCATCTTTACCGATTGGAACAGTCGGATCAATGATGTTCGGAATGACCATCATTTTCTTCTTTAACTCTTCACGCACCTGTGGCTCCTGCTTCTCCAGCTCTGCCAGACGGGCTGCGTTCTTTGCAACTTCCCTCTTAACTTCTTCTGCCTCTTCCTTCTTGCCCTGTGCCATCAATGCACCAATCTGCTTTGCAATAGCGTTCTTCTTTGCACGAAGCTCATCGGCTTCCTGCTGAAGGGCTCTTGCCTGCTTGTCAAGCTCGATGACTTCATCTACTAATGGAAGCTTCGCATCCTGAAACTTCTTCTTGATATTCTCCTTTACAGCGTCTGGGTTTTCACGAACAAATTTAATGTCTAACATAATTGTCGTCCTTTCTTATTTATAATAGTAGTTTAAAATATTTGTTAAAAAATTGATATCAAAAATTTTGTATCATTATAATATTGTGACCTGATTATGCATCAAAATTCAGATTACCATCGGCATCTTCGAATTCTGCTTCCTTTGTCAGATCCTGAATCTCTTCTTCCACCGTCTTAGCCTGTTCCAATGCTTCCTTTTCTTCCGATGAAAGCTGGATGTAAGATTCGCCGTTTACGATTTCCTTCGCATAGGTAAAACAGCCTTCCCTCGAGTGCATCGAGTTCAGTAGAATACCGGAATTCTCATCGTTTAACAATGCGATGACGAAGCTTAGTTTTCCTGCCATCTTATCAAATGCATCGTACTTGACGAGGGCATATTTGCTAATACAGGAGGACAGATGTTTCTTGATCTGCCGGTGTTCCTTCGTCACACGTCTGGCATTTGCCTTGACCTGATCCATCTCTTTAAAACGAATCCGAATAATCTTCTCCAAATCCGCACCTTTTTTGCCACTCATAAGCATCTCATATTTTCTTGCCATCACATTCATCTTATGAATGATAAAAATGATTAGAATTATGAGTAAAACAACCAAAATACAAAGGATTGTGACAGCAGAAGACATTTTCATACCAAATATCTTAGCCTCTTCCATGAAGTTTTCCTCTTTTCGATTTTATTGTGCGAGCAACTGTGTAATGCGCTCTAAATCTTCCTGTGAATAATATTCAATTTCAATCTTTCCGGAATCCTTAGTCTTTGCCTTGATGGTTGTCTTTGTTCCAAGAGATTCCTTTAAGCGGTTTTCAATCGCTTTATATAAGAAGGAAAGTTCCGGATCTTCTTTCTCGGATGTCTTTTCCTTTGGTTTCTTATTTAATAATTTCTTGACGTAGCTTTCTGTCTCACGCACGGAAAGCTTCTTGTCAAAAATATACATTGCTGTCTCGTACTGTAACTGAGGATCTGCAATCGTAATGAGTGCACGAACATGTCCGGTTGAAAGCATATCATCAATCAGCATCTGCTGTACCTTCTCGGTCAGCTTCAGAAGCCGAAGTGCATTTGTCACGGTTGTACGACTCTTCGATACACGTTCCGCAACCTCATCCTGTGTCAAGTTGAATTCCTGAATCAACCGCTCGTAAGCATGTGCTTCTTCAATCGGATTTAAATCCTCACGCTGGATGTTCTCAATCAATGCAATCTCAACAATCTGCTGATCATCGTAATCTTTGATGACAACTGGAACCTCTTTCAAACCAGCTAACCGGGCAGCTCTCCAACGGCGCTCACCGGCAATCAGTTCATAGTAGCCTTTGCGCTTCACTACGACCAATGGCTCAATCACACCAAACTGTTTGATGGAATCTGCAAGCTCCTGCAATGCATCTTCGTTGAACTCTTTTCTTGGCTGATTCTTGTTTGGCTCAATCCGGTTGATATTTAATGTCTGTTCTACTTTTTTCACAATTTCTGTTTTTGTAACAGTGCCTGTCTTTGTCTGTTTCGATGTTTTTGTAGTGACATCTTCGGTTGTATCGTCTGTCGGAATTAAATTACTTAGTCCACGACCTAATCCTCGCTTTGGTGCCATAGCGTTCTCCTCTCAAATAGGTGTTTTTATAATTTTGCGTATAGTTTATTATTGATTACTTCGTCTGCAAGATCCCGATATCCCTGCGCACCGGATGACCGGCTGTCATACAGGTTGATAGGAAGTCCGAAGCTAGGTGCTTCTGCTAGCCGTACATTTCTCGGAATAATGGTTTTATATATAAACTGATCCAAATTATTCTTGACGTTTTCAACAACCTCCAAAGACAGGTTCGTACGTGCGTCATACATCGTAAACACAACACCTTCGATTTCAAGGGATTTGTTTAGCTTCTTTTTAATCAGATTGATCGTGTAAATGAGCTGCGAGAGACCATCCAAAGCAAAAAATTCACATTGGATTGGCACTAAGACAGTGTCCGCCGCAGTCATAGAATTGATCGTCAACATACCGAGAGCCGGTGGACAATCAATGATAATAAAATCATATTTTTTCTTTACGCTTTTTAACAGGTTCTTTAGTATATGCTGTGGATCTTCGGCATCGACCAATTCGACTTCTGCACCTGCCAGATCACGGTTCGCCGGCAAAACGCTTAAATCCAGTCCATGCTCCAATGGATGAACGATCATACACTCTCCAATGTTAATCTCTCCACTCATGGCATGATAAATGGTGTATTCCAAGGTATTCTTATCGATACCAAGGCCACTTGTCAGATTGCCCTGTGGGTCCATGTCGACAGCCAGAACCTTTTTACCTTTTTCCGCCAGACATGCTGCGAGATTGATTGATGTTGTTGTTTTTCCTACGCCGCCTTTCTGGTTGGCGACTGCAATGATTCTACCCATAAAAACCTCCACATATAATAGACATTATAGCACTACCTGACATGTTTCGCTATATCAAAATATGGGTAAATTTGTTGTTGGTGTACAATATATAGATTTGAGTGCTTGGATATTACAATATGTATGGAAAATAAAACAAAAATTTATAGAAATTAAGTAAAAATTCAGAAAATAGATATTAGTTATTATAAATATATAAGCGTTTCACGTGAAACATTAGATATTTTGAAAATTATATTTAATTAAGAGTTGGAAGGTTGCTATCATATACTCTATTTGATTTTGTGTGTTAATGTATATATTATTCAGTAAATAAATATGTGTTTATGTTTCACGTGAAACATGGTTGCGAGATTATGATATATGGAGATGTAATTCAAAAATTAATTATGAATGAATCTATAATAGATGATAACAAACTGAACTTAGCATTTTATAAATTGAATGAGTGAATTCTAGTGCTATCAGAAGTAACATAAAGGGTACATAAAGATAATAGAATATTATCTTATTTGATTTAGATAAATAATTGAGTGTATTTCAGATATAAAAATTGAATGTGGTATAGACACATTAGTTTTAAAATATCTGAATATATATGTTTCACGTGAAACATTGTTTGCAACATATACATTACATAAAATGAAAATAAAATCTGAAATATATGATTTAAAATATCTACGAGTATCTAAAAATGAATAACTGATGAACCGACAGATAACTAGATAAATTTATTTCTGGCTGTTTTTGGTTTTATAAATAACTGTAACGTGTAATATGTTAAATTATAAAACAACAATAAACTTAATTGATAAATTATAGTACAATATGCATCTGTATAATTTTAATGTACATAAAAATGAATTATAACTGTTATCTATTTATATTGAGCATGTGTTATCTATATTGAATATAGAATAGAATTTTAATTTACGATTATCAATATGTTTCACGTGAAACACTGATTATCCACATATATAAACATCAATAATTGTGGAAAAGTATATAATATCCACCAACTTATACACATAATTGTGGATAAAAAATGATTCTAAAAACAAAAATTGTTGATAACTTCGGGCGGAATCATACATATTGTATTTATAAAATTGGAGATACAATATAGTGAGGTTAGAGGAGAGTAAAACATAAGCATATGAATATATGACAATTTCATAAAAATAAGCCGGATGATTTAATCATCCGACTTACTTAACTTCTTAGTAATTATATACCAGTTTTTATCATATGGAATGTATAATGAAATTACATCTGTTCTGGACAATCAATACCAAGCAATTCCATTGCATCTTTGATCGTCTTCTTTGTGATATATACCAGTGTAGCACGCGCGTTACGCACATTCTCTTCCTCTACATGGATACGGCATGCGTTGTAGAATTTGTTGAATGCCTGTGCAACATCGACTGCAAATCTTGCAACGGCAGAAGGCTCATAACGCTCAGAAGCGTCCTTGACAATCTTCGGGAAGCGGTTAATCTCTTTCAGTAACTCCATTGCTTCTACATCTGTCAATACACTGTAATCAATATCTGCCGATGGTGTAAATTCATCCAGCTTCTTTAAGATACTGCAGCATCTTGCATGTGTGTACTGTACGTATGGACCAGTTTCACCATCGAAGTTCAAAAGCTTCTCCCATTTGAAAGATACGTCTTTGATACGCTGGTTATAAAGATCATTGAACAATACGGCACCAACACCAATTTTCTTTGCTGTCTCATCCTTATCTGGAAGATCCGGGTTCTTCTCATTGATGATCTCTTTGATCTTCGCAATCGCTTCGAGGAGAATATCCTCGGCATAAATAATATTTCCGCTACGTGTAGAAAGCTTGGCACCTTCCAAGCTGACAAGTCCATAAGGAATATGCACTAACTGATCCTTTGCCCATTCATTTCCAAGCAATTCAACAACCTTGAATACCTGCTTGAAGTGAAGCTTCTGTTCCTGTCCGGTTACATACAGACATTTTACGAAGTTGTAAGTTTCTTTCCGATAGAAGATCGCTGCAATATCACGTGTTGCATAGATGGAGCTGCCGTCGTTCTTCAGGATCAGACATGGAGCCATATCATAAGCGTCTAAGTTTACGATCTTTGCACCCTCGCTCTCTGTCAGGAGATTTGCGTCTGTCAGTCGTTTTACAACATCGTCGGTTTTATCACGGTAGAAGCTCTCGCCGAGGTAGTAGTCGAAGTCCATACCAAGCAGATCGTAAGTACGCTTGTACTCGATCAGACTGATATCCTTGAACCACTGCCAGATTTTTAAAGCTTCCTCGTCACCATGTTCCATCTTCGCGAACCATGCACGCGCTTCGTCGTTTAACTCTGGATTCTTCTCAGCCTCTTCGTGGAACTTCACGTAGAGCTTCATCAGTTCGGCAACGCCGTCCTTCTTGACCGCTTCTTCACTTCCCCATGCCTTGTATGCAACGATCAGTTTACCAAACTGTGTACCCCAGTCGCCGAGGTGGTTGATGCGGACAACCTTGTAGCCCAGCTTGGAATAAATCTTATACAGAGAGTTTCCAATGATCGTCGTACGAAGATGTCCAACATGGAAATTCTTTGCTACGTTTGGAGAAGAATAATCGATACAGATTGTCTGTCCATTTCCTTCGGTAGAACTTCCGAAATCATCAGCCATAGAAGCTGTTACCATTGTTTCGATAAATAATTCCTTCTTTACGAAGAAGTTTAAGTAAGCACCCTGTACCTGAATCTCCTGCAGGAAATCCACATCGCCGATTGCTTCTTTGATATCGTTGGCAATCATCTGTGGGGCTTTGCGCATCGTCTTCGCAAGGCGGAAGCAGGGGAATGCAAAATCACCAAGCTCCGGTTTTGGCGGAATCTCAATCAGGTCTGCAATTTCTGCTGCGGTTAACCCTTCGACGTTTGCAGCAATCAGTTCTACAATCTTGTTTTTCATAATATATAAACTCCTTTATTGTTGTTTGCTTTTATTGTTGGATCGGGAAGCTGAATTTTACTGTGGTTCCCGACATGACATCCCCGGAGATATCCAGCTTGCCACAGAGCATATACAGGATTTCCTTTGCTTTGTGCAGGCTGCTGTACCAAGGACTGTCCTCCATATAGGTGTCCTTGATGCCGACACCATCATCTGTCAGAATGACCTCTGCCATATTTGGCGTCAGGCTTGCCTGTACGGATACATTGGATGCATTTGCATGTAAGGCGATGTTATCGAAAAATATTGCAATCAGCCGCATGAAGTTAATGTTGAACACCGGATGATAGCTGATGTTCGGATCTGGTGTTTCGACAGATGCGGTAATTTTGATCTTTGTATGTTTCTGCTTAAACTCATTTAAGTAAGCTTCGAGCTGTTCCTTCAACGGTTTGTCGGAAGAAGAAAAGCTGTTCATGTTCTCGGCGATTTCATCGACCGAGTGGGACATCTGCTTTACGTTGTGCAGGATTTCCTGCAAGGTTAATTTCGCACGTCCGACATCTGTTCCAATCAGATAGTTGATCATATCCAGTTTGTTCTGCATAGCTTCCAGCCCGGTTTTGATCTGCTTATCCAGAATCGTCTGTGTGAGTGCCCGGTCGTATGCATCCAGCATTAAGATATTATATCCATGCGAGGAGATGTCTTCCTTGGCGTCCTCCTGAAGAAATGTAAAGCCGTAGTGATCGGTATGATCAGGGTCGTCTGTCGTGTAGCGAGGCTCAAAAGAGGTAAGTGCATCTTCTGCATTGTTCAATGCTTCCAGGTATTGACGCAGCTTGTTCAACTGTAATTCCATGCCGCGCAGCTTTAACGTCAAGGTCTCCTTCACGGATTGCAGGTCTTTGATCTGCTCCTGAATGATCTTGTTGCGCTCGGTATCCACGCCATCATTTGTGACAGGAGAAAAGACGCTTTTTCTGGAGTTGGTCTTGAAGGCGTAAATGTCCTTCGTCTTGTCCAGCTCATCAATCTTGATGTCAATTTCAAAAATCTGTGTTTTGAGATTCTGGATATCCTCCAATTGTGACAGGAAGGATTTGTTGAAATAATCCAGCATCATCTGATTGGCAGATTTGATTTTCTTAAAATTCTCTTTTGATTCTTCCATAGTTGAAGTACCTCTTTTCGTGGTGCAAGGTTTCCTGTTATCGTCTGCGGGAACGGGAGTTTTGCTTCCGTTTCCGTGGTTCGATCACATTTGCATAAATAAAAAGTCCAAGAATACATGCAACGACGACCGCCGCAATTATATATTTCCAATAGCTTTTCTTTTCTTTGATTAACGCCGGGCGGATACTGCCATTTTTGTATGCTTCGGCTACGGCAACGTCATCGTTGGAATTGACATAGCCGGAATAGCTGACCGGAAGTGTCAGGCAGGTCGTACCTTCATAGGAAACTTCCAAAGTACCGATATAACCTTCATCCAGCCGGTCTGCGGATGGAACAAAGTTCATTTGCAGCTTGGTTCTGTCGGCATTGTTCGCAAATATAAATGGCTGGTTATTGTCAACGGACAGATGCATGGTTCCGAGATTTTCACAACCATAATAATCGTTTAAGAAGTTCTGCGCGGTCGTGGCAGCCTCTGCATCGAATTCATAGTCTGACAACAACGTGGTGTTTGAGTAGTTGTTGAATACATAGTTGAACAGCGCAATGCTGTCGGTGTAATTCGTTGCGTTGTCAGGGGCACCCATTGTCACACAGATCAACTGCATATCATTTTTTTCAGCCCAGACGACAAGTGTACCACCCGCATCATCAGTATAACCAGTTTTTCCACCTTGACATGCCGGGTAATAATATTCGGAATTGTTGAGCATCATCCGGTTGCCCTGCGTGAGATAACGCGTCTCATTGTTCATGTTCGTTGGCGGAATCTCATGATAGGTTTCTGAAGCATACTCACGAAAGGTCTTGCTTGTAAGCGCCTCTTTTGTGATCAGCGCCATGTCGTAGGCAGTTGTATAATGATCCGGATCATGCAATCCGTTTGCATTCGTAAAATGTGTATCCTTGCAGCCGAGACTTTGTGCAGTATCATTCATCAACTGCACGAAATTCTCCAGAGAGCCAGACACCTGTTCTGCAATCGCCCAGGCTGCTTCATTTGCAGACATGAGCATGACGGCGTAGAGTGCATCCGACATACTGATCTCTTCGCCGACATCGAGCGCGATATGGGAACTGTTGCGGTCGATGCCCCAGACGGCAGCGTCGCTCATTGTGATCGTAGAGTTTAAATCTCCGTTTTTGATGGCGAGATACGCAGTCATGATCTTTGTGATACTTGCCGGATATTGCCGGGTGTGGGAATTCTTTTCGTATATGATCTGTCCGGATTGTGCATCCATGATGATGGCAGATGTGGACGTAATCTGTGGAAATCCCGTCGTTGCATTTGCATCGGATGCAGTTGCGGTGCTTGTCTGTGCAGCCTCGCATGGAATACACATGCTGAGGAATAGCACGCACACCATTATATAGGAAATAATTTTTTTCACTGTTTTGATCATGCTATAAAATCCTTTTCTGTAAAGATTGACATTATCTTCTTAATTATCATATAAAACAGGGAAAAAAACAAGAGATAAAATGCAACATTCTTGTGAAAATTTAAAATAAATGCTAATATAGAAACATTATAGATGGACGAGGTAAAAAAGATGAGATTACGAAACGTAAAAGGCTCCAGAGAAATGATTGCCACAAATGATTTTGTCGTGCATGAAGAAGAGACAATGAAGGGAAAGTGGCATGATTTTTTTGAAAATGAAAATCCGATTCATATCGAAGTGGGAATGGGAAAAGGCAGATTTATTATAGATATGGCAAAGCTGCATCCGGAGATCAATTATATCGGTATTGAGAAATATTCGAGTGTGCTTGTCCGGGCAATCGAGAAGCAGACAATCGAGCAGCTTCCGAATCTGGTGTTTATCCGAATGGATGCGGAGGCAATCGAAAATGTATTTGAAAAAGATGAGGTTGCCTATATCTATCTGAACTTTTCTGATCCGTGGCCGAAGGATCGTCATGCGAGACGGCGCCTGACATCGGTGCAGTTTTTGAACCGGTATGTGAATTTCCTCGCAGCAGATGGAGGGCTTACATTTAAGACAGACAACCGCCCGTTGTTTGATTTCTCACTGGAACAGGTAGAACTTGCCGGTTGGGAGATGGTCAACTATACGTTTGACCTGCATCATAGCGAGTATGCGGAGGGTAATGTCATGACGGAGTATGAAGAGAAGTTTTCTGCTATGGGAAATCCAATCTGCCGCATGGTCATCAAGCCATCAAAAAAGAAATAACAAAAACGTGTAAAAAAAGAGATTCCGGTGCATACTATGGTAGTAAGATACATGCCGGAGTCTCTTATGGGAAGAAAAAAATGTGGTTTTAAACTTACAAATGCAGTGTACTCGAATCCCTGTCTGAATCGAAAACTGATGAATCTTGGACGCAATATACACACAGTATGTTGTATTCTGAACCGGCTGGAGGCAATTAGTGCATGCAAGAAGTTAAGGAAATAAAGGGTTTGCGGGCTTTTTGAAAAAAATCTGAAAAAAATGTGAAAAAAAGCTTGCATTTTGTAAATGAATGTTGTATACTCCATATTGTTCTGATGAAGAACACATGGTAAGTGAAAATTCACTACGGGCCGCTAGCTCATTTGGTAGAGCACCTGACTCTTAATCAGGGTGTGCGGGGTTCGAGCCCCCGGCGGCCCACTTGTAAAAGCATCGGTTTTGCAGAAGAAGCTGCGGAGTCGGTGTTTTTTTTGTATTTTCGGTTTTACACAGATGAAATGCAGAGAATCATGCAGAATTTACAATGTAAGTGCAGAAAGCGTGTAGAAGATGATTTATGAAAAGATGATTGAAACTGAAAATTCAGATCCGATGCGAACCGCATGGACAGATTACCGGCAGACATTGACCAGTTATGTCTTAGAGGGGATTGAGAGCTATTACCGGCGGGCACATCTGGCAAGACAGGGAAAATTGCGGGATCAGGCGTTTACTTTGGAGGCGGATGTACCTTTGGAAGCGAAACCGGTAGTTGCTATCTGGGGTGCCGGTCGATGCAATGATCTGGATCTGGAAATGCTGGCACCCTATGTGCGGTTTGTACTGATTGACCGGACGATGGAGGATATACAGGCGGCACGGGCGCGATATGGATTATCAGAGGCACAGTGTGTCTGTGTGGATTTGCGATTCTGGGAAATCTATGAGGAAGAGGAACGGTTTTTTGAGACATTGCTTGCGAATGGGGACGATCTGCATTTGTCAGAATATCTGCGTCAGGTCATGGAGTCAGTGGCGGAGCAACAGCCAACATTTGCGGGATATGAAAAGGCATTTGATTTCAGTGTCGTGTGTGGACTTGCCAGTCAGTTAAATGCGCGGTTTGCTGGGCTGCTGCAATTATATGGAAAAGATCTGCGCAGACTGCCAAGGACGGCTGCCATGATGAAGGAAATGAATGTGCAGGCAGCAGGGCGGTTGATGGATGCCATTATGGTGACAACAAGCGGCGCTGTTTTCGCGGCAAATGAGATATATGCAGCGTTGCCTGCGCGCGAAGAACGGCTGGCAGAATATGCTCAGATCTGGACGGAGGAATGGGAACAGCTTCTGACAGCAAAGACAGAAACACAGATTCTGCCAGAGGATGTAGAAGGCATTACTTGTCAGGTTGCAGGCAGCCGGGAATTTGAACTGCATCTGATGCAGGCACAGAAGGCGGGAAAGCTTGTTTTCCGGCATCGGAGTGGGTGCGTCTGGCCATTTTCAGAAGAAAAATATTATTTTATGGATGTTTTGACGGCATATTTCATAAATAAAGAAATAAAATAAAAAAATAACTTTCATAAGTTAGGAAAGCCTTTTTGAGTGGCTGTTTTGTTGAAAAAAGAAAGTTCCTATGGTATCATAACGGAGATTGGATATAAATAGCATTATTCCGAAGAGGGTATCTATGAAATTATATGTAACAAGACATGGACAGACACAGTATAATATAGAGGTTCGAATCTGTGGAAGAGCAAATGTGCGACTGACGGAAAAAGGAATCTCACAGGCACATGAGCTGGCACAGAGCATGCAGGATACGGATGTGGATCTCATCATTTCATCACCGCTTGTGCGTGCAAAGGAGACTGCAGATATTGTCGGTGCAGCGATCGGTGTGCCGGTAGAAGTGGATGATCGCCTTGCAGAGCGTGATTATGGCGTGATCGACGGAACCTATGAGGGAACGCCGGGATTCATGGAGCAGTGGGTACAGTTTGGTTACCAGTATCCAGAGGGTGAGTCGCTGCTTAAAGTTGTACAGCGTGTGTATAATTTTCTAGATGATATCAAGCAGCGCTATGCGGATAAAAAGGTCATGGTGATCAGTCATGGCGGTGTGTGCCGGGTGATCAACTCATATTTTGAGAGTCTGGATAATGAAGATTTTTTCAAGTTTAATCTGGGAAATTGTAAAGTTCTTCAATATGATCTCTAAAAAAGAAGATTATGTAAAATATGTAATAAAATAGTCACAATCTAGCATAAATTCCTTGAATGAATGAGGGGTTTATGCTATTATTTTTTTATCACTTCTTATTAGAATTAAGAGGGTTATTTAGGAGGGAAGATTTATGAATTGTACGATGTGTGGAGCGATTATACCAACCGGACAGACAAATTGTCCAATGTGTGGAGCTCCAGTTCAGGCAGAGCAACCTGCAGATAATGCACAGCCAGTGCAGCCACAGATGGGATACCAGCAGCCAATGGGACAGCCGGTACAGCCACAGATGGGATACCAGCAGCCACAGCAGCCGATGGGCGGTTATTATCAGCCTAGAAGCAATAACGCAGCGGCATTTGGTGCAGGAATCAATGGATATCTTGGATATGTGAAGGAAAATCCTATGAATATCCTGAAGATCGTTGGAGCATTTTTTGTGTTCCTTGCAACTTTAATCCCATGGGCACATGCAACTTACTGGGGTGTTACAGAGCATTGGAATCTGTTTAAGGCAGGTGGATTTAACCGCTTCATCGCAATCATTGTGTTATTGCTTTCATTGGTACTGATTGCATGGGAGGTTGCAGATTTTATTCCTGTTCCACAGATTGCAAATGTGAAAGCAAAGTTACAGGCGATTCCATACTTTGAGTTTATTCTTCTTGGTGTCATCTTTGTATTTGTATTGATCGCAACAATTCGTCACGGTTATGCACATTCAGATGGTACGACGGTTAACTTCAGGGAGTATGGTATTAAGGTAGGTATTTCAGCCGGTGTGATTTTTGCATACCTTGGTGTGATTGCTGCCGCAGCTCCAAGAGTGTTAGACAAGCTTGGAATCAAGATCGGAAACAAATAATACATAAGTAAGAAAATGGCTGTCGAGCCGGTATGGTTCGGCAGCCATCGTTGTATATGATGGTCTGGAGGGTGATAGAACATGGTATGTAAGGAATGTGGAAAAGAGATTCCAGAGGGTGCGCTTTACTGTGAGTCTTGCGGTGCACCATTGGAAGAACCGATTGTTCTGAAGGTATCGAAAGAGGATATCAAGCGGGCAGAAAAGGAAGAGAAAGCAAAGGCGAAGGAGCGGGCAAAGCTTGCTGCAAAAAATACGGTAAAGCAGGTGCCGGAGAAAAAGCATCATCGTAAAGCTGCCGATACGAGCAAGGCAATCGACATCGTTGGATATTTCCAGTCCATCGGTGGAGATATGAACCTGTTGCTGGCGTTTGTCGGTTCGATTTTGTTATATCTGGCGCCGTTTATGAACTGGATCTGGGAGAAGCTTTTTGATGTGAAGCGTAAGGCGAATCTGTTTGAGATCGGTATGAAGAGCTCCATGGTAGAAGAAGATGGAAGCATCCTGGCGATGGGAGAAACCATTGTGCTGGTGCTTGGTATCATTGCAATCTTAGTCGGAGTCTGGATGCTGTTGTTGTCTGCCTGCGATTATATCAAGTGGTTGCGGAAATATGCGGCAAATCCGATTATGCGGTTTGCACCAATTCTTGTGATGCTTGTCATCTTTATTATCGTGATCAACAATAAGCATTACACACAGTCGCTGCGTGTGTTAGAGGACAATGTCCGACTTGCAAAAGAGCTTGGAACCTCATCGAATTATGATGCCGGAAGGGGACTTGGACCGGTCTTTTATGTGGCAGGTCTTGTGATCTATACACTTGGAACGGTTGGAGATTTTTTGGAACGGAAGCGTAAAAATGGATAATCAGAATCAATATGGAAAAAGTAAATTTGTGACAGCGAGTATGCTGCTAGGCATCCTGTCCGCAGTTTTGTTGACAGTGAGCCTATTTGTACCTGCTATTGATCTGTCCGCATATCATGCACAGGTACAGATCCGGTACAGCATTATGAAGATCTGTGAAAATGTGGGGTTAATCTCTGATATGTGGCGAGGAATTCCGATTGGAATCCTGATTGCCGCGGTGGGGATGCTCGTTTTATCCTTTGTCAGGATACCGCCCCTCAAGGCAATACCCTGTATGATTGTTGTGTGTATGATTATCATAGCGCTTGTAGATATGGGAAATGTAACGGCATGGATCTCTAAGATGCTTGCTCGTTTCATCTCTTCTCAGGTATCCTCCGGTTCTTCTGTGTCCGGGGCGACGATCTGGAAGAGTTTTCAGGCAGGCATCTACCTGCTTGCAGCGGGGCTGGTGAGTGGTATCGCCAGCTGCTTTGTATCCAATCATCAGGCGTAAATTATTCGCCAGTGATTCCATCGATTTCCTCCTTGCAGTGTTTACCATCTGCAAGGAGTTTTTTTAATGTTTCTGCATCGTCGTTCTCCATTGCAGTTTTGTATTCCTGCAAAGCCGTGATAAAATAGTCAAGTTCTTTGATCAGATGTTTCTTATTTTCCAGAAAAAGCTCTGTCCACATCGTTTCGTTCAACCATGCAACACGTGTCAGATCCTTGTAGCTTCCGGCAGAAAAACCATCGTGATTTTTTGCTGTCGGGCTTTTCACGTAAGCATTGGATACAACGTGTGCCATCTGGGATGTGAATGCAATCATCGCGTCGTGACGGTCGTAATCGCAGATTGTGAATTTACCGAAATGAATCGGAGACAGCAGTTTCTTCGCGCGCTCGATGGATTTCGTATCATTCAGATCTTCTGGCACAAGTACCATAGAAGCTCCGTTGTACATTGTCTTTGTGCTGTATGCGTAGCCGGAGAAATGACGGCCAGCCATTGGGTGTCCGCCGATAAAAGTAAAGCCATATTGTTTGGCGATAGGGTAGCAGGATTGGCAGATCAGCTCTTTTGTACCACAGCAGTCGATCACCATCGCATCTTTGCAGATATAAGGTGCCATCTTTGTCAAATAGTCAATGCAAAGCTGCGGATACAGACAAAGCAAAATCAGATCGCAGTCTTTGATATTCCCTTCGTTTAATTCGCCGTCAATGGCTTTATCGTTATACGCAGCCTGAATCACTTCTTTGCTGCGGTTATAAGCAAGAACCTTGTGTTCGTCGTTGTCACTGTATGCTTTTGCAAAAGAACCACCGATCAGTCCAAGTCCAACAATTCCGATTGTCATAATATACCTCCATGCTGTGACTGTAATTCAAATAAATATGGTAAGATTGGCACAGCTTCAATCATCGACAACAGTATAACGCTTTAACGCGATAAAGTAAAGCAAAAATTTAAATGTATAAGACTGGTAAAACGTGGCAACACTCCTAGTACACAACAGGCGCAGAGGCAAAGTTGCGGAATACCTTGAAAAGGGGAAGGACTATGAGCACGAAAAAGAAGTTATATATTGTTGTACTTATCTGGGCAGCAGTTGCGCTGCAAATCTTTATTACGAAGCGGATTGACCGGGAGAGCCAGATGGTGACACAGGTCATGAGTGATGGCGTGGAAAATGTGACGGCGGCAGAGGTAAAACTGTATGCGCATTATGGCGATGAGACGATGACCGAAGCCGCACGAGAGAAAATCCTGCAACGGGTTGGAGAAAAGCTGGGAATCATATCTGGCTATGACATAATTACAAGTACTGAAGGTGAAAATACTTCGACAACGTTTGTAAAAAAGGGTGAAAATGGAGATACGACAATCCGGTTGATTTCGATGGAACAGACAAACGCCGATGGTTCGACCATACAGGAGAATTATCTGATGACAGAGATTGCATTGAAAAATCAGTCGACAGAAAATATCTACCGGTGTAAGGAACAGCTCGATCAGATCTACACAGATCTGGGGCTCTCTGGCAGCAGCAATCTCTATCTGTGCAGTCAGGAAAAAGGGCGGATGACCGAAGATGAGATGCAGAAAACAACCGCAGATTTCTTCGATACCATGCATGCAAAAAAGCGCAATGAAATCGAATTACAAGATACGCTGTGCATCTATGGATACAGCGACAATGTCCCGGAATATGTGTATCAAAATGATCACAAGGTAAATGTGAATATTGCTTTCACGTATGATGAAGGGGAAGATATCACATATATTCACCGAGGATTACCTTTTATCGACAAATCATTTTAACCAAAGAGTAAGCGTAGTCGTGTAAATCTGTAAACAAGATGAGCCATGATTATAATTCTTAAACAGACCATTGAAGCACGCCGGCACTTAATGAGTGCGTAGCACGAATTTAGTACCGCTGCGTGATGAAGTGAGCGGGAGCGCGTCTGTGTAGAATTATAATCATGGCTCATCTTTATAATATTCTGTAGCCCGACTACGCGTATTTTTAGTAGGAAATAATCTCGTATCCATCCTCGGTGACAAGTACCTGAATCTCCCACTGTGCAGATGGAAGTCCATCTTCGGTGTAAACTTCCCAGTCATTTTCTTCGTCGACGAAGATGTCCGGCTTGCCCATGTTTACCATCGGCTCGATCGTGAACATGAAGCCAGGAACCATAAGCATTTCTGTACCTGCTTTAGAGTTGTAGCTTACCCAAGGTTCTTCGTGGAACTCAATGCCGACACCGTGTCCACCGATTTCGCGGACAACAGAATATCCATTTGCATAGACATAATCATGCACTGCCTGCCCCATGTCGCCGAGGAAGCCCCAAGGTTTTACCTGTTCGAGACCTTTGAGCATTGCTTCCTTTGTGACATCAACGAGTTTCTTCTTCTCCGGGCTGACATCACCGATACAGAACATACGGGAAGAGTCGGAGAAATAGCCGTTCAGGATTGTAGAGCAGTCTACGTTGATGATATCACCGGATTTTAAGATAACATCTGGTGATGGGAATCCGTGGCAGACCTGATCGTTGACGGAAGTACATACACTGTATGGGAATCCTTCGTAGTTTAATGGTGCTGGAATACCGCCCATATCGGTTGTCATATCGTAGACGATCTTATCAATCTCTGCGGTAGACATACCCTCATGGATTGTCTTCTGAATCTCATCCAGTACAGCGATGTTGATTTTTGCACTTTCCTTGATCTTCTCAACCTGCTCTGCATTTTTGATTAGGTTATGAGTAGGAACGATGTGCCCCTGATGTGCAATTTTTGCAATCTTATCGTCGAACATTTCATGACAGACTTTGTATTTTCTGCCGCTGCCACACCAGCAAGGATCGTTTCGGTTAATTTTCTTTGACATGATTACGCCTCTTATATTTATATTTGTGGTTTTACGCATAGGGCGGAAAAAACCACATATATTTTAGCAAAATAGTTTCGTTTGCGCAACCTGCGTAGATGAAACGTTTTATCATCTGCAAGGATTTGAGATAGAACGCGGATGAAGAAATGGGGGATCATGGGGGATTGTAATGAGAAAATGTTGAATAAAGGGCGAAGCGGGAGGCAGTTTATGATTTTGGTTCTGGTTGCGCTGGCGTGTGTGTCATCCGGGTGTCGCAAGCAGGAGGCGAGAGAACGACAGGATCTGGATTTTACGGTGTGCGCAGAGACAGAACTGCCGGATGATCTGCGGCAGATTATAGAGGAGAAGAAGCTGCATGCATTCCAGATGAGTTATACGACGAAGGATCATCTGTATATTGTGGTTGGATATGGGGAACACGACCGTACCAATCTGTGTGTGGTTGTGGAGGAGCTGTATAAGACTGACCGGGCAATCTATATAAAGACCGATCTGAAGACCGAGGCTGAAATGGAGGGGGACATTTCCGGTGTTGCATCAGGGACAGATTCCAACACGCCTGACGGGCAGACAGGAACATCGTCGATGTATCCGTATATTGTAATCCGGTTGCCGCGGCTGGAGCTGCCGGTATTGAATGTATCGTAAGTACGGCTTCTATATGCACGCAAAAATATTTACGGTAAATTATCATAATTCAGAGAGCATTGGAATACATATAAAGCAGAGGGTAAGAATCTAGTTTGGTGGAGGGAGCTATGGAATTTTCGAAGAAGGAAATACATACAAGCGTGTTGACGCAGTCCAAATATTCACAGATAACAGTCGATGATGATTTTACGATTCCGGATAGTAAAGGCGATATGGAAAAAATCGTTGCCAAGGAAGGTCATATTCTGTTGGAGTCCATGATTCCGGAGGATGGAAAAGTGCGGATCACCGGATCGGTCTGCGTGCGTGTGCTGTATCGTACCGGGGGCGATATCCCGCGGCTGTGCCAGTTCCAGAGTGAGATTCCATTTGAGGATGTTGTCAACTGCGATGGCGTGTCTTCCTCCAGTCAGGTGGATTGCCACAGTCAGTTGGAGGATTTGACGGTGAGCATGATCAATTCGCGCAAGCTGGAGGTGCGCGGACTGATCGGAACTAGCGTCAATGTGTATGAAGAGATGTGTATTGATGCGGCGACAGGGATTGAGCAGGGGGAAGGAGTTGCCTGTCAGTACCGCGACGTTACATATAGTCAGGTCGTGCTCGCCAAACGCGATGTCCTGAAGGTGCGGGAGGAGTTGGAAATCCCGCAGAACAAACCGAATATCCAGGAGATTTTGTGGCAATGTGTCGCACTTCGGAACATGGAGACGAAGGCGGGGGATGAGAAGCTTCTGGTGCGTGGAGAGATCGAAATCTTCATCTTATATAAAGGGGGCGAAGAACGGCTCCCGGTACAGTCCATTTTCTCGGTGCGGTCGCTCTATCGTGAGGTGCCTTGCAGTGGTGCGACAGAGGGTATGGTGCTGGATGTCGATTATGTGCTTGGCAAGGGGGAAATCACGATCCGGCAGGATGCGGATGGTGAGGATCGCGTGTTTGGCTGTGACTATAATATTGATATGAATATCAAGCTGTATGAGGACTGTTCATGCCGGATGCTGTCCGATGTGTATTCGCCGAGCGCGGAGCTTGTACCGCAGTTTGAGGTGATGGATTATGAGAACCTGCTGCTGCGCAATGCAGCCAAGGCGAAGGTGTCCGCCAGAAAACAGATCGGTGGAGATAAGGCGAAGCTGCTACAGATCTGTCATGTGTATGGCGATGTCGATATTGATGATGTTGTTGTCGGGGAAAATGGGGCAGAGATCACCGGCGTCGTAAAATGTTGTGTGTTGTATATTGCGACCGGAGATGATCCGATGAGCAGTGTCGAGGTGGAGATTCCATTTTCGTATACGGCGGATACGGTACCGCTTGCGCAGGAGGATTCGGTGCGTATCCATCCGTGCATCGACCAGCTTACTGCGTCTTTATTAAATAGTGAAGAAATCGAGATCAAGGCACAGATCAACCTGAACATCTCCGTCTTTGCAAAGGGTGAGAGTCAGGCGATGACGGATTTGCAGATCCTGCCGATTGATGAGGCGAAGAAGGCGGCACAGCCGGGCATCGTCGGATATGTCGTGCAGAAGGGCGACAGCATGTGGAGCATTGCGAAAAAATATTATGCGTCCATTGAAGCTATCAAGCAGTTGAACAATCTGGAGTCTGATTATGTATCGGAAGGTGACCGGCTGCTGATCGTGAAATCTTAGATCTTCCTATATAATATAAAGTGAATAGAAAACCACGGAAATCCATGTTGCAGATGCGGCATGGATTTCTGCCGTTATGAGAAAATAAATAGATTGTGAAGAAACGCTTGCGTTGGTATAATAAAAACAGATTGTTTGTAACGGGAGGCTTTCAAGGATGAAAACGTTAACGAGAAATGCATATGCAAAGGTGAATCTGGCATTGGATGTTTTGCGCAGACGCGAGGATGGTTATCATGATGTCTGCATGATCATGCAGAATCTAAGCTTATATGATACATTGACATTTATAGTGGAGGAAGCGGATGCGCTGACAATCACACTGGCGTGTGATAAGGCATTCGTGCCGTGTGATGCGCGTAATCTCATCTACAAAGCGATTGCATTGATGGGGGAAACGTATCATCTGACCGGGCATGTCCATGTGGAGCTGGTGAAACGAATCCCGGTCGAAGCCGGTATGGCAGGTGGCAGTACGGATTGCGCCGCGGCATTTCACGCGATGCGGGAGTTGTATGGATTAGATGTCAGTGATCAGGATTTGATGAAGCTTGGTGTGAAGCTGGGGGCGGATGTGCCATATTGTATCATGGCAAAAACCGCGCTTTCCGAGGGCATCGGCGAGGTGCTGACAGAGGTGGCACCGCTGCCTGATTGTTTTGTCGTCGTGGCGAAACCGACGATATCGGTCAGCACGAAGATGGTATATGAGAACCTGCATGCGAACGAGCTGCAGCATCACCCGGATGTTGCGGGTATGGTGGACGCGCTGAAGCAGGGAGATCTGTCCGGTGTGGCAAGCCGCATGGAAAATGTCTTGGAGACAGTCACAACGAAGCTGTATCCGCAGATTGAAGAGATCAAGCAGACGATGAAGGAGGCTGGCGCGGAGAATGCAATCATGAGCGGCAGTGGACCGACGGTGTTTGGTTTATATACAGAGAAAGCGACTGCAGAGCAGGCGGCAGAGAAAATCCGGCAGCAGTACGGGCTTTCCGAGGTATATGTGACACAGCCGTGTTAGAGTTGGCTGAGATTTTTGCAGAATCGTGAGAAATAATCATACTTTTTGATAAAAATACTCTGGTAGAAATAAAAAATATGCTTGAAATATTTGGCTATGCATAGTAATGTATATTGTATACACGATGAGATTATTTGCGATGTATATGGGGAACGAAGAAGGTAATGGAAATCTGAATGGATAAGTTTTGTCAGGATGGCAAGGAGGTAGCGGATATGAAATTAGATATGAATATCGATGAGTATCTTCCACTTCGGGAGGTTGTATTTCATACATTGCGCAAGGCGATCATACAGGGTGAGTTACAGCCGGGCGAACGATTGATGGAGGTTACGCTCGCGAATAAGCTGGGCGTCAGCCGGACACCGGTGCGTGAGGCGATCCGGATGCTGGAGCTGGAAGGTCTGGTAGTCATGGTGCCACGAAAAGGTGCGGAGGTTGCGAAGATCACAGTGAAGGATCTGAAGGATGCTTTGGAGGTGCGTATGACGATTGATTCGCTGTCGGTCAAGCTTGCGTGTGAGCGGATCGATGAAGAGGAGAAGGTCGAGATCCGACAGGCGTGCGTGGCGTTCCGGGAAGCCGTGAAATCAAAGGATGTGAAGGCAATCGTAGAAGGCGATGAGCGATTCCACAACACGATTTACCGGGCATCGAAGAACCAGAAGCTGATCACGATTGCGATGAATCTGCGCGAGCAGGTGTACCGATACCGGTTTGAATATGTAAAAGATTTTTCGTATCATGAGAATCTGATCCGGGAGCATGACCAGATTACAGAAGCGATTCTGAAGGGCGATGTTGAGACAGCACAGAAGATTATGAAAGAGCATATTTATAATCAGGAGCAGATCGTGATACGGAATTTGCAGAAGGAAGCATAAGTAAACAGGAAAACAAGAGAGAGGTGCAGAGCACCTCTTTTTTTGTGCAATCAGTCATCATCCAGAAAGTGTGTTCACATAAATATATTTCCACAAAATATAGTTACGTTATTGTATAGCGACAAAATATAGTATATAATCATTTTAATCTGCTGTTGAAAAATTTGGCCTGATTCATGCAAAAATTGCATCTGATTATGCAAAAACGGACAGATGAATTGTAATGAACAGGGAATCATGCAAAACTTGGGGTTAACGGAAAAAATCTTCGATTCGCGGAAAATGAATCGAAAAACTGTTATGCAGACGGTAGAATGAAAAAAATTACATTTGAAAGAGGTAACAAAATGAGCGAAGAAAAACTATTTGATGTGAATTGGGATCAGAGAAAATGGGAGACACCTACGAGCGCACAGGATATGAAGCTGTACAGCTATCCACCAAGAACGATACGGAATATGTCAGTTCCGGGATTTCTGACATGGCTGGTGCTGTTGCTGGCATCGATTGGCGGACTTCTGTATACCGCATGGATGACAGTGACTGGCGACTACGAGGACGGAAAGGTAAACACGATACTGGGAGTCATAAGCTTTGTCGTGATGCTTTGCTGCCTGATCTACAAGACGAATTATAAGAGAAAGCTTATTACATATACAGATGTGTTACATGCAGTGCTGATTGATAATTCGAAACATGCGTATGTTGTACATTTGAACGAGGATGCTTTTCTGGGAGCAACCGGACTGGGTGCATATAGAGTTCAGACTGTCCAGGCGCAGGGGGTAAGTGTAACACATGTCGGACAGGCGATGGACAGCCGGGACATGGAGCAGAAAGCAATCAAGATGATTCAGCATAAGGATTTCCTGTTGAAGCGGATTCAGGAGAAGCCGGTTTTTCAGGAGATGATTGAGAACGGTACCTTTGAGCAGGTGGCTTTGCCGGTTGAGAAGATTCTGAAGTTCAAGAATCCGGGTGCCTGTTTCGTAGTTACGTATGCGTATAAGTGGAATGGCAGTGAATATACAGACACGGTTCGTTTCTATCATTCTATGCAGGATTATAAGGAGCTGCTTGCATATTTCAAGGAGCGGTATGAGACAGAAAAATAAAGGTATGAGAAAAACAGGTGTATTGGGATTTATGATCCTGTGCCTGCTCAGCGGGTGTGCACAGCAAAGCGTAGAATCCACAGAGGCGACAATGGACGCTGCAGTGGAAGCAGAAGTATTGGAGACGGTCGAGCTTAAACGTGCAGAAGTTGGTGATATCGTGCAGATGGGAACCTATGAGCAGGACGGGGATACGGAGACAGAGGACCCGATCTATTGGGATGTATTGGACAAGGACGGGGATTCAATATTGATGATCTCGCATGACGTGATTGGCTATCAGCGGTTTTCTGACAGCCCCAATTGTGTGATATGGGAGGATTCCCAGATACGGACATGGCTGAATGAGGAGTTTTATACGGACGCATTTGATAAGGAAACACAGGCGCGTATCAAGAGATACGTCATATCAGGAGTAGATGAGGCAAATCAGGAGTCAAGGGGTGATACGACGGATCGGATATTCCTGCTGAGCCAGAAGGAAATCGAGAAGTATTATGGGCACAAATTACCAAAAGCAGAAGCACTTTTATGCAAACCAAGCGAGGCTGTTTTACAGCGCTACGAAGAGATAGAGCAACAACGCATTCGTGAAAAAGTACCATTTGCGGAAAGTGCTCCCGATGTATCGGAAGGGATTTCGTGGATGCTGCGGTCAACCGGAAAGTCACAGAATCAGATCTCCATTATTCGGGGGGACGGGTATTATTCACAATGTATGGCAGATTACTATCAGGGTGTTCGTCCGGCTATGTGGATCTATGTAGGTGATGAAAACGGAGAGGGGCAAGCGTTACAGGAATGAAAAAAATAAAAATATATGTTCTGATTACAGTCGTAAGTATCGTTTTACTCGCATGGTTACTGGTGGTGGTTATCGTATTTCAGAAAAACCATGCGGATATCTTTTTCTTCGACAATAACAAAGACATTGAATATCAATATGGAAACTATAAAGCGGATGCGCTGGTTGTGGATGGATATGTATATCTGTACAGAAGTGTTGTGGAGCTGGGAAATTATGATAAAAAAGAAACATTAGAGAAATGTGGAAATAACGTCATATACCGTCTTTCCCCGGATGGAACGTATGAGGAGTTTTACGAATTTGAAGATGAAGATGCCCTCTATTATGACGTGAATTCCAAGCTTTATTATTATGATGAGCATTTCTATATCATGATTGGTCAGCGGGTGTATCGTATAACAAAGGATGGAAGCAACGCGCAGGTTATCTATGAAAATACCGGTGGCAATGGTATTTTTCGGATGTTTGGAATCCGGGAGCATTATCTGCTGCTGGCAAATCATAATGAAGTGCGTTATCTGGATATGCGTAAATGGGACTGGAACACGCCTATCGACTTTGATCAGATGCGTGTTTTGAAATATGTGTATGCGCTGGACGCAGATACTTTTTATGATTGGATGATCAGTGGTGTTACCAAGCATTCTCCGAAGCGGCTGCAGGATGCGAATGCAGCAATAGAAGAAGAGACAGATATTGAATGCATAAATATCTATCAGGATGCCGTCTATTATGTGCAGGAAAATGCCGAGAATCATGCGTACACGATAAAATACAAATCTTTGACGTCAGATGAGGAAGAAGATTTGCTCACGGTGAATCCGGATGGGAAATTGAGGATATTATCGTTGGTCGTTAGCGAGGATTTTATCATCTATGATCTTGGATCGTCAGAGTATGGTCAAAATTATGAATATGGAGAGAATGTGGATGTACGCATAATATGGAACCGGCATACAGGAAAGTGGAAATCCATTAGTTACAAATAAGAGGAGGACGAAGGTATGATCAAATTTATTATCATTATTTTGGTAGGTGTTTTTTGGGCGTATATGTGTGGTACCGAGATGGAAAAGAAGCGATATGATCCAACTGCATGGTACATAATTGGATTTTTGCTCGGATTTTTAGGATTTGGAATAACGTTGTTTTTCAAGAAGAAAGAGCCGGAATTTGATGAAGTAGAGATCCAGCGTATGGTAGCCGCCGATCAGATGCGGGCATTGAAAAGCAATATTGCTATAGGTCGTGTGTGGGTATGCCCACGGTGTCGTAGAACGAATGACCGCAGTGTGGAAATATGTGCATGTGGAGTGAGAAAACCGGTGTTGGTACCGGCTCCAGTGCAGGGAGCACCTGCACGTCCGGCTGTTGGAACATGGACTTGCCGGAATTGTGGCATGGAGAACTCAAATCATATATTTATCTGTAACTGTGGAATGAAGAAATCAGAGAATGAACAGACATAGACAGGTTCGGTATGAGGAGTTATAGAGAATGAAAAAATGGTATATCATGCTCGCATTTGCAATGCTTTTACTAAGTGGGTGTGGAAAACAGGCGGAGTCAACCGAGGTAATTACGGAGGAATCCAATACAGAGGAACCAGAACCTGCTACGACAGAAGCATTGGAAACAGTGACACTGAAAGATGCGGAAATTGGCGACATCGTGCAGATGGGAACCTACGAACAGGACGGAGATCCGGAGACAGAGGACCCGATCTGCTGGGATGTGCTGGATAAGGATGGGGATGCAGTGCTGCTCATATCCCATGATGTGATTGCATATCAGAGATTTTCGGATAGTGCAAAATGCGTAATATGGGAGGATTCGCAGATACGGTCTTGGCTGAATCAGGAATTTTATGCAGAGGCGTTTGACGAGACGGAACAGGCAAGTATCAGGGAGACAACATTGGAGAATCTATCTACAGTGGGATTTGCTGCGCATGTAGACCCGTCCGGGAATGTACAGGTACGGGAGAGCAGACCGGATACAAAGGATAAGATATTCCTGCTGAGCTGGAAGGAAGCGGAGCAATATTATGGAAATCGCTTAACGGATGCATCTATCCTTGGGCGAAGACCATCGAGGGCAGTTTTGCAGAAGCGGGAAGCGATATTTACAGATCTTATAATCGAGGAGCTTCCAGCGATGTATCCATATTCCCGGCATCTGCCTGATGGTACGGAGCGGTTATCGTGGATGTTGCGGTCAACGGGTATGAAGGATTACAACATTTTGGTGATTGGATACGAGGGAAAATGGGATCAGGACTATCCGGATTCTTATAACGGCGTGAGGCCTGCAATGTGGGTAAACGTGGGTGATTAGTGTCGAAGGGAGCAAGAAGCTGTTGATACGCGGGTGATCTGGAACCGGCATACCGTGGAGATACAGCAGACAATCTCGTACCGGTAAACATGGGAGGAAATAGCAATGGAAGAGAATACCGAAAGAGACGAAGTCTATGAGCAGTTTATGCAGGATATGCAGGCAAAGAAGAAAAGGCAGGTAAAGCGTACGATCAGAGAAGTGATCATGGTTGTGGTTATACTTGGAGTAATCGGCCTTGTCGTTTGGTTTTTGACAGATCCCGAAGTATCAGAGAAGTTGAGCTTTCGAAAAGAGAAAGAACCGGTTGCTTATGCGGACATTCCATTTACAACGAAGGATGTATCCAGTATGGAATTTGCGATTGCCGGAAAGGTTATGACATTTCCGTGTACAATGACAGATCTGTATGACGCAGGGTACAGCATGAATGATAGTGACGCGAAGATCATGCTGGGACAACCAGCTTCTCTGATGATAGAGGGGTATAAGTCATATGAGACAGCAATCTGCAAGATGGAGGCGCGTGATTTTAAGAGTGAGTTTGATGTATCGGTAATCAATACAGGCACGAAGGAGACAGCCGCTGTGAATTGTCCGATTCATACGATATGGTTCGACGAACAATTTATGTTGTGCAATGGACTCAGTCAGACGAGCACGTATGAGGAGATACTTGCAGCGATGGGAAAACCAGATGAAGAAAAAGAGATTAGTTCAATGAAGGATCTTTATTATGAATATGGAACCTGCACGATTATCTTTTCATTCCGTGATACCTATACCGGAATGGAAGGGAAAGCATGTGATCGGATTTGGATGACGATAGATTGAAGGGAGAATGGGATGTCTCTAAGCCGGAAACAAAAGATAATTATATTTGCAATGATACTTGTTGCCTGTGCCATTGGCGGCGGGGTATTTTACAAACGACATGCTGCACAAAAGGCAAAGAACCGGCTGTTTGAGAATCCATTTTCCGGGGTTAATCAGGAAATCGATCTGCAAAGTGGAAATTATGCAAATGAGGCACTCGTTGTGGATGGATATGTGTATTTCTATCAAAGCCGGGTGAACCTTGGAAACTATGACCACGTTGATGAGTTGAAAAAATGCGGGAATAATGTGATTTACCGGTTGTCTCCAGATGGAACGTATGAAGAATTCTATACATTTGATTATGGGGATGCAATCTATTATTCTGTCCGTTCAAAGCTCTATTATTATAATGCCTATTTCTATATTCAGATAGGAAATCGAATCTATCGTATTGACAAAGAAGGAACCCGTGCGCAGATCATCTATGAGAATATGGGTGAAGGTTCGCTGGCATTCGGAATCCGGGATCATCATCTGGTGCTTCAAAAAGCGCGCCAATACTACTGTCTGAATCTGGATAAATGGGATTGGAGTCAGCCGATAGAGGTTGGACGTATGCGGCACTTGCTTAATATAGATACGGAACTTTTCGATTTATATGAGGGCGTTATTTATGGAAGCAGATATGAATTATCAGACAACGCGGTAGTTTTATTGGATCATCAATTAAAGGTTTGGAATGAAGAGGAAAAGGAATTGGAGAAGATTGCGTCTGACGTGTATTGCCTGAATGTTTATAAAGGAGATGCCTTTTATGCACAGAGCATGGATGATGTCGTCTGCATAAAATTCAGATCGTTCGATGGTGAGTCGGAAGTCGAACTGTTTACGATCAACCAGGACGAGAATAAGAGGATAAAATCGCTGGTGGTGAGTGATGATTTCATTATCTATGATCTGGGACCAGGCAATTATGAAGATGGTGTGGATATGCGGGTAATCTGGAACCGGAATACCGGGGAGACACAGGAGACGATTGTGTATCGGTGAAGCTGAGAATACGAAATAATTATTTGATATAAAATGGCACCGTCATAAAACGGTGCCATTCTGGATTATTGCTTTTTAGCTAACAATGCTTTCAACTGCGCAATTTCTTCTTTTGATCGCTGTAATTCATCTTCAGCCTGCTTTCGTTTTTCTTCCTCTTGCTTTCGCAATTCCGCTTCCTGTTTTTGCTTTTTTTCAGCCAGTTGTAATTCATCCTGCAGTTCTTCAATCATGTATTTCACTGTATTTTTATCTGCAATTTTTAACGCTTCTGAAAACATGTGAATCACCTCCTCAGGTTTATTAACATATGTACTTATTTCACGGAATATCGTTTCGCTCCACGGATAGCGTCTGATCACGCGCTCCACATCCGCGATTGTCTCTGCGGTCAGGATAGAAAGCCAGCCTTCCAAATCATTCATATTTGAATCAATGGTTTCCCGTGTATCTAGATTCTTATCATCAGTATATCCGTTTTGACAGAATACATCAAGTGCAATCAGAAAATATTCCTGCAGGAGTTCCAACGTGAGTTCGGTGTTAAATCGTGTTTTACCGTGATGGATATAAGCACCATGCAATAGCGGATTTTTAAAATCAGCGCCTGTTTTTTCATATAGAATAATGGTGTATACTTTTTTCATGTCAGAATACATAAATTTTTTGTTCTCTTTTAGGCGTGTGTATTCACGAAGCAACAAGTCAGAAGAGTAACAGGAAATGCGTTCAGCAGTGAACATATATGGAATCTTCTGAATTTCGACATTTGCAAGTGAGCCATTACTTAATCGGACAACGATATCCATGATTAGCAGGGAATCAATGGAGATGGCTGTATTTTCCGATGGCAAAAGCCGTTCCACAACGACGGATTCACCCAAAATGGCACTGAGCAGATTTGACAACCAATCAGGATGTCTGTCCGGGTGAAACATACATTTGAAGAATGGATCGTAAGTAAGTGGCATTGTTTTCTTTCCCGTCATGTAATCAGCGAAGCGTTTTTTCCATGTTTCGTCAAGTGTGATATATTCTGAATATAGGTTTTGTGTTTTCATAGCTTCTTCGAGTTCGTTTACGGTCTGATAGAATGTATTCTGTGTGTCTGTGGTTATTGTTTCATTCGTCATAAGCGGTTCCCCCTAAAAAATAGATGTGTGCATGAAATTAAAGTTGTTAATGAGTAATAATTAAAATTTGCGCGCAAAAAGGGTAATGATTAGTATTCGAAGAATCGAAGATAAAAATATAAATTAATAGACTGTTACCGAACTACGCTATGAACGAGCGCTTCTCGACAACAAAGAAACTGTATCATGAATTACAGCAGATTGTAAAGAGATTTTTAGAAATGAAACTAATTGTAGCATTTAAGGAACCTACACGTTTAATGCTATTGGTAATACCACAGTCGCCACGAAGAAACCTCCGTCAATCGAGTAGTTGACAAAACCATGATTATTCTCCACCGCATGCCGGATACTTTTGGTGCCGATGCCGTGCAGCTTCGTGTCCGTCTTGGTGGAGACGAATTGTCCATCGCGTAAAACCGGTGCTTTGTCAAAGGTATTTCTCACGATAATTACATAGAAGTTATTGTCGTTTTTCTTTGTAATCGTCAGTTGTACAACACGAGAATTGTCGCGCACCAGGCATGCTTCGATGGCGTTATCAAGCAGATTAGACAGAATAGATATTATGTCCGCGGATGGCAATTCGGCAAACGTAATATCCGGGAGTACATCGATCGACATCTGGATATTCTGCGATTGGGCAAGTTCAGATTTCTCGGTTAAAATTGCATTTACAATATCATTTTTGGAATAGCGAGTAAGGATGGTTGTATCTAACTTTGTATCCAACTCGGAAATGAGTGCAAGTGCCTGATCCGGATGCCCGTCATCAAGCAGTATGCGGATGGCTTTCATGTAATGCGTCGTATCGTGCACCAGCTCCTGCAAATGTTCATCCATTGTGAGCAGCTTCTGATAATAACTCAGTCGAAGCGACTGATCGGAGATGATCAGGTTGTTCTGTAGGTTGTGATTGAGCTGTTCCGTGTATTTCTGGAATGCGCGGAAGATCAGAATATTGCCAAACTGCATGATCGCAAAAAATACACAGAGCAATATCCGCATGCGTGGAGACGATGCGAAGTCCAGACCGGAATAATACGTGAGCAGCATCATTGCAATGCATGCGATGGGAATACACAAATAGCACGCGAAAATCTTCCGATCCATGCGGGCGGAGGAGCGGACAGAGGTCTGCTTATACAGGCAGCAGATCAGATAGGTCAGGAGCTTCAAAGTAAATATCTGCCAAGGAATCGAAGAAAGTTCTGATACACTGTGGGAACCGACAAAATAGGATGGAAGGTTCAGCAAAATTGCAAATAGAAATTCACATCCAAAGAAAATAGCACATAAAAAAATGATATACAACAGGCGCTCTTTTAAGCGGGCTTCATAAAGAAGCGAGTAGAGGAGTAACAGGCAAATGAAAGAAAGTATATTTAGGTAGGAAATCTGCAATGTGTTGATACCAAAATAAATGCCAATAAAAGGAATTGCTATCAAAATACGGTTCCGAATTGGTTGAAAATTCGGACGAATGGTTAAAAAGGCATCAAAAAAGTCCGAAAATATGAGGTATTCTGCTACGCAACTAAACAACAAGATAATATAATCCATACTGCCTCCTAATCCTGTGATTTCATATAACGGAAGAACATTGATTGAAACTCTTTCTGTCTGGAGCGTGAGATCGTCAGCATGCTATTATCCGAAAGTGTCAGTTCGGTTTTATTCAGGTATGTTACATGCTGGAGATTTACTAAGTAACTGTTATGCGCATATGCAAAATAAAAATCATGCAGTAATGCATGCAAATCACTCAGAGAATTTTTGCATAAGATCTTGTCATTGTAAGTATAATAGGGGCTTTTCTTAGATACATAAATCTTGGAACAGCCATGTCCGCGTGCGATATACATAATCTCGGAGGCAGGAAGCTTCAGTTGTGTGCTGTACCAACCGGCATGGACAAAAGGCTCTGGTTTCTCGGTCTGAATATGAGCAACAATCGAAGCAAGTTTCTCCACCATATGTTCATCTGACCATGCTTTGAGCAGATAGCGGTACGGTTCAGACTCAAAAGACTCTGGCGTTGGTGACTGTTTACCGGAACAGAAAACCAGCGTGGAGCTTGGGAATTTCTCACGAAAAGCTTTGGCGAATATCGTTCCGTTTACATCCGGAAGCTGAATATCCAAGATCAGCAGGTCAATAGTATAGAAATTCTCGAAATCTGCTTCGAATTCACTTGCTGAAAGATAGCTGTAGAATTTGCAGGCTTCAGAGGGAAGTCCTGCGCGTAGCAATAAACATTTCATATGATCTATAAATAAAGTATCATCATCACAGATAACAATATGATACATAGTCTGGAGTCTCCTTTTAATAACTCAATTTAATAAAATACTTGTTCTATTTTATCATATATATTTTGGAAAAAAAGATGTTCCTGTGCAAAAACTGCATCTCAATCTGCAAAAATCGACATAAAGGTTGAAATGAGATGAAAATGCCTGTACTGTCGAGTAAGAACTAAATAAGGAATATAGAAAATATGTTTGAGAGAGTTTCGAATAAATTAGTCCAATCTCAAAAATCGAATATGCGAGAAGATGAAGTTGCAATCTATCAATATGGATATTACCTTCTGTTTGAAGTTGCACTGAATATGAGCTTGGGATTGATATGCGGAATTTTGTTACATGCAGTTAATATGGTGTTTCTTTTTTGGATTATCTACATTCCAATAAGAAAATATTGTGGAGGGTGGCATGCATCTAGAGATTGGGTGTGTACGATTATTTCCACAATTGTTTTGGTTATTGCAATCCTCTGGAGTCGATATTATATTGGTTTGCCTCATATTGTGAAAAATGCGTTAACAATATTACAGGGAGTATGTGTGATTGGAGATATATGGTTGGCTCCGGTAGCAGCAACCAATAAACCATTAACTGAAAAAGAACGAAGAACATATAAATTAATAGCTGTTATTTTGATTATTGTATATAGTTTACTTTCATGGAAAGTGAAATATATAAGAGGAATTGTGATTTTTTCACTTTTTATAGTTTTTCTGGCAATGAGCATTCAGAGATTGCTTGATGTAGGAACAAAGAAAGTGAATAAAAATAAAAAAGGAGAGTAATAAGTATGAAAAAGTTTATGAAGATTGCGACAACTGTTCTGAACAGTCTGGCACTCACCTTAGTGATTTCAAGTGCCAATGCAGCATGCTGCTGGTTATTCCATCAGCCGGAATTCCCGAAGGAAGCAGAGAAATTTAAGAAAGTACATTAGTGTTTTGGGTAGCCGTTGAATGAATCTTTAGTGAAAACGTTTGACGGCTACTTTTATGCTCGAAAAATAATGAAAATTCGAATAGATTTGGATATGTGGATCATGTAAGCAAAGTTAGTTGATCGTGATTTTGCAAAAACTGCATCTGAAAATGCAAAAATCGACATAGAAGTTGAAATGAACAGGTATGGGATTAGAATTATTATGAAACAAAAATGACTGATAATAAATAGTTATCGGTTTGTTATATTCGCTACGCAATAATTTTGGTTTGTCTAAAAAAGGAATAAAAATTATGTTTGATATTGACTGGACAAAAATAAAAAATGCTTCGAAAGGATTTGAAGAACTAGCAAGAGAATATGTGAAAGATGTATTTTCATTTCCTTATGGAACATGGAAGAAAACATCTACTACACATGATGGGAATAAGGATGCATATACCGTTATTATAGGCTTTCTTCCAAATTTGTTAGAAAATGAAGTTTGGTGGATGGAGGCGAAATATTCTACAAATAAAATTTATTTATCTCGTTTTAGACTAGACGCGACCATTGTTAGCTCTATCTTCAATCGCTCTGTGAGTAAAATTATTTTTGTTACTAATATAGAGATAAAAGCAAAAGTAATATCTGATGTTCGAACAGCACTTTATAACGGAACTTCCTGTAAGGAGGTATATTTTTGTACCAAAAAAGCTTTGGAATTTTGGCTTTACAAAAATCCCACAATATATCAAACTTATTTTAACGATACTATACTTACGCCATCAGAATCAAAAGATTTATTTATTTCTGAAGATATAAACATATATTCTTCTTTGAATACAATGAGAGATGTTATCCCATTGATTAACATCGTGACAAATAAAACTTATGAAGCGAATTTTAAGATAGTTTCTAATTGTAATCAAAAAATCAAAATAACTCCAGCAAAGAGAGGTATCAACCTGTTATCCGCCATTTACGTCGATATCCAGCAAGGCGAAAACTCGTTAGTAATACAGTTTATGGTAGAAGATAAATTTTTTGATTATAAAAAATATTCGAATGATGGAATAGAGGAGAATAATCTTTGCCTTTTTAAAGTTAATAAAAAAACATCTGTAATGACACAGTTTCCAATTACAATTTTAAAGAATGACAAAACACAAATAAAAATAGAATCGCAATTAAAGTTTGAACAAGATTTTAAAAAATACCGTTTTAAGCAACAGGCCTCGTATTTGCTTATTGAGGGGACAACAGGTTCTGGAAAAACTGCTTTAATACAACGATGTGCAGAAGAAAAAGCCATAAAGAATATCAATTACAGATATATTGGTTTTGGTAATAATTCGGATGTAAATAATTCAGATATAGTATCTGTTATATTTTTTATAATATTTCCATACATGTATATGGAAGATATTACAGTTGAATATCTGGAATCATTGTATTTTAGCAATAATTTAAAAAATATCTTATGCAATTTATATAAAAAGGCAAATAATGAAAATGATCTATTTGAATACATACAGACTCTTTCTGCTTTTGAAAACGCTATATATCCTGAAGGTATGCAAATTAATCCCCAAATTATAGTTCTAGATGACATACACATGTTAAGCAAACGAAGTATTTATATTTTATTTTTTCTGTTGAAAGCAACACAAAAATTACCTATATTGTTTGTACTTACATGTCATTCTTATTTTATGGAAAATACCGACTTTAATTCAAATAAAAGTCAATTAGTATTTAAGCAATACCATCTAGAACTTACAGCTAATGATATAATAAAAAATATGGAGACTCTATTTTCCTTTGAATTTGATATAACTAATAGATTAATAGAATTTATCTTTCCAAACATAATTATTTTTAATATTTATGTTACTTATGTCTCTGAATTGAGAAATAAAATAACTAATCTAGATGAATTTATTTTATCTTACATAGCCTTTAAACAAAACTATATATCTGACGAATATATTAATCGTCAATTTATTTTAATTTCTGAAAAACACCCTGATGCATGGGAACTTTGCAAAAAAATATACAATAAAAAAAATGGTGTAAGCATTTCTGATGTCAACAGAAAAGAAATCGTTCAATTAATAAAGTATGATTTGGTAAAATATAATGAATATAATAATTTAATCCCTATAAATGAAATATATGTTTTACATTACCGAAAAAAAAATTGTTATATTTCTGACAGTTCAAATCTCGTCGAGCACATGATTTGGGAATTAACAAATATATTTTTACCTCAAGAATTAGAAAACTATTATGAAAAAATTCATATTATGAGAGGCAATGAAGAATATGAAACAATAAACTACATTTTAGAATCAGTTTTTGAATTATTATCTTTAGATGCTTGCAAAAAAAGATGGGGAGATGAAATTTTTTATTTATTATATTTTGAATATACTTATGCAGCAATCAATTGTAACAATATAATTACAGGTTATGACAATTTATATTATATATATATAAACATCCAAGGAACCTCTTCGGAAAGATTGGGAAATTTATTGCTAGAAATAATTTTTGAACTAATTAATTGCGATTACAATAATAGTAATTATAAAAATTGTAAAGAATATTACCAAGTATTCAATAAGCAATTTTCTATTTTAGTCAGAAAGGGAGTAGTCGAAAAGGACTACAAAAAAAATTTATTTTGGGTTTTATGTACTGGATATATGTTGTTAATAGAATCATCAGAAATTTCTAATAACGTTTTAAAAAGAGCTGAAGCGCATAGAGATTTTTTACTGGAAAACTATCCATATCATTATACTGATTTTTGCATGCAATTTGCAAAAACTTTATATATTCAAAATTGGGATCTGGCGTGCAAATGGCTAAAACTTGCGTACAAATCAGTTCAAAAAAGAACTGATTCTGAATCAAAACAATCTCTTAAAGTAGAATTTAGTTTTTATTTTACACAGTATTTAAAAACTAGCGATTCGTTTTTTTTGAAAAAAATGCGTGATAGGATGCACGTTGCAAAATACAAAATATATAGTTCATACAGGCATCAGCTTTTTTTGTATTGTGGTCTTTTATATATATTAGATAGTATAGATGAAGCAGATACATTATTCGTTCAAGATGTTATATCATTAAGACCAATACGTCAAAAAATGAAGGGACATTATTATATGTTGTTATCCCTTCATTCCTTAAAACATGCAAATATTGATGATGCCAAAAAAAACATAAAAAAATCTATCGAAAACCTGAGAGGGCTAAAAGCATATGAAAAGATTGCAGTACATAATTACACTGTTCTAAATAATGTGTCTCTTGATAAAATCCAATTTGAATTTTGTACATCAACTGTCTATGATATGAACACTTTTTACTTGGATCCAAGAATGTAATAAAATTTAACGTAACGTCGTATCTGTAATAAACGGTTGTAAATGTCGACGTATTTCTTCGGCACTAAAGTAAGTCATATATTCAGTCACGGATACTATTTCTTTTATTGTATCAAAAGAGTACATAAGCCAATGTTTACGTTCTTCTTCTGAATGAGAAAATTCAAAAACCTGTCTTATAAGAAGATTATAAAATCTTTCAAAGATTTTATAGTAATCAAATGCGTATTCATCATATATTTGTTGTTCCATTAAAAAATTTTTAATTATTACAAAAATCTTTGAAAGATCATTAAAATGCTTTTCAGAAAGAGATTGTACGATAGATCCCATTCTTTTATAGTGATGATATTTTATAACTGGAATCGTAACAACTTTTCCATTTGCTAACAACGTTCGAACCCCCCAAAAGATATCTTCATAATATACTTCTTCCAAAAAAGTAATTCTATTATTAATTAGGTAATTTCTTTTATATATTTTATTTACGGGGGATGGGCTAATTGTGATTCCGAAGTCGTATTTACCCGACATCATCTTAAATGCTGTTATCCCATTAAGAGTCTGAATATCATCATATTTGCATTTATAATAAGGCTTTGATTGTACTATATCATAATTGCGCACGAGACTATACATCCCAATATCTGCTTGGTACTGTTCCAAAATAGGGGTGGCCTTTTGCAAACAGTCAACATCAATCCAATCATCGCTATCAATAAACAGAACATAGTCCCCTTTTGCTATTTCTAAACCGCGATTTCTGGCACCGCCTGGGCCAACACTCTTTTTCAAATATATATACTGTAAAGGAACTGTTGCTGTTTGATACTGTTTAATAATATCCTGACTACTTTCGTTTGAGCAATCATCAACTATTATTATTTCAAAATCTTGAAAAGTCTGGTTTACGACGGAATCTAAACACTTAGTCAAATATTTTTTTGTATTTTTTATAATGATAATGATACTGTATTTATACATGCTTTGCTCCTCCTAGTAAATGTTCGATTTGTTTTAGTCTTGTTTCAAATTGACACTCAACAAATCCTAAATGCGCTTTTTCCTTAAGACTTTCATATAACTGTTTAGAATCCAATATCGATTTCAACCCGCGAAAAATGCCTTCTTCAGTGTTTTCCACTAGTAATCCATACTTTCCATTCTGCAATACATCTCGGTTTCCCGTGCAATTTGTTGCCAAAATAGGAAGGCCTAAAGATAATGCCTCGCATGAAACTAATGGATAACCTTCGGATATAGATGATGAAATTAATAAATCTGCATTTTTCATATAAGAATAGGGATTTCTTTGAAAGCCAGTAAAATGTACATACTCTGAGAGGTTTAGAATATGAGACAATTCCTTCAAAGATTTTTCTTCACTTCCTTCACCAATGAAATACAGGTGAAAACGATATCCTTCCTGATATAATCTCCCCATAGCATAAAGCAATCTACTTTGACCTTTTCGATTAGTTAGGCTGCCAACAACAACACATGTAAAATGTTTATATTCAATAGGTTGCTTTGTTGCTAGATTTCGAATTCTTTCTGTATTAATGGGATTATTTATAACATGTGTATTGACCGGTTTTATCCCAAAGAGATTCTCAAAGCCTCTTCTCGCATTATTTGAAACAAAAACGACATCATTCATTTTTAGGTAACAGTTTTTTTCTTCTTCTATGGATTGATAATAAGAATATGTCCAATGCACTTTTTCCAAATCTATGTGAACCCAAGCAATTTTTCTTGAATGTTTATTGTTGCTATAAGATAATAATTTGGTTGGGGGACCCTCCAAAAATGCAATTTCAACATCATAATCACAATCTAGTGTATTTTTATAAAATTTTATTAATGTATCTGAATCTTTAGGAAATTCTTTTTCTTCATTTGATACATCGATCATATATTGTACTTTTACATGCGAAGGAACATCATTTAGATATATCCCTTTGTTCTTTATTAGCAATAATGTTACATCATATTGAGGGGGTGTCAAATTTTCCAATAGTGTTAATAATACTTTTTCGGCGCCCCCACCTGCAAGATTGTTTTCAATAATTAAGATTTTCATATGTTCTTTTCCTTCCATAATTTTACGACAAACGAAATAATATAATAAATAATCCAGAATTATTGCGTATATAACAAAACCGATAACTATTTATTATCAGTCAAATAACTTATTAAAAAATAATGATATATCTATTAATTTCGCAAAATCTGCATCTCATATTGCAAAAATCGACCAGCTAATTGAATGTGATTGATTGAAATAGTATGGTAGAAAGTGTAGTACAAAACATAAAATCAGGAGGTATTTAAGATGGCTTTAGACGTGCGTTATGGGGAAATCCGATCCGAAGTAATTGCAAAGCTTGAAACACAGAAAGGTGAGATGGAGAATTTACTTGGTAAATTGAGTAATACGGTAGAGACTCTTCCATCAGTAATGGAAGGACAGGCATTGCAGGCGTATATGGATGAATATGAGAAAATTGTTAAAACAATTTATTCAAAACTGAACGTAAATTTGGGAGATTTTTCACAGCAATTAGAAAGTGTATGCCAGCAGTTCGAGAATTTGGATGATGATATGAAAACACAATTAAGTTAGTACAGGGAGGATAAATAAATGGGTGATAGATTAAGAGTAGACTATGCAGCCGTTGAAGGATTAATTGGGGATATGAAGGGTTACGAAGGAAATATTGAGGACTTGTATTCAGATATGACAACAACAGTAGGTTCTCTTGTCAGCAATGGTTACATGGAGGCAGAGTCTGCGACGGCATATGTAGAGGAATTCAAAAATATGCTTGGACCGGATATTGAGAGCTTGTCAGATCTGATTAATCAGTTCTATACACAACTTTCACAGATATGTCAAAACTTTGCGGAAGCGGATGCAAATATTGCAGATATGTTATTTTAGTTAGAGTAAAACAGCCTTTAAATGGTACTTGATAAGAAATTTAAGGGCTGTTTTGAATTTTATAAATTATTTCATTCAGATCTTTGCACCAAAATGAGTGAGTTTGTAACTTAAAAATTTTTAGTATTGGATACAAAATAGCTTAATACATACAATACAAGACTATAAATTGTATAATATAGTTTATAAAAGTAGCCGTAATTCATGTTGGTAGTCTGAACTTGCAAACTATTCTATAACTAAAACTATCACATATTATTATAAGGGGGTTAAATGAGTTCTAAAGCATATTATCAGAGACGGATAGAACAATCTGAAAGAAAAATTTGGGAAAATAAAAAAATGATTCAAATTTTAAAGGATAAGCTTAGATTTTTGGAAGACAAGAAGATTGAAGATGAGCAATATCTGTCGAGTAGAATCATGTCATTTTTAAAATTACAGAATGCAAAATCAAAGGGAGCTGCTTTATATGGAGAAAAATTAAGTGGACAAGTTAATATCGGATTGCAGATGACATTCTTCTCTAATTTTAATAAGATTGATACAAATATAAAAAGAAAGATTAGCTCTCTTAAAGAGGAAAATTTAATTTTGCAGAGAAAGATAGACTACTGTAGTCACGAAATTCAAAGGATAGAACAGGAGGACGAGGAGTGTTAAAGGTAATTTATAATGCAGGTATAAATACGTAGAGGGGCAAATAAATGGAAGATTTAATTGTTAATGACTCAGATTATGAAAGAATGGGTGATGCATATATTTCAATTGGAGCATATTTTGAAGAAATAATAACAGAATATTGTTCTATAATTGATAATATATGTATTAATGGAATTATAAAGGGTAATGTTCATGATAACTTACAAACCTTTAAGCAGATGGCTTCGGCATTGAGTGGTCAGGTAGAGACAGCTACAAAAATAGTGGCACAAGTATGTGAGGATTTTGTTGATGACATTGATGATGCTGATGAAGATTTATATTAAATAGCAGGAGGAAATATGGGAAGTATTACAACAGCAACTGATATTTCTTTTGAAAAACTTACTGAATATGCAGGTTTATTGGCGGAACTTGAAGAAAAAAATAAAACAGAGATATATGATAGGTTGGAAGAAATAAACGGGCTATTGGTTATTAATGTTGGTAGTACATCGTTCAAATTGGAAGAATTTAATTCGTATATATCAGGGTTATATAGAAAGCTTATTGATTTAATAGAACAGACAGGAAGAACGATTAATAATATTTCAGTGATATTTGCGAAAGAAGATAAAGAGGATGTTGCCGTGATTGAAGGTAAAAACTAGTTGAGGAGAGAGCAATATGCATAGAGATTTTTCTGAGTCGGAGAAGGCAAAACTTCTTGGCTATGTAAAGGATGATCAAGATAAGAACGATAATCGTTTTTTTGGTAAATTTATAGATTTTTTTGCTGATATAGCACATTATAGTAATTTAGACATTAATGATTATCTCTTAGACATAGATGATTATCACAAAAAACTAATTGACGCGCAGAATATGACTGTTGATAGCATAGAGAAACTTTTTGAAGCGGTACATGCCGTTGATGAAGCGACAACTACCAGAGTTGATATGCTTAATATGCTGATTGAATCGTTAAGTTTTTCAATTGAAGGGTTGAAAAACATTGTAACAATCGGAAAATATGCATCAAGCAACAGACCACTTATGCTTACTATAGAAGAATATAATAGGTTAGTGGATGAGATTTCGATTCCGGATATTGTCGCGTTTGCTAGTATATATGATGCATACAGGGAAGGTGATTATGAACTTGTGCAAAATTATATAGATCAGCAGGTTAATGACCTTGGCAGGGATGTTACAGCCTTTGGCCCTGCGGGGAAGAGAAGCGATTTGAAGGTAAAACAGGAACTGGTGGTGGATTTATACAGATTAATTGATCCGACAGCAGCATCAAAATTTGATGATTTGTTTGATTCAGCTAATGCACCGTTCAACAAATTTGATAGATACAATATTATGTACCTAGCATATACAGCTGATGAACCTTACAGATCTACATATCTAAATACTTTGGGAACCTATACTCTTGGAAATGTGACACTGACAAATGGCTCTTTTTTTACAAATGGCGGATCGCCAGGTACACCGTATGCCGTGGCTAATTCAGTGAACCTTAACTCTGGGACAGCTCTGTATACCGATCTTAAAGGACCATATACAACATTTTTTCATGAATCTGGACATGCGATAGACTTTAATCTTGGTAAGAACGGGGCATATTCTATAGAATATAAGGAAGGGTCAAATTTTGATGTTATATATTCAGATGTATACAATAGAATAGCTTCGGAGACTATGGATTATATTAATAGCAATTCTGTTCTCAAGGACAAGCCGATTATGACAAAATTAGGCTATGTTGTAAAGGTGCAAAGCGTAATTAAAAATAATAAAGACACATCAGGACTTTCTCCATATGAAAAGAAAATATACAATGAGGTTAAGAATCGTTTTGCTGTCGATTTGGCAAAAGGGGGAGCATATACTAATGATTACAGTGGATCGCCCGCAATTGTAAGAGCGGGTCTTTCGGATATTTACGGAGGGATTACCAATAATATTATTGTAGATGGACGTGGACACTGGGGTAAAAAGGATACTGACGGAGATGGAGTGGGAGATACCTATTCTTATTGGTACTATCCTGATGGGGAAAATGAAGGAAAGCCTACAAATGCACAGGTTACAGAGATGTGGGCACATTATTACAGTTTTGGAATAACAGGCAATACAGAGGCTATGAATGATATGAGGGATTATATGCCAAGTACCATGGATAGGTATGACCAGATGGCAAATGATATGATGAATAATGGCTTATAAGTAATCAAAGCAGGAGGAGATTTGTATAAGTGAAAAAAAAGATATATTTGGTATTAATGGTCATATTTCTTTTTTTTATGGTAAGTTGCAAAAATAGCAATGCAGATAATAAGAAGGAAAGTGAGGATATTATAATGGGAGAAAACAATATTAATAACGATAATAGGTTGACACTTGAATATGTTTGTGGAGAATTCAACATGGATGAATCTGAGTTTGATGGCGTTGATTTTGATGCCTTTGTCAGTTATTATGGCTTGACATATGATAACATCAAAGAGGGTGATCCAAGGTTTTTGCTAAATGATTACAAATCATTGGAAGATAAGATGATTATTCCTGATTACAGCTCAATTAAAGCTACAACAGACATTTTTTTACCAGAATATATAGATAAAGTGGAGCTTGTCATAATTGAGGATATAAAAGGCGAAACTTGTCAGACAATAATTATCGACTTTAGGCTTGGAAAGGTATTTTCAATCTTTGATAGTATAGACAATATAACTTCGAATGATATTGTAAAGGATACTGACGATACAGTCAGAAAAGTAGTAATAGAGAGTATGAATAAACATAATATTAGCAACTGGTCCGTTAATAAAACAGATGATGATGGGGATATCGTGGGTACAAAATCAGGGCGAACTGTAGTAATGAGAATGAGCAATAAAGTTTGCTACGGAATATCTTACAAACCAGGGAATCAAGTTGGTGATGTAGATGGTTTTGTGGAAGATGTTGAAAAGCTGGTTTCAAATTAAATACATTACTGAACCCTTAATCTTAAATAATTTGATTTAGAAAGAATGTTATGAATAAAAAGATGTTTTATGATGCCAACATAAAAAATAACAATTGGACTAAATTATTTATCAATAATAAATTAAGCTGATTATGGCATGACCACACTTTTTTGAGGTGAATAATATGAAGAAAGAATAAAGTCAAATTCATCATATTATAATTTTTATTTACATATAGTGTATTTGCAAGGAAAATGCAATATCAATAAAGAAAAGGAATTAATGGAACAGCATCGATAATTTTCTAATAAATCACAGATCTCTAATCATTTAAATTAATATTGTTAAAATATGGAGTACAATAATCCAGTTTTTAAAGATGGACGGGCAATAACACATTTGGAGGAATTCTTAAAACCAAGATGACTAATTGGATTAGGGGAATAGAAAATTATAAAATTGGCGAGTGTTGAGAAAACAAGGAGAACACAAATGACACATTACAAAAAGCATAGCATATATAAAGGAAGAAGGGCGATTTTCACATTCATTAGTATAATTCTGGTCTGCGTGGTGCTTCGGGGGAATGTACGGGCAGCAGAGATGCCGGAAGGAGAGCCCGTGGGAGCAGAGGCAACCGCCACGGATGCGGGGAATGTAGAAGCACCGGGTAAATATGATGAGAAGAAGGGGATTGCATCGATTCGGCTGATGTATTGTGCGGATAGCGGCGCGAAGGATGTGATTAAAACCGGGTATGCATTTTTTATAGGGGATGATGAAAGTACATATCTTATATCCTGTTGCGATACTGTGATATTGAATGAAGAAGAAAAAAACGCGGTGGCTGCGGCACATGGGGTGACACCGGACAAGGTAAATACTGTGATCGAACTTGTGCTGAAAAATGATGTGATTGTGGAATTATCCATAGTAAATAGCAGTGAAGGACTTAACTTTGCGATATTGCAGCCGTCGACAAAGATTGCATCCTGCATGGGGATTCGATTGTGCGATGATAGTACGAAGACGAAGATTGGACAGGGTGTGCATGCATATGATGCAGATATGCAGCAGATAGACTGTACGATTGAGGATTGGTCGGAAATCAATGATGCGCATTATTACAGATACACCGCAAGCCAGCCGATAACCAGAGGATTTCCGTTGTTAAATGAAGAAGGGGAAGCAATTGGTATTGTAAGCACGATAAACAAGGGAAATCCGGAGGAGACATATGCACTTCAGATTGACGAGGTAATCGATGTGCTGACTGTCCTTGGGATTCAGTATAATCCGGAGATAGTTGTAGACACATCCAAACTGGAAGAGGTGATCGCGGCATACGAGGAATTAGATGCAGATAAATATGCACCTGAATCATGGAAGGTATGTGAAGACGCTTATAATCAGGCGACAGAGTTGTACCAGAAGGTACAGGCGCAGGAGGTTGATAGCTATACACAGGATGCGGTAGATGCGGCGACCGCCACGCTGCAGGACAGCATAGATAATCTGAAGAAAGCGGAATTGCCGGTAAAAATAGTGATTATTGTGGCAGCAATCGCATGTGGCATACTTTTTATCGCCGTTGTTACGTTGGCGATTTTGTTGGCTGTGCTGAGTAAAAGATGTAAGAAATTATCAGAGGAACAGGGAAATCAGGCGGTATTAGCCAAAGAAGCGTTGAAGATCAGTGGAAGGATTACGCCGGGATTTGTAACAAATCACGAGAATCTTCCTTTGAACAGAAGCCTGCAGGAGGCAGGTCAGTCTTCACCGGAGGAGATAGGAGAAACAAGCGTGTTAGGTATAGATATGGACGAGCATGGTCAGCCGCTCAACGATACAGCGGTTCGATATCCAACGATCGTCCGGTATAAAACAGGCGAGACGTTTGTGGTGAACCAGAACAGTTACATTATCGGATCCGCAGCAGATTCTGTCGATTACTGTATTACGCGCAGCCATAGTATCAGTCGAAAGCACGCGTGTATTATGAAGTTTGAAGATGGATATTATATTCAGGATCTGGATACGACAAATGGAACATATGTGAATGACATACGAGTTATGCCGGGGCGTTATATGAAGCTGGATCCTGGTAATATCATTCGTCTGGCGGAAGAAGAATTTGAGTACAAGGGGTAAACAGTAAAAAGATGATAGTCAGTTGTTATGCAGATCATCTCGCGTATACATTTGAAGCGCAGGATGCGTTATTTATGCTCGGGATGAAGGTTGTAAATAAATTGGAAGAACATCATATTCCGGTGGTACAGGTACTACATAATCAGAAAGTACAGTTGCTGTATGGTGTAGAGGGATACCGTCGGTTCACGGAAGCGATGGGAGAAATCAGCAGCGCAGAACTTGTGACAGCATGCATTCATTTTTTGCAGATGTTAAAGAGAATGGATGACAATGATTTCCTGGAGATGAAGGCTGTAGACATAAAGTTTGAACGGCTATATTACGACGGAAAAAATAAAGAAATCAAGGCAGTCATTCTCCCTATTAATTATGAATGTGATTTGCATGATGCATGCACATGGAGTTATTCATTTCGGAATACAATGCTCATGATCTTCAATCAGATTTTTGTAAATATGCCTGACAGACAGACGGAACTGTATTATGTGGTAATGGATCAGACGAAGACAGATGCAGAGGTATTGCATGCACTTATCTCTTATGACTTCGGAATTCAGGCAGTTGAACATGCGATGGAGAATACAGATTCAGAAAAAACGTTACTATTAGAACATAACGGACCTGAAGGGAATCTGATATTTATTGTTGATAAGCCGGAATTCCTCATAGGAAAATCAAAGGAAGCAGACGGAACGATTGCAAATTCCACGAAAGTCAGTCGAAATCATTGTAGGATTGTCCGGGAAAATGGCAGTTATATGATTCAGGATTTGGAGAGTACAAATGGAACGAGCGTCAACGGCTATACGCTGGAACCAGATCAGAAATATTACCTGAAAGATGGAGACAGTCTGGTTTTGGCGGATGTAGAATTTAAGGTCACAGTGTCATAACAGGGGGCAGATATGATAAAGAAAAGTATTGTATTCGCGGCATTTGACGAGGAATACGTGGCAACGATTGAGTTTAAGCTTGCAAAGCTTACAGAGGAACGGGCAAGCATTGAATTTATAACAGATGCAGGCTGTCTGGAAGCGTTTCTGGAGCGACCGAAGAAGATTGACGTTCTGATACTTCCTTATGGGATTATGTTACCGCATCCAGAGGCTTTTTCGAAGACAAGCATTTACTATTTGACAGAAGAAGAGATGGATGCAGAGAATCCTGCCTACATATATAAGTATTACAGTGTAAAACGTATGCTGGAGAAGATCGATTCTGGGCTGATCATAGAGGCAGAGTCGGAAAAGGGGACAAAGGTAGTTGGCGTGTTCTCGGCATCTGGGGGAACGGGAAAGACGATTACTGCATTGACGCTGGCGCATAAACTGATGAAAAAAGGAAAACGTGTAATCTATATCAGTACCGTTCCATATCAGGATTTTACATATTATATAAATGATACAAGCGTGCTTGGAACCGCATTTTGTTATCAATGTTCAATCAATATAAAAAATGCATTAAAAATTATACAGGAAGAAATCAAAAATGAGGGATTTGATTTTTTGCCGCCATTCAAGAATCTTCCGGTTTCTTATCAGATGAAGTTTTCAGTATATTCCCAGATTGTAGATTATCTGCGAGACAAAAATATCTATGACTATATTGTAGTGGAGTTATCTTCCGAGCTGGAGGCAGACAAACTGGTTTTCCTGAAGAATTGTGATTGGAAAGTACTCTTGACAACGCAGGATAAGATCGCGGTAGGAAAGCTGGAAGCATTGCTTTCCAATATGCTGGATTTTGACAGGAATATTTTGATTTTGTGTAACCGTTACAAATATAATCAGCCGGATTTTCTCTCTGGCGCACAGCTTCTTCAGAAATATGAGTTCAGTGAATTTATCGAAGAGTATAATGCGCCGCTTGATCTGGAAATGACGAAAAATTCACAGTTGTTTGACAGAACTATGTTATGCATGGAATAAGGGGAGTGTCGAATATGGAAAATACAGTGATTGTGGCATTTCATCATAAAAAAAGAAATACATGGCTGGATATGGAGATTCCGCTTGATATATCAGCCAACGAATTGATCTATGGGTTAAATAAAGGATTAAATCTGGGGATTGATATGTCGAATGTGGCGGAATGTTATATGTGTACGGAAGATCCAAGAACGCTGTTGCGTGGAGACCGGTTGCTGGAATCGTTCGGATTGCGCAATGGTACGATTATACATTTTGACAGATAAAAGCAGGGGGTACAAATGAAACATAAATTAGTGATATATGGAAATAACATGTATAAGGAAGTGGATTTTGATGATTCATTTGCCGGAAGTATTACGATAGGAACAGATAAAGCATGTCAGATTGCGTTTCGAAAAGATCGCTTTATGACAGGCTTTATTTTTCGAATTGATCGGCAGGCAGATGGGGAATATATTATCAGTTGTAATGATACCGTATATCTGACCAAAGATTTCAATCTGAAAGAATATGTGAGAAAGCTGGAGACAGGCGATCATTTATCTCTGTGCTATGATTATACCGGAACGGAGGTATTCAGCATTGATTTTCTCGCATGTTTCGATGCAGTCGGTGATGATTACGATCTTCAGATTGACTGTAAAAATATTTCTGAATTTTCTATTGGTGGACAAGTAGAGTGCACAATTCGAATCGATGATCCCTACACACATGAAGATTGTGTAAAACTGTATAAAGTAATCGATGGATACGATGCGGAATTTGTCTCGAACACAATTGGTATTGAGGTAAATGGATTTATGCCACGCGCCAATACCTGTCATGTGCGGGATGGAGAGTTTTTGTCGATCAAGGGATATTCGTTCTGTATCTGTGACGGAATGATATATACAACGAGAAAAGCAAAGCTTATAACGAAGAGGAAAGTGGAGATTGTTCAGTATCAGAAAAATCATTATGAATATCCGAAGTTTATAAAAAATGTCCGACAGCAGTTCTCGATGCCGGATCAGACGATTGAAGTGCTGGAGCCGAACAACAAGGACGAGTCGGAACAGCAGAACTTTTTGATGTCTGTTATGCCGATGCTGGTAAATATGTTGATGATGGTTGGACTCCGCGGAATGATGGGCGGTGGAGGCATGTATGTCATCTATTTTGCGGCAACAATGTCAGTGAGTACAACTGTTACAGTTTTGAATTTTGTAAAGGAACGAAATAAAAGACAGGAAAAAGAAGAACGAAGAAAAAAGATATATCTGGAATATCTGACGAATTGGGAGGATGAGATTATACATTTGCGGGAGCGGGAGAAAACGGTCGCAGAGTATATGAATCCATCGCTGAACAATTATATGACGTTTATTGAGAATTTTGACAATCGGCTTTTTGAAAGAAAACGCGAGGATGAAGACTTTCTCAAGGTCTGTCTCGGAAAGGGTGTTGTGCGGTCGTGCTGTCCGGTTGATTATAAAAAAGAAGAGTATGTGGACACGGAAGATACGCTGAAGGATTTTCCGAAAACCATGCATGATAAATATGAGTTTATTGATGCGATGCCGGTATGCCTCGACCTGAAGGCCGCGAATGCGGTTGGTTTCATTGGAAGCCGGACAAAGTTGTATCAGATGGAGAAAAATCTGATCATAGAATTTGCAGCTTCGCATTTTTATAAGGATATCAAGCTGTTTTTGATTATGGATAAAGTAGATGTTCCCTTGTTCTCATGGGCGAGATGGCTGCCAATCACCTACAATGAGCAAAATAAATTGCGCAATTTTATGTATGATGGCGAAAGTGCAAAAAGCACGTTGGAATTCCTGTATTCTGAACTTTCCCGTCGAGAATCAATGGGTGGAGCGACGGAACAGATGCAGGAGTATGTTGTGCTGGTATTCCGGTCAGCTATGCTTCGCAATCATCCAGTGGCAGGATACATAGAGAAAGCAAAAGATCTCGGCTTTCATTTTGTGTTTTTTGAGGAGTATGAGGAGTTCCTGAATCCTGCGTGTACAAGCAGGATCTTTCTGGAGGAAGACTTTTACAAAGGATATATTCAGGATACGGACAATGGGGATCAGATACAGACGTTTGAATATGAATATGTGTCACGTGAACGCGCGGAGATCGCGGCAAAGAAACTGGCGTGTGTGTATGTCGATGAGGTGAATCTGGAGAATACGCTGACAAAAAACATAACATTATTTCAGCTGTTACATATTATGAGTCCGTATGATCTGGATCTGGAAAGCCGCTGGTCAAACTCGAAAATATACAAGACAATGGCGGCTCCGATTGGAGTTAAGAGCGGGGATGAAATCGTATATTTGGATCTGCATGAGAAGTATCATGGACCGCATGGGTTGGTAGCAGGAACTACCGGATCGGGAAAATCTGAGATCCTGCAGACATATATTTTGTCCATGGCGACCTTGTTTCATCCATATGAGGTTGGGTTTATCATCATCGATTTTAAGGGAGGAGGAATGGTAAATCAGTTTAAGGATCTGCCACATCTGAATGGTGCAATCACCAATATAGATGGTAACGAAATTGAGCGGTCGCTGTTATCAATCAAGGCAGAGCTTGTCAAGCGGCAGGAGCTTTTTGCGAAATTAGAGGTAAATCATATCGATGATTATATTAAGGCATATAAAGATGGAAAGGCAGAAATCCCTCTTCCGCATCTGATTTTAATTGTAGATGAGTTTGCCGAGTTGAAGAGTGAACAGCCGGAATTTATGAAAGAACTGATATCAGCTGCACGAATCGGACGAAGTCTGGGTGTACATCTGATTCTTGCAACACAGAAGCCTTCTGGCGTAGTAAGTGATCAGATATGGAGTAATTCGAAATTCAAACTGTGTCTCAAAGTGCAGAATAAGAATGACAGTAATGAAGTATTGAAATCACCATTGGCGGCAGAAATCAGGGAACCGGGCAGGGCATATCTGCAGGTGGGAAATAATGAGATTTTTCAGTTGTTCCAGTCAGCATATAGCGGGGCTACTGCAAAAACAGATGGGATATCTGCACAGAAGAAGTTTGCGTTGACAAGTGTTGCATTGTCAGGAAAAAGATCTGTTTTGTATGAGCAAAAGCCAAACGAGGACGATGCAGGAGAGACGCAGTTGAAGGCAATCGTTAATTATGTGAATGAATTTTGTGAGAAAAAGGGAATATCCAGATTATCGAACATCTGCCTTCCTGCTTTACCAGAGAAATTGCCATTTACGTTGGATGGTTTTTCTTACACGGGAACCGATATTGTTGTTCCTGTGGGCGTGGTGGATGATCCGTCAAGACAGCGGCAGTATGTGGAAACGTGGAACATCTCGCAGAATAATTTCTATATATTGGGATCTGCGCAGTCTGGAAAGACGAATCTGTTACAGACAATGATCTGTGGGCTGGCAATGCGTTATTCTCCAAAGGATGTCCAGATGTATATTCTGGATTTTGCATCTATGATTCTTCGTAATTTTGAGACATTGAATCATGTTGGAGGAGTTATTACGTCTACAGATGAACAACGTCTCAAAGGATTCCTAAAGATGATGCAGGAAACTGTGCAGGTGCGAAAAAAGTATTTTTCCCAGCTTGGGTTGAGTTCGTATAGTGCATATCGGGAATCCGGACAGACGGAGCTGCCACAGATAGTGATCTTTCTGGATAACTGGGTTGCATTTCGGGGGTATTATCCGGACTATGAGGATCAGATTATAAGTATCAGCAGAGAGAGCGTGGCAGCAGGTATCTCTTTTGTCGTGACCGCCGGTCAGGCAGGAGGAGCCGGATTCAAGCTGTTATCAAACTTTTCGAAGAGAACTGCTTTGTATTGCAATGATTCCAGCGATTATGGCGTGGTCTTTGAGGCATGCCGCAAGAAGCTGCATGATATTGCGGGAAGAGGACTTGTTGAGGCAGATAAAATGTATTATGAGATACAGTATTATCTGGCTTTTGCAGCAGAAAAAGAGTTCGAGAAGATTACGCTTATGAAGGCGTTTATTGATCAGATTCATGATCAGTATGGTGATATGTATGTACCGGGAATTCCGGAGATACCACAGAAGGTAACCGAAGCATATATGACGAAGCAGTTTGGAACGAGCTATAAGTCATATGAAATTCCGCTCGGCATGGAGTTTGAGACGATAGGCAGACGGACATTAGATTTGGGGCAGACACCACTTCAGGCTTTTGTTGGAGCAAAAGACAGCAGCAAACACCAATATGTAGAGTATTTGCTTGACAGGGTTCTCAGGAATCAGGACAAAGCACCTGTGGATGTGTATCTCATGGATGATACAGCAGGTGAGTATAAGAGGTTTGAGTCAGATGTGTGTGGATATACGCAGACAACAGAGGGTGCAGCGGAGCTGTTGAATATAGCAGGGCAGAAGCTTCAGGCACAGGAAACACCAGCGAGTCTGCAGATAATCGTAGTCAATTCGTCAGAGATAATGAAGCAGATCGGAACGGACAAATCGATGGTAGATCTATACAGGCAGATAAGTATGGCATTTAAGTCAGGGAAAGGCTGTTTCCTGTTGACGGATGTTGAAAATGCTATGATTTCCTTCTCGGCAGGCGAGCTTTTGAAGCAGGTGCGTGATACAAAACCGTTTATTGTATTTGAGAATATCAAGAACATTAAAGTGACAGATATATCAATGGGAGTTGCCCGTACATTCAAGAAAGAACTGGATGTAAATGATGCGTATGTGATACAAGGCGATAAAATCGAGAGAATTCGGGTTGTGCAGAAAGGATAGAGATGGAATATGGCGCAAAAATCTAAAGAAAAGCAGCAGATTAAACAGGAAATATTGGATAATCGCAGAGCAATTCAGCGCTGTGAGGTTCAAATGAGCGGAGTCAGAACTTTAATCGCAAGGTATGAGGATGAGTATGATGATCTGCGTTCTGCAATTGGAAATCTGAGTACCGTTATACAAAATATAGAAGGAATTCAAACCTATTATAATCATGTAATCTGCACATATACGGGAGAAATACATCAATGGTGGGGCAGTGAATATAATTATGCGGATCTTGAGTTTGGACATATAGATACCGACGTCAAAAACTGTCAGACACAGGTAGAAGATATGCAGACGCAGATGCGGGAAAAAAGAACATGGTTAGAAGGAGAGATAGAAACCTTGAATCAACAAATAAGAACATATCAAAACGAGATAGACACGCTCGTAAGTGCGAACAAAGATTTACGAAAAAAACTGTAGGAGGAGTTATCATGGGAAGTTTACATGTTGATTTAGATACGTTGCAATTGGGAATGAAGGAGGTTACAGATGCAATCGGAGATATACATAAAGTCAATACGGAGTATAAACAGGAAGGTGTTACCAGTCTTCCATCCTATCAAGCATTACAAGAACAATTAGAAATGTTGGATAAACTATCTGATAGTATGAAAGACATCATGATGTTGGTGACACAGAGCGTAACGAATGCATATACAGCACTTTTGGGCGTAGATGCGCAAGCGGCGGAGGATATGAATAAATAGGGGGAACTATGGGACTTACAGCAGATATTTATGATATATTTGGTTTTACAAACCATGTGATAAGTGAGGCTGCTGCGCTGCAGGCGAGTATAACGGATGTGACAATGGCAGTGAATCATTTTGCGGCATTGCTTGATAATCAGTCTGGGGCAACTGTCGTGTCTATGCGGAATTACATAACCGGATTTGCAAGCAGTATACAGGCAATCGCAGATGCCGTTAATATGGCTTTTATGCAGATACTGATGGTGTATCAGGGGGCGTATGCCAAGATAGATTCGGATGCATATGCCGTAATCAATGAAGATACGATCAGTGAGGTATTGAATGCTTATCGAAACTCGTATTTGTGGATGGATGATGAGCTTGATATTGTCAAAGAAATGTATTATCGGGTGTGCGGATTCACAGATGTGACCATGCCTTGTTTCGAAAATGCATTTACCCGTATCGAAGAATTTGAAGCCAAAGAAAAGAAATACCGACAAAAGCTTCTTGATACGGAGGCGTGCTTTGATGCAAATGAACTGGTGCTATTGCAGAATCTTACAGAAAGTTCGCTGACATATTTGACCGGACTGATGCCGCAGGGGTATAATGCAGCTACATGGGCGCATGGTTTTGTGGCAGGAGCGAACAACACAGCCAGCCTGCAGTTCACGGATAATCCGGAGCTGTATAACAGTATTCTTAGCGTAGTTGTCTATACGACGGAAAATACGAATGTAATTAATGATCTATCTGAAATTAGCAGGGCAAACTGCGAAAGATACATTATAGATAAAAGATGGGAAGAGGGGTGGAAGAAATTATCTACGGGTGCTTTTGCGATGATGAGTGGAGCTGGTGCGTTGGGCGTGGCACTCGGCAAAGCAGGGGTACTTCTCAAAGTGCTTGGGTTTGTAACTGGTCCGACAGCTGCGATATTTGGGGGAGCAGAAGCAGCGGAAGGTTTACAAGATATATATATAAGTGTAGATGAGCTTGATAAGGAAGCCGTAAATAAAATAAAAGCACGTTTAGGTGAAGATGCATATTATAAAATTTTGTATGGAAGTACTATTGCATCAGATTTAGTATGTTTGGCTGGGCTTGTTTCTGAACTTAATGCAGTTCCCGGTTCATTGGATGATTTACCTTCAGGGAGACCGGGTAAAGCACCGGAAATGGGCGGGGAGAGTGGTAGTACAACTGTTATATATGGGTCAGATGATATAGCTAATTATCAATATAATATGATTGAAAATCCAGGACCGTTAGCAGAAATGCCTAATCAACCTGCAAAGAATTTCTATGGTGGCAGATACAATATGGAAGTATTACAGGAAGATAGAATAATGTATCGAGCAGGTAATGCTCAAAATCCGTATGGAAGATGGTTTACGAGTGAGCCACCTGCTTCTGCTGCTAATGTAAGAATTGACACAGCGGTAAAGACTCATTGGATAGACCCGAAAACTGGTGCGTATGAGGCAAGCTCTTATATAGATAATGTATATGCGATTAAAGTACCAAAGGGTACTACTATTTATACAGGACCAGTCGGACCGCAAGGTGAAGTATACGTGGGAGGATATAATGTTATGCAAACCTATATAGATGCACCATGGACTTTTGAAGTTGTAGGAAAAACACCGTTACAATAGATTGGAGATAGAAGAATGATAAGAAATGAAGAGTTTTTGCAGTTGCGAGAGGCGTATATAGAGATTGGCAAAATGGTACAAAAATATGGATATGGACAATATAACGGGATATTAAGAATTCTTATGGGACAAGTTAATTGTATTGACTCGGATGAGAGCGATGGCGAAAAAATGAAATACTTGATAGAAAGCTATAGTAAACTGTTTGCTTCGAGAGGTGGGTTAAGCGATTTCATTATTTATGATGCAGATGTTCAATTAAGAAATCAGTTGAATGAGAAATATAATGACGAAGTAAAAAGGGTTTGGAACATTATGAAAGACTATATTTAATAATGACTTCGAATAAGAACATCCGAAATCACAACTGAATATTTTTTCTTTAAAATTTAGGACTGATAATCAGTCAGAAGCCATCAGACTGGCAATTATACAGAGTCTGGCTACAGAAGATTTGGAAAAGGTTAAGACATTGTTTCCGTATATCGGGAAGAAACCACCGAGAATAGGCAGGGAGGTTGTAAATGCATTTGAACAGTCTGGATGTAGGATTTTTATCGATTTATTCTGCGGTAGCCTTGCTATGCTGTGTTACTTACCTTGGGATGTGAAGGTTGTTGTGAATGATATTAACGGAAATCTTACTATATGGAATTTAAAATAAATATGTATCCTATTGAACTGTTAATAGTTTGCAAAAAATTTGATATTTATTAGGTTATACTTTCGACATACTACAACTTCTGAGGTCTATTAATTAACCATCATGGCTGTTGCGAAGCAATTAGGTGAAGACAGCAATAAAACATGCACAGTTTAATGGATGGCATTAGGGCGGTACAAGAATATGCAAGATATAATAGATATGGAATTGGAAGAATATATTCCTTTGAAGATTATATTTAATAAGGATGAGGAAGCGGTTGAATATATTTCATATTCAAAAGATAAAACTTCTTCATTGGAATTTACAGTGGGTATAAAGAGTAAGTTATTAAAAAGAATAACGCTATTGCTTTGCAAGGAGTATTCAGAAACTACGAATAAGTTAGTAGTGGAAAATTTTGAAGATGGAAAGATAATTTTTCATAGTGACGATATTGAATGCCCTGTTTTTAAAACTATTTTGTATTCTAATGGTACCAGAATAATATTATCAGACAAAAAAAGTTCTCATTATATAAAAATGGACAAAGTTTATTTTGGATTGTCACAAACAGATGATATTATTGAAATATGTGTATGTGATATGAGCGTTTCTGAATTGAATCATTTAAAAAAAGAATTAGAGTTGCAGTGATTAAAAAGAAATGTCAGTAAGGGAATGATGTAAAACTGATTTACGAGACAAATGAAAAAACGGGTAAACCTCAAATTATAAAAGAATTTCCTGCGACAGCTCAAGCGCACGGCTTTAATGATTTAGTTGATAATTATGCTGGATATGCAACATTGTATCGGTTAGAGGGTTCATTAAATGGAGTAGCAATAAAATCATGATAAAAATAGCAGACATTAAAGGACTTAAGTTAAATATAACCTGGAAATTGTTATATAGGGGATTATTAGAAAAGCAAATTTCTATAAATGAAATAGTAGAATATGCGAAAGAACAACTGGAAAAAGGAGAGGATAGAATTGAAATATGTGAGTTGGCAGGCTCTGGTGACTATGATTTAGAGGATGTTATGGATACTCTTTATGAGTTGGCAAATGAAGAAGAAAATCCAGATGATATAGAAGATAGAAAAATAAGGGCTGCTCGAGTTAATAAATTCCTAAAAGATAAAAATACAAATTGTATTGATGGCTTAATGGGACTAACGGAGCTATGGCTTGAATTAGGATACACTGCTGATTCTCCACATATTATTCAGGGTAAAGATAACAGCATATCTCCAATGGAATATTATACAGATGCGAATTATAACTATCTTTATGAAAAGAACAAACATTGGCTTAAGGATGAAGTATATTTTCTGATACATAATGAAAAATAGTATCCGAGTACAGCTACGACATTTTTGGGGGAGCAGAAGAATGATTAATTAGAGAGGCAAAAAAGTGAAGTTTGAAAAAGTATTTAATAACAAAAAATATATTCGAAAAATAGAAGGTATGGGTGAGGGGCTTGTTTTATTTGAAATATCAGTTGTTGATAAAAGAATAGGACAAAATTACCATTTGTTTTATGAGGATAAGCGCAAGCCTCCGTTGGACATAGCAATTAATCCAGAAGATGGAATGATAGAGTATATTAGCTATTTTGTTCAAGATGAAATAATAAATAATATTAGTGATACTCCCGTAATTATAGATGAAGGTATGGGAATTAGTATATATAATCAGGATTTCGATGAGAACAATATGAATGTTACCGTAGATGGGAAATTTAAATTTTGGAAGTCAGAAAATGCAATTTTAATATTAAAAGATGATATTGAGGAGCGCGTTCTAAATGCATATAGGATTAATGATTTAAATAATTTATTGTTTTTAGGAGATGATTTCGTTGGGATAGAATTTAAAAATTTGAATCAAGAAGAAATGATAGAAATTAAGGATTCGAAATGTTTACTATAAAATATTGTTTTTAAATTATTAGATCAGAAATTCATTTCCAATGCAGATTAAAATAAAAGATTTATCAAGAAAAAATGGAGTGTCTTTTGACACTATCAGGAGTAGAAGCGAGGAAACGAAATGGGAAAAGTGTTTGAAGATTATTTTTCAGAATTGCAAACGGATATGGTGGAAATTTGCCTGGAATATGTGGAAGACAGAGCGGAGAAGATTTATATTTACAGCTCTTTTGAAGGAGGGGTGCAATCCTGTAATTTCTTTTATAAGGTAAATGGAAAAGTTGTGAAAAAGAGCAGACTAAATGACGTTATTGTAGATGGGCAGGAAGAATATGATGTTTCAATACCCAGACAACGAGACGTTATGGCGATTCTTAATGAAGATATGGTGGCTCTTAGGAAGTTGTGTGAAGAATATCAAAGAGAAATGCCAACACAGATTAAATTAATATATGATGTTGCAGCTAATTCATTAAATGCAGATTATAGCTATGATATAATATATAGCAATGATAAAGATAAGATGGCAGATGATGTTTTAGAGGAATGGTATGAGTTTGAAAAAAGTAAAGAAGAATAATATTTTGCAGAAAGTAGTTTGCTGATTTGCTGAATTATGTTTGTAAGATAAAGAGATGAAAAGCATTAAGCCCTAGATTTTATATTCTGGGGCTTAATATATTTTGGGGACTCTGGAAGAAGAAATAATAACAGAAATTTATTTGTCGGTTTCCTAAATGTTAATTTCAAAACAAAAACTGCATTTTATCATACAAATATTGACAGGATAGTTGAAAAAGAAGGGGGAAACGGTTACATAAATTATTGAAACCTGCAGAGAAGGTTCTATTATGTACGGATGAGGAGTTGATTGCGTTGGCTTTGAAAATTTCAGAATTGCAAGAGGTTATACAATATTATCAAGAGGGGCTGAAGAAAAATATAATTCAGGTTGATCTTATGTTTGCGAGAAAAACGGAAAGTAAAAAGAACATATATAAGACATGGATGTTTCGGTGTTGTGATGCAGATATTATTGAAATGGTAGATGCTACGTTAACAAATATATATGATATTACGAAAAAACGAACGATCGACAAATATGATTTGGAAGTGTCTACGGATGAAACAATTCAGGTAATTGAAGAAGCACAGGTTATTCATTATCAGGAATTGAAAAATGACATTACATTGGATTATTCGGAAGATAATGAAATTAATGCAGATACAGACTTTAATAAATTGGATCTTTTGGTAATGCAGCTTAGTGATAATGGGGATCAAGATGAGTTGCGACCAACAATGACAATCTTGAAAAAATATATGAAAGAGCCTGCAAAGTTCAGCCAAAGAGGGTTGAAACGTTATGTTTTTAATGGTCAGGAGGCCAAAGCAATTCATAAACCGATGTTAATCATTGGATCAAATGCAGAAGCATTTAATTTAGATGGTAATTTTTATATTCTTAACCGGAATTCATTTAATTCCATGATGAAATTTAAGGATGTTTATTGCAAGGTATTAGATGACCATGAAAAAGAGATCGTAGCGTCTGCATTGCTTGATGATGCAAAAGCATTTGTTGAGGATTGTAAGGCGGATGGCAGGTATACGGCAAGATTGACAAAGGCTGTATTGGCGGAAGGGTTTAAGAATGTTAAAAATAACAAGGAAAAACTGAGCAACTTAAAAAAGGAACGTGGACTTAAATTTGAGATCGATGCAGATGGTAAAATTATTTATAAGAAAGAATATGTGAATGAAATTTTGAATCTCCTTTTAGATTGTTATGTTATAAGTGAGCTGACTGATCGAAGAATGTTGGCGAAGGCAATAGAAAAGTATGAATAGAGGGAATGGCATTGCTGAGAAAAATTATGTTATTTGTATCATCGTATGTTCCGCTTTATGTATTGTTGGTTATAAAAAATATTTTTGAAAGAATTACCGATGGTGGGCGTTTTCTGGATGTCAGGCATAAAATAAAATCGACGGTTTGGTTTGATGAATGCGATGATTGGGCGGCACTAATACTTCTGATCATAAGTGTTATATCGGTAATATATTTGCTTACTATGCTTAAAAGGAATCCAAGCTTGAAAAGTTATAAGGTTGTGGAAGTATCAGATGAAACAGGAAATTGTTATTTTAACTACATATCTATTTATTTGTTGTCTTGTATGGGGTTATCTTTAAGCAATATTTTGGATTGCGTTGTGCTTGTGTGCGTTATGCTGATTGTGGGTTATATTTATATCAGCAATAGTATGGAGTATATGAATCCGGTTGCAGGATTTCTAGGATATAAAGTATATAATTGTACATTAGATTCTCAGAATACGAATGATAAAGATATTAGGACGGTGGTTTTTACGCCGAGAAATGTAAAAATCAAAAAGGATGCAACGATTCGTGCGAGTGGTAAGCAAGGATTTATTTATATTAGTAAGAAAAATAATTAATTGCGACATAAGGAATATTTTCATATGTTGGTATGGACTAATGAATAGCTATTGTTTTGAGGGAAGGAATGGGAGAACATTGGTAATTTGTACAAAATTAAATGGATCATATAGAGAGATTTGTTTACCAAGAGAAGTTATAAATATTTATCCGAAACATTGTGAGTGGGTAGAGAAGTGCATATGTGAGCATAGAGTATGTTTCCTTGTTCAAGAATCTCAAATAAATGCAGGATGTGCCGTTGTAAAAGTAAGTGACAAATATCATTTTTTGATTAAATTATGTTTTTTATATGTTTTACCATGGTATAGAAGCAACGGTTACGGAAAGAAACTAGTAGACGCGGTAGAGAATTATGCGTTTGTTAATTCCTTAAGTGGAGTTTATATGACAGTTAATCCGAAAGTAAATTCTATGCAAAAGTTTATTTCCAGATGTGGGTATGCAAAATGTGGGGAAACAGATGATGGTGATTATGTTTTCAAACGGATCTTTAGTAGTTAAATGCATAAGAGGAACAGAAAATGAAAGATTATGTTCAAATCAACAAAGCTGTATATGATGCTCTTGCTAAGGAGTATGCATTTCGAAGAGATAATTTGAGTGAATATTCTGAAAGTGCAGAATATTTGGGAGGTTCATTGCTACAAAAGGTTTCAAAAAGGGATTGCTTGAACGTGTTGGAAATTGGACCTGGAGCTGGGCAAATTTTGAAATATTTTGAGGACAATGGGTGTAGGACAATAGGAGTGGAATTATCTCAGGAAATGACTCACCTATGCCGAATTCAGTCACCAAACAGTATTATAATAAACGGAGATATAGCTGATATAAATTTTATGCCAGAACAGTTTGATTTGATTTATATGGGAGCACTGATTCATTTGTTTCCAGTTGAAGATGCGACGACGTTGCTGAAAAACGTATGGAAATGGCTTAAATATGATGGATTTATTTTTGTTAATACAACATGTCATTCAATTTCGCAGGAAGGCTTTTCGAAGAAAAAAGATTATTCTAAACAAATTCTTAGATTTCGAAGATATTGGCGAGAAGAAGATTTTGAACGATTTATTAGTGAAAATAATTTTTCTATCGTAGAAAAATTATATACGTATGAAAGAGATCGAAGGAAAAAGTGGGTTGCAATAATAGGGAAAAAGGATGGCATACATAATGATGAAAAAAGTTAAACGTGTTATGAAAATAGTATTAATTATATTATTTGAGCATATTACTTTGTTATCTACAATAATAGCTAGTACCTTTATTATTATAAAAAGTCAAATAATTATGTACTCTAATAATACACTGTTGTTATGGATAATTGGCTTACTTGGGTTAATTGCAACTGCAATTACAAGTGAAAAATATTTTAAATTATCTAAGATAACAAAAGGTATTGAAAATATTCAATCATTAATTAAAAATAAAGGTGTTGGTTTAGATGAACTTGCTTTTACGCGAAAAGAACTAAGCCCTTTAGAAACAAGACTTTCTTTAGCAGAAAAGATAGTGATTACGGGAGGGTCTTTATATAGAGTATCTGATGAGTACTATGCATTTTTTGAAAACAAATTAAAAAATGGATGCGAATTGGAGATTATAATGGTTAGACCTTATTCGAATGCGGCCAACCTGTTGTGCGATAATGTAGTATATGAGACGAGTGATTATCAGAAATATAGCCGTAAGATTTTGGAATCACTTCAGCGTTTTTTAAGGTTGAAACAAGAGTATGCGTCTAAGATTTCAATTAGATTGACGGAAAATGTACCACCATTTAGCTTAATAGTTACCGATGAAGATTCTCAAAATGCTTCAATAAAAATTGAGTTGTATTCTTATTCGGTGCCGACAAGGGAAAGGATGCAGTTTGAAATCACGCGGGAAGACAATGATAGTTTTGCTTTTTTTCTTGGGCAGTTAACCGCATTACGAAAGGTTTCGGAAGAAATTGATATATCCTTTTCGATAGATAGAGTATAAGGAAGAAAAAAATAAAGAATTTCTTAGCGTCCGAACAGTTTGGATAACAGTTCGGACGTTAAGAGTACGTTTTGACCGTTGGGGTAATAGATCTAATAAGTTTTTGCCGTCGAAAGTGATACGTTGAACATGAAAAAATGTCCTAATATACACTATCAAACCAACCGAAAATCTTTCCTTGGATGTTTATTTGTAAGGATATCTGTCTGTTTTGCTGTGGAGACATGTGTGTAGATCTCGGTTGTTGTGATAGAGCTATGCCCCAGCATTTCCTGAATGTATCGAATGTCTACGTCGGCGTCTAAGAGGCTGGTTGCAAACGTATGCCGGAACATATGAGGTGTAATGTGCAGATTGATATTTGCAAGATTACAATATCTGCGGAGCATACGGCGGATCGATTGATCGGAGATAGGTGTTCCGTTCTGATTAATAAAGAATGGAGCGTATGGATCGGGGCAGAACGGAACATTGGATTTGTATTTTTTTAGTATAGATAGGACGTTTGCATTCGTGATTTGCAGGCGTCGTTCCTTATCCCCTTTTCCGTAGATCAGTATTGTTCCGGTATGCAGGTTAATGCTGTTATTGCTCAGAGAACAAAGCTCGGATATTCGGATTCCTGTCATAAAGAGCAATTCGATGATTGCGGCATCACGTAGCGTGTGCATTTGCTGATAAGGGGTGACGGCGTTGCCATGCTGTGTGTATATTTCTGTGAGAAGCTGTTCAATAGTATGGAGAGGAATTGTCTTCGGCAGAATCAGTGGTTCGCGGAATCTGGTCTGCAGTTTGGCGAATGGGGTTATCGAGATGATGTCTCGGTATTCCAAATGATGATAAAATGCTTTTATAGAAGCGATTTTCCGCTTAACCGTTCGTGGTTTGTATAATGTGTGTAAAGAGGAAATATAAGTCTCGATTGATTGAGGGGTACGGGAAACAATAGACTGATCCGGAAATGCCATATGAAAATGTTGAAGATCGATGGAGTAGGCTTTGATGGTTTTTTCATCTAAACGCTTGTTGTATTTGCAGTAGTCTAAATAAGTCTGAATCAGAATTGTATCATTTGTAGATTTCATAAAAAACTCCTTTTTCAACGTATTGTAGCAGAAATACGTAAAAATTCGTGGGAAATATGCAAAAACTGCATCTCATTATGCAAATATTGAAAGGGTACTTGAAATTAAATGCAGGAAAGGGGTATATGTGTAAGAGAGTATATGTTATTGTTATGGATAATTTTAAGTTATCCGTTGGAAATATAATATAATTAACAGGTTTGAGGTATACATATGATAGCGTGGGAAAAAATAGATAATACAAAATTTGAAAATTTGGCATTTGACTATATGTCAAGTAACTATCCCAATATAGAATGGGAAAAAACATCGTTGACAAATGACGGGAATAAAGATGGGGAAAGTATAATTTCTACATTGCCATTTAATGTAACAATAAAGTACTGGTATGAGGCAAAATATTCTATTAATGTAAATAAAAGCATTCCTAAAAGTCACTTGGATTCAACGCTGGTATCCAGTTTGTTAGATGGACATGTCGTTGTAATTGCGTTTATTACCAACGCATATATCAGTGATGATTATAAAAGACGTGCAGATATTTTTGCTAGAAAAAGAGATAATCTTAAAATTTATTATATAAATGGTGAGGAAATAGAACATTGGTTATCTGAAAATCCTACTATTGAGGATGAGTATTTCCATACAATGAGTGCCCGGAAACATTACATGGAAGATAAAATTGAAACAGTATGTTTTATGGATAAATATGATTGCGGGGATAATAAATATTTAAAATTATCAGCACTGGAATTACGCAAAGAATACCTGTTATATATTAGATTTAACTCTTCCCAAGCACAAAGTGTCGAGCTTGTTCTCGACAAATCAATTAGCCATATTCCAGATTATACAAATGAAATCACGGATATAAATAATTTGTCAGTTAATAAAGGAAATAATTCATTGTTTATTCCGGTTAGAGTAGACGAATCAAAACCCAATTATACTATAGAAATAAAGGGTTATTCAGGAATAAAAAAATATGTAATTGAGAATTTGAAAATATTAGATATATACACTCCGAAATTATATATTAAGTCGCAAATCAAATTATTAAATGACATCCATTTGTTCATCAAATCTAATACTTCGGATAATTTGTTTCTTTTAGTGGTTGGTGATGCAGGGTGCGGTAAGACATATTTGTTAAATCAAATTCGTAATAACATCTCTCCCCTATTTTCTTCAATCCTGTTAAATTTTTCTGGCAATATAGAAAAAGATTATTTATTATGTTACAAATTATTCGTTTTTTGCCAATTTGGAAGTCTTTGGGAACTTGAGATAGAGGATCTTCAATTTTTGAATTTAGATTCTCTCTTTAATGATATGTTAAAGGAAATCAATGATGGAATTAGTTCAAAAATAACTTGCGATAAAATTGCTGCTTATTGTAAAGAAAATTCAATTGACAATAAATCTGTAAATTTTTTACAACAACATATCTATATAGATGATATTCAAAAAGGAAGTCCAGAAGTTTTGGATTTATTCCAAGCTATACTTACATGGGCATATAAACTTCATTTGAGTAAAAAAATTTTTTTCTTTACTCGACCAGAATTATATAAAAATGAACGGTTGACAAATTTTTTGAAATCACATGCATGTTTTTATAACGAAATCTTTCCGCCCTCTATTGAAGATATGTCGGTTTCTATTGAGGAAAATCTTGGAAATTTTCCTATGTCGGATTATCTAATTCAAGGATTAGATAAAAATATGTCTGCATTGTATTTATATGATTTGTTATGTGAATTGAAAGAAAAAATCAATTCATTTAATGTTGAGGATTTGATCGATTCATCGATTAAATCCAGAGATATAATAGACAAGTTATCGCTGGTACAAAATAATGTGATGGCAAATAAATTATTGTCCGACTATTATTCCAACATAGTTTTTAATTTTGTATTTACACTTGAAAGCGGTGTTGATATTTCTATGCTTATTGAATTCCTGGGCGAAGAAATCTATGATGATATTGCTATGCTGTTAAATAAAAATATAATAAAAGAAATTTCCGATAAATTATATCCATTTCATGATATTTTTCTGGAAGAGTTTAGATTGAAACAGGATGGAAGATATCGGGATAGAATTGGTGAATTCCTTCATTTCTGCCGGACAAAGGGGAAGATTACCGAAAGCGAATGCTATTATCAACTAATTTCTTTAGGTGGAAAATATTTTTGGAAACACCGGGCTATCTGCGCAAAGTTTAGAGATGACTTACATGACGGTGCAAATTACTTTGCAGCTGAAAAGATTGCAAAGACAATACAAAAGGAAAACAAAAAAGATTTAAGAGACTATGATTATTCGGATATTAAAAATTTATTTGTGCTAGGCAATTGTTACAAATATACCACTTCATACGAGTCAGCTAACGAAGAGTTTGATAAAATTATAAATATCTATAAGTACTCCACATTAGAATTACCGAATGACATATTAATTGAAACATTTTCAGAAAAAATAAATAATAATATTTGGATGCTAAATATAAACGATGCAGATACTGAATTAACAAAAATAATTAAACTATGCGACTCTGATAATATACAACTTAAAACAAAAGCATATAAGTATGGATATCTGAATTATTATAATCGTAGAATGTTTTGCAATTATATGCAGGGACGCGGAACAGAAGAAGATTTTCATGTGGCGCTTTTGAAATCAAAGGAGCTTGGATTAATTGAATATGAAGGTTTCGCACATATGGATTATGCGAAATCTATTTATAACAAAGACATGCGTAAAGCATTAAATTCTTTGAAAACTGCAGAAAAAATTTTCGAAGGAATTAATGAACCACGTCGTTTATTGGACTGCAAAAGTGAAATTGCATATATTAACGCCTTACTAAAAAAAGACTATTCAGAATCTTCGCTACAAGAAATATGTAAATCTATGAAAGAACAAAACTATGTACAGTCTTATACAAGAACGTGCTTAAAACTTGCGGTTATAATGTTATTGTCACAAAACTATACCTGTACAGAACTTCTAGATGTATTAAATAAAATGTTGATGGAAAATACAACGATAGCAAGCGGAAGACGACATCAAGCTATTGCATATCATGTATTGGCCGCAATCTATTACTCAGATAATAATTTGAGGCAGTCAAAAAAATATTCAGAAAAATGTTTACAATTATTTTCAGAATTAGGGGAGGACTATAAACAGGTACATTCTCACAACGCAGCAATAAAAAAGAAAGGAAATTTCGTTTTAGCCTCTGAAACCACGCCGGCCACACCATGTGACTTTATATTGGATACGCGTATTTGGTAAAAGTTCTTAAGTGCTCAAATAAGCAGCACAGGCAACAAATTACCATAGGTATCAATAACCAAATCTGAACTGTTACAATTCCTCGTTTCAAACCAATGCTTGTTTTTCCCTAAATCCATAATATTTTCTACAAAGAAAAGCAAGGGCATATCAAGCTGGTGTAATGAATATGGTAACAATTCATACAAATTGATTTGATTTGGAGAAATTCCATTTATTTCATAAATATCAAAAATGGATATTCCAAGATCCTCCAGACATTGTTTTACAGTTCGGATTTGGCAAATTGATATTACATAATATGTATTTTTAAGCATATCTTTGCTTATTTGCCTTCTATAGTGTTCCTGGATGTCAGGAATAAAATGATTTCCCATTTTTACCCAAAAATAAGCCTCTTGTTGATAGAAATCAAAGTAGTATTGATTTCTACCTGTTCCTTGTGAATGATACGCAATAGCGTCATGAATACATAAGCAACGTTTGCCGTTCAAACTTAGCCTTAATGATAACTCAAAAGATTCTAACTTATTGTAGTAAAATTCATCAAACATGCCATATTGATAAAAATCGCTTTTTCTCATAGCATATAATGCTGATGTTAATGCTGGTCTTTCTTGAGGATAGTTGGAAAGATCTATACTATTTAATGGACGACCGGCAAAAAGATGCTTCTTATAAAAAGGGCCAAAGGTGCTGCCTGCGCATTGTATCCGGTTATTCTGCGGCCATATTAATAAAGGTTGTACACAAGCGACATTTTCTTCCATTAACGCATTCAACATTTTTGCAAAGCAATCTTTTTCAGCAAATACATCTGTATTGATAAAATATAAAATATTATTTTTGGACTGTTTCACCGCATAATTATTTGCTTTTCCATAACCTACTTTTTGATCCAGAATATATACATTAACATTTTGGTATTTGTTCAATTGTTTAATATATTCAATTGTGCAGCTGTTGGTAATAGCATCTAATACAACAATTATTTCAGAACTTAAAGCAAACTCATCTTGTAATAAGTGCTCAAAAAAATTATTTACCATTTCAAAAGAAGAATCTATTGAAATTATAAAACTCACATCTGTTTTCATCTATTAGCTCCTTTAATATCAATCAAAAAATCAAAGATCAATTGTCATTTTATAAATAATTAACGGATAACTTAAAATTATCGATCGCTTTCTCCACACCATCAAACCAATCGAAAATCTTTCCTTGGATGTTTGTTTGTGAGAATATCAGTCTGTTTTGCTGTGGAGACATGTGTGTAGATCTCTGTCGTTGTGATAGAGCTGTGTCCCAACATTTCCTGAATATACCGGATATCGATATCAGCATCTAAGAGGCTGGTTGCAAATGTATGTCGGAACATATGCGGAGTGATATGCAGGTTGATGTTTGCAAGTTTGCAGTATTTACGGATCATACGGCGGATCGACTGGTCGGATACGGGAGTCCCATTCTGGTTCACGAAGAAAGGAGCATACGGATCAGGGCAGAAAGGTACACTGGATTTGTATTTGCTTAGTATGGAAAGAACGTTTGCGTTTGTGATTTGTAGACGACGCTCCTTATCTCCTTTTCCATAGATCAGTATTGTTCCGGTGTGCAGGTTAATGCTATGATTGCGCAGAGAACAAAGCTCGGATATCCGGATTCCGGTCATGAAAAGCAATTCAATGATTGCGGCGTCACGCAGTGTGTGCATTTGCTGATAGGGCGTGCTGGCGTTGGAGTGCTGCGTGTATATTTCGGCGAGAAACTGTTCGATTGTGAAGAGGGGAATCGTTTTCGGCAGAATCAGTGGTTCGCGGAAACGAGTCTGCAGCTTGGCGAATGGTGTGATTGCGATGATATCACGGTATTCTAAATGATGATAGAAGGCTTTTATAGAAGCGATTTTCCGTTTGACGGTTCGAGGCTTGTATAATGTATGTAAAGAGGAAATATAGGCTTCGATTGCCTGAGGAGTACGGGAAATGAGAGGTTGATCCGGGAATGCTATATAAAAATGCCGGAGATCAATTGCGTAGGCCTTGACGGTTTTTTCGTCCAAGCGCTTGTTGTATTTGCAGTAGTCTAAATAGGTCTGAATCAGGGATGTATCATTTGTAGATTTCATAAAAAACTCCTTTTTCAACGTATTGTAGCAGAAATAAGGAAAGTGATATATAATAGTTAGAGAAAATTATAGATAAAAGGGTAGGGAACGATGCAGGTTATAGTCTGTGATGATGATATTGAGAATTTAAACGAGATGATACAGGTCTGTTATGATGTGCTGGCAAAAGGAACGGAGGTTCGCGGCTTTTCAGATGCCAGCATGTTAGCGGAAGCATTGCAGGCAGGCATGGTGCAACCGGCACTTTTGCTCTTGGATATTGAGATGCCGGCACTTACGGGTTTGGAATTGCGAGAGCAAATGGCTTCGAAGTTGCGCATGACAGATATTATCTATGTAACGTCGCATGAAGAAATGATGGAAGCGGCATTTGGGCGAAATGTGATCGCGTTTGTCAGAAAAGTGGGAAATTGGGACAGGCTGTCAGAGGTCTTGCATAATTTTCAGCAGGAGCATCAATGCATGGTTGACGTGACATGGAAGAAAAAGGTTTGGCAGATAGATGTATCCCAGATATTATACATACAGTCTGCGGATAATTACAGTCGGGTGGTCTTTTATTTGCAGGGAGAGCTTGTGCAGGCATTGCAGTCTTATACGATGAAGGAGTGGGAGCGGATTTTATCGGAACAGGGATTTTGCAGGATATCAAGATTTGTGATCGTGAACTATGCGTATGTCGAGGATATCCAGAAGACATCTCTAATTATGGAAGATAGTATGCGTTTTAACATACCAAACGGAAAGGTAAGGAGGCTGCGACAGGAATATATCGCATATGCGCGGGAGCATGAAAGAGTTTTATAGGGATGTTTTTGTTGTGTTTTTTAATTAATTGCATAAAGCTGATTAAGGAAACCGCGGTTTCTGCGTGTGTGTTTGGCTATCATAGAAAGAAACAGGCACGGAATTTGTGCCTGAGAGATGCAGTTCTTACAGGAGGATTGCTGATTATAGGAACATTTATAGAAACGGAGTTTCTGCATGAGAATGCGATTGTGCTGATTCCGGTTATAAATGGAGTTGCATTTTATATCTGGAAGCGGCGATCTATACGAGAATCCATAAAGGCATATGTGTTGTCTTATATGATCGTAGAGGTCGTGGATTCAATTCTATATGTATGCATTGCACTTTTAGCAAATGTAAGTGTCAATGACCTCGGGTTTTCCGATCCGATCATGGATGGAATCTGTTCATTGCCGGGACTTTTTTTGTGGGCGTTGATCTATAAGCTGCAAAAGAAAAAGTCGGATGTGTGGACGCTTGTAAACCGCAATTTTTGGGTGTTGTTCGCGGGAGGCATACTTGCGGCAGTTCAGGTTTCATTTCTGACCTATATTGTAGGGGATGGGGAGATCAGGAACGTGGCAGGCGAGACCTATGTTGTACTTATGATGTTATTTGGCTCAGCTGTTATTGTATGTGCGTATTTGATCTACATAGGAAAGCTGAAAAAAAGGAGCGACCGACAGGCAGAGCAAATACGAATATTTGAACGGGAACAGAAGCTGACCAGAGATTATTATGTACAGTTGTATGAGAAAAATGAGAAAACGCGGGCGCGACAGCATGAATTTCGGCACATGATGCAGACGGTGCAGGACCTGCTCAAAAAGGGAGAAATCACACGAGCGACTGCGATGGTTGATAGTTGGAATCATATGGAAGCAGAGCCATCGACATGCATATATTCCCAGAATCGGATTGTGGATGCTGTGATTTCGGGCGTGCTTGGAGCTGTGATCTTGAAGGAGCGGATTCAATTTACTTATCAGGGACGACTGCCGCAGGAGCTTGGTGTTGAGGATTTAGATCTGTGTTTCCTTTTGTCGAACATACTGGAAAATGCAAAGGAAGCCGTTGAGAAAATCCCTCTGGATATGGGAGAACGGAAGATTCATCTTACGATTGGAACCTATAAGAATCTGGTCTTTCTTGATTGCATAAATACGATTTTGCCCGAGGAGGAATTGTCTGCGGAGACAGATAAGGATTCGGAGTGGCATGGATTTGGAATTCATAATATTCGTAAAATTGTACAGAAATATGATGGAGAGTTTGAACTTTCCATGGAGAAAAATACAGCGGCTGCACATGCCGCTCTGCATAAAAATCTCTAAATCATACATGACGTATGTATGGTTTGGGGATTTTTTTTGTACAAAATCTTCTCTTGGCGGAAAAAACTTTCGTTTGGCGGAAGTATAATCGAAAAATCCCCAGAAATTATTTAAACTGTAAACAAAAACAACTTGCTTATTTTAAGGAGCGGAGCAAGGAGCAGGCGTAGGTTAGCTGGAAGATACGGAAATAGTCACGACTTTTCTTTGCAAAAACGGCATCTTATCATGCAAAAACCGACGACAGGGTTGATAAACGGAGTGGCAGAGCAGATAATCAAGTATAGTTGAGAAATCAAGTTATTCAAAAGCTATAAAAAGGGTGCAGCATTTGAAAAAATTAAAGAAATAGAGGAGCGAGGACGTCAATGGTAACAATAATAGCATATGTTATTTCAGGAGTTTTTTTTGCTTTTGAATGTGGAGCGGCAATGGAAAGAAAGGGGTATGATCCAACAGCATGGTATGTGCTTGGATTTATATTTGGCGTTTGGACTCGTATAGTCATATTTTTCATAAAGGACAATACGGAAGAAGTCGATAAAGCAGAAATTAAGAGAATTGTACAGGCAGATCAAGTACGTGTCATGAAAAGCGACATTGAATTAGGAAGAGTATGGGCGTGCCCTTTATGTAGGAAAGTTAATGATGCCAAAATATACACTTGTTCGTGTGGAACGAGAAAACCTCATAAGATAGTATCTCAAAAAGTCACAAAACCTATTGTTGAGACGTGGATATGTAAAAATTGCGGAGCGGAAAACTCCGGACATGTATATATATGCAAGTGCGGTATGAAAAAGTCGCAAAATGATGAATGCTCGACACAATAAAAAACTTTAGAAGAAGGGGAAGAAAATAAAAAATGAGAATTATTTTTGTATTGATATGGGCTTTTGTGTGGGCGTATATATGTGGAGCTGCGATGGAAAAGAAGCGAAGGGAATCATCCGCTTGGTATGTACTCGGATTTTTGTTTGGAGGACTTGCATATATTGTTACATTGTTTATAAAACCCAGAGAGCCTGAGTTTGATGAAATAGAGATACAACGTATGGTAGCGGCGGATAAGGTGCGTGCGCTGAAGAGTGATATCTCTACAGGAAGGGTGTGGGTGTGTCCACAGTGTAATAAGATGAACGACAGATATATGACAACCTGTTCCTGTGGAACGCCAAAACCTTTGCGGGCAAGTGCTCAAACAGCAACAGCAAATCCTTCTGTTGGAACATGGACCTGTAATAATTGCGGAATGAAAAACTCAGATCATATATTTATATGTAATTGTGGAATGAAAAAGTCAGAGAATGAAATGATCAATAAATTAAATGATTAAAGCGAAGCGTCTGTAGATAGGATAGGAATTATGTATACCAAAAATATAATACTTTTAAATGAAAAGGAGTATTTTTGCATTAGTAAAGATGCGTATATACTTGGTAAATTTCATCATATGGAAAATGAAAATTATGGTGTAGAAGATCTTCAAAGTGCAAATGGAACGAAAATTAATGGATATTCAATTCAGACCGGCATGGTGTATGAATTGCATGAAGGAGATGTAATAACACTTGCAGATGATTCTTTTACTGTATCTTATGTAGTAACTCCTGATTTTTTATGTCTATCTAAAGGGTTAACAAACGGTCTACCTTTAGCCGTCGTACTAGGACCTAAAAATGAAATCTTAAGTATGTCAATATTGGATATTCTGTTAATTACGGGAACATGTTTATTTTGACACAGCAACGGCACATGCGGTTCTGCATAAAAACCTCTAAACCATACATACTAGCTTATGTATAGTTTGGAGGTTTTTTTATGAACTTAGAAGATCTGTATGATGATAACAATAAGCTCAAGGTGCCTCTGCGGCGGAGCTTAGCTGAGAATAAAAAGGTGCTCGGCATCCTGTTTGAAAACTGTGGGGATGTAGTGCAGAAGTCTTTCGCGATGGAGCGGGCAGAGGGCATGGTGTATCTGCATGTTGTATATATCGATGGTTTGACGAATAACGGCATGATCGAGGAGACGATCCTAAAGCCGCTTTCGTATGAATGGCGTGGAAATTCGGCGAAGGATGTCTGGGATAGTATTCTATATCAGGAGGTTCAGACGGCGGATATCAAGGAGGAAACCTCCTTTGATAAAACAGTCGGTTCGATTCTGAAGGGTGATACGGCGATCTTCATTGATGGTTATGCGAGGTCAATGATCGTATCGTCGAAGAAATTACCACTTAGAGGAATCTCTGAAAATGATACGGAAGCGGGCATGCGCGGACCGAAGGACAGCTTTAATGAGGGATTCCGGCAGAGTACCGCGTTGATCCGGCGGCGGATCAAGGATGCAAAATTGCGCGTGGAGCAGGATACGATTGGGGAGCGCACACGGACGGACTATGCGCTTGTGTATCTGGCAGATGTAGCGTCGGAGGAGCTGGTTAAGCGCGTGCGGGAGGACATGCATCGCTATGATATTGATGCCATCTATGATAGCGGGATGGCGCAGCATTTGATGGAAAATTGGTATTCTCCGTTTCCAACGTTTCAGTCGACAACCAGACCGGATAAGGTGGCGGCAGGTATCACGGAAGGCAGAGTGGCAATCGTATTTGACAATTCGCCGGAGGTGATTCTGGCACCGTGTAATTTGAACATGCTGTTGCAGACGTCCGATGATTATTACAATCGCTGGGCGGTCGGGACATTTGCGCGGATTATCCGGTATGTCGCGGCATTTCTGGCGGTGTCCCTGCCCGGACTTTATATTGCGATTACCGTGTATCATAGTGATATTCTCCCGACGAAGCTTCTGTATGCAATCGCATCAGCGCGGAGCATGGTGACATTTCCTGTGGTCGTGGAAGTAATCCTGATGGAGTTTTTGTTTGAGCTTTTGCGCGAAGCGGGGATACGTCTGCCGGGACCGCTTGGCAACACGATCGGTATCGTCGGCGGATTGATCGTTGGACAGTCGGCAGTGGAGGCGGGCATCGTGAGCACGATGGTCGTGATCGTTGTAGCATTGACCGCGATTGCAAGCTTTGCGATTCCGAATGAAGAGTTCGCATCGGTATTCCGTCTGCTCAAATTCTTCGTGATCATTCCGTCTGCCATCTGGGGCTTGTATGGATATATTCTGGCGCTTCTGGTAATCGCGGTGCATCTGTCGGGGCTGATGAGCTTCGGCATCCCATATATGTATCCGATTGTCGCCGGAAGTGGCAAGCGCGCCTATGCAAATCAGGATTTTGTGCTGCGGGCACCGATCTCGTGGATGCGGAAACGCCCAATCTTTGCGCGCGAGGAGGAACGTATGAGGCTGAAACCCCATGTGACGAAGTCACATGCTACGAATGGTTTCAGCCGACCTGCCGCCGAACAGAGTGAGGGGGCGATACCCGGGCTGAAACCCCATGTGACGAAGGCAGCGGGAGAGGAGGAAGAAAAGCATGAATCTGGCGGACGGTAAAATCTCCAAACGGCAATGGTTCCGGATGAGCTATCTTGAATGTGTCACGATCAGTATGATGATGATTCCGTATATCACATTGTCACTTGCGGGCAAATATCATGTGCTGGCACTGGTGGTCGGGCTCGCATTTGTCGTGCTCTATGGCGCGTTGATGCTGTATCTTGCGGACTTTGTTCCATGCGGTTATATCAATGCGATTCGGAATCATATGGGATGGACTGCCGGTATATTGGACGTGCTGTATGCCTTACGGTATCTGCTGCGTGCGACGCTTATCGCGGCCTTTTTCTCCATGATTTTGCAACGCTATTTGTTGCAAAGCTTCTCCGTATGGTGGATCTTCCTGCCATTTCTTGGAATCACATTGTATGGTGCGTCCAAGTCGATGGAAGGACGCGGACGGATGTTTGAATTTTTGTTTGGGTGGATGGTCGTACCACTCATATTGATCGTTGTGTTCTCGGTATCGAATATTGATATCGGCGCCATCATGCAGGGAATCACATCACAGTCGGAGGTATCGGGCGTGTTCAAGGGTGCATACGCAATCCTTCTGGCATTGTCGCCACTGGAATTGCAGCTCTACAGTTGCCCATGCGTGAAGGAGAAAGACCGAATGGGGGGAATCTGGCTGCTTGTCTGGATTTTATTTACCATTGTATTTTCGTATCTGTTCATCGTGGCAATCCTTGGCTATGGCTGGACGGCAAGCGACACGACGGCATCGTTCAATGTAATGGAAGCGGCTTCTTTTCCTGGCGGGGCGGTGGCGCGGCTTGACTATCCGGTGATGGCATTTTGGATTATCGGTGTGTTTGCAGTTGTGAGCGGCTATCTGCATCAGACGCGGGACTTCCTGTATTCGCTGTGTGAAGTGAAGCAGAAAAGTGGACGTGTTGTGACATTTGTGGTGATGTTCGCGGGTGCGTGTCTGTTTGCGTATGGAATGCAGTTTGAATCGGCCGTAAAATATGGCATGCGGTATTTCCTGTATGCAGACCTTGCGATCGGCATTGTATTTCCGTTGATCGTCATGTGGGTAAAGACGAAAAAACGCGTGAAATGGGGAATCGGTTTTGTCTGTCTGACTGTGCTGGCTGCAATCGGCAGTGTATTGATCGGAGATGAAAAGCTTGGCAGACAATTTGTGCAAAATGATTTTACTGCGATAGAACAGAAAAAGGAAACGTTGGAGCACCGGGATTATGTGCAGGAAATGCAGGTGGAAACTGCGAAGGACGGATATCAGTTTACATTTGTGATTGCAGATATCGCCGGGTACGAAGGGGAAAACAGCATCAATCAGACGCTCTACCATGTGCAGGCAGAGAATCTGGAGATGGCGGCAGCGCTGTACCAGAGAGAGAACGAGCGGCAGTTGGATTTCGGGCATATGAAGCATATCGCGGCAGATATGACGGGGCAGGAGATACATCCGCTCTTGCTGGAGCTTGGACACCGGCCGGGAATCTCGAAATCAATTCCGGTCATGATGGAAACGGATGGCGCGAAATATATTTTGCGGGAAATGATTAAAGCTGCTTACGGAAGGGAAAGCTTGTAACGAAATCAACTTTCGATGGAGGAGTTCGTTATGGGGTATAAGATTCTAAAAGGAGCAATGGTCGGAATCCTGCTTGGAGTATGTGGTGGGATCTTACTTACGAGTGTGCTGCACATTGCAGGAGGTGGGAGTGTCCGTGATGTCGTCAGTCTGTTTCGCGAGGGAAATATGAAAATGCTATTTGCAGGTCAGAAAATTAGCGATGAAGATCAGGCAGATCTTGAAGTTGTGTTTGGAGATAGCGGTAAAACAGAGAGTCTGTCAGGCGATGTGGATTATGTTGCAGAAAAAAGCGGTATCTGTGCGGATGTCTATGAGGATGCGCTAAAAAGCCCGGAAGATGTTGTGGTGCGGTTCCATGTGCGTGCAAACAGTGACAGTGAGACAGATCTTGCTTTGAAATATGAGGTGCGGGATGCAGTGCTTGCTTTGCTTGCGGAAGATTTGCAGAAAGCAGAAAATGACAGTGAAGCAATCTTGTATCTGGCGCAGAATTTATCGGAAATCCGCAACACTGCGCGTGCGGTTGTCGAGGAGGCAGGCTATCATTACGATGTAAAAGCATATATTACGAGAGAGGAATTCCCGATTCGGGAATATGGGGAACTGGTGCTTCCTGCAGGAACCTACCGGGCACTGCGTATAGATATCGGTGAGGCAAGAGGCGAGAACTTCTGGTGCATGCTGTATCCGATGATGTGCTACACGATGGACGCGGGGGCAGTTATCGATTCGGCAGATGCAGAGAAGCTCGCACAGGCACTCGACGAAGAAAGTTACGAGAAATTATTCGTGAAGCGGGACATAAAGCCCGGTGATGTCAAAGTAAAGTTAAAGATTCTTGAATGGTTGCAGGATACCTTCTAAGTTGTTATAATAAAACATAATGTATTCATATTTTGAATACTATATAAAGTTAGTTTGTTTATAGCAATTTACGAGAAGAAATGTATATCGAGTTGAAAGATAATACAAATTCTTAAGCAGACCATATAAACACATCGGTACTTAATAAGCTGTGCCAGCTATCTGGCTGGTGCAGCGAATTTAGTACCGTTATGTGTTTCTCTGAGCGAGAGCGCGTCTGCGTAGAATTTTGTATTATCGTCCAACTCGGAGAATAAATTAGAACCTCGTAAATTGCGGAATAAAACCATTACATAAAGAAAGGCAAAAACCATGAAAAAGAATCTAGCAGTTATATTTGGCGGCCGCTCATCCGAGCATGAAGTATCCTGCGTGTCAGTTGTTACAATTGCCAAAGCAGTAGATCTTGAGAAATACAATATGTTCCTGATCGGAATTACAAAAGACGGTGAGTGGAAGCTTGTAGAAGATATCGCAGGCATTGAGGACGGAAGCTGGAAGGAAAGTCCTGTTTCTGCAATTATTTCCCCGGATACAAAGGGCGGACTTATCATTTCGCAGGACGATATGATGAAGGTGCAGCCGATTGATGTGATCTTCCCGGTACTGCATGGCATGTATGGTGAGGATGGAACGATTCAGGGATTGTTTGAGATGGCGGATATCCCATATGTCGGATGTGGTGTGTTCGCTTCTGCTGCATCTATGGATAAGTTCTATACTAAGCTGGTCGTTGATACACTTGGAATCCGTCAGGCTGTTTATGTGCCGGTGCTGGCAGAACAATTGGAGGATATCGACGAGGTGACAGCCCGCGTCGAAGCAAAGCTTTCTTATCCGGTATTTGTAAAGCCTTCCAAGGCAGGTTCTTCCAAGGGTGTTTCCAAGGCAGATGACCGTGCAGCGTTGGTTGTTGCCCTGAAGGAAGCTGCAAAGCATGATTATAAGATTCTGGTTGAGGAGACGATCGTCGGTCGAGAGATTGAGTGCGCTGTCCTTGGTTATGGTAAAAATACAAAGGCATCCCGCGTGGGCGAGATTCTTGCGGCAGCAGAATTCTACGATTTCGATGCAAAGTACAACAATGCAGAGTCTAAGACTGTAATTGGTGCTGATCTTCCGGACGGAAAAGAGGCAGAAGTGCAGAAGGATGCGGTTGCAATCTTCAATGCGCTGGATGGATTCGGTCTTTCCCGTGTAGACTTCTTCTTAGAGAAGGATACGAACGAGGTCGTATTTAACGAGATCAACACATTACCGGGCTTTACATCCATCAGTATGTATCCAATGCTCTGGAAGGATAAGGGATATTCGATTGAGAGTCTGGTAGAGACTTTGATCGAGATGGCAAAGGAACGTCCATAATGAAAGCAGTCATTGAGTTTGAAAATGTAGATGTGGAGACCGGCGAAGTGATGCGCTCGCAGGCAACTGCGCTGGCAAGCATGACCGAACAGGGGATGAAGCTTACCTACGTGGAGGATGTGTCCGGCGATGGACACAAGACACGCTGTACGATGATTTTCTCCGACAACCGGCTCCGTGTGACACGGAGCGGCGAGCTGAATTCGGACTTTGTATATGAGCATGGCCTAACGCATCATACGAAATATGCGACCGGCTATGGCTCGATTCCGGTGACCCTGCAGACGAAGCATTTCCTGCACACGGCAGAGGGTATCGATTATGAGGCGGCCGTTCTGGCAGAGGAGTTTTCCCTGCGTCTTGCACTGCAATATACCATGGAGATGGGAAATGAACTGCCGATGGAACGGAAGATGAAGGTGCATGTACATAATTTAGCGGATTAGGTATGCCATACAGATGATTAAGCAAGCATAGAAAACCGGATGGAATTACAACAATCATGTAAATCCATCCGGTTCTTTTATTTTTCTGTAATTTTCTTTTCTTCCTTTTTTCTCATCGCCAGCCATACGAACAGCACCGTAAGCACTAACGCGCCAGCCGTGATGATACCGCATCGTACCGTTTCCTCAAACCATACGGATGGAATGAATAGTACACTCAGGTTGATACTGAAATGCAGGATCATGCTTGCGAGGAGCGTGTTCGCTTTGTAAGCCACAAATCCAAGCAGACATCCTAAGATGCATGCATAGATGCCCTGTACGATGTTGCCGTGATACAGTCCGAAAAGCACACCCTGAAACAGGATTGCGAAAGCCGGTGGCATGTAGCGCTTCGCATAGCCCATGATCACTCCGCGAAAGAACAATTCTTCGCCGAACGGGGCGATTACAAAGGTCGCGATCATCATCGGGACTGCACGGTTCACACCGACCGCCTTGGATACAAGTTCATAGTAGGTTGCAAAGGTATCCGGGAAGAGGGGACTTACCAGATTCAGGATTCCGTCCACCATGATCTGAATTGCAACACCAGCAAGCAATAAAAATGGAGTCCGTATAGAACAGACGCATGAAAAAATATTTTTCATGCGTCCTTTTGTATTATCCTCGAAAGATTCGTCTGTGGAAACGATATTTCCCCGATAAAATATGCGGTAATACCAGACCCCGAAACAAATCAGAAATACGATATGCTGTGCAAGCACGAGGTACGCCTGATTCATAGGCTGGTTATAATCCATTTGTAAGATCTTGCCAATCGTATTTTCGCTGTTTGATTTCTCATCGGAACGCATATTCTTGAAGAACAGAATTGCAACATCGATGAAATTCAATACATACTGCGCCAATACGGCAATCAGAAACGGTGTAAAGGAACCGATAATATCTTTCAATTTTGCCGGTTGATTTTTACATCTTGTCACTGATCTTCTTCGCTCTTTCTTTCTCTCGACGAAGCTCTTCCTTGGACTTTTCAACAGGTTTGTCTTTGCCCTTGGATTTTGCTTTCTCGAGCATTTCTGCGTTTAACTGCTTCTGCATCTCAACCTGACGCTTCCGCATACGTGTACGCCAGTTGCCCTTTTTCTTCTTCTTGCCAGTTTCTTCTTCCTGAGCCACCTTCTTGCCACGGACGCTTTTTACACTGATGATGTAAATGCCGCTGACCATCGCTTTTACTTCGCCTCTGGTTGGAAGCTCGTCGAAGATCGCATCATCACAGATCATGTTCATAATCTGTGGACCAACCTTGACCTTTGCGATTGGAAGCTTTGCTTTCTGGTAACGCTTTGGTGTCTGTTCCATCACCATTTTCGGAAGTCCGGCGTCTTTCATTGGCAGCATTTTCTTGTCGATGATCAACATATTCATCGGCTGTGCCGCCTCTACCATCTGTTCTCTCTGTGCACTCTGTTTCTTCTGTAATTTGTCACCGACTCTGTATAACACGAACATGATCGCAAGTGCTACCACGATGACAATAATCATGATTAACCACCAAGGCATGGTTCAAATCCTCCTCTAAATGTTATTTTTATCATACATATCCTGTATAAGCTGTGGAAACTCTGCATATCGCTCCTTGCGTTCCTTTGGAGGAAGTTCACAAGGATAGATCGGCTTTCCGAATTCAATCGTTACGCTATGGCTGTGAATCCGTTTCTTTGGTGCAGATTCAAGCATCAGATCGGAACGGCAGATCGATACCGGAACGATCGGGGATTTCGATTTCTCTGCCATCTTATATCCGCCCTCGCGAAATGGCAGAAGTGTGTCGGTCTGGTTTCTGGTTCCCTCTGGGAATACGACCATCGAATGTCCCTGCTTCATGTATTCCGTTCCCTGCTTGATCACGGATAAGCCCTGCTTGATATCTTCTCTGTCTAAGAACAGACATCCGATATCCCGCATATACAGTGGGAGAAGCGGAATCTTTTCCATTTCTTTTTTCGCAAGGAAGCCAAGCGGCTTGCCGATTGCCTCATGATAGATCAGAATGTCGAAATAACTGCGGTGGTTGCCGACGAATAACACCGGTCCGTCCTGCGGTATATTTTCTTTTCCGATGACGTTCACCTTGCATCCGGACAGTTTCAGTTCAAACCGGAAGAAGCCGGATACAAACTTGCGTGCTTTTTCCCATGATTTCTCAGGATTTTTCTTCCATAATTGTTTCATGTAGAGATGGTATGGCAGACAGAAGAACAGTGCCACCATCAATACGATTCCAACTCCCAATGTCTTCATAGATACACCTCTTATCGTCCAAACATTTTACAGGTTTCATATAATCTTGCTTCAAGTTTATGTGTCAGTGCGTCTTCTTTGTATCTCCATGCCCAGTTTCCTTCTCCGACACCCGGTGTGTTCATACGTGCCCAGGAATCTAAGCATAATACATCCTGCATTGGTACGATTGCCATGTTGGCAACAGAGCCAAAGCATGCACGGATCATAATCCAGCAGATGTCATAACCATCGGTTGAGAAGTAGCGGCGCAGCTTGTCTTTGGAAGCTTCATATGCGTGCTTGTACCAGCCGAGGGTTGTATCGTTATCGTGTGTACCTGTATAGCAGACACAGTTACGAACAAAGTTGTGTGGAAGGAAATCATTTTCCTCCGGATTCTCGAATGCAAACTGCAATACCTTCATGCCCGGCAGACCGAATTTGTCGCGAAGCTCGATAACCGAATCATCGATCTCGCCAAGATCTTCGGCGATAATCGGAAGATGATAACCGAGGGTTGCCTCAAGCTGTGTAAAGAAATTTACACCCGGTGCTTCTACCCATTTACCGTTGATGGCGGTTTCTTCGCCATAAGGGATCGCCCAATATTTATCGAAACCACGGAAATGGTCGATTCGCAGGAAATCACAGAGTGTCAGCTGGTAACGGATACGGTTCAGCCACCACTCATAACCGGTCTCGGTATGCTTCTTCCAGTTGTATAGCGGGTTGCCCCACAACTGTCCGGTCGCTGAGAAATAATCTGGTGGAACTCCGGCAACGACGGTTGGATAGCCCTTGGAATCTAATTGGAACAGGCTCTGGTTTGCCCATACATCCACACTGTCCCAAGCCATGAAGATCGGGATATCGCCCACGATGGAAATGCCCTTATCGTTTGCGTATTTCTTCAAGGTCGTCCATTCATAATAGAATAAGAACTGGATGAACTTGTAGTAGCCCATCTCGGTATCGAGCTTCTTCACCCATGTTTCCTTCTGCTTCTTGGTTGGTTTCTTCAGGTTATCTTCCCACATGTACCAAGGCATGCCCTGATGATAGTCCTTGCCTGCCATGAACAATGCGTAATCCTCCAGCCAGACAGATGTCTCACAGAATTTATCGTACGCCTGCTTCATTTCCAGGTTGTCATGGATGCCATCGGATAAAGACTCGTCGTGGAAACGGGAGTAAGCAAGCTTCAATAAGCCTGTCTTGAACTCGATCAACTCACCATAGTTGATTTGCTCCGGATTCCATGCTGGCATATCGCGGAAGTCTTCATCGTAAAGAAGATGTAATTCCTTCAGATGATCCAGACTGATAATGAGCGGCTGTCCCGCAAATGCGGAGAAAGGCTGATATGGAGAATCTCCAAATCCGGTATGTCCGAGTGGCAGTACTTGCCATGTGTTCAATCCCGAACGTTCCAGAAAATCAACAAATCTATAAGCGCTTGCACCCAGCTCACCGATGCCGTAAGGCCCCGGAAGTGAGGTTGGATGAAGCAGGATCCCCGTGTATTTCTTTGGCTTTTTACTTGCGCCAGCTTCTTCTGCCATAATATTCTTGTCCTCCTAATTATGTATCTCCTATTAAACCAAACTTCATTATACAGAAAAACATGGAAATTATCTATATAATTTGTAAAGTTTTTCAAACAAAGGAATGGCTTTTTCGACCATATCCGTTGTCACGCAGTAAGAGATTCGGAAATGTCCCGGACATAAGAAGCTGTCACCCGGTACGATGATCAGGTTCAGCTCTTTGGCTGCGCGCCAGCAGAATTCATTTGCATCTTCCGTCAAGGCGCGTGGGAACATGTAGAAGGTTCCGCCCGGCTCAACCATCTCGTAGCCGATGCGTGTCAATTCTTTATATAAAATATTCTTGTTCGTCTCATAGATTGACAGGTCACTTGTCTGGTCAAGCACAGACTCCACAGCCATCTGGATGATGGAAGGTGGGCAGTTGTGTCCGGTAAATCTGGAGATCTGACCAGCCATAAGTACGAGAAGCTTTGCGTCTTCGCAGGCTGGGTTCACTGCCATGTAACCGATACGTTCACCTGGCAGAGACACGGACTTACTGAATGAGTAACAGCAGATCGTGTTCTCGTATAACTTGGAAATAAATGGTGCATCCACACCAGCAAATACAATCTCACGGTAAGGTTCATCGGAGATCAGGTAGATCGGATGTCCGTATTCCTTCTCTTTTGCACGCAGGATATCCGCCAGCTTTGTGATCGTGGCAGTTGAATAAACGATACCAGATGGGTTATTCGGAGAGTTGATGAGGATTGCCTGTACATTCGGGTTCAGGGATTTCTCGAATTCCTCAAAATTGATCTGGAATGTGGTGATGTCGGCAGGAATCACGGTAAGCTTTGCACCGGTTCCTGTCACATAAGGAACATATTCCGGGAAATAAGGTGCAAAGGTGATAACCTCATCGCCATCCTTTGTCACGCACCGAAGCGCATGTGCCAGCGCACTGGCTGCTGCACTCGTCATGAAGATGTGATCCATCGTGTAGTTCATGCCAAAACGCTTATTCAGAGAATCCGCAACCGCCTGTCTTGTAGATGGAAGTCCAAGCGATGGGCTGTAACTGTGCAGCTTCACTGGATCTTCGGTCTGTAACAGTTCGATCATGCGATTTGTAAATGCCTGTGGCACAGGAACGGAAGGGTTACCAATAGAGAAATTGTAGATATTTTCCATGCCAATTTCAGCGCCCTTTTTATTCGCATAGTCAAAGAACTGGCGGATAACGGAACCTTTTCCTGTCATATCCTTGTAGAATTCGTTAATCATGATATATTTCCTTTCTTTGATGATATTGATTTATCTGTGAAAACGCACTTTGAATTTGTGTATTTACCCGTCTCCGTTTCTGTAAATATAGATATGTTTGGGACTTAGAAGTTCTTGATGTTCTGTAAGTATGCAGCAATGGTTGAACACGATGTTCAACCAAGCCGCCACTGAGCCACGGATGGCGAATTGGCGGCGGTTGCGTACGGTATAATATGTATATCAGAACATCTAGTACTTCTTAGTTCCAATACATCGTATATTTGCAGAAACGGAGGCGGGTATAATATACACAAATTCATGTGCGTTTCACAAATTAAATTCAATGTGAGTGAATTAGGAATAAACAGAAAACAAGTGGCGAGAAAAACCGGGGAGGGAATTAATTCGCCACTTGTTTGAGGGGAGAGAGGATTCAAATATATGAAAAGCTCTTACAATGCATACTATAACAATAAATTGTGTCTAAAATATGTTCTAATTGTGAAAAAGTTTTCACATCCTCAAATCCCTGCTGTTTATTCAGCGTCATAGCTCTTGATGGATGCATCAAGCTTCTGTAATGTCTTCTGAATGGAGTCGTTGATAACACCTGATTCATGTGCCATCTTACCAAACTCATGCGCAACAACGGTGAATCCGCGTCCGGCTTCGCCTGCACGTGCAGCCTCAATCGAAGCGTTCAGTGCAAGGATATTCTGCTTATTCTCAATCTTCTTTAATCCCTGCGATTTTCCGGCAAGCTCCTTGATCAGGGCAGCAGCACCAGCAATCTCTTCATTGAAAGAAGCGATTGCTTCCTCGTATTTCTTTTTGCGGTAGCCAGCCTCTAAGAGATTCTGGATAGCGGCAACCAGAATGGCAGCAGCAGCTTCGACAACTTCTTCGTCTGTATCCTCATCCAAAGGACCGCCAACAACCGTTGCAACCTCGACGTCATCGACTTCGATGCTCTCGCCAAATGCTTCTACATTATTTCTGGAAAATCCGAGCTTGTTGGAAAGGAAGTTACCTTCATCATCGAGAACAACGGCGATCATGTGTGTTGCAGCCGCCCACTGCTCTAGGATGTTATCAAGTGCTTCCATATCTAAATAATCATTTATAGTCATAAAATGCTCCTCCTTGTGCGTAACATATACCTAATCTTCATTTTACCGAATTTACAGAGGGATTTCAATAGCGGAACCAAATAAATTCTCGAATATTGTGGCGAATTTATGCAGGACGGAGGATAGATGCACAGATATTTACGACTGGGGTTGCACGAACATCTGGTGTAGGGTAAAATAAACGCAATTATTATGGTAAGGCAAGGATAAATGAAATGATTCAGATATTTGATACACATGCACATTATGATGATGAGAGTTTTGATGACGATCGCGAGCGGCTTCTGGCTGGATTTCCGGCACAGGGCGTACACGCGGTGACGAACATCGGAACGAATATCAGGGCGAGTGAAGAGACGGTTCGGATGACAGAAAAATACGAGAATCTGTACGGTGTGGTTGGTATATTCCCATCGGAAGTTGCGGAACTGGAGAATCCTGATAATGTCAAGCGTCTGAAGGAGCTTGCAAAGCATGACAAGATCGTGGCGATCGGTGAAATCGGACTCGATTATCATTATGAAGAAACGGACAAGGCATTGCAGCACAAATGGTTCGCCGGACAGATGGATATTGCACGCGAGTTAAAGTTGCCAATCGCGATCCACAGCCGGGATGCGGCGCAGGACACAATTCAGATCATGCGGGCTTCCCGCGCAGAGGAGATTGGCGGTGTGATCCATTGTTATTCGTATTCGAAGGAGAGTGCACGAGACTTCCTGAATATGGGATTTTATTTTGGCATTGGTGGCGTGGTGACATTTAAGAATGCGAAGAAATTAAAGGAAGCAGTGGCATATATTCCGCTGTCAAATATCGTGCTTGAGACGGATGCACCATACCTGACACCGGAGCCATTCCGCGGCAAGCGCAATGATTCATCGAAGCTTACCTATGTCGCACAGGCGATCGCGGATATCAAGCAGATTCCGGTGGATGAGGTGTATGCAGAGACATGGAAAAATGCGCACCAGATGTATAAAATTCAGAAGTAGAGAAATGGAGATAGAATGGAAAAGCTTAGCAATCCAAAGGTTACAATAGAGATCATACAGAAATATAATTTCGCGTTCCAGAAGCGGTTTGGTCAGAATTTCCTGATCGACGGGCATGTGATTGAGAAGATCATCCGGGCAGCAGAGATCACAAAGGACGATGTCGTGCTGGAGATCGGTCCGGGTATCGGCACGATGACACAGTATTTAGCCGAGGCGGCAGGGGAAGTATTCGCGGTCGAAATCGACAAGAATCTGCTCCCGATCCTTGCCGAGACACTTGCGGAGTATGATAACGTGACGGTCGTAAATGAAGATATCCTGAAGGTGGATATCGCGGCATTAACCGGCGGCAGACCGGTAAAGGTCGTGGCGAATCTTCCGTATTATATTACGACGCCGATCATCATGGGACTGTTCGAGAATCATATCCCTGCAACATCAATCACGGTCATGGTGCAAAAGGAGGTTGCCGAGCGGATGCAGGCAGGTCCGGGCGGCAAGGACTATGGTGCATTGTCGCTTGCGGTGCAGTATTATGCGGAGCCGTATATCGTGGCAAATGTACCACCGAACTGTTTTATGCCGCGTCCGAATGTCGGTTCTGCGGTAATCCGGTTGACAAGACATACAGAGCCGAAAATCGTCGTGAAGGATGAGAAATTCATGTTCAAGCTGATCCGTGCGTCGTTCAATCAGCGCCGGAAAACATTGCAAAACGGGATCAATAACTCCGCCGAATTATCAATCAGCAAGGATGCGGTTGTAGAAGCACTTCGGAAGATGGGACTTTCTGAGAGCATCCGCGGCGAGGCACTGACACTTGCGCAGTTCGCAGAGCTTTCTGATCTGTTGTGTGAGTAGCGTAGATCACAGTTATAGCGGTATTCGCGCAGGGGATACTGTGGGTGTGTGGCGTCGTATAAATGTATATTATGTCGTAAAAAATTTGTGATAAACAGACAACCCTCTGCATACATATATAGTACGTATTAATGCATGAAGGGGGAGCGTGGTCTGTGATGCAGCAGAGGAGATGGGTGTCTTATATTTACCGGTATCGCGAGTTCGTGCGATGCGAGATTGCCGGATTCATCAAGGTACAGAGAATCAGCAACAAAGATACGGATGTGACGAGAATACGAATGGGGATGAAAATGTACAAGGAATATGCGTGTACGTGTTATGCGTATCTGCTGTGGCATGGACAGGCGAAGCCATTTACAGCGGTGCAGTTCGCGGCGGGAGAACGCGATACGATCCTGACAAGTGTGGAGCTTCCGTGGAGCAACCCGCTAGGAGATGGTGTAGCATTTCCTGAATACGATGGTGTGTATTTCGTGTGTGACGACGGTGAGATTTTAGCCGGTATCTGGTCGACGGAGCGGTATGATCTGCGGCAGGTGCAGGTGGCGGACAGGCAGGACGAGCTTGCGGAAGAGGACGAACCGGTGCTGGAATATGCAGGTGCCGGGACAAAGCCGCAGGAGGAACCTGTCGAGGAAATCCCACAGATTCCACTTCCTTCGGACATGGCAAATGGGTATGAGGAAATGCTTACGACATATCCAAAGTTACCGCTTTTTGCAGGAAGTCAGATTGTTGATGGCGTGAAGATTGCACCGCAGGATATCGGGAAGCTGGATATGGCGAACTGGAAGCTGGGCGTGAACAGTTTTCTTGCACATGGGTATTACAAATATCAGTATCTGATGCTTGGAAAGGTGAAGATGAATAAGGCAGAATTGCATGTGATCGGAGTTCCGGGAATCTTCACGAACAAAGAACGGTATCTGGCGAATATGTTTGGATTCCGTGTGTTTATTCCGGTGCGGAAAACGAAGATTCTGACCGGGAATTTTGGTTATTGGGTATCTGAAATTGTAGAATCAGAGAAGCTTCGTGTACCGCATCAGGTCAACGTAGTGTCCTAAGATGTTTGCACTTTGCGGCTCAAACTGTAATGGACGGAAGCCAAGCTTCGTAGCGAGTGTGATGGACGCAATATTTTCCGGGTGGATGCGGGCATCGACGCGGTGAATCTGGTAGTCATGTTCAAGTACATAGAGCGCCGCTTCGCAGGCTTCATATGCGATGCCGCGGTTCTGATAGAGGGCGTCAATTTTGTAGCCGATCTCCGCGTATGGTTCGCGGGAGGTGCGAAAAATATTGAAATTGATAGCGCCGATGATCTTATCCGGGCGGTCTTTTAAATAGATGTAATAACGCAGGAAGGTTCCCATCGTGTAAGCGATGTATTCGCGGTGCAGGGAAGACCAGTGGTAGTCCTGCGTGTAAAAGGATGCCGGACGCGTTGGTTCGTACTGCTCGAATGGGAGACGATTGCGCAGATAGAGATCTAAGACTTGTTTGGCTTTTGATTCATTTTCTACGCGCAGGATTAAGCGATTTGTATATTTTATCAGTGGTCCCATGAGCGTCTCCTTTCTGACGTTTGTGACTGTGGAATACAGGAATGATTCTTGTATCATGCAGCCATGAGGTCAGTATAGTACATTTTATGGGAACAGACAATAAAATGATACGGAAATGAGGTACAATATGAGGAAATTGAGTGAGGATGAACGATATATGCGGCAGGCGATCACGCTTGCGAACAAGGCGGCGGCGAATGGTGATGTGCCGATCGGATGTGTGATCGTCTATGAAGGAAAGGTGATCGCGCGTGGTTACAACCGGCGGAACGTGGACAAGACGACACTTGCGCATGCAGAGATCATGGCGATTAAAAAGGCGTCCAAGGTGCTGGGTGACTGGCGGCTGGAGGATTGCACAATGTATGTGACGTTGGAGCCTTGCCAGATGTGTGCCGGGGCGATCGTGCAGGCGCGGATTCCGAAGGTCGTGATCGGCTGTATGAATCCGAAGGCAGGATGTGCCGGTTCCATTTTAAATCTGCTTGATATGAAGCAGTTTAATCATCAGGTGGAAGTAACACGGGGAATCATGGAAACAGAATGTTCAGCGATGATGTCCGGTTTTTTCGCGGAGTTGCGTGCAAAAAAGAAGGCAGCCGCGTTAAAAGAAAATAATGGGATGTCTTGACTTTACATAATTATTTTTATATACTAAAGAAGTATCTGTCGATATGGGGTTTATAAGAAACAGACTTTTCGATGGATATGCGTGGACTTGTTATAAAATTTCCGTGCAGCCGGGGAGATAGCGGTGCCCTGTACCCTCAATCCGCTACAGAGGGGGTGATGGCTGGTTTCGGGTTGTCTTCTTGTGAGGCTGCCCACGGTAAGTGGCGTTGATGTTTTGGTCTTGCGCGACAGGAATCTATGAACCGTGTCAGGTCGGGAACGAAGCAGCACTAAGTAGAACCTTCTGTGCGCCGCGAGGCAGCCGGGACTGAGTTAACTGCCGTGGTAACGCTTATGAGAGCTTCACAACACCAGCCGCACGGTTAAAAAAATATAAAATACATGTGGTATTTTTGGTAAAAAAATGGTATCATTTTAGAGATAGGTAAATGATACCTAACTTTGGGAAGAACAAAAGAATCGGGTGGCAAAAACAACGGCATGAGTGTAAATTATGCAGAAGTAATTGAATATGTGAAGAAGATGACTTCTGAGAACGGCAGGCCTTCGAACTATCCATTCCGTAGCCGGTTTGAGCACACGATGCGTGTGTATCGATGGGCCATCAAGCTGCAGTCAAAGCTTGGCGGAGATCTGGATGTGATCGTACTTGCAGCTTTGCTTCATGATATTGGATGGGATGATGAACGTCCACATGGAGAAGTTGGTGCAGAGCTTGCTGTAGAATACATGGATAGCATTGGAATTGATCCGGAGACGATCCGACGCGTGGGAGAGATTATTATGATTCACGAGGACAAGGATTCGGATGCTGATCTGTCGCTGGAATGTAAGATTGTGATGGATGCCGATCTGCTCGATGAAGTTGGAGCGATCAGTGTGCTGTGGGATTCGATGGCGACAGCATGTGAGGATGAGGCAAGCTACAAGAAAGCCTATTACCGGATCAAGAATTATTATAGAAATAACAAACCAAAGATTCGAAGATGCAAGACAGATGCAGCCAGAGCAGAATATACGAAGCGTATGCAACTGCTTGACAGTTTCATCTTCCAGTTGGAAAAGGAATTATTTTAAAAAAGCTGTTACGTTTTATGTGACAGCTTTTCTTTTTTATAGAGATTGATGATAGGGGAAATATTAAGTTGGAAAAGAAGCGATCCTTAGGTGTTAATTTCATATTTAATATGATGCGGACGATGATGGGTGTGATCATACCGCTCATTACATTCCCATATTCTTCCAGAGTCTTGGGACCGGAAGCACTCGGTAAGGTCGATTATGCGCAGGCGAACATGACATACTTCACGTTGTTGCAGGCGTTTGGCATTGGCGGCTATGCAATCCGGGAGGGTGCCCGTATTCGGGATGACCGAAAGAAAATGGATGAATTTGCGAGTGATATGCTGTCCATCAATCTGATGACTTCTGCACTTGCGTATGTGCTTTTTTTTGCTGCACTTGCGATTCCCAAACTTGCGGGATATCGGACGTTGATGCTGCTTTTTTCGACGACGATTATCTTGTCTGCGATCGGCGTGGAATGGCTCTTTACCATCTATGAGGAATATCAGTATATTACGATTCGTTCGTTTGTCATGCAGATCGTATCGGTCGTGTTGCTTTTCACATGTGTGAAATCCGAAGAAGATTATATGATTTACGCATTAACATTGGTGATTTCAAGTGTTGGTTCAAATGTGATGAATTTCATCCGGGCAAGAAAATACGTGAAGTTCAAGTTGCGGATCAGTAAGAAACTGCGGATTCATTTGAAGCCGATGTCGTATATTTTCCTGTTGGATGTTGCGTCGGCGGTGTATCTGGTTATGGATCGTTCTATGCTTGGTTATATTACCGGGGATGATACCGAGGTCGGACTTTACGCGGCAGCGATTAAGATTGCATCTGTGTTAACGTCATTCTTCAGTGCGTTATATGCGGTAATTCGTCCACGCGTCGCGTACATGATGGAGCGGGATGAGGAACAGGCGGAGAATCTGAATGATCTGACCGCGCGGCTTATATTGCTCTTTAATATTCCGATGGCGATTGGCATGTTCTGTCTGAGTCGGCAGGTGCTGCATTTGTTTGCGGGCAGCAAATATCTGGGTGTAACATCTACGATGCAGGTGTTGATGTTGAATGTTATCGTTGCAACCTTTAACAGCTTCCTGATCAATCAGTTGTTTATCATACACCGGAAAGACCGGTGGGCATCGACTGGTGTTGTGATTGGCGCAGTTACAAATGTCTGTTTAAATGCGTTGACCATTCCGGTATATGGGAAATTTGGTGCCGCAGCCAGTACGGTTGCAGCGGAACTGGCAATCTTCATTTATGCAAGTATCAAAGCCCGGCATATGTATCCGATCACAAAGCTTGGCTGGCAGCTCGGTCAAAGCTTGATTGCATGTATTCCGATTGTGTGTTGCTATAACTGGTGTGCACATAGTCAGTATTCGGATCTTCTGACGATTGCGTTGACCGTTTCAATTGGTGCAATTGGATATTTCGCGATTATGATATTGTTCCGAAATCGTCTGGTGATAGATGGAATTGAGAAGATAAAAGAGCGTTTTTCAAGAACGCCGGTATAAAAGAGTGAGAAAAATAAATCCCCTGAGTCGGGGTCTGACTGTAACAGATCAGAGCGCCATTCAGGGGACTTTTGTTTTTATTTGTTTGCTAACTCATCAATCATATCACAGATCATCGTGATGGCGTCGGACTTCGTGGAAAGTTCCATTGCCTTGATGTAATGATCGTGATTTTCGTACACTTCATTGACTGCGGCAAGCAGTGACTCGTTTGTCAGGTCTTCCTCTAACAACAGCTTGGCGTAGCCGCGCTTGTCGAAGGACTGTGCATTTAAGATCTGGTCGCCCCGGCTCGCTGCAAGCGATAATGGAATCAGAACACTTGGTTTGCGGAGTGCCAGAAGTTCGCATATTGCATTGGCACCGGCACGGGAGACAACGATATCTGCTAATGCGAGCAAGTCAGCAAGCTCCTGCTTGATGTAGTCGAACTGGACATAATGCGCAGTTCCGTTATAGCTTTCGTCGATATTTCCTTTTCCGCAGAGGTGAATGACGTTATATTTCTTCGTCAGTTCCGGGAGACATGAACGGATCGCTTCATTGACACGTACGCTGCCAGAGCTTCCGCCGATTACCAGAAGAGTTGGACGAACCTCTGTAAAGCCACAGAAGGTCATCGCTTTTACAGCGTCACCGGCAAATAATTCCTGACGGATCGGTGTACCAGTTACAACTGCTTTTCCTGCAGGAAGATTCTCCATTGTCTCTGCGAAGTTGCAGCACACCTTGGATGCCTTTGGAATACTGATCTTGTTTGCAAGTCCCGGCGTCATATCAGATTCATGGATAATACATGGAATCTTCTTCGCACTTGCGGCGAGAACAACAGGGACAGAGACAAAGCCGCCTTTGGAAAATACAACATCCGGCTTTAACTCCTTCATCAGTTTTTTCGCTTCGTTGAAGCCTTTGATCACGCGAAATGGATCAGAGAAGTTGCGCAGATCGAAATAGCGGCGCAGCTTTCCGGTTGCAATTCCGTGATATGGAATGCCTATATCTTCAATCAGTTTTTTCTCCATTCCATCATAAGAGCCGATATATTGAATATCATATCCGCGCTCCTTTAAGGTTGGAACGAGAGCCATATTGGGTGTTACATGACCAGCGGTTCCGCCACCGGTTAATATAATACGCTTCATGAATGGTTGATCCTCCTACTTATACCTTTAACCTATGCGTGAAGTGCCTGCTTTAATGCCTGTGCAAGCTGATCCGGGCAGGATGTGCTCTTGAATCCGCACGTTGTGCCTTCCAGCCGCTTGATAACTTCCTCTGCATCCATGCCCTCCACAAGCTGTCCGATGCCCTTTAAGTTACCATTACAGCCGCCCGTGAATTTCACATTATGCACCTTGCCATCTGTAATCTCAAACTCAATCATCTGGGAACAGGTTCCCTTTGTCTTATATGTCATTGTGTATCATCCTTTCTCGTGTGTAACAATTATATTATACGTTTCGCGTTCCTATTATAGCATAAATATAAAGTTCCTTAAACCCATATTTTCTGTCACATTTACAAGGATTTTTACGACCGAACAGGGGTTGCATTCTGAAGTTCACCTTCTCTATAATCGCCATCAGACAGTGAGGAGAAAAAAGGCTGTCGGTCCAAAAAATCTTAATGGAGGGATTTTGTATGCTGCAAAAAATCATGGAAGTTTCAACCGGGGTCTACATACTATGGGGGTTAGGCGTGTTAGGAGTGCTTATGAAGATACTGGCAAATGCTTACATGAGTAAAATGGTGCGAGCATCGACAAATCTGGGAGAGACAAAACGAAAGAAGCTTCGCAATATGTGCCGGCAATATGAAAACAAAAAAGGCTTTGGACTGTGCGGAGGCGATGAGGAGGCGTATGCAGAAAGCTTTGTGAGGGGGTTAAAATTCCTGACGCGCCCGATGGAATTCTGGAACCGGAGCGGAACCGTGTTGTCGCTCGTCGTCTGTGGCACGATGGCAGGAGCGTATCTGTATTACGATCCAAGCTGGAGAGGCAGTCCGGACATGCAGTTTTTCTTAGCGAATAGTATTTTAGTATGTGCATGTTTGCTCGTGCTTGATCATATATTGGTTATAAATAATAAAGTGGAAATCCTGAAAGCGAATATCCGCGGGTACCTGGAACGGATTCCGAAACCGCGAGAGCAGACAGCGGCTGCGGTACGTCCCTTTGTAGTGAAGCAGGAGATGTCGGCGGAGAAAGGGGAACATGCCGACAACGATGGATCACCGCAGACAGATGCATCCGGGGAAGAGTCCGAAGGCGGGACAATGCAGGAGAAAGAGAGTGCCGCCAGTGAGGAGACGCTCAATCGCTTTTTGGCAGAGTTCTTTTCTTGATGGGAAACTATAATGTAGGAAATGAAACAAAAAATGGTTCGCGTTGTGTTTGTAAATGGAAAGGAGTGGTTTGCCTTGCAGGGATTCTGATCTCTCTGGTAGTTGGTAGTTTTTGTGTTGTTACATATGGAGCATCCGCGGGGGAGGCGGATGGAAGTGAATCAGAGCAAGTGGATACATCCGGGAATCCGACGAGTGATGTGGAAGATGGGTTGACTGGTACAACCGGAGGATATGCGGAGCAGGAGGATGGAGATTTGCCGATTCATAGTATGTTTGACCAATGCAGGAAGGTTTTCTGCCGGTATCAGACATACCCGATTGAAAATCATTTGAAAGAAAAAGAGGCGTACCAAAGCCTTGATAACACCAAGCTTTCATGGTGGTTCCGGCGGGATATGAACCACGGACCGAGCGGGTGCGATGACACGATCGATATCTCCGAATACGACGCGTACTATTTGGATCAGAATGCTTCAAAGAAGAATGAAAAAGTCGTCTATCTGACATTTGACTGCGGGTATGAGAATGGATATACCGAGCAGATGCTGGATATCCTGAAGAAGGAAGATGTTCCGGCGTGCTTTTTCGTGACACAGACGTACATCCGGGATAATGTTGCCATAGCGAAACGAATGAAGGAGGAAGGACATCAGGTGGGAAATCATACCATCTACCATATATGCATGCCGGATAAGTCCTATGAGGAGATTGTGCAGGAGGTCAATGGTTGCGCGGATTATATGAAAGAGGCAACGGGATATGCGATGGACCCGTACTTAAGGCCGCCATGCGGTGAGTATAGCGCACGGACACTGGCAATCACCCAGGACCTTGGTTTCAAAACTATTTTTTGGAGCATGGCATATATGGATTTCGATGTGAACAACCAGCCGGGTGTTGATTTTGTAATCGACCATTTCAATAAATATCATCACAGCGGGGCAATCATTCTGATGCACAACGTATCGTCATCGAATGCTGGGGCGCTGGAAAAGGTGATTGCAAACCTGAAGGCAGAGGGGTATCGGTTTGCAAGTTTGAATGAATTGCAATAAATGTGATTCGCATAGGGAATAAAGTGGTAAAGAGATGTCTATGATATTCAATTCATGCTCAGACGCGCTTTCGCTCGGTTCAGCACGCAATGGTACTAAATTCGCGACGGAGAACCGTCGCTCATTAAGTGCCAGCGTGCTTCAACGGTCTGTGCATAAATTGATATCAATAGACATCTCTATTTACGTTATTGAAAGCGAATCATTGAAGCAATTATTCCTGCCTTGTGCTCCAATGGTCTGCGATTAAATCAATATTATCCGCAACCCGATTTACGTTTGCTTAGATGCAATCCTGTGTTTGTGATAGGGATTGTAATTCGTGAAACTGTGTTTGCCTTGCGTTTGTGAATTTTTTGATTTTGGCTGAATGAAATTCTGTGGGCTGGGTATACTTCTCTATGTAGCAATTACAAATGCAGGGAAACCTGCAAAGCAAAAAGGAGATCAGTTATGGCAGAAAAAAATTATCAGTCAAACGAGCAGAAGAACAAGCAGACAAATTATACAGGAAGCAATCAGACAAACAAGGAAACGGCTTCCAACAGCAAGATGAAGAATAGTCAGAAGAACAGCCAGAAAAACTATTCAAGTAACAGTACAGACTGTTACTAAAAACCCCCTCCGAGAGGACCGTTTAGCGGTCCTCTTTCTTTGTTATAAACCATCTAGCAGAAAGCAATCACAGACACAAATCCGCACGCTCCGCATATCCTATTAGTAAGAAGAAAGGAGGCGGAGCGATGCGATTTCATAATATAAATATTCGGAACATCTTGAGTGAGGCTCTTAACTATGGAGGAATCATCGTTGACGTTCGAACGAGCGAAGAATTTGCGAAAAGTCACATTCCGATGGCGATAAATCTGCCTCTGGAAGAAATACAGGCAGGCAATATTTCTCTTCCGAAAGGGAAAGTGATATTGGTTTATTGCGCGAACGGGGGAGGCAGCACACTGGCTGCAAAAATATTGACAGAGAAAGGGTATAAGGTCATCAACACAGTTGGGGGAATCTCCGGGTATCGTGGGGCGCTGACAAAAACCCGGCATTAGCAGGATTTGGTAAAATTTACATGTGCAAAATGTAAGAATAAATTGTTCGATTTTGTTGACTTCGTACAAAGATAAATTTACAATACAACTAAGTATGTTCAAAAATCGGAACAGGGGAAGAAAGGGCAAAAATACAAGCATGGAAAATATGTATGAATTGATCGCACCGTGCCATTTTGGTTTGGAGTCGGTGCTGAAGCGTGAGATATTGGATCTGGGCTATGAGATTGTCACCGTGGAGGACGGAAGAATCACATTCCGCGGGGACGTGACAGCGATTGCCCGTGCGAATATATTTATCCGGACAGCAGAGCGTATTCTGCTGAAGATGGGTAGCTTCCGGGCTACGGATTTTGATGAACTGTTTGAAGGGACAAAGGCAATTCCGTGGGAGGAGTTTCTTCCGCGGGATGCAAAGTTCTGGGTGACGAAAGCGACAACGAATAAGAGTGCGCTTTTTTCTGCGAGTGCAATCCAGTCTATCGTGAAGAAGGCGATTGTGGAGCGCATGAAGCAGACATACCGCGTGGAGCGGTTCGAGGAAGATGGGGACGAGTATCCGATCCGTGTGTTTATCTTCAAGGATCAGGTGTCGATTGGTCTGGATACATCGGGAACGTCGCTGCATAAGCGTGGATACCGTACACTTGTTGGAAAGGCGCCGATTTCGGAGACACTGGCAGCAGCGCTTCTGATGCTGACGCCGTGGAACAAGGATCGTGTGCTGGTCGATCCATTCTGCGGCAGCGGTACATTTCCAATCGAGGCGGCGATGATCGGTGCCAATATCGCGCCGGGCATGATGCGGGAGTTCACCGCTGATTGCTGGGGTAAGGTCGTGCCGAAGAAGGTGTGGTACAACGCATATGATGAAGCGGAGGATATGATCCGCCGCGATGTGCAGATGAATATTCAGGGTTATGATTTAGACCCGGAGATCGTGAAATGTGCGATGGCGAATGCGAATGCAGCTGGTGTCGGAGATTATATTCATTTTCAGGCGCGTGACGTGAAGGATCTGCGCCATCCGAAGCATTATGGATTTATCATTACGAATCCGCCATATGGCGAGCGGTTGGAGGAAAAGGAAGCGTTACCGGCACTGTACAAGACAATCGGCGAGAGCTTCGCGAACCTTCCAGACTGGTCAATGTACTTGATTACTTCGTATGAGGATGCAGAGAAATATATCGGAAGAAAGGCAGATCGAAACCGTAAGATCTATAATGGCATGATTAAGTCCTATTTCTATCAGTTTATGGGACCGAAGCCACCCAGGAATAAGGAGCCGAAAGAACAGTAGAAAAGAGCGTTAGAGGTTGAAACGATTTTGGATTTTCCCGGTGCTGGTTGCAGTGCTGGTGACAATTACATTCTTTTTAGGAAGGAATCCGGTCAAGACGATTGATGAGTCGGATGCGCTCGCGACGTGCAGTGATGCATTTGCGGCAAATATCCGTTCCCGCATGAATGGGGATGATGTGATCATCACGGTTGGCGGCGGAAGCACGGAGGAGTTCGGCTACACATTTTATGTGAGTGACAACATGCATCTGATGGTGGAAGGCGAGTTCCTGCGCAGCCTGCTTTTGTGCTCGGTACAGCGATATCCGGATGGTAATGTCCTGATCATGAAGGGCGACAACAGCATTTCACTTGCCGTGGGTTCGGACAAGGCAACGGTCAATAAGAAAACCGAGGTGGAGCTGGGCGATGCCGTCTATGTGGATGAGGCAGAGGACAAGCTGATGGTGCCGATTGACAAGATCGCAGAGTATTTGAGCTACGAGGTTGATTATTATGTCGATCAGAAATGGGTTGATCTGGCGCGGCTGCCGGATGAGACGCCATTGCCGGAGAAATACGATATGCGTGATTATGGGCGCGTGTCACCGGTGCGTGATCAGGGACGGTACGGCACATGCTGGGCATTTGCATCGCTTGGCGCGCTGGAGACAACGCTGCTTCCGATGGAGGAGGATATTTTCTCAGTCGATCACATGTCGATGTGTAACAGTTATGCACTGGATGTGAACAGTGGCGGCGAGCATACGATGAGTATCGCGTATCTGGCGGCTTGGCAGGGACCGGTGCTGGAGAAGGATGATCCATATGGCGATGGCATGAGTGATCCGAATCTTACCGCGGAGAAGCATCTGGAGGAGGCTCTGATCATCAACGGGCGTGAGGACGAGACGATCAAGAGTGCGATTTTCCGGTATGGCGCGATCGAGACATCGATTTATTCGGCACTGGAATATGTGGACAGTTATTCCATGTATTATTCGAGTGAGTATGCGGCGTATTATTATGATGGTGATGAGACGCCGAACCATGATGTCGTTGTCGTTGGCTGGGATGATAATTTCCCGAAGGAGAATTTCACGATCCAGCCGGAGGGTGACGGTGCCTTTATCTGCAAGAATAGCTGGGGCGAGGAATTCGGCGATGATGGATATTTCTATGTATCCTATTATGATACGAAGATCTGCCGGAAATCGGTTGTTTACACGCGGATTGGAGATAAGGATAATTATGATAAGATCTACCAGACGGATAAGCTTGGCTGGGTTGGACAGCTTGGTTTCTCCAAGGAGGATGCGTATTTTTCCAATGTCTACGAGGCAGGAAAAAATGAGAATCTGGCAGCCGTTTCTTTCTATGCGACGGATAAGGATACGGAGTTTGAAGTGTATGTTGTGCGGCATTTTGATGGTGTGGACTCGTTTAAGAACCGGGAGTTTGTGACGTCCGGCAGCATGCAGTATGCCGGGTATTACACGGTGGATTTCCCGGAGGAAATCGAACTCGATGACAATGAGCGTTATGCGGTTGTGGTGAAGATCAAGACGCCGGGCGCGGTGCATCCGATCGCGATTGAGTACAATGCGGATGAGCGGACGGCAAGCTTTGATATCAGTGACGGCGAGGGCTACATCAGTTTGTATGGAGAGATGTGGCACCGGGCGGAGACGAGTGAGAAATGCAATGTGTGCTTGAAGGCGTTTACGAACAAGCGGAAATAGTAAGGAAAAAGGAGATACAGGCAGATGAAGAAGATTATTTTTGCAACTGGTAATGCGAATAAGATGGTGGAAGTGCGCATGATCCTGGCGGATTGTGGGTATGAGATTGTTTCTATGAAAGAAGCAGGCATCGATATTGATATCGTGGAGGATGGCAAGACATTTGAGGAGAATGCGATCATCAAAGCGACAGCTATCAGCAAGACAAAGGAAGCGGAAGGCTGCGTGGTTCTTGCCGACGATAGTGGTCTGGAAGTTGATTACATGGATGGTGCGCCGGGCATTTACTCTGCAAGATGGCAGGGCGAGGATACGCCGTACAGCATCAAGAATCAGATGATTATTGATGCCCTTGCAGATGCGAAAGAGGAAGAGCGGACAGCGCGGTTCGTATGCGCAATCGCGGCTGCATTTCCGGATGGTACGGTGACAACACGTCGCGGCGTGATCGAAGGAATGATCGCACATCAGCCTGCCGGAGAAAACGGATTCGGTTATGATCCTATCTTCTTCCTGCCGGAGTATGGAAAGACGACCGCGGAGCTGGCACCGGAAGATAAGAACAAGATCAGCCATCGTGGACGTGCCTTGGAAAAGATTCGCGAGGTACTGTAGTTAGGGCTCGAAGGAGGAAATTATGCTGCGGATTTTGATAATGAGTGATTCGCATGGGCGAAATGAGAATGTGGAGCTTGCAATCGCGCAGGTGCGGGAAGAAATTGGAGAATTCCAGATGTTGATACATCTGGGCGATGTCGGCGATGCGAGGGAGATTGAGTCGCTGGCAGGTGTGCCATGCTACATCGTGCGTGGAAATACCGATTATGATGCAAAGCTTCTGAATGCAAATGTGATCGAGGCGGGCGGACATCGTATCTTCGCAACGCACGGGCATCTGTATCAGGTGGACATGCGGCTGGATCTGCTGCGGTTTGCGGCATTGGAAAATGATTGCGATATCGCGATGTATGGACACACGCATGTGCCATATCTGGAGGAGGATCCGGATGATGTGACAATCCTGAATCCGGGCAGCATTTCAAAGCCGCGGCAGGCAGATCACCGTTACACATATATGGTGATGGAAATTGACGATGAAGATGAAGTGACATACGAATTAAGGTATGTCGAATGATGAGGAGACAGTCGAGTGAAAAAAGGTGATGTATGCGAGGGAATCATCGAGCGTTATGATTTCCCAAACAAAGGAAGCTTTCAGGTGGACGAGCGCAAGGTGACGATCAAGGGCGCCCTGCCGGGACAGAAAGTGAAATACATGGTAACAAAGAAGAAAAGCGGTATGGCAGAGGGTAAGGTGCTGGAAGTCTTAGAGCGGAGTCCGCTGGAGGATGTAGAGCCGACCTGCCCTTATTTTGGTGCGTGTGGTGGATGCGCCTACCAGACAATGTCGTATGACAATCAGTTGAAGCTGAAATCGGACATGGTGAAAACATTGCTTGACCGCGTGCTTCTGGCAGAGGATTCCAACTCGAAGGATTACGAGTGGGAAGGAATCCTTGGTTCGCCGAGCCAGACTGCGTACCGGAACAAAATGGAATTCACATTTGGCGATGCCTACAAGGATGGCCCATTAGCACTTGGATTACATCAGAAGGGAAGCTTCTATGATATCCTGACGGTTGATGGATGTGAGATCATTGGCGCAGACTGGAGCCGCATACTCACGGCAACACTCGCATTTTTCTCCGGGCGAAATGTGCCGTTCTTTCATCGGATGCGCCACGAGGGAATCCTGCGGAATCTGGTTGTGCGCCAGTCGCGTGCAAATGGGCAGTTCCTGATTAATCTGGTAGCATCGACACAGTGGGACACATATGGATTTGATGTAAAACAGCTGCTTCAGGAGTTCGTGGAAATGCTGCTGGAATTAGAGAAGTCCGATGCATTTGCGGGAAGTATTGCAGGTATTCTGTACACGGAAAATGACGCTTTGGGCGATGTCGTGCAGAGTGATCGGATGGAGCTTTTGTATGGACAGGATTACATCGAAGAGGAAATACTTGGACTGAAATTCAAGATCTCGCCGTTTTCATTCTTTCAGACAAACACAGGTGGCTGCGAGGTGCTGTATGAAAAGGCGCGCGATTATATTATGCGGGGCAGCGTGAAGCTCGACGGCGACAAGACCGTGTTCGATCTGTATAGCGGAACCGGTACGATCGCACAGATGATGGCAGCGGTTTCGAAGAAAGTGATAGGAATCGAAATCGTGGAGGAAGCGGTCGAGGCAGCGAAGGAGAATGCGAAAGCAAATGGACTTTCTAACTGCGAATTCATCGCAGGTGATGTGTTAAAGGCAATCGACCTTGTGGATGAGAAACCGGATCTGATCATTGTCGATCCGCCACGGGACGGGATTCATCCGAAAGCACTGGAGAAAATCCTTGCATTTGGTGTGGACGAGATCGTCTATATCAGTTGCAAGCCGACCTCACTGGCACGTGACTTGGAGACGATCATTCGTCGCGGGTACCACGTGGATAAGGTGTGTTGCGTCGATCAGTTTCCGAGGACAAGTCATGTGGAGACAGTTGTTCTTTTGTCCCAACAGAAGCCGGATGACACGATAGAGATCGACTTAGACCTGGACGAGCTGGATGCTACCAGTGCCGAGTTGAAAGCAACCTATCAGGAAATCAAAGATTATGTGCTGAAAG